>ERZ791623.319-NODE-319-length-31791-cov-9.411835_pt1 | contig 31791 bp, 21 predicted proteins | sample MGYA00510268_ERZ791623 | MGnify/ENA primary metagenome ERZ791623 (study PRJEB30046, sample SAMN00715216) | human gut metagenome | study: EMG produced TPA metagenomics assembly of the A metagenome-wide association study of gut microbiota in type 2...
CATTGCTTGTTGTACCGTTTGAATCGGTAACAGTTTCGGATATAAGGTTACCGCCGGCATCGTAAGTATAGTTGTAAACTTTACCGTTCAGCTTATCATCTACGCTAACAAGCTGATTCATCATATCGTAACCGTAATGATACTGTAAAACTCCGTCTTTGGTAACATCAGTAATATTACTGCGAGCATCATACTTATATTCATACTTCTCACCGTTGATAGTTTCGGATTTCAACTTTGTAGTTGTATAACCCGAACCACGCTTACTCGCAAAGTAAGTGTATGTTGTATCAATAGGTGTATTGGTGGAAGTAGTCAGTGATGTTTTTGTAAGACGGTTAAGTCCGTCATAAGTATAATCGACCTTTTTGCCTGTGCTTAAAGTGAAAGTTGCAGGCAGGTTATCTTTTCCAAATGTGAACTTGTTCTTTACAGTTTTATCAGTTGTCTTTGTTACAAGTTGTGTAATGTTATTATTGAGGTCATATGAGTACTCAAAACCAAACAAGAGTTTGTTGGAACTTCCTGTTACAGATGAGTCAGCAACAGTCTGACGAACAAGTCTGCCTGTTGTATCGTATGTGAAATCAGTCAAGCGTTTATTAAGATAATCGTTTTCACGAATTATATTACCGCCACGATCTGAATACCAGTTAAATGCGGTTTTGCCGTTATACTTTCTGGTTTTCACATTACCAAATTCATCATAAGCATAACTTACATTTTGACCTGTACCGTAGGTTGAGCTTAAAATAGGTCCGTTTTTTGCACCGTAAGAATAGCTTGCAAGTGACTGTGAGCCAACCTTAGAATCAATCTTATTGCCGAATTCATCGTACTGAATCGAATAATCAGTTCCGTCACGAGAGATTTTTTCAAGCAACTTTGATTTTGATGAATATGAGTATGCGATTGAATACTCGTCGCCATTACTGTTAGACTGCTTAACCGACTTAATTTGATCGGTATTGCTGTCATAAGTATAGTCTGTTACAACAGGATTTTTGCTGTCAAGCTTATCTGTTGTCTGCGTGAGAGTACCTTTGTTACTGTCATACTTATACTCAACCTTGTTGCCATCCTGATCGGTTGCACTTGAAAGCAAGCCGTTTGAATCATAAGTAACTTCACTTTTTAATATACCTACATCTGTTACTTTAGAGTAACACTTTACTTCAAGTGATGTAGCCAAGCCTTTCGTACTGTAAGTGTAGTTATAATTCATATGTGTTTGGCTTTCGATTTTAGTTACATTATGATTATCGTCATATGTGTACTCATAAGCGTAGCCTTTAGCATCAATATTCTTTGTTAAGTCGGAATTTTTATATTCCATAGTTGACTGCTTTTTAGAATTATCAACTACACTGATAACTTTTCCGTCTTTATCATAAGTATAACTCATTGCGTTGTCTTTTACAAGACAAATATTATCAAAATACGCATAATTTTCCTGATTTTGATAACTGAGATATATTGTTATGGTTTTAGGAGTTTTTACTTTATCTGTTCCGTCACTCAAATTAAAAGCTGCAGATGTGTATTGCCAACCTGAAATCGAGTAATTAAACGGTGCAGGTGTTTTGTACTTTGTTGAGTTATCCGAATAAGTGATTTTTACGGAAATTTTAAACTTCCTCGTATCATCCTCATTCTTTGGAACAGCATTTGCATATGCCCAACCGCTGACAATATATGTATCGTCTTCTGTACCTGCAATATTTACATCCTGACAGATACTTTTCACTTTGCCGGCTTCACCTTTTATACGGAAAGAATATTTTCCTTGTTGGTGTGCTTCGCTTTTACAATCAATTGCATTATTCAGAGTAGAATATCCGTCATACCATGATGTTGGGAGTCCGTTTGACGAATACTTTTCAAATCCTGAGTTTTCAAGCATATTGTAGTTATTTGCTACCGTGTAGGATTCAAGCTGAATTCCGTCAAAATACACTGTACCTGTTGACTGCTTTAAAGCAAGGTTTATTCGTGTTTTGCTGGAATTTTTAGGCACTTTAAAAGTTGTACTAACTCTTTGCCAACCGTTATCTACAGCTGAATCGGTATTTCCAACTACAAAATCAGAATATGAAGGTGTAAATGTGCCGTCAGAATTATGAGATTCAGCACAGATAAACGCACCTGCATTATCAGACGAACCGTTTACAACACCGACTGTTTTTATATAACCTGAAAGTGTGTAAGTTTTTCCCGGCTCTAAAACTGTGTTGCTGATATCCTGATACACTCTTCCTCTTGATGTTCCTTCATATTTTGATACAGAAATTGCAAGAGATTTTGTTCCAAAATAATGCTGTGATGTAGAATACTCTTCATTAAATGTATTTGATCCACCCCAAGCACCGGCTGTCCAAGAAGAATCAGTTTCCATATTGGAATTTGAAATAAGGTTAACTGAATTTGAACCTGTTGAATAGTTTGAGTTAACCTTATTTAACATTTTGATATTGTCTGCAGCAGAATTCTTTACGCCGTCTGTGTAAGTATAAACAGACGCACCTAAATCTCTTGTTTTTGTCTCGCTTTTTATGGAGATTGTTCTACCAAACTCATCAAACTGATATGTTGAAGTTAAATCGTCATCCGTGTTTGCGATTCCATCCGCACCGTATGTCTTTTTAACCGTTGTATTATACTTTGTACGGTCAAATGTAATTTTCTGACCTGCCGTGCCGTCTTTGCCATATTCCTGAATTGCAGATACTTTCTTGCCCGATGCTGTACTTGTGTACTCAAACACTACTTTGTATCCGTCGATATCTGTAATTGATTTCAACGCTTTGTCATTGTCGTATGTAAGTTTTATTTGACTACCGTCAGGTTTATTGATTTGATATAAAAGACCGCTACTATCTCTAAATTCAGTTTTCCTTCCTGCCGGATCAACCGTATATCTAATATATTTAGTATCACTTCCTGCTGTCTGCTGAAGTAATATTTTCTTATTACTTCCGTCTGTAACAGAATTTATTGTAGTACCGTCTGAAGCATAATTTATTGTCGTTTTATTACCATTGGAGTCTTTTGTACTTGTAAGAAGACCTTTGGTATTAAAGTAAATATAATTATCTTTCTCATCTTTAATAGCATACTTGCTACTTCCACTACCTGATGTAGTAAGTTCAAGCTTTAAGCCGTCTTCATCAAGATATTTCGTTTTCCCATTTTCAGTTTTCTTGTAGAAGTAATGCTCTGTGCCGTCTTCATCAGTATATACATATGGATAATTATCCTTACTTGTACCTGTTAAACCATATTCACTTGACGGTAACAATGTTTGTTGTATATTAAGTCGCCAACCTCGACCGACATACGGTGTAGTTTTTGAATACTTATCTCCTGCCATATATCCGTTATATACATGCTGTACCGACGCAGGAGCATATCCGCTTGCTGTTGATGCATCAGAAGTTACAAATGTCAAATTACCTGAATAATCGTTTACATATGCTGTTCCGGCTGAACCAACAGAAAAACTTGAATATGTCCAATAATCTTCAAGACCTTTGTTGTTTCTGTAAACAATAGTATATAGCGGACGAGGCGTTGATGATGTAGGATAGCTTGAGGAATAAAAAGCTGCACATTGATCCTCATTGTTTTCGTTAAGGGATTTTAACATGATGCCGTTATTAGCCTCACCATTATACCAACGCTTTACACAAGATGTAACATCCCAACTATGCCAAGTTTCCGATTCATTTTTAGTAAATGTTTCGTAATCAACAACATTTGAATTGTATGACGGCTGATTTTTCCATGTTAATTTATCCTGTGACCAAGAACCGTTCGGTGAATATGCACCTATATTCATATTATGATTATAGTCATTGTTTTGTAAATGCAGGTTCATATGAGCCTGAACTACCATATCACCTTTGTTGAGAGTTGGCAAATTATCAAATTTAAAATATGTACGATACATTCCGCTACTAATTATTCCGACATAAACAGAGCCTATATAGCCACTGGTACTGCCATAGCCGAAACAAGTTGACGGCTTTGATGAATCAACATATGTACACTGAGATTTCTGCCAGTTTTGACTTGTAGTAAATTGCGGATCAATAGTTACAGGATAACTACAATCCGAAAGGAACTTTTTATCTGCAGAAACTTTGAGCGTAAGCTTATTTTTCTTCTGTTCTGTTATTGATAATGTTAAATCCGTGCTTTTGTTGCCGTCATTATCAAACATAAAAGGGGCTTCAATTTTATACACAGCTTCACCTTTAGAATTTAATAATTCCACTGTTTTATCATCTACAGATTTTGCAGTAAGATTATTAAATTTATACTGAATATAAAAATCGCTCCTTGCATTCTTATTCTTTAATATAATATTTTCTTTTACACCTGTTGTGGTTGTAAAATACTGAACATCTACATCATCATAAATGTTTTCGTATGTAATTTCAGATGTAAGATTTTTTAATGCTGTAAATTTGTCATTACCTGTCAGCTTTTCATCATTGTTTACTATAGTTGACTTTACTTTATTTGTATCCTTATATCCCCAACTGATTTTTTGGTTATCGTCCTTGATTTTAACCATAGAGTTCTCTTTGGATTTTTTAGAATAGTTAACCTTAAAATCGCTCTTTTTATTAGTATATTCCTCTGTAACTTCATCAGGGGATGCTGAATTTACGGTTTCATTTTTCAAGCTGTTATCATAATCAACCCATTCTCCTGCCGCATTTTTGTAATGGATAGGCTCCTTATAACTTACAGCCATTGTAGTGCCGTCATCCAAACGGAACTGCTTTGAATATTCATCTCTCTCGTCTTTGATTTCTGAAAGAATGTTTCCGGTTTTGTATTCATCAGAAGATTGTTCTTCATTCGGAGTTTGAGTTTTAACTTCTGTATTTATCGGCAGATTTTGTGCAAACACTTGTGTTGGCAATGAAAATGCAATCAATGCACATAAAGTTACCGATGTTACTGAAACAAGTTTTTTTAATTTTTTATTCATACTTTCCTCCTTAAATCTAAATCTTGTTGTCAGTTTCCGCAATTAAATTACAACTATCACCTCATTTTAATTTTTACTAAAAATTGTTTTTATCACCTCGCTTTGTTTATACGGCGAATATGTTATTGGTTTAGCATATATTTTATTCGAATGATGTTATTATATATCACATTATTCGAAGTTGTAAATATATTTTTGAAAGTTGTTTTATTTTTGTGAACTCTGACAATATAAAATACTTGTATTTGTACAAATCACCTGTTATTAGCCTTTTACGACCTAAATTTGGGTATAAAAAAAGAGCCTATTGACTCGTAACATAACTATTAATAATTCGACATACTCCTTTATGTATAATTAGTTTTGACTCATACAACGGTACACTTTTAGTGAACTAGTCACCTGAATGGTTAATGTGCCAAGATGCAATGCAGGTCGTCCGGAATCAGTTGCATAATAGAAATCATCACCAGATACAAGGTAATCTTTAGTTAAACTTGCCCTACCATTTTCATCTGTTTTAATCACCCATGAACGAGTAGCTTTGATATCTTTCAGTTCTTCTTCTGTCTTGTAAGTGCCAGCGTAATATTTGAGAGCAAATTCCGCTCCGGCAAGTCTTGTTGTAGCCTGTCCTGTTTTTGCGTCTTGCTTTTTAAGAAGAACAGTCACAGGATCGTTTGCAGGCTTATCAGAACAAGTAAAGCTGTAAATAGATACGCCGTCAACAGTTTTCTTGCCGGAATCCTTGAAGGTATAAACTGTGGTGTCCAGCTTATAACCCTTTGGAGCTTTGGTTTCCTTAGCGTAATAGGTCTTATTAGCAACATCAGAACCTACATGATTGCCCTTTGAATCAAGACCGTCACCGTACACGCCGAAGCCATTGGCATCTGTTCTGATGAAACTAAAATAGCTGCTCTTTGAACAAGATTTGTCGGTATAGATACTATACTCTGCTCCGGCAAGGCTATAGCAACTGTTGTCTTTTGTTAATTCAGGGTTTGCAGATGTTTTCTGTAACTGAATCTTAATGAGCCTGTCATTCTTAAAGGTTCTTGTTATTGTACCTTTTCCTGTGAAATTAGCTGTCTGTGATACAGAATTCAGCGAATAATTTTTAGGTGGTTTAGTTTCTTTAATAACATAATTTCCCGGAGGTAAACAAACCTTAGCTGTACCGCCACTACCGGTCGTATAAGAACCCATAGATTTTTTGCTACCAACACTATTTTTTCCATCCGGAGTGTATGTTACCGAAAAAGTAGCACCTGAGAGACCTTTGCCTGACACAGAATCAACCTTTTTGATAACGAGTGTGTTTTTTGCCACCATAAAAAGATTCTGATAAGTATCACTCTGCGGTGTTACGAGATAGCAAAGAAAATCATTTGCAGACGGCAATGCCGTTTTATTAGCCTTGAGTTCCTTATAAATCGCCGGAATACAAGGATAATATTCCTGCATCTTATATTTAATTCCCTGCGGATCACTACTCAAGCCCTTTTCATTTCCGCCTTCGTTAATGTAACTAAGCAAAAAGTGCATCATAACGAATGTGGTTTGTGCTGTCGGAGCTGCGAATCCCTGCTTCTTCATTACATTTGAAATTGTAGTTTTCAAATCCTTATTGAGATAGAGATACACAGCCTTTCGCATCATTCCATATTTAGATGACTTAGGATCCACATATGTATATTTATACTTGTCTTTACCTGATGGAGACAGTTTATCTGCATTAATACAAAAACCTTCATCACCATTTATGGTAAATTTACATGTTTCTGACGCAGGTATTCCCGGCAACGTAAAGTTAGTACTTCTGGATACCATAGTAGTTACCCATTGACCGGTTGTTGTGGATGCTGTAGCAGCCGCCGCTGAGCCCATTGATATTGACATACCGGACACAAGCGTCACCACAGACAATCCTACAGCCATAAGCTTTTTAAAGAATTTCCTCATGGGCGTTCTCCTTTATAAAATTTTTGCTGTTTATCGTAGCATACACGATTGTATCAAGCAATTCGCTTAATACGACTAATAATAAAACATTGGACTATAGCCCTCCTTTGTTACAATATTCATCGTTTTATTCATTCTTATAACCATTATAGCAAACTATTTTACTAATTTTTATATTTTTTGTTGCTCTGTGTAAATAATATTCATCTTTTTATTCATTATTTAAAATTCGCAAAAAAATAGAGCAAAGTCACATATGCAACTTTGCTCAGAAATATTTATTTATTCTATTTTAATGTTATGTCGTTTCTCCACACAAAAAAGGAGTCATCTGTTGACAACTCCCCTTTAATTACTGACAATTAGTAATATTCTACTTTACCGCAACCCGAGCATTTTCTGCCGATTGTTTTAGTCTCATAATGGCTTTTCTCAGGAACATTAACTTTTTTGGTACCTACCTGTACATTAACCCATTCATTACGATAAGAGCCTTTACCCCCATTAAGTAAATGGTTACCACAATGGTGAGTTAATTCCGATTCGCTCATATTTGTCAAGTCTGCACCGCAGTCATTGCAAATAGTCCTGTCATGTTCCTCATACACCGGTTCTTCATATGTGTATGCTTTTTTGTCAACAACTTTTACCTTTTCGGTAATGTTTGTCCAACTGTGTGTATGCTGAGGCTTAGGAGTCGGCTTTGAAGATTCATTCTTAGATGAGTCAGCTTTTGAACTTGATGAACTGCTCTGCGGTGTTTTGGAGGATTCAGATTTTGAACTCTCCTGCTTTGAGCTGTCGCTCTTAGATGAAGTGTCCTTTTTGCTGTCAGATTTTGAAGTATTTGACTTTGAGGAAGAATTGTTATTCTTGCCTGATGTGCTTGTGTCCTTCTTCTGAGAAGATGAGTTTGTAGGATAGCTGTCAACCTTTACCTTGTTCTGATTTGCCTTTTTCACTTCAGAAGAATCTACCTTGACGGTTTCACCCTTTTCGTTTTTAATCTCAACCTTACCGTCCTTATCAACTTTCACTTCTTTACCATTCTTATCAGTAATTTTGCCGTCAGCACCTACTTTGAGTCCTGCATCGGTAATTGCTTTATCTGTTTCAGAAAGAGTCGGTGCTGTTTCAGAAACTGTTGTTTCTTCTACGCTTGTAGTCTGAACTGTTGTTGCAGTCTTATTTATTGCATTACTATCGTCACAACCGCAACCCGAAAGCATTGCTGTTGCTGTAATCATTGCCGCTGCAATTGCAATTGTCATTGTTCTCTTAATGTTGTTAGTCATTTTCATATTTCTTCGCTCCTTTTATAGCTTTTGAATTTATTGAAGAATTTTTATTCTCTATAATATATATAGTCGAAAAAGCACAAATTTAAAAAAATATTTTTAAATTTGTAAGAGTGCACAAATAGTCCTTCAATTTTATGTTGACAATAGATAATTATATCGATATATTGTACAGTTATACAATCAGTTTGTTTGATTTGCCGTTTTCAGAATACCAAATGGTACCTTATGTTACTATTCTGCTGATATACAACAAGAAAGCAAATTCCGTATTCAGAATACCAGCAAATTATTAAAATAGCATTTACATTTGCCTACATTATAGCAGAATATTTTTTGTTTTCAAGCAGTTAGGGTACCAATTGGTACCCTAACTACTTGAAAAATTTCACTCAATATGTTGTACTTCATTCTAAATTCGTGTATAATAATAGTGGAGAGATGTTTATTAGTGTTTATGCAATTCGCAAAAGCACTATTTTTTAGCAATGTTCAACAACATCCTACAACATTCAGCAACAGGAATACCGTTATGATTGAAGATTTATGTAAAGCCATTGAATTTACGATGAGTTTGTACAATGAAATTTGTAAAGATTCATACGCAAAAGAAATAAATGGTCAATTAAACTTAAAAAGAACATCTGTTAAGCAAATGTTTTTAAATAAGAGTACCTATGAATATGTGATAGATTATCTTGCCTATCTATCAGAAAACCCTATGCAGTTAGCATATTCAGATCTAAGATTATCAAATGCAGAAGTAAGAGTAAGAACTAAAGCAAAAAACTCATTAGATAACAAGATAGCAACCTATTGTCAATTTCACAACGATGGTGATATACCATTAAAAAAATGTATAAATGATTTATTCGGAGTTAGAGTAATTTTTGATGAAGAGTTCGAACATGATGATGTGTACAACATTGTTAGTAACAATTATCCACACTTACGATGTATAGACTCCTCAAAAAATGGATACAAAGCAACTCATATATACATTTCTAAAGCAAATGATAATAAATTCTTTCCGTGGGAATTGCAAGTTTGGGAAAAAAAGTACGAGAAAAGTAATATAGCTTCGCACGCCAAATATAAAGAAGGATATATCAACTGGGAGAAAAAACAGAAGGAGGTTAATTAAGTTATGAAACACTATGTAATAATTAGCAGCTCATATTCGTCAGGAACACGAATCGCCTTAGATATCACGATTGAAGGTAAGAGTGATAAACAAAAAGTTATAGATGTAAGCAAGCAAATACTTGACAGTTGCGGTAAAGATACACCTATTGCAACACACCTTATTGATACTACCTCTTCTTCGTGGAAGTCTGTAATAGAAGCAGATAGCTTTTTCAAAGATATTAAACTTATCTCCGATGTATCAGAGTTTATTGCTCTGATATTAAAAGATAAGACACTTGATTCCGTCAGCGTTGCAAAATATATACTTACTCAGGTAAAATGCTCGCATTTAAAGCTAGAAAAATTAGTGTATTTATGTTACGCTGAATATCTATGCCAAACAAACGCAAGATTATTTGATGATGAAATATACGCTTTTAAGTACGGACCGGTAGTTAAAGATGTTTATGAGCATTATAAGGTCTACGAAAGAAGAGAAATTGAGACACGCTTATCGGATGAGTTTACTCTTCCATTACGGTCACGAATTTCTTTTTCAAGCAACGGATTAGATAAACTCTACTGTATAGATGATACAATCAAACGCTGCAAGGATTTAACTGCGACACAGCTTATTGACATAACGCATTCTGATGGTAGTCCTTGGAAATCTGTTTATGACGGAACTTACCGTAAAATCATACCCGATGAATTAATAAAAGAACGACACTGCGTTGAAAAAGCGTAAATTAAAAAATAAACTGCATAAACAATAATATGTAATTATAATTACAATTACGAAAGGAGTATCTTTATGACTAATGTTTTTGATGTTGCTGATTTTTTTATCAATGTAACCGTTAATAACAACCAAAGCGATGACTTTATCACTAATCTCAAACTTAATAAGCTTTTATATTTTGCACAAGGATATTCTTTTGCTATGACAGGCAAACCACTTTTCAATGATAAAATTGAAGCTTGGCAGTACGGACCTGTTGTAAGAAGTGTCTATGATAAATACAGGGTATGCGGTAAGGAACCCATTACTTCAATCGATGAGGATTATTCAGAAAGTATTTTTTCTACAGAAGAGTTAGAAATTCTTCTGAAAGTAATGAGAGACTACGGAAAATATACAGGCTCTTATCTCATTAAATTAACTCATCAAGACGGCACACCTTGGAAAAAAGTGTATAACCAAACACAAAATAATCTTATTCCAAACGATGAAATATCAGATTATTTTAAATCACATGCTAATAATCTTTTTACTAAAAAATTAAAGTATTCAGATGACGATTGTATCGGTTATCATAATGAGGATGGGTATTTAGTTTTGCCGAAAGATGATGACGAGGAGGATGACTGGAGTGAGTACAACGAACCCTGAAAAATGGGAGATATGGCTTACAAGAGTTGTTTATGAGGACAACCCACAACAGTTTAAACTTCGTCCGGTTGTTGTTTTAGAAAATAATATAGCTGTTATCTTATCATTAAAAATGACATCTAAACCTCCAAGACAAAATTATAGAGGTGAATATGAGCTTCAATTATGGAAGCAAGCCGGACTAACTAAGCAAACTACCGTTCGTTGCTCTAAGCTTATTCGTTCAGCTCCAACTGACTATCTTCGCAAATTAGGCAGACTACAAGCCATTGATATTCTTAATATTCAAAACATATTGGATGATCTTTATTGATATTGCTTTTTACATAATATATGATGAGGGCACAAGAAAAACCGTTAAAATTAGTTTTATTTTTTTAAAGAACCGCTTTGTACAACAATACAAGGCGGTTCTTTTTACAATTCTCCATAAACATAGGCAGAATACCTAATGGCACCCTGCCTTTAAAGCTATATAAATAAATTACTTCTTAACCATAGCGATGGCTTGCTTGCCAAGTTCATTATAGCGTGAATTCACAACGCTTTTTGAGTAGCGGGTTCGAGCATTCGTCCAAGGATCGTTGAAATAGTAATAATTTTTGTCGTATCCCGTGAGCAACAGACAATGTTCACCGGCAATCCAAGTATAGTAACTGCCGAGTTTATATTTTGCGTTTTCATCGGTATAGTTTACTCTCCAAGTGGTTGTTTTGAATGACGGCGACATATTAATTGTTGCCCAAATCATAATCGGCTGACCTTGTGCAACATACTTACCCGAAAGATATTCAAGACTTTTCCCGCTGATTTCTACAGCCTTGTATGATTTGTCTGAAAGGTATTTATTCATACATTTTGCCATAATCGGTGCATACACTCCGTAGCTGTTGGAACTGTATGGTGTTCCAACAAAGGCACTATTCGGATCCGGTCCTGTGTATGAGCCGTTCGAATAACCAAAGGGTTTTGTAACCAGATACTTATCTGCAAATGCTGTTTCAGAAATATTGTATCCATAGTGTTTAAGTAACATTGTTGCACTACAAGTTTCGCAACCGGTTGGCAATTTGCTCTGACCAATCAACGGTACATTTGAAATCTTCTTGCTCTGCGGCATTATGTATATGTTACATACAGCTTTTTTCCCATTATTTAGAGTACAAGTTACAGTTGTTTTACCTGTAGATATTCCTTTAACCAGCCCGCCGGCTCGTGTAGCAGTAGCAATCTTTGAATTGCTTGATGAGTAAAGTCTGTAATATGCCGCTGTACCTTTCGGAATACTGCTGTTGAGGTCAAAGCTTTGACCTATGAACAGTACAATTTCACTTGCGTTAAGTTTAAGAGATGTTGCAAGCGGCTTAACCGTTACATTACAGGTTGCTTCCGTACCGTTCGGCATTTTACATCTAATGGTTGTTGTTCCTGCCTTTTTTGCGGTCATCAAACCTCCGGCTTTTCGAACAACCGCAATGTTCGGATCATCTGAATAATAAGAACGAAAATAAGCTGCTGTTCCACTCGGCACATAGCTTGAAAAATCATACTGTTCACCGATTCCAAGTGTAATACTTGTCTTATCAAGCTTTATGCTATTAGCAAGCTTTTTGACGGTAACCTTGCATTGGGTTTTAAGTCCGTTATATGTATTTGCAGAAATTGTAGCAGTACCAATGCCCACAGCAGTCATTTTGCCTTTATCGTCTACAGTAATTACTTCACTATTATCTGTAGTAAACTCTACTTGCGAAATATCCCCATTTTCAATAGTAGTAATAAGAGTATATGACTCCCCTACCCCAAGTGTTATTCCATTCTTATTGAATTTCACACTTTTAGGCGGAACAGTTGGTTTTGGCTCTGTAGTAGGCTGTTCAGTAATCTGCTCAGTATACTCTTCTGTTGAAGGTTCAGTAACTTCTTCCGTAGTTGTTTCAGTCGATTCTGTCAATGGTTCATCAACAATTGTCGTTTCCTCAACACATTCTGTAGTAGTTTCAGTATATGCTGTAGTTTCAGTATATTCAGTTGTTACTTCAGTACAAGCAGAGGAGGAATCCGATATCGTTGTTTCTGTGAATTCCATATTTTCTGTTGTCATCTTTGGACTTTCTGTGGATGCTTCAGTTCCGTAAACCGAGGTAGTTTCTGTCAAAGATGACGGTTCTGATGTATCGAATTGAGATCCAACAATAATTTTCTGAATATTAGTGGCATCAATAACGGTCAAAACATTGTCACCATTAGTATCGTAAAGAAATTTCTCATCATCAGTTAAGTCAATCATACCTACAACATACTTTTGGACCTTGGTTGCATCCACAACCGTAAATTCGTAATTACCACCGTTAACGATAGTCGCTGCATATGGTATTATACATATCACAGATAACAGCGTTATGATCAACAATATTGATATTGGTTGTATTATTTTTTTCATGTTTTTTGCTCCCTTAATATTAACTTAATATTCATCAACATAATTTTACTATTTATTTAATTAATTGTCAAAATATTTATTGGGGTACCAATTGGTACCCCAATATTATTTTTGATAATTAAATTTTACGGTTATTTAAACTCTTTTTCAGATAAAACTTCTCCGTCGCCATTTTTGTATCGTACGATAACCGTGCAATCGTCTTCCACAACCTCATTAATGCTGTCAACTACGCTTTTAAGTGAGGTATTCATAGAGTCCATTGCTTTTTCAAGATAGGATTTTATTTCATCCTTTGCATCGCCGTCATAAGTTTGTACCATGCGAAAGTTATATACAATACTGTTACCTTCACACGTAATACGCAAAGTGTATATGTCATTGTTATAGGCGTCATCAGCTGAGTTAATCACACTTTTCATTTCATCGGAATTGTAATAATCGACAAGATGTTTATACTTTGTTCCGCTTACCTTACTGCCGGCAGAGCTTTCAGAAGAACTGCTTACTGCATTTGTACTTTCGACAGCTGTTTGCGGAATTGTATCATTTTTTACATCAGATGATACAGAAGAAGTAACTCTGTTAGAAGCATCTGAAAAACTTTCATGTTTTTCATTTGTGTTGCAACCACTTAAATACACAGCTGTTGCGATTGCCACTATCATAGATATGGCTACAATTTTTTTCATTGATTTTCTCCTTTAATTTATTATATATTTGCCGGGGTACCATTTGGTACCCCGGCCTGTACCACTTTGACAATGGAAAAGGGACAATAAGTCAAAGCATGTACAGTTGCAGTCTGAGGTCAACAACATTACAAAGGGCAATTTGCAATATTGCTGAACTGCAACACAATTTTGTATGCCGACAAAATAACTTGTTCAGCTATTTAGTGGCATTCTGAAATAGTTTTGCGGAGTTCCGCAAGAGAATCAACAATGTTCTGAACCGTTTTGTACGCTTCTTCATACATTTTTTCAAGTTGCCATTTTTTCATACTTTCGGCAGCCTCAAGGTAAAAAGTTGTTTCTGCTATATTACTTATTTCACAATATATTCTATTAACATTTGGTAATGTATCTTTGCATATAGTCTTAGCGTCACATACAAGTACAAGCACAGCCGAAACTATGTAAGCATTAAGTACATGAGTGTCATTTGATATACGGGTAGGTTCACCACTATCTGTATAACTTCCGCTCTCAAGTCTACTCATCAATCCATACGATGTATCTACAAGATACACCACAGTTGACATATCTTTTTTATTATTCATTTTTTATGCTCCTTGTTATTATTTTTGTAATCGTCAGCAGTGTCTCTAGGTGGTGACCTGATGCGATAATACATTTACTCACCGCCTGACGACTTTCCCTTCTAAAAAGATATAGTCCTGAAAGTTGATTTTCAAAAATAATTTATTTGCTTTTTTTAATTTTAACTACAAATATTAAAATTGTAAATATAATTCCTATCCACACTTGTATCTATATCGATAATCTGCCCTCTCTCGCTATATTGTAATCAGCAAGAGTTTGTTGATTAAGTAAATATCCGTAAGTACTAGCCGTAGAATACACTCCTTCCGAGTAGAGGGTGCTAATTTCGCAAAATGTTTTTAGAATCCAACGGATATATCAATCCACACCTTTTCTGCAGAAGGTGACATAGCAGTCATAAAACTGATGTACCCCCAAAAAGTTAGGCTTTAATTATTTTTTTAAAACAATACAAATTTTGCAGAGTAAAGATCCATGAACCGACCTCCAAATCGTTAGATTCTTGGTCTAACTTTTTGGGGTCGGTTCAAAATTATTTATATGAACCTGTTGACAAGCGAGAAACTAAATGACTATCTTGTCGATATTGAAAATCAGGCTGAAAATATGTTTTTTCAAATCGTAAAGCAACTAGCAGAAAGCGACAATATAACAGAAGAACTTAAGGCAAAAGATCAGATGGAATGGGTTGCACAAATGAACAATGTTTGCAACAGAACAAGAGAAATTGTAAATTCTAAATTAATTTTTATATAGTTAAATCCGCTACCAAATTCTAACTGGTAGCGGATTTTGTGTTATACTAAGCCGAAATATTTTTCAAAAAAGTCTTTTAGCTTATCAATGACAGTTTGTTTTTTCAAAGCCCTATTTGAGCCATTTGAAAACCTTGAAATTGGCGGTAATATTTTATCAAGATCAGTTCCAGTGGTTTTTATTCCACCATCTCTGAAAGAGTTTTCTATAAATTTTTGAGCCTCATCGTGTTTTAGTTTTTCATCTTTGATGATTGCTTCTAATTCCTCCTCTTTTTGCTTCTTAACAAAGTCTTTCCAGTCCTTTTCAACATCTGTTTTTACTGTCATTTGGGCAACAAATCCCTCAATTAAAGCTTTTTTGCTGCGCAGCTCAACACTTGCATCTATTGATTTATTAATATTAGCAAGAATCGTTTTATCCTCGCAGTTTGATTCGTGATATTTGGCAACGAGCATCAAGATATAATCTATATTGACCTCGACCTGCTTAATAAGTTCAATTTCAAAGACAATGTCATCGTTGATTCGTTCTTTTTCAATATCGCTTTTTTTAGCATAATCTTGATATAAGTCAATATAAATGCTTTGATAATCCTGTAAATCTCTAACGGATACAGAACTGTCGCTTTCAAAATCATCGAAACACCTTAAAATATTTCTCAATTTCAAAATGCTACCAAACAGTTTGATGAATTCTTTTTCGTTATCCTCGCCAATGATTTGACTGCTTATCGGAAATTCATTTACCAGTCTGGCTACAAGCTCGTTATAACCTTCAATATGTTTTCCGTGCTCATCTTCATAGCCATTCATATACTCATTGTAAGTTTTTAGAATAACCATACCTCTTGCGTTTTTATCTCCAAAAAGCGCTAAGGCATTATTAGTGGCTGTTTCAAGGTTTCTAAAACAAACAATGTTTCCAAATGTTTTAACTGAGTTCAAAATACGATTGGTACGGGAAAACGCTTGTATTAAACCATGATCTTTTAAATTCTTATCTACCCATAAGGTATTGAGAGTAGTAGCGTCAAATCCCGTTAGAAACATATTGACTACGATGAGTAAATCAATCTCACGATTTTTCATTCTCAATGATACATCTTTATAATAGTTGGGAAATTTATCGGCAGATGTATCATAGCTAACATTAAACAGCTTATTATAATCATCAATCGCACTGTCAAGAAAATCCCGTGAAGTCTGATCAAGACCGCTTGTGTCAAAATTTTCATCTTGCAAGATATCATCCGGATCTTCTTCGTTTGGATTAAAACTGAATATCGTAGCAATATTTAATTTATGACCTGTTTCTTCCATTTGCTTTTTAAATTCATTGTAGTATGCAATCGCTGCCGGAATAGATGCGACTGCAAAAATTGAATTAAAACCATTTACTTTTGCAGTTGTTTTTTGCTCTGTTACCGTATTATTCTTGGACTTTGCCATTTTTTCTACATTCGTAATCACTTTATGGTCATAATAGGAACGGCTTTGATTACGATAAGTTTTCTGCTCAAAATGTTCAAGAATGTATTGTGTAATCTCAGATACTCTTTTAGGATCAAGCAAAGCTTTTTCACGGTCAATTGCTTTTACTTGCTTGTCATATAAAATTTCAGGGTTTTTAATCGTGTTGATATAATCAATTCTAAAAGGCAAGACATTTCCATCATGAATAGCATCTACAATGGTATATGCGTGCAGTGGTCTTACTTTGTTCCCATTTTCGTCCGGTTCACCTCCGAAAACCTGTGCCGTAGTGCGCATATTCGGTGCATTGGAACTGTTAGAATTCGATGCAAAAATCGGCGTGCCCGTAAACCCAAAAATATGATAATTCTTAAAGTGCTTTGTAATCGACTTGTGCATATCTCCGAACTGAGAACGGTGGCATTCATCAAAAATCATAACAATGTGTTTTTTATAAACTTCATGTTCTTTGTTCTTAGATATGAATTTATCTAACTTTTGAATAGTTGTGATGATGATCCTTGCATTATCATCTTCCATTTGTTTTTGCAGAATTTTAGTAGAGGTGTTGCTGTTGGCAGCACCTTTTTCAAACCTGTCATATTCTTTCATTGTCTGATAGTCAAGATCTTTTCTATCAACAACAAACAATACTTTGTCAATGAAATTCAATCCTTGAGCAAGCTGTGCAGTTTTAAAACTTGTTAAAGTCTTTCCGCTTCCAGTGGTATGCCAAATGTAACCGCCCGCCTCTTTTCTGCCGGTTTTTTTGAGATTGGTAGAAACGATAATGCGGTTTAGGATTTTTTCAGTTGCCGCAATTTGATAAGGACGCATTACCAATAATAAATCCTCTGAGGTAAATACACAGTAACGAGTCAAAATATTAAGCAGCGTATGTTTTGCAAAAAAGGTTTTTGTAAAGTCCACAAGGTCCGGGATGGTACGGTTTTTTTCGTCCGCCCAATAACTTGTGAATTCAAAGCTATTAGAAGTCTTTTTCTTTTTTGCCGTGTTTTTCTCTGCATTATCTTTGATATGCTGAAATCTTGTTGTGTTAGAATAATACTTTGTATGCGTACCATTGGAGATTACAAACAGCTGTACATACTGATACAATCCGCTACCTGCCCAAAAGCTGTCACGCTGGTATCTATTGATTTGATTAAATGCTTCTCGAATTGCATTCCCTCGTTTTTTAAGCTCGATATGCACCAATGGCAATCCGTTTACCAAAATCGTTACATCATAACGGGTTTTACGTTCACCCTCATTTTCTTCGTATTGGTTTATTACCTGCAAATGATTGTTATGAATGTTGGTTTTGTCGATCAACTTGATGTTTTTTACATATCCGTTATCAAGGGTAAGGTTTTGCAGATAGTCTTCCTGTATTTTGCGGGTTTTCTCTACAATGCCATCATTTCCATTAGAAATAACGCTGTTGTAAAAGTCGTTCCATTCTTTATCGAAAAAGGTGTAGTTATTAAGTTTTTCAAGCTGAGTACGGAGGTTGTCAATTAAGTCTTGTTCGCTTTTTATAGTAATGTATTCGTAGCCCTGACTGACAAGGCGTTTTATAAAATCTTTTTCAAGTTCCGCTTCGCTTTGATAGTCGGTGCTTTTTCTTTTTTCAGGCGTGTATTCAGCGACAACTGTATTTTCGGTTGAACTCGCAACAATTTCAAAACTATTCATTTTTCCGTTGCCTCCTTTTTCTTAAAAGTTAAGAGCTTATCTCTGTAATATTCATATTGCTTTTGTCTTGCTTCAATTTCGGCAGGTAATCCATCACTGATATCATTGCAAAGCTTATCGAATCGATCAAGAATATCAACTATGCGCTGTTGTTTCTCAAGCGGCGGAATAGGTATTTTCAAATTGCGAACAAATGATAAATTTGCCATTGCAAGTTTACCACTGCTAAGTTCTAAAAACTTAGGATATAACATTGCACACGCATAATAAACATACGATGGATCGACATCATTATCATTAATTGGGTATATGCCAGCTATATTTTGATTAATTGCAGCTTCAAAAGGTAAAAAAGCAACCTTTCCAATGGTGGCTCCAACTAACGCAATCAGTGTGGTATTTGCTTTCATCATTTTTGCAGAAGATTTTAAAAGCCCTTGCTCGGTAATGTAATTAGTAATTTCATCTACATTTTTTTGATTTTTACATACTGTAGAACTTAACCATTTTATATTACCATTTTCCCAATACAAGCTTTCATTCTTTGAAGGTGTTCCACCAGCTTGAACAATACATACATCTCCTAAAGATTTCCATTCTATCTCATTCCCAAAAGTAAGCAAACTACTTTTATAATATTCATACTGTTGCTTTCTCGCAGTGAGTTCCGCAGTGAGTTTCGCAGTGAGTTCCGTAAATTTATCCAATATATGAACAATCTCCTCTTGTATTGGTATGGGAGGAAGGGGGATTGTTACTTTTTCCATCTTCTTTTTAGAAACATTGAATCTTGTAACACCACTGGCTGTTCTTTTTATCTGCTTTCTAATATCACTTGAACGGAAAACATACTTAGAGAACTCTGGCAGCATAAGTTTTTCATCATAAAATCTAAATCCAAAACAAAAGCTATTCAAATACAATTTTTCATCTGTTATTGATGTTAAAACCGATGACATACCACATTCTTCGGGAGTTTCCGAAGAACCTGTAAACAAAATATCCCCATATTGTATAGTGTTTTGATTTTCGTTTTCTCCTATTTTTACTTTATCATCAACATCTATTTTTAATGACAGATTCGAAAATACATTCATATATGTAATAAATCTCGCATTTCCATTGCTGAAATCGTCTTTTGATTTTCCACTAAGCCCACTATAAAATGCTCCCAATTCTCCAAGTGTTTTATATTCTACACCCTCTGGACAAAGATCATTTATAAGTTGTTCTAATTTACTCATTTTCTTCACCTCCGGTATGCCAGCCTAAGGTACCTATCGCATCCATTAATTCTCTGTTTGTTTTTATTTTTTCCAGCACACCTGTAACTAATCGATAAAAAGCATCAAATTTTTGTAATGCCTCGTCTTCGTCATAATCTCCATGAACCACATCACTAAGTTCACCAAAGAGTTTGTAGCCATCTTCAGCAAATTCTGAAGGGATGATATTACATTGATCTTTTACCGGTGTAAGAATCTGAATAAATGGTTTAAGATTGCCGTTTGCTTTCCTCGTTTCAATGGGAGGATTTGCAGCCTCTGCTGTTTGTGTAATAATTCTTTCAAAAACCTTTCTCAAATAAACAATAGACCCTGCTCCAAATCCTTCTCTTGCTGCCTTTTTGGCTTTTTCTAAAGCGTTTGTAAAATCACCGTAAGTTTCAGTATTTAGCGAAACTGCTTCAGAAAATTTTTCGCTTCTTTTTACAATACGCACATAAGGATATTGACTATGTATATTATCTTTCTCTCTGCACTCAAGCAAGAACCACATTTGCACAGAAGCTCCACAACGAGGGCACTCAAGAACACAGTCAATACTGACAGTCTTTTCGTTTACACCAATACAGAACAAGTCTTCCCCGGAATAAAATGTGCGCTGATCGCCGCAATTATTACAATAATAATTTAATGCAACTTTACCAACCGCAATTTTTTTAGAATTTCCGGTTTTAAGCTTTCTACTGCCCAAAAAGCCTTCTATTTGCACATAATCTGTTGTTATCGGTTTTGATAACACATCTGATAATCTCATACATTACGCCTCCTCAATTTCAGCTATAATCGCATCAATTTCGGCACGCAATGTATTTTCACGCTGAACAATTTCAGATATTTGCTGGTTAAGGACAGCTATATCAATAACTTCTTTTGTATCTTCACTTTCTACATAAGTTGATACAGATAGATTGTAATCTGCATTTTCAATATCTTCCTGTTTAACAAGAGCAGTAAAATACTTTTCAGTCTTTCGGTTGATATATGCGTTTAATATATTCTGAATGTTATTAGGCTCATTACTTGATGTTCCATCCCCCAATTTATTGCTGTTGGTAGACTTGACAAATTCTTTTGAAGCATCAATAAATAAAGTTTGGCTGTCAACTTTTGATTTTTTGAGAACCATAATGCAAGTTGCAATGCTTGTTCCGTAAAAAAGATTATCTGGTAATTGAATGATACATTCAATAAAATTATTATCAATCAGGTATTTTCTGATTTTCTGTTCTGCGCCGCCACGATACATAATGCCGGGAAAACAAACAATAGCCGCCGTTCCGTCTGTAGCAAGCCAGCTAAGACAATGCATAATAAAAGCAAAGTCCGCTTTTGATTTAGGAGCCAATACACCGGCAGGAGAAAAACGAGGATCGTTTATCAGTGTTCCATTGTCAGAGCCTTCCCACTTAATCGAGTACGGCGGATTTGAAACGATAGCTTCAAACGGTTCTTCATCCCAATGCTTAGGATCAGTCAAAGTATCGCCGTGTTCAATGCTGAATTTATCGTAACCTATATCGTGTAAAAACATATTGATACGGCAAAGGTTATAAGTCGTAATGTTGATTTCCTGTCCAAAGAATCCATTGCGAACATTATCTTTACCGAGAATTTTTGCAAACTTCAAAAGTAACGAACCGCTTCCCACAGCAGGATCGTATACTTTGTTTACTTCTGTTTTCATTTTACCATTATTATCAAGAAGTGAAATTTTTGTCAGAAGTTCAGATACTTCTTGTGGGGTAAAAAATTCACCACCGCTTTTGCCGGCATTAGAAGCATACATTCCCATTAAGTATTCATAGGTGTCCCCAAAAGCGTCAATGGAATTATCTTGATAATTACCAAGATCCATATCCCCGATAACAGTAATTAATCTTTTAAGTCTTTTGTTTCTCTTAATAACTGTTGGTCCGAGCTTATTACTGTTTACATCTATATCGTCAAACAGTCCTTTGAAGTTTTCTTCGCTTGGACTACCGATAGCAGACGCTTCAATGTTTTTAAAGTTCGTTTGCAATATTTCGTTTAAATTCTCATCCAAATCAGCAATTTCTACTTCTTTGCCGTTCTTTTCCGCTTGATCTTTTGCATCTTTATCAGCCTTTTTTATTCTGTTTAATAAATTCCCAAACAATTCGCTGGGCAAAATAAAGAAGCCTTTTTCTTGCACCATATCATCTTTAACTCTTAAAGCTTCATCATCACTGATTTTCGCATAATCAAAATCAGTATTTCCTGCTTCCCATTCACCTTTATTGAGATAAGTTGTAAGGTTTTCAGATATATATCTATAGAACAGCATACCTAAAACATATTGTTTAAAATCCCAACCATCTACACTTCCTCTAAGTTCATTTGCAAGCGCCCATATTGTACGGTAAAGTTCTGTTCTCTCTTGTTCTCTTTTATTATCGCTCATTTTTGTATTCCCCGTTCTTTAATAATTTTTCGTAATCTATACCATTTCTCAATTCTCTGCACAAATCTTTATTTATTAAAGCTTGTGAGATATCAGCGGGCACTTCATTTCGCTCTTGTGCAGCCAAATCAAAAAACAACGCTATTTCTTCAGGCTTTGGTTTCAATAACCGAAGCATTGCAATTTGTCTATCGGGAGGAGGTGGATTAACTTTACCGCTTAAAATATCATAAAAATAAGGTTTCTTTATGCCAAGTGCAGTGTAAAACTTGGCATTTGATAAATTTGCCTCTTTTATCATTTGTGCAAGCAAATTACAGAATTTCATAGAATCATCAACAATCAAGTAATCACCACCATTTCTATGATAGTATGTTAGTATGTAAGTTTACATACTAACATACTATCATATTTTAAAGCAAATGTCAATTTAAAAGCCTTTTAATATAACATTTGTGCCAATTTTATTGAGTTTCTTTGCAAAAAAAGGTTATAATATTTTTATAATCTGAAATTGAAATTTGACATAGCACCAAAGAGCAATCAGATAAGACATATGCTACCTGAATGTTTGTTACTACACTCCTAATTGTGGCAACTTACAAATTTCAAGTTCAATTGTCATGGTATTAAAAGATTTGTTTAAACTTCCTATTGCAATTTGCGAATTTTTTATGATTTTAAAAAACTTGCACACTTTTCTTGTCAAAGCCGTAATAAAAACAGCATTACAACTTCACAAACACAATCAAAGGCACAGCTGAACGGATTTTTCCGTAAGCTGTGCCTTGTTCTTAGTTGTGTATCACTTGCTCTTTTACAATTTCTGTTGCTTATAAATTTCATACATTCTTATTTTTCGGTTTACCGCAACTATTGACATTGAGCCTATTTAGTTTACAATTCGAGGGAATTTACATTCAGCAAGAACTCATAAAGTCCGAGATGAAGTATTCCGTCCTCGTCCGTCCAAGACTTCATTGAAGTTTTGCTGATAATAATCTTTTTAAAGAAATCCTTTGTATTCTTCAAAGGTCTGAGTTCGGTTTCAAGTTTTGACGGGTCCGAAACATTTAGTGCGGATTGAATATAGTATTTTTTAGAACCCTTGTTTACTACAAAATCTATCTCGCACTGTTTTTTTGACCTCTTTCCTACACTCGTTTCCACGATTTCTACAACACCGACATCAACGGAATACTCTCGACACAGAAGTTCATTGTATATAATATTCTCCATTATGTGCGTTTCTTCCTGCTGCCTGAAATTAAGTCTTGCGTTACGAAGTCCGATGTCGGCGCAATAATACTTTGATGGGTATTCAAAATACTTCTTGCCTTTTACATCGTATCGTTTCGCATTGCTGAACAGAAACGATTCAATTAGATAATTCAGATAGTTGGAAACGGTTGTACCTGAAACCTTAATATTTTTCACCGTCTGCAAGGTATTTGATATTTTGCTTGCATTGGTAAGCGAACCGACAGAAGAACAAAGGTCATCCGTTAATTCGCTGAGCACATCAGGCAACTCAATATCATAACGCTCCACAATGTCTTTGAAATAAACCTCGGTGAAAAGAGTGTGCAAATAGTTCATCTTCTCCGCATCGCTCTTTTTTGTTAAAACAAGCGGCATGCCGCCATATAAAGCGTATTCCTCATAGGCGTCGGATTTATCTCCGCCCACAAAAGAATAATACTCTTTGAAAGAGATAGGATAAACTCTAACCTCATCACCTCTGCCACGAAAGGCAGTCAGTACATCTTTCGTGAGCATTTTTGAATTACTTCCTGTTACATAAATGTCAACATTGCGAAGCCGCATAAGACCGTTGAGTACATTGTAAAGCTTAATGTTCTCAGTGTTTTTAAGTTCATCCTTTGTGATTGCGTACTGCACCTCATCAATGAGAATATAGTACATATCTGAGTTCACGATTTTCCCACGAATATATTTCGACAGTTCATCGGGATCACGGTACTTCACAAAGGTATCATCATCCAAGGCAATCGTAATGATCTGTTCTTCTTTTACACCGCTTTCAATCAGATAATCGTAAAACAGATTGAACAGCAGAAAACTCTTACCGCATCTTCTGATTCCGGTAATGACCTTAATCATCCACCTGTTACAAACTTGGGCTCATCTATTAAGTTACCTAGATTATAATTCATACATAATTCAGCTATCTTATTCATATATTTTGTCTCCGTAACCAATTTTGTTTGTATTGAACTGAAAATTCAACACTTCTTTTTTGATTTATTATTTTCTTCAATAAATGCGAACTATTAATTCCTTTAGATCTTCGAAGATAAAGCTGTACATACTTCTCTATTCTCTGTATATGGTATATCAATCGCACCTATATACCACACTGGAAACACACCAGTCCTCTTCGCCTCTACCAAGTGTAATATTACAATTCTTTACAATTGGGAAACTGTACATAATCCAATTTTGTTAAAGACTTTACCACCTACACTAAATCAGCTTCTAAAAGCTCACATAATTCAATCTCACGTCCACTTAACTTATACTTCAGCAAATTACTAATACGGTCATCACAGGTAATGAAAAATAACTGCTCCATAGTCGCTTTCGATGACATCTGATACTTAAGTAAATCCATGAACACAAGCATATTTACATCATCCATGCATGCAGTCAGATCATCGATAAAATATACCTTCATCTTTTCACGGTCATTTCTTGCATTGATGCCTGCAAAAAAATGAGCCAGCATAAAGACACTAATCTGACCATTACTTAAAATATTAACGATGTTCTTGCCTTTATCATCAACCAACGAGATACCCTCATTCTCCTGAACAATGTTAATTCCATAACTTGAATTAATTCTTGTCAGCTTATTATAGAACTTGCCAAGAGTTGGACCTACCTTTTCGTACTCATCTTTCGAAAGTTTCTCTACAATATCCCTAATGTCTTTTGCTCTCTGAGATGCAATATCTTTCAGCTTCTGAAGTTCTTCGATTTCCGCATCAAGGTTCTGATTCTTCTTATTAGCCTCCTCTAGCTTCTGATTCAGGTCAGATAAAGTCTGATTTGCAAGAATACTATCAATAGAATTGAGCTTTGACACAAGCACATCATAAGAAAAATTCCAAACCTCATAGGATCTGGTAACGAGATTTTTCACCTTTGCATATGTCTGCTGCACCGTCTCATTTTCAAACTCGTAACCTAAAACCGTCAGAATCTGCTGATAAGCATCTCTATTCTCCTGCTCTTTAGATTCTTCTAAAAGTGCACCCTCTACAGCAGCCAATAATTCCCCTACCTTTTCTGAACTCAATTCTTCTACATTGATCTCTTTTCTGGTTTTCTGTAATTTCTTGACCTCATCAAAATATGGCTGTATCTCATCCTTCAGGACTTTTAGGTCGCCAATCTCAGTCGCTAATGTTTCCTTTTCTTTATCCACTACAGTTTTTGCGCGATTAATAATTTTCTGATAAAGAGCATCAATCTCTGCCTGTAACGAGGTCTTTTCTACTTCTTTTACACTAACAGTTTCTCCGTTCTGCCTGATATAATCATCGGCTTCCTTAAGAATCAATTTCTCCTCCATAGTAGCAAATGACTCCGAACCACAAACAGGACATCGAACAGCACCATTCTCTTTGAAAGCAGTATCTCTATGTTCAATCACCACTTGTTTATTTGCCGAAAGAGAAGATAGTAGCTTCAGCATCTTATTATTCTTGCTAAGTAACTCAATCTCGTCAGAAAGTTCCTTCACTTTTTTCTCTTTCTCATTAATTGCCTTCTTATCCGCATCAAAATCTGACTGCGTAAAACCTTCATTATCTAAAGCAATCACTGATTCACCATCCTGAAGAATCGTATCCTTCGAAAGAGACAAACTCTTCAATTTTCTAAATTTTATTTCAAGAGTTGTAATTGCATCTGTATTCTTCGAAAATCCAGCTTTCACTGCACGACTAATAGACTCTCCTTTCGTTTCCCAATAAGAAGCAATCTCTTTGATAACAGACTGCTGGCTCTTTAAAGCCTCATTTTCTACAAGTTTAGAAATTACTTCTTTTGCCACCTGATAACCACAGTTTTCCACTTCCGCTTTTTGCTCAGTTAACTCCTCCTTATTCAGACTAGCAATCTCCGTCGTCTCATCTGGATAAAAAATAATCTCAGGATATGAAATTTGCTTCGCATCCTTACGAGCTTTCGCTAACTGCTCTTCATGGGTCTTAATCACTTCCTGCGATACCTTCTGTTTTGACTTATCCTCAATATAGCGGTCCACATCCACAGCAAAAATATCTAGATTCTCCGCAATCTGTTTCTGCTCATCATAGTTTGTAATAAACTCACCAAAGAAATCCTTCATATCCTTTCTCTTTTTGCTTTGCACATTAAATGACTTCTGAACATCACAAAAATGAAAATTATAGAAACTATCTCCTACGTATTCTCGAATAAATTGTTTCGCTATTTCTTCATTTTCATCAATTGTAACCTTAGATACCCTTGGATTTAATTCATCGCTTGTCTGCTCTCTGCAAAGAATTGTCTCCTTTTCTCCGTCAACTAACCAAAGAACTACCCTAACTCTCTCACTTGTTCCAGCATCTCGGTTCTTTAGAATGCCATCGGTATTGATCTTACGATCAGCATCATTGGTACTCCTGGTATCAAAAGCAGTTTTTAATCTTCCAATATTGCCTGTCAAACACCACTCAATAGCATCGATAGTTGTTGTCTTACCAACTCCATTTGCAGCAGAAAGAAGCACAACCGATTTACCATCAAAATCAATTGATTTATCGCGAAATCCTCTGAAATTTACCATTCTAATCTTGCGAATAATCATCTTTCCAGCCACTCCTTAATCTTCTCATAATCCTGTACCTCAAAAGACTTATCTAGTACGCCTTCTTTTTCTTTTCTGTTCACTTTTTTCCGTTTCTTTTCCAGCAGTTCCAAAAGATCCTCATTCTCCGGAAGTAACTGACTCAGTTGTTTCATCTGCTCCTCATCTGGTGCAAATGCATCTACTGGAATCATATGGAATGGTAATTCAATAACCTCATCATCATCAATTACAATCTGCTCCTTGTCTGCCATATCGCCCTTAATGATGATTTTTCTTGATATCAACAAATTGCCTTCTCTGCTCTTATCTGGAGTATCTTCGGAATAAACAATCAACTGCACAATATTATACTTTAATTTATGAAGCGCTTTTGATTTTCCATTAATAATCGTAAACACACGAATTCGATCATCCCAACAATCGCATAATGAATCAATCTCCTCCAAGTCTCCATCCAGAAGAAAAAACAATTCATCTCTCTGCTCGCTAATGAAAATACTTAATAACTCTTCCGGCTTATGATTTAACTCAAAAATATCCTCTAGATCAATCTCATATTCAGAAGCGGTATCACCAACGAGAATATCCTTATAGCCACTTTTCTTAAACTCTTCCTGTAATATCATAACTATTCTCCCTCTTTGACACATTGCACAGAAAAGATGCAATGACTGCAAACATCCGTTTTGTCCCACTCACCCTCTCCAATTCCAATACAATCCATACATTCAATATAAAAACTATCTTCTCCAAGATCCACAACCGTAGGATTCTCATTTACGTTTGCCGTACTGTATTTATAATAGTTTTTACCTCGCATAAGTTTGCTATCCGCAAAGAACCATTTTCCAGGTCTTTGTGACATATTCACCATGCGTGCCACAATCCTTCGTTTTACACCATTAAAATCTCCCCCTGCCCTAGGAAGAATCACAGTACGATTTATGCATTTATCTTCAGGAAAATTTAGACAAATATATTCAGTTACCCTCGGAACCATGTAATAAAATGGATTTAGCAATTCCAAATGAGCAGAAATCTCCGTCACTTCATGCACCTTTTCCTGACAAATGTTTAGCATAATCTTCCACAAATAACTCAAAAAATTAAGAAAGTCCCTTTTACACTCGGCCATATAGCGCAATCTATCATCTACAATCGCTCCCCTATAGCCTGCAATCTTGCCAGCTTCGTCGACGCTTAATGTGTTCAATAATTGATACTGACCATCCACAGTCTTACTCATTTCATTTATCCATCGGATTGTATTCTGGTAAATCAAGTTCAACATATGAGTCTGTAAATCTGAAAGATCATTGTGATTAATAACCTCACCATACTCCTCACAAACAATGCTCACCAGATAACTTGCGATTGTCTGTTCCGTCCTCGTCTTGGTAGATTCCGCCATATATTGATCAAATTCTTTTTTATCTACCTTCATCTGATCAAAACAGGGATTAACTAACATGTAACGCCGCTGCATATACGAAATCGCAAGCCCCAGCAGAATCAACTTCCAACACTCATCGTTCCCATCCTTATCAGGATTCGGATAAGCTTTAGCTAAAGCTTCCATCAATTCCTCTTTATACTGATTGATATTCGATTTGCGGAAGATATCACACTTTGTAACAAACTCTTTCAGAGATTTCTCCGAGGCCATCGTTGCAAAAAGTTTTTCCTTCTGTACAGCCTTTTTATTCGATATATAAACATTTTTTCTTAGCCAGGTTTCCGAATCCACAGTATCTGGATAAGTCACTGACTTTGGAAGTTCATTTCCAAGGCCAATATACCTTTTCATCTCATCAAGCGTTGGTTTTTCAACCTTTGTCTCTCTATGAATATAAAGACTCGGGATTGATGTCAAGGTACTATGAAGCATCTGAAGACGGAGATACTGATAATAAAGATCTGTCGAAATCTCTTTCATATTCGGATTTGTGTTCGGATAATACTTCACTTGAATAAACTCAAATGTACCATTCTCGAAAAAAACATCTACATCCTCCAGATATTCTGAGCAGACATACTCGACTTGATTTTTAAGGAGACACATAATGGTAACATAATCCTGAAACAAAAATCCTCTAATCTTACTCGTGGCATCTCTGTCCTTATCACCATCATACATGACTGATAATTTATCTAATTCCATTTTTGTAAACACACTCACGAATCGTTCCCCCTTCTCCTCAAATCCAAAGTCATTAAGCATATTCTTTGATATGTAAACAAAGTCATCTGTTATCAAAATACTGCCGCTATAAAATGAAAATTACGCCAAGCATATTTTATAAAATCACAGTATAAAAGTAGCATAAAGCACTTCTTTGACATAGAATAAAAACATATTTATATACCTTTCATCTCATATGAAACAAGTCCATAGCAGACAATCTAAATGTTTTCCTATATCATCTGATAATATTTTAATGCTTCCACGATCGCATCCTCTTTCTCCTTTGGACACTGCGGCTGCTTCGCATTCCCTGATTTAGGCAAATTATAATTCTCTCGCTCTATAATTTCGCATTTAGCCTTCACCTGGGCGATATTCAATGAAGAAACCTTCATCCCGTCATTATGCTCAGCCACATATTTCTTAATTTCCTCATACATAGCCTTATTCTCCGCAGATGTAATGTCCATCTCATCCATATCAACAGTTACATTCACATGATGCTTCGCTTCGTGGAGTTTGGACAATAAACATACTGTCTCCACATGCACCGTCACCGCGAACAGTTCTAACCTGCGTTGTTCTGCCGAAATCATTATGTTTGATTTGTTACACTGGCATTTCATTTTTATCATAACCATATACAAACGCAGGCTAAATTACAATATCAGATTGGCTTACGATGAAATAACATTTTACTTTCTATATGATAAAAAAGATATTCAGAAAGAAACTTTTCCTTTGCAAGCAATTACCGTTGACGACAATCAGCCTATGCGATTATATTACAATTCTGTTGTAAAAGAATTTTGGCTTGAAGTTCCCCTACGCTTCGTACACAAAGGCGAAATTTCAAAAATAAACATAAATCTCTCATCTTTAAAATGTTATAACTAATTCAGGCAACAAGAGGCATGCCACTCGGTATGCCTCTTGTTTTGATGACTTTGTTTTTACAAAACTTAAAATAAAAGACAAGAACTTTTTTGTCTTATGCCTATTATTATCTCAACTAATTCTACAATTTACTTTTCAAATTTGTATGGTTTCCTAACAAAAGAAATATATTCTTTAGAAATCGCACCGTATTTTTGATAGTTGTGTATCGCATCAAACAAACTAATAGAATTAGCTCCACCTGAATAATTCGGATTATCATTCTGTATTGGATCATATTCCCAAAAACAAACAGGACATATTTCATACAAAGAATTGTTCTCTGTATTTAGTGTTTTACAACCACAACAAGGACATTTTCTTTTCAAAAAAAGCACCACACTATTTATATTTTTTAACTTGAGATCTCCAATATCTAATACCCTCTCTTGGTCTAAAATATGAAGAAATTGTTCCTTTATCACTTACACATATAAACTCATTTGTTTTTGAATTATATTTAAAATACCATCCATTTCTCGAAGTAAATTCATGGATATTTTTACCAGAGGAATTTAATAACTTTCTTGCACCATTTAAATATTGATTTTGACTTCTATATTTTGAGCCCCATTCTTTTGCATGTTTTCTAAAATGTTGTCCCAATTTCGCAGAATTTTGAAACATCGCTTTATTCCAGGATTTTTTAATACCTAAGAACCAACGTACTCCATTTGGAATTTTTGACATTATCTTTGGATGTGTTTTGAGAGGATGTGTTTTGAGAAATTTAACAACAATTTTTACGATAGCTTTTCCAGCAAACCAACCAATAACAGCTCCGCCAACAACAACACCAACTCTAATAGCCCAATATTTCCAACCCCAACTATAATCCCAACTTTTTGGCGACATAATCTCCTAGAAACCAACCAGCAACACCGCCGACTGGATTGTTATGTCACTTGTGAATATAGTTGTTATTGCGGCACAAACCGAGCCGAGAACAAACCATATCGAAACAAGCTGTGTTGTAAAGCCTTCGCAAAGCAACATAAATATTGCAAAGCCTATCCACACTATCGGCATATATTGCTCCATAGGGCTGTCACCCTCCTTTTCGCATAATTTTAACACAATATTATATATTAGTCAAACTATTTTATTGCTATTTTATGCGTTTTCTATCGAACATTTTCATCATTCAAAGCAGTCCGTCTTATTATATTATGCTTTGAGGTTTACTTGTATTCTATTCAAGCATTAAAAAGGAGGCTCTTTCGAGCCTCCTTACCGCAAATGTTCTACCCTATCTTGTTATAAAAAGTATCTTAATAAGTTAATTGATGTTATATATTTTTGCGTAGTAAGCCTTGACAAAGGCATCAACCATGTTGACAATTAGGCAAACTGCAATTAAATACTCAAAAAATGCAATAAAGTCATTAAATGTAGCTGTGCTAAGACCACCATTTTGACCTAAAAGGCTAATAACAGGTTTTATAGCAATGGTAAGCGCACCTGCTATCATTCCTGCAGGAAACGATCTTCCATTGTGAACTATCTCCTCAATTTTCGGCAACTTTTTTTCAAACAAATACTTTACATAGATAAAATAAGAAAGAACATATATTGCAATCTTAAATATAGCATATATCGCATTAAATGCCGTAATCTTAAACTCAATAAAACATGAAAGTAAAAGCATGGTAAT
>ERZ791623.320-NODE-320-length-31757-cov-8.720680_pt1 | contig 31757 bp, 26 predicted proteins | sample MGYA00510268_ERZ791623 | MGnify/ENA primary metagenome ERZ791623 (study PRJEB30046, sample SAMN00715216) | human gut metagenome | study: EMG produced TPA metagenomics assembly of the A metagenome-wide association study of gut microbiota in type 2...
AATCATGCGAGATTACCAAACTTTTAAGACTCTTTTCTTATCCCGAACTCAGGTTATCAGCCTGTTTCCTGTGACTTCAGTCCCGGTGTGGTCTCGGAAGGGCTGCTCATTGACAGGCTTTTCTACGACATGGTCTCGGCAAGAACACCACGGCAGGATGTCTCAGAGCCGGGGGTGGAATCACGCTATGACACTGTTTATCAGTTGACGAGCCGCCAGGCCGACGAGCTCTCCGGTATCTTTCAGCAAATCAAAAAGACCATTAACTACAAGCATCTCTACAAGCAGGAGATGCTCAGTTCTCTTGTACATATCTGTAATCTGTATATCAGCGAGCTGCCTTTCGACCTCTCTATGCTGACGCCCGACTTCCGGCATAAGGAGAATATCTACAAGACTTTTCTGCATCTTTTAGAGAACAACTTCCGGCACGAACGGCAGATACCATTCTATGCCAACAAGTTGAATATCACGACAACCTATCTCAGCCGTGTGGTGAAGTCCATCAGCGGCAATACCGTCAACGAACATCTCATCCGCCGTGTCTTCCACGAGGCCTGCAACCTGCTGAAGACTACGGACAGGCCGATGGGCGAGATAGCTTTTGAATTAGGTTTCAAGGACCAGAGTGCTTTTACCAACTTTTTTAAGCTCCATGCCGGTAAGTCACCAACGGCTTACCGACAGGCGCCGACGGAGGAGTGAAGCTTAGAAGTCCGGAAGTCCAGAAGTCCGGAAGTACTGTCATTACTTTAACAATACCTGATTACCAGATGTTTTAGCAAATGACTGGACTTCCGGACTTCCGTACTTCTGGACTTCTGATATTATTTCTTTGCCAACTGTTTCTTCAACAAGTCAGGGAGTTGGCATGTCTCATCAGCTACGGGCACGCCCACGGCTTCGAGGGCTTTGATCTTTCCCTCGGCAGAGCCGGAGCCTCCAGAGATGATGGCACCAGCATGTCCCATCTGCTTACCCGGAGGTGCCTGACGCCCGGAGATGAAGACGGCGACGGGCTTGTTGATATGCTCCCGGATATATTTAGCAGCGCGCTCCTCGGCATCGCCGCCAATCTCGCCTATCATAGCGATAGAATCCGTATCGGGATCGTCTTGGAACATCTGCAGCATATCCTCAAAATAGAGTCCTACCACCGGGTCGCCACCAACGCCGACGGCTGTGGAGATACCCAAGCCGCCTTGTACGAGGTCGTAGACGACCTCATAGGTCAGCGTGCCACTACGTGAGACCACTCCCGTGTGACCTTTCTTAAAGATGTTGGCTGGCATGATGCCCACCATACTCTTCTCCGGTGAGATGAGTCCCGGACAGTTGGGGCCTATCACCTTAACGCCCTTGATGCGGGCATAGTTCTGTGCCTCCACAGCATCTATGACTGGTACGCCCTCGGTAATGCAGACTACGAGCTTAATGCCGCCGTCGATGGCCTCCAACATGGCATCCTTGGCAAAAGGCGCCGGCACGAAGATGATGGATGTGTTGGCGCCTGTGGCCTTGACGGCTTCCTTGACGGTGTTGAAGACGGGAATACCGTCGACTTCCTGACCACCTTTGCCGGGAGAGGTGCCGCCAACGACCTGTGTGCCATACTCTTTCATCTTTGCAGCGTGGAAGCTGCCGTCACGTCCGGTGATGCCCTGGACGATGACTTTTGTATCTTTATCTATTAGTACGCTCATGTTGCTATTCGTTTATTGTTTCGACAACTCCACTGCCTTATGTCCTGCGTCGGCCATTGTCGTGGCCACGGTGAAGTGAGTGCCTTTGAGAATTTCACGGCCTTCCGCCTCGTTGGTTCCTGTGAGTCGGATGACGATAGGAATGTTTGTCTTAATGGTCTGGAAAGCCTCGATGAGACCTTTGGCTACATCGTCGCAGCGCGTGATGCCACCAAAGATATTTACTAATACGGTGTTGACATGCTTGTCGGAGAGCAACAGGTTCATGGCATCGACAATCTTCTCGGGATTCGACGAGCCGCCGATGTCGAGGAAGTTGGCGGGCTCACCCCCATAGAGCTTAATCATGTCCATGGTGGCCATGGCAAGACCGGCGCCATTGACCATGCAGCCTATCTTTCCACCGAGATTGACATAGCTGAATCCGTGTTCCTTGGCCCACTGCTCTTTCTTCTCTGCCTCGTCGGGCTCGAAGAGAGCCTTGACGTCGGGATGACGGAGAGCGCGTTGTTGTCGAAAGTCATCTTGGCATCGATGGCTTTCAGGGTGCCGTCGTTAAGCATGACGAGCGGATTGATTTCCACGAGCGAAGCATCTTTCTCTACGAAGAGCCGGTAGAGTGCCTTGAAGATTTTTGCGGCTTGTTTCACCTGAGCCTTGTCGTCGAAGAGTTTCCAGGCTGCCTCATTGGCCTTGAAGTCGGCCATGCCTATCGTGGGGTCGATGATGATTTTCTCTATCTTCTCAGGTGTCTCCTTGGCGACCTGCTCTATGTCCATGCCACCAGAGCGCGAGAGCATCATCATTGGACATTTGGAACGACGGTCAACGAGAATGCTGACATAATACTCAGCAGCAATGTCTACTGCCTCAGAGACGAGGACACGGTCTACAGTGAAGCCTTTGATGTCCATTCCGAGAATAGCTTCAGCGTTTTTGCGAATCTCTTCTTCGTTGGCACCGAGCTTTACGCCACCGGCTTTTCCTCTTCCGCCGGTATGAACCTGGGCTTTCACCACAGCTTTCTCAGTACCGAGCTTGCGGTAAGCCTCTACAGCCTCCTCAGGAGTGCGGCAGAGAAAATGCCGGTCTACCGGTACGCCATACTCCTCAAAGAAACCTTTAGCCTGATATTCGTGTACTTTCATAGATACTTGGTTTTGGATGTAGTACTTTCGGTTTACGGCGGCAAAAATAAGGAATATTTCTGAATTTGCTGCGCATAAGATGGAAAAATATTTATTATTCTGCCTTTTCTTTGAATTTGTAACTTTGTCTGCTTTTCATCAGACCCTTATCTTGGCTCTTTATACAAAGATAAAGGGCGGACTTATCGCCCGCCCTTGCTTATAGTAGCTGTCTCTGTTAATGCTGAAGTCTATTGTATGATTTTATGACACCTTAGCGCCTATCTTCTCTTTCCATTTTCCGTTAGTCATACAGGCGATGCCGATGATGATAAGTGGAATGGAGAGAATCTGTCCCATGTCGAGGGGCAGCCCGGCCTCGAAAGGCTCCTGAATGTCCTTGGTGAACTCTATGAGGAAGCGGGCCGTGAAGACGAGTGTCAGACAGAGTCCGACAAAGAATCCGGTACCTACCTTCTCTGGATGCTTCTTATAGAGTGCATAGATGATGACGAAGAAGATGGCGTAGCTGATGGCCTCGTAGAGCTGTCCGGGGTGACGCGGATACTGATCTACCTTCTCGAAGATGAATGCCCAGGGCACATCGGTGACCTTTCCGATGATCTCAGAGTTCATGAGGTTGCCAAGTCTGATGAATGTCGCTGTGACACAAGAGCATACACCCATATTGTCGAGCACTGTCCACACACCGACTTTGTTGCGGTAGGAATAGATGAAGATGGCAATGATCATGCCTATCACTCCACCGTGTGAGGCCAGTCCCTCATATCCTGTGAACTTCCATGAACCGTTGTCGAGGAAGTGGATGGGCAATAGCATCTCTATAAAATGCTTGCCTGAGGAGAGAAAGTAATCGGGCTGGTAGAACAGACAGTGCCCTAAGCGTGCACCGATGAGAACGCTGACGAAGATGTAGATAAAGAGCGGGTCGAACTTCTCATCGGGAATCTTCTCGTCTTTGTAGATTTTCTTCATGAGCAGGTAGCCTAAGAGCAGACCTATGAGCCAGCACATGGAATACCACCTCACACCGAAATGGCCGAGATGGAACATCACCTCGTCAGGGTTCCAGAGAATGTATAGAAGCATAGATATAGCTTGGTATAATTATACGTTGAATCTGAAGTGCATGATGTCGCCATCCTGTACCTCATAGTCCTTACCTTCGATATAAAGTTTTCCGGCCTCGCGCACGGCAGCCTCGGAGCCATACTGGATATAGTCGTCGTATTTGATGACCTCGGCGCGGATGAATCCTTTCTCGAAATCGGTATGGATGACACCGGCGCACTGTGGTGCCTTCCACCCTTTGTGGAAAGTCCAGGCCTTGACCTCCATCTCACCGGCAGTGATGAACGTCTGGAGGTTGAGCAGGTGGTAGGCTTTCTTGATGAGTCTGTTGACGCCACTCTCCTCTAATCCGAGCTCGTCGAGGAAGAGTTTCTTATCCTCATAGGTGTCGAGGGATGCGATATCCTCCTCTGTCTTAGCAGCGATGACCATGGCTTCGGCACCTTCCTTAGCAGCAATCTCTTCTACTATCTTGCTGTATTTGTTTCCGCTCTTTGCGCTGGCCTCGTCAACATTGCATACGTAGAGGACAGGCTTTGTGGTAAGCAGGAAGAGGTCGTGAGCAGCTTTCTGCTCCTCTTTGGTGTCGAAGGTCACGGTGCGTGCGTTCTCACCACGGTCGAGGACTTCTTTGTAAGCTTTGAGGACCTCAACAAGCACCTTGGCGTCTTTGTTGCCTGTGGCAGCTATCTTCTCCTGCTTGGAGAGCTGGCCTTCTATGGTCTCGAGGTCTTTGAGCTGCAGCTCGGTGTCGATGATGTCTTTGTCGGCAGCGGGGTCTACGGGTGCCCCACCCTCTCTGACGACATTGTCGTCGTCGAAGCATCGGATAACATGGATGATGGCGTCACACTCACGGATGTTGCCGAGGAACTTATTGCCCAGGCCCTCACCCTTGGAGGCGCCTTTGACGAGTCCGGCGATATCGACAATCTCGCAGGTTGCGGGCACGATGCGTCTGGGATGAACTATCTCTGCCAGCTTGGTGAGACGCTCGTCGGGGACTGTGATAACGCCGAGGTTGGGTTCAATTGTACAGAATGGAAAATTGGCTGCCTGTGCCTTCGCACTTGACAGGCAGTTAAAAAGTGTGGACTTACCGACATTAGGCAAGCCTACAATGCCACATTTTAAAGCCATATTCTTATAAACGTTTATTCTGCTTGCAAAATTACAGAATAAATGCGATAAAATGTGGTCTTGAGGAAAAAAAGTGAGTTTGGAAGGCGGGAAGTCTGTTTGTCGTCATTTCCGGCCTTCCAAAAAACTTATGCGTTCAGCTGCTTCTCTAAGTCAGCACCAGCTTTGAACTTAGCCACCTTCTTAGCAGCAATCTGAATCTTCTGTCCGTTGGCGGGGTTGACACCCTCACGTGCGGGGCGCTCGTTGACAGAGAATGTACCGAAGCCGATGAGCTGAACTTTATCGCCAGCGACAAGAGCCTCTTTGAGGGCATCGATGGTAGCGTCGAGGGCTGCTTTAGAATCGGCAGCAGTGAGGTTGGCGGCCTCGGAAATCTTCTTTATCAAATCTGCTTTTGTCATAACTTTATATATTTTAATGATGAATTGATTGCTAATCGCCGACAAAAATAAGGGAATAGTTTCATACAGCAAACAAAAATAGTGGAAAAATGACATAAAAGACTAAAAAAACAGGTAAAAGGAATGTTTTATAGGCTTATAATCAAGTTTTTTCGTAATTTTGCAGTCGTTTTTACAGAATTATAAGAATATGTTCAGAATACCGACGGTTACCAAAAATCTTCTCATCATAAATATTCTCTGCTTCCTTGCTATGATAGCATTGGGGCAGTTAGGCATAGCCGATTTGAATAATATCTGTGGTCTCCATTTCTTCTTGGCCTCAGACTTCCATCTCTACCAGCTTGTCACTTACATGTTTATGCATGGAGGCTGGGAGCATATCATTCTGAATATGTTTATGCTGTGGATGTTCGGCGCTGTCATGGAGCGTGTATGGGGTCCTAAGCGTTTTATCATCTATTACCTCTTCTGTGGTATAGGTGCGGGGGTGATGCAGGAGATAGCGCAGTTTGTGCAGTTCTATATCATAGCCTCTGATGCCGGTGTAGGCTTCTCTTCGCTGATGCAGGTTGCTGCAGCCAATGATGCGGCTCTGGGCCAATGGACGACGGTGGGCGCCTCTGGCGCCATCTATGCCTTGCTGTTAGCTTTTGGCATGATGTTTCCAGACGAGAAGATGTTCATCATCCCTATTCCTATTCCTATCAAGGCCAAATGGATGGTGATAGGCTCTATTGCTGTGGAGCTCTTTTCGGCGCTGGCCTCTCCGGGCAGCCAAGTGGCGCATTTAGCTCACTTGGGTGGAATGATATTCGGTTTCTTCCTGATTAGATATTGGCAGAAACACCCGTATGGTAATAGTTTTGACGGCGGCAGACAGTTCTTTAACAATCTTCGTAACAGATGGGATGCCAATCGTGTAAAGCATGGCGAGCGTACTTCTTGGGATGAAGAGTTGGGTAGCTTTAGAAATGGAAAATCCCACCAATCCCCTTCCTCTGAGGCTACACAGGAAGAGATAGACCGCATCTTGGACAAGATACGCAAGAGCGGCTACGATAGTCTGACGCGTGAGGAGAAGCAAACACTCTTCGACCAAAGCAAGAAATAACGATGCTTGTTTAAGAGGAACATGCGTAAATTTTCAAGAATTACATTGCAAATTATCGGCGGGGCTAACGTGGCGTCAGCTCTGCTGATGCTTCTCGTGGGGCATGCTGATATGGTTCAGCCTGCTGACTTCCCTCGTCTGAGCAATTTGGGGTTGCTGTTTCCTTTATTTCTTGTCATCAACCTCTGTTTTCTCTTCTTTTGGATTTTTGTCAAGCCGCGTGGCATCATCATCCCTCTTCTCGGTTTTATCATCTGCTATGGTCCTGTGCGCCGTTATACGCCGTTTAATATTCCTCAGGAAGTACCAAAAGGCTGTTTGAAGGTCTTGTCGTATAATGTCTGGAGCTTTGGCGAGGCTACCGTCAAAGAGCGGCCCAATGCTATCTTGGAGTATATCAAGCGCCAGGACGCTGATATTGTGTGTCTGCAAGAATCTTCAGAGGCGTTGGTGGGCAGCGCACAAGTCGACTCCATCCTGAATCCTGTGTATAAATATAAAGATACTGCTATGCACAAGGGAGATCTGATGACGATCTTCAGCAAATATCCTATCATTGCCAAGGAGCATATAGACTTTGAGTCTAAGTTTAATATGAGCTGTGCTTTCACGCTCAATGTGAAAGGCAAGCCGGTGATAGTGGTCAACAATCATCTTGAGACCACAGACTTGAGTGTGGACCGTAAAGAGCAATTCCGTGAATTGATGAAGGGAGACATGGACCGTCAGGAGGCAACCCAGACCTCCAAGTGGCTTGTCAACCATTTAGGAGAGCAAACCAAGAAGCGTGCGCCTCAGGCTGAAGCCGTGGCCCGCTATATAGCCTTTCATACCGGCATGCCCATCATCGTATGCGGCGATTTCAACGACTCTCCCCTATCCTACTGCCACCGCGTCATCTCCCAAGGACTTACCGACTGCTATGTCTCCACTGGCAACGGACCTGGAATCAGCTATCACAAGGCGCGTATCTTCGTCAGAATAGACAACATTTTATGCAGCGACGATTTCAAGCCGTTTGCATGTAAAGTTGACAACAGCATCAAAAATTCTGACCATTACCCTATCCTGTGTTACTTGCTCTTTGACGCAAAAAAATAGCGTCATAGCGATGTCATGCCTTAACTTCTATCGTAAAAAGGTTTTTTTCTCCATTTCTTTCACGTGAGTAATAAAAAAAATGTAACTTTGCACATATTATATGCTTTGTCAGCGTTAAAAGAGATAGAAACAATAAAAAATAACTAACAAACAAAATGCAAAACAAAGGAATCGTTATCACGACAGCCGTTCTTCTGACCCTCGTGAGCCTCTTCTATCTGAGCTTCCCGATTGCCACAAGCTATTATGACAGTCAGGCAGCAAAGATAAAGGATCCCATTGCGCAGCAGGATTATAAGGATTCTGTGAAGTATTTGGGCATCTACAGCTACCAGAAGTGCTTGGAGACGCAGATTGGTCTTGGTCTGGACCTTAAAGGCGGTATGAATGTCATCCTCGAGATTTCAGTCCCAGATGTAGTGGAGAATCTCGCTGACCACAAGACAGACATTGCCTTCACCCGCTCTATGGATGAAGCCCGTAAGGAACAGCAGGCTACTCAGGGCGATTTTATCACCCTCTTCATCAATGCCTACCACAAGAATGCTCCCGGCCACAAACTGGCTGAGGTCTTCGCTACTTCGGAGCTTCAGGGCAAAGTATCTCCTACGAGTACAGACAGTGAGGTAGAGAAAGTGCTGCGTTCAGAGGTCAGTTCCGCTATTGACAACTCATTGAATGTGGTGACAACGCGTATCGACCAGTTTGGTGTTGTACAGCCTAACATCCAGAAGGTGCAAGGCGCTGAGGGCCGTATCTCTGTCGAGATGCCGGGTATCCGTGAGCCGGAGCGTATGCGTAAGCTTCTGCAGGGAAGCGCCAACCTTGAGTTCTGGGAGACTTACAACGCTGATGAGGTGCTGCCTTATCTCCAGCAGCTTGACCAGCGTCTGGCCAATGGTGATGAGAAAGCTGAAACAGCAGCCACCGACAGCACCAACGCTAAGGCGAAGGCTACTGCCGAGAAGGAAGTGAAGGCTGCCAAGGCTACAAAGGCTAAGTTCCAGATAAAGGGTAACGATGCCAAGAAAAATATCAAGGCTACACCTGAAAATCAGCTTGCCCAGGCTAAGAAGCTTCACCCGTTGCTCGCTATGCTGCAGGTGACAGGCCAGGGTCTGAGTGTCTGTGGTTATGCCAGCGTGCGCGATACTGCTGCCATCAACAAGCTTATCTACAGCCAGACAGCCAAGCAGGTGCTGCCTTCAGATTTGAAACTTCTGTGGAGTGCTAAGCCTGCCGACGGCATCCAGGCAAAGAATATCTTCGAGCTTCATGCCTTGAAGGTTACTACTACCAATGGTCGTGCTCCTCTTGAGGGCGATGTCATCACAGATGCCAAGGATGAGTTCAACCAGATCACCGGTCAGCCGGAGGTTTCCATGACGATGAACTCTGACGGTGCCCGTCGTTGGGCTGAGCTGACAAAAGCCAATGTCGGCAAAGCTATTGCCATTGTCCTTGATGGTGTTGTCTATTCAGCTCCTCGTGTCAATGGCGAGATTAGCGGTGGACAGAGCTCTATCAGTGGTAACTTCACTATTCAGGATACGAAAGACTTGGCCAATACGCTGAAGTCAGGTCGTATGCCGGCTCCTGCACACATTGTTCAGGAGGAAGTCGTAGGTCCTACCCTCGGTGCACAGTCTATCCAGCAGGGTATCATCTCATTCATCGTAGCCTTCGTGTTGCTGATTGTCTTCATGTTGGCTATGTACAACATCATCCCTGGCTCTATCGCTGTGGGTGCTCTGCTCATCAACGTGTTCTTCACCTTAGGTATCCTGACATCTTTCCAGGCAGCCCTGACGATGAGTGGTATCGCCGGTATGGTGCTTTCTCTCGGTACTGCTGTTGATGCCAACGTGCTTATCTATGAGCGTATCAAGGAGGAGCTGCGTGCCGGTAAGGATATGAAGAAAGCAGTTAACGAAGGTTATAAGAATGCCTTCTCAGCTATCTTTGACTCCAACCTCACCTCATTGATAACAGGTATCATCCTGCTTGCTGTTGGTACAGGACCTATCCGCGGCTTTGCTACGACATGGATTATCGGTATCGTCTGCTCGTTCTTCTCTGCCGTGTTCCTCACACGTCTGCTCTACGAGTACAAGCTCAACAATGGTCACTGGATGCATCTGAAGTTCTACACAGGCTTCTCTAAGAACTTGATGCAGGGCACAAACATCCACTTCATGTCGATGTATAAGGTTAGCTTCGGTGTCTATATCGCTGCTATCCTTATCTGCGTTGCCAGCTTCGGTATCCGCGGCTTGAGCAAGAGTATTGATTTCACCGGTGGCCGCAACTATGTGGTGACACTTGACAAGGCTGTGCCTGTTGAGGATGTCCGTAACGTTCTGACCAATGCCTTTGTCAACACTACAGGTCCTAATGCCGGTCGCCCGGCTACGACAACCGTTATTGCTATCGGTACTGACGGCAAGACCATCCGTGTGTCTACCAACTACAATATCGACAGCAATGATCCTGCTGAGGACGACCACGCTGAGACTGTTCTCTACAATGCGCTGAAGAAGGGTGGCTTTGTGAGCCAGGCCAGTGTCAATGCCTTCAAGAACCCTGACATCCGTGAGGGTGGCTCTATCATCAGCTCTTCAAAGGTGGGTCCATCAGTGGCTAAGGACATCACAAAGAATGCCTTCCTGAGTGTTGGTCTGGCATTGCTCTGTATCTTCCTCTACATCCTGCTGCGCTTCCGCAACGTCGGTTTCTCTGTCGGTTCTATCGTGGCTCTGGCCATTGATACAACGATGGTGGTGGGTCTCTATTCCATCTGCTATGGCTGGATAGGCTTCTCGCTGGAGATAGACCAGACGTTCATCGGTGCTATCCTGACAGTGATTGGTTACGACATCAACGACTCCGTTGTGGTCTTCGACCGTATCCGTGAGAACCTGCGCCTGCATCCTAAGGGTGACACACAGAAGATCTTCAATGACTCTATCAACGAGACCCTTGCCCGTACTATCAACACGTCGGCATCAACATTGATCGTTCTTCTCGCCATCTTCATCCTTGGCGGTGACTCCATCCGTTCGTTCTCCTTCGCCATGATTATCGGTGTCTTCGTCGGTACTCTGAGCTCTATCTTCCTGGCTTCTCCTATCGCATACCTTGTGTTGGGTAAGAAGATTCAGAACAGAAGTGGCAACATCGCTGATGCTGCTGTCGCTGAGCCCGTGAAGGCCTGAAGACGCTTCTGCTTACGCAGAGAATACATAAAAATAGCCTCGCTATTACACTATATAATAATGTGTGATAGCGAGGCTTTTTATTTGCCTGATAATGTGTGCTTAGCTGTTACTTGGAGCTTATCTGCTTTTTGGGGGCTTAGCTGCTCCTTCCCGTTACAATCTTCTTTATCTCGTTGAGCTTGTTGAGGGCGTCGACAGGTGTTAGGTTGTTGATGTCCAGACCGAGAATCTCGTCACGGACTTGCTTTAACACCGGGTCGTCGAGCTGGAAGATGCTGAGCTGCACACCATCATGGTCTTTGCCAATATTTTCTACCTTTGGCTTTCCGGCACTTCCCACTTCAGCGTTGTCCGCTTCGAGCTGTTTCAAGACCTCATTGGCGCGCTTGACGATAGTCCTTGGCATACCGGCTATCTCAGCCACATGGATACCAAAGGAGTGCTCAGAACCTCCGGGTGTGAGTTTTCTGAGGAAGATGACTTTGTTGTCGACTTCCTTGACCGCCACGTTGAAGTTCTTGATGCGCGGAAAGTGCTTCTCCATCTCGTTGAGCTCATGGTAGTGGGTGGCAAAAAGTGTACGCGCCTGTGAGCCTCTGTGCTCATGGAGGTATTCCACGATGGCCCATGCTATGGAGATGCCGTCATAGGTTGACGTGCCGCGTCCTAACTCATCGAAGAGCACAAGCGACCGTGGCGAGACGTTGTTAAGGATGTCGGCAGCCTCAGTCATCTCAACCATAAAGGTAGACTCTCCGAGCGAGAGGTTGTCGCTGGCCCCTACCCTCGTGAAAATCTTGTCCACAAGCCCTACCCTTGCACTCTCGGCAGGTACGAAGCAGCCTATCTGTGCTAAGAGAACGATGAGGGCGGTCTGGCGCAACAATGCTGACTTACCGGCCATGTTAGGACCTGTAATCATCATAATTTGCTGCTTCTCAGTGTCGAGGTATACATCGTTAGGGACGTAGCACTCGCCGAGGGGCATCTGAGTCTCTATGACGGCATGACGGCCTTGGTGGATATCGAGGACAGTGGTGTCGTCGACAACGGGGCGCACATAGGCATTGTCTTCCGAGACTTTGGCGAAACTCAGCAGACAGTCGATGCGTGCAAGGATGTTGGCGTTGATTTGTATCTGGGGGATAAACTCCTGCATGAAGACGATAAGTTCAGAGAACAGTTGTGCTTCTTTCTCTAAAATCTTCTCGTCGGCGCCAAGAATCTTCTCCTCATATTCTTTCAGTTCCGGCGTGATGTATCGCTCGGCCTGTGCCAGTGTCTGCTTTCTAATCCAGTCCTGCGGCACCTTATCCTTAAAGGTGTTGCGTACTTCGAGATAGTATCCGAAGACGTTGTTGTATCCTACTTTCAGCGAGGAGATGCCCGTCTTCTCTGTCTCTCTCTGCTGTATTTCCAGGAGATATTCCTTTCCGCCCCTTGATATCGAGCGCAACTCGTCGAGGTCTTTATCGTAGCCGTCGGCAATGACGTCACCCTTGTTGATAAGCAAGGGCGGGTCGGGCTGTATCTCCTTCTCTATTCTGTCACGCAGGCTCTCGCAGAGGTTCATCTGCTCACCTAACCGTTTCAAGGTGTCGTTGTTGGCATAGAGGCATGCCGACTTGATAGGCTGGATAGCCATGAGGGCATTCTTTAGCTGAACAACCTCTCGTGGCGACACCCTTCCTACGGCAACCTTGGAGATGATGCGCTCCAGGTCCCCTACCCTATGCAGCTGTTCGTCAATGACTTGCCGGAACTCAGGCTCTTTAAAGAAGTATTCCACCACATCGAGTCTGTCGTTGATTTGCTTAACGTCTTTCAGCGGGAACACCATCCAGCGGCGTAGCATGCGGCCTCCCATTGGCGTGATGGTTCGGTCGATGATATTCAGCAGCGACTTACCATCTTCCTGCATCGGCTGTAAGAGCTCCAGAGAGCGTATGGTAAAGGAGTCCATACGCACGTATTTCTCCTCCTCAAGGCGTTTGAGCGAGGTGATGTGGTTGATATTCGTGTGCTGGGTCAGCTCCAGATACTGCATGATTGCTCCTGAGGCGATGATGCCGTCTTTCAGATGCTCCACGCCGAAGCCTTTCAGCGACTTCGTACCGAAATGTTTCAGCAGTTTCTGCCGTGCGTTCTGCTCTGTAAACACCCAGTCGTCGAGTTCGAATACCGTGAGCTTGGTGCCGAAGAAATGCTCAAAGTCTTTCTTCCGCGTTTTGTCATAGAGCACCTCCTTGGGCGCGAAGTTGCCAATCAACTTCTCCACATAGTCGTAGTTGCCCTGTCCGGTGAGGAACTCGCCGGTAGAGATGTCCAAAAAGCTGATGCCACACGACGCCTTGCCGAAGTGTACGGCAGCAAGGAAGTTGTTCTCCTTATAGTTGAGCACGTTATCACCCATAGCCACACCAGGCGTCACCAGTTCCGTGATGCCTCGCTTCACCATCTTGTCCATCTCAGAGAGGCCTTTCTTGCCTTTTAGTGAGGCGCGTTTCTTCTTCGGGTCTTCGAGCTGGTCACAGATGGCGACGCGCTTGCCTGCTCTGATAAGCTTAGGCAGATAGGTGTCTAAGGCATGGTGGGGGAATCCCGCCATCTCGGCGCCCGACGAGGCACCGTTGTTGCGGCGCGTCAGCGTGATGCCTAAAATCTGTGAAGCCTCTACAGCATCTTCGCAGTAGGTCTCATAGAAGTCGCCACAACGGAAGAGTAAGAGTGCATCAGGATGCTTGGCCTTCATGGAGAAGAATTGTCGCATCATGGGTGTGAGCGTGTTGTTATTATCTTTTGACATTATAAATTCTTTCCTTTTATATCCTCTTGCAGGGTGTTTGTGTCTGTTCCTGCAACCATATTGTCTATTTTTTCAGTCCTCCCAGTCCTGCTAACAAAGCGCGTGCCAACGGGTTGTCAGCAAACTCGTCCATGCTCTTCTCCTCAGGTTGCTCGTCGGTGAAGTCGAGGCGTCGTGGGTCGCGTGGTACAATGCGGTAGCAGGAGCGTCCGTGAATGCGGCTGCGGGTGAATCCGGCCTCTTGCAGGGCGAAGCCTACGTCTTGGTTGACGTGTTCGCCGGGAGTCCAGTAAGGATATTCTTTCATGAGGCGGTCGATGACATTGTCAAGGGTGATAGCCTTGGCTTTCTGACCTTTTGGCGGATTAGCGTAGAGGAGTTTGACCATTTTCACCAGATTGTCAGCCTCCTCGAAGGGTGAGTTCTGACCGGCCATTCGCTCGCGCTCGTCATCGGTGAGCAGATAGTCGGCACCGTCGTCCAACTCGTCGCGGAGCTGTGCGTAGAGCTGCTCATAGGGTAGGGGAGTGGCGAGGTCTATCTTGTGTCCTACCTCCACACACACCAGATGGGCAGCACCAGCTGCATCGGTCATAGGATGCAGATTACCGGTTGTGGCGATGAATCCCGCGTATTGGCGTCGCGGCTCTTCGGTGACACCGTAAGGTCGGCGGAAGACAGGGGTAGAGCGGGAGAAGAGGTAGCGGATGAGAGGCTCCTGGACATTATTCTCCTGGTAGAACTCGTCGATATTAATCAGCAGGTTGGTGGTGATGAGCTCATAGACCTCAGCCGTTGATGTCAACTTTATCTTGTCGGTATAATATCTGCGTAGGGTAGGGGGCAGGATGATATTGCAGAATGATGTCTTGCCATATCCCCATTGCCCTGCCAAGACTGGGATGATGATGTCTCTCTGCGGCACCTCTAAGTCCATCCATCTGGCCACCGTCTGCTGCATCCATTTGTGGAAGCGCTCCGTCCAGTCGGGATTGCTTGTCACGATGCGTTGTGAGAGTTTGGCGACATGGTCTTCTCCGTCCCATGCCGGCAGGCTGTCCAACCACTCCTTGGCCGGATTCCACTCTTCGATGAGTGTGGAATCAACGAAGCGGTCTAAAATTTCCTTTGTCAGCTCTATACCCTTGTCCTGAGCCGAGAGGAGGATGGTGTTGCGTCCCTCCTGAGAGAGAAGCTGCCATTCCTCACTGTCGTCAGAAGCGTATAGTATCTCGCCTGTGAGCACGTTTCTGCGCAGGCGGCATTGCTGTCTTAGAAATGTTAGTGGAGAGAGTGCCATTGCTATTTTCTTTTTCTGCAAAATTACTCATTAATAACTTTTTTCCGGCACTTTTCTCCCATTAAAATCACTTTTTGCTGGTTCTTTAGCCTTGCCAACGAGCCTGGAAAGCCTAAAGAGCAGAGAACATGCCCATCACCTTTTCTATGATGGGAGCCATGTCGTAGTATTTGTATTCAGCGAGTCTGCCACCGAAGATAACGTTTTTCTCTTCAACTGCCAAAGCACGATATTTGGCAGCGAGCGCATTGTTGGTCTCGTCGTTGACGGGATAGTAAGGCTCCATGCCGGGCTTATACTCTGTGGAGTATTCCTCGCTGATAACGGTCTTGGGATTGTCATAGACCTGCTGACCAAACATTTCAAAATGTTTGTGCTCGATGACTCTCGTGTAAGGGACATCATGCGATGTGTAGTTGACCACCGCGTTACCCTGGAAGTTGGGCGTATTCTCCACGCGCGTTTTGAAACTCACCGTGCGCCAGTTCAACGCGCCAAGACGACAGTCGAAATATTCGTCAATACGCCCTGTATATACAAGCTCTTTTGCGAAGTTTCTCCAGTCGTGGTACTCGCTGTTGAAGAAGTCGACGTCAACCTTTGTCTCCACTTGGCTTAGCAGCCCATCAATCAGCTTGTTGTATCCGCCGACAGGTATTCCTTGATAGGAATCGTTGAAGTAGTTGTTGTCGAAGACAAGTCTTACGGGCAGTCGCTTGATGATAAAAGCCGGGAGTTCGGTGCATTTTCTGCCCCATTGCTTCTCGGTATATTCCTTGATGAGTTTCTCGTAGACATCTTTGCCGATGAGCGTGAGGGCCTGCTCTTCTAAGTTGCGTGGTTCTGCTACTCCGGCGGCTTTCATCTTCTCCACGGCTTCGGCGCGTTGCTCCTCAATCTTCGCTTTAGCTGCTTCCGGTGTTGTCACTCCCCACATCTGGTAGAAAGTGTTCATGTTGAACGGCAGGTTGAAGAGCTTGCCATGGTAGTTGGCTACCGGTGAGTTGGTGTATCGGTTGAAGGGGACGATGCTGTTGACGAAGTCCCACACCTGCTTATTCGATGTGTGAAAGATATGAGCACCATATTTATGAACATTGATGCCTTCTATGTTCTCGCAGTATACATTGCCGCCTAATTGTGGGCGCTTGTCGATGACGAGACATTTCTTGCCCTGTTGATGGGCAAAGTAAGCAAAGGTAGCTCCAAAGAGGCCGGAGCCAACGATGAGATAGTCGTATTTAGTCTGCATAGTACTTTATTTTTTTGACTTTTCTATCTGCACGAACGAATTTCTATCTGCACGAACGAATTTCTGTGTGTATGGATGGATTATTTTGCTAACATACGGTCTTGGGATTGTCCATACAGTGTTATGATGCAAAAGGGTTGGAGCGACAAAGTGTGACGGTCGTCGCACTTTCTTGTGACGGTCGTCGCACTATCTTGTGACGGTCGTCGCACTATCTTGTGACGGTCGTCACACTTTCTTGCGACGGTCGTCACACTATCTTGCGACGGTCGTCACAATTAATCTTTAAGACTCTTCTCAGTGAAATACCCTTTCCGCAGCAGTGTGCTGAAGCGAGCCACGCTGTCACGCATGGTCTTGTATTGTTCCGGCGTCATGTTTCTCAGCTTTTCGTCAATGTCTTTGATGCTGTCAATGCTGAATCCTAAGTTGTTGTCTTCTATAAAGTTGCGCATGGCCGCTTTCTTCCAGACAATGACGGGAATGCCGGCACAGATATAGAAACTGGTCTTATGAGGATTGTTAATCTTGAGGTAGGAGCCCCAGTCGCCGTTGCACTCATCTAAGGATCCGCCGTCCCAGACCAGTCCAAAGTCTCCTTCCACCTGCTCCATGAGCTGTTCTTCCTTGAGGTTGCCGTGCCATGTTATCTTGGGGTCTTTCTCCAACGCCTCATAGCCTGGCCCATAGAGGTCGAGTGTCCACAGGTTCATACTGCTGTCAAGGTTGTAGAGGTAGGCATTGCGCCATTTGTAGAGGCCTCCGGCATAGACGATACGCCATGGGCTGTGAGGAGTGGGGTAGGCGTGAGGCTTCGTGGAGATGAGATAGTCGAAGATGCCCAGGCACACCGTCTTTCCTTTGAATCCGTGGGCTTTGACCCATTTCTCCATCGTCTCATTGTGCACAATGAGCTTGTCCGTCTTCGACAGACGCTGGTTCTCCTGTTCCGGTGTCAGTTTATGACGGCGGAAAGCTCCTAAGTCGTGGACTATCGTCATCACCTTGCCACCTTTCCAGTGCGCAAAGGTGCAAGCCATGAAGTAGAACTTCTTAAACGGGTATTGCAAGATGAGCGTGTCGCCTTTGTGGACATGAGTGAGGATTCCTATCACGCCCGTGAGCTGGTGGAAGAAGTGCGCTATCTTCCCTTTGTGGTAGCTTTTGTTGGAGAGGTCATGGTAACCCCAGTCGTGGAGAAGCTCATCAACATCGTTCTTGGCCTTGTTGACGGAGTCAGCCTTTATGTAATATTTCATCAGTGTCTATTATTGTTGATTAATTCTCTTTTCTATAATCTTTGCCACGAGCAGAAATTGGTAGTAGGCTGTTATCATGCTGTCGATGAGTCCTATGGTACCATATTTCCATTTCCCGTTCATGACATAGGCTTTGAAGAAGCGCCAGAAAGGTCTCCAGAGCAGTGCGCCGGCACCATAGTTTTTATTGGCTCGTTTCACCACCTCGTTGTCAGTATAGATGTTGCCTTTCTCCACCATCTCGTGCAGGCTGTTCTCTGCTAAATGTATCAGCATCAAGTTGTTGTCGGGTGATAACTTCTCCACTCTGCCCTTTACGACGGGAATGGCATGAATCACGGGCGGCCATGTTGTCAGCGCGGCGACAAAGAACCGCAACTGATGGTCACCGATATGTTGCTTCTGTGGAATGTTCATAAACCTATTCTGCCGTGGGATAAAGAGCCCCTGCGGGCAGTCGGGAGCTGCAATGCGGTGATAGAGATACTGTCGTAGCTCTGGGGTCACCAGCTCGTCAGCATCTACGACGAGCACCCAGGGATAGGTGGTCTGGTGGATGGCAAACTCCCGTGCTGGCTCCACGATGTTGTAGTCCTTTTTTGCAAAAGTCACTATCTTGCAGCCGTATTCGCGGGCGATAGCGAGCGTATGGTCTGTACTCTCCATGTCACAGACAACTATCTCGTCAAAGTCTTTCACCGATTCCAGCACTTCCTTGAGGTGCCGCTCGGCGTTGTAGGTGTTGATAACAACAGAAATCTTATTCTCCATGATGTCTGTGGATAAGTGACTTAAGTTTTTTCTTTCTCAGCCAATGCCGGTCGTGTTTTGCTTTTGCATTGAAGACGTCAGCGATGTGGCTGGCGTCCCATCCTCTGGCTTTGACATATTCTGCTGCAAAGGTATCGAACATCTCCCCGCGGTCGGCGAAGAGGGTGAGGTTCTCCAGACAGTCTTCGTATGGTGCTGCCTTGCAATCACTGGTAAACGTCATGCGGTTGATATCTATGAGCATGAACTCATAGTGTTGTCCGTTGAGATGGTAGAGGACGTTGGTGTTGTTGAGATCCTTGTGGATGATACCCTTCTCGTGCAGTGTGGCTACGAAATGAGCATAGTCTATGGTCATCGGCTTGTTGAAGGGACTGTCTTCGGTGAGGGGCTTGCGAATCGGTAGCCAGTCGGTATAGGTAGAGACGTAGTAGAGTTTGTGGTACAGACCGAGCCTCTTCTGCTCTATGAGCGCTATAGGCTTTGGCGTCTTCACACCTTTACTTTCCAGTAGTATGCCATTATTGAAAGCTCTTATTGCTTTATTCTTTCTGAAGAAAGTATAGATGACTCCTTTGATGAATCCTAAGGTGTGGAAACATTTTACAACGTATTTTACTTCTCCGCGGCTTAACAGCCATATTTTGTTGCGACCGTCATAGAGCTTCTCTGCCTGTCCCGTCTTAAGGGTATCAGGTAAGAAAACCATATCTTTGCGCCAGGCCTTAAAATCTTGGGCTATGGTGATTTGGGTGCTCATGGGCCATATTATTTACTATATTCTTTATAAATTTCCAGCATCTGCTGTGCTACATTGTTGTTCTCGAATTGTTTGACATACTCCTGCTCCCGTGCGATTCTTTCTCTATTATCTTCCGAACAGAGTTTTCTCACGGCTGCTGCCAGCCCATGGCTGTCGTCCGGTGAGACGTAGATGCTGTCGGGTCCACCCGCTTCTTCCAGGCATGAGCCTGTGGCGGCCACGACAGGGAGTCCACTCTGAATGGCCTCGATGATAGGAATGCCAAAACCTTCATAGCGAGAGGGGTAGGCAAAGCAGATGGCGTGGCGATATATCTTTGCCAATTCTTCGTTGCTGACGCCACTGAGGATATGCAGCCTGTCAGTGAGGCCCCGCATAGCGGCATAGCGGCGCACCTGCTCCGCATAGGGCGTCTCCCTGCCCACGAGGACGAGGTGGACGTCCTTAGGGAGGTCTTCCAATGCCTGAACGCTCTCAAGGGCATTCTTACGCTCTTCGATGGTGCCTACTTGCAGGAAGTATCTGTCGACACCGGCCAGCAGTGGCGAGGGCGGTAGCTCGTCAGTGGTATTGAACTTCTTGGAAGCGCTCTGGTAGATGACGCTTATCTTCTCTTCGGGGACATGCCCATAGTGGATGATGTCACGTTTCGTACACTCGCTGATGGCGATGATATGGGTAGCCTCGTTGATGGTGGCATAGAACTTCCGTTTGTATATCTTTGCGTCCAGCCATTTATAATATTCTGGATGTCGCAGGAAGATAAGGTCATGGATGGTGACGATGGCCGGAATGCCAGTGTCTCTGATGCCCAAGGGCAATTCACCGGAAAGACCGTGATAGAGCGTAACACCATCGTTGACCAAGTCTTTTATGATACCTTTGGTTCTCCACAAGTCTCTCTGAAAGCGGAAGTGGGTATGTGCCGGGTAGCGGAAACTGACGTTGGGTCTCGTGACAATCTGCTCCCGCAGGTCGTCACGGCCTTCATCGGGCGCATAGAGCAGCAACTCATCACCGCTGTCCGCCTCCGCGAGTGCGTTGACGAGATTCCGCCCGTAGCTTCCCAGGCCTGTTCCATTGCGCACAATGCGCTTTGCGTCATATCCTATCCTCATTGGGCTTTCTTTGTTTATTCTGGGCAAAATTAGTTATTTCTTTCCAATTGCACAAAGCAAATGGCTTATTTTCAATGTTTATGACGCAGTTATTATCTCTGTTTGTTCAGCATGAACTGAGCAGTCTGCTCCATGGAGAAAAGATAATGTCTGAGGCGTGTAAAGCCAGGGTGTTTTTTTGTCTCACGGAGCTTCCACCCGGGCAGGGCTTTATAGTAGAAGCTCTTGCCAGTATTGGGCTCATAGATGTAGCAGTTGTGCTGGTCGCGGGCTACTATCTGGTTGTCGGCGGAGTAGAAGACCATGTCGCGGTGCACCTTCAGCAGGTTGACACCGAAGCCGTCGTATTCGTAGTTCACGCCCATGATGCCTAAGAGGGTAGACATGACATCGACCTGTGTGCCCAGTCCAGCATATTTCATGGGCTTTATCTTTGGGCCGAAGATGATGAGCGGGATGTGGTTGTAGCTTACGGGAAGCTCAGCGTCGCTCTGACCCACCATCTTGCCATGGTCGGCTTGAATGACGAAGATGGTATTCTTATACCATGGCTCTCTGGAGGCTTTGCGCAGAAAGTCGCCGATGGCCCAGTCGGCATATTCTACAATCTGTGTCTCCTTCTCCTGTGTCCGGGCTTTGAACCATGAAGGCACCATGTAGGGCGGATGGTTGCTGATGGTGAGGATGGTGGCTAAGAAAGGCCGTCGGCTTTTGGCCTTGCTGTTAATGGTGTGTAAGGCATAGTCGAACTCATAGTGGTCGCTAACCCCGAAGCTGTTGACGACGGAGTCCTTAGGATAGTTCTCCTGCGAGTAGATGTCGTCATAGCCATTGGTGGTGAAGAAAGCCTTCATGTTGTCGTATTGCGCCTCGTGAGTCATGAAGAACATGTTCTCATAGCCGAGGCCTTTCAGCACTGTCGGTATGCCGTGGCGGTGAGGAGTGACAGTGCCCTTCATCAGATTGCGTGACATCAGCGCCGGGAAACTGTAGAGCGTCGCCGTCATGCCGTGATTGGTATGGATACCTGCACTGTAGAAGTTGGTAAAGGCCAGGGAGTGCTGGTAGAGGGAGTCCAAGGTTGGTGTCAGCGGCTGTTGCTGTCCGAACTCGCCTAAGAGGCTTGCCGACATCGACTCCATGAGGATGATGACGACATTGGGCTTCGTCTCCGGCTGTTGATGATGGGGGTCGTTGGTGACCATGCGCTTCATCACGTCGGCGCTGTCCACCTTTCCGGAGATATTATACCACAGTCTGGCTTGCTCCACAGCCTCACTGTAAGGCATGAGATGCAGTTCCTTGTTCTCTTTGCGCATGTCGTCGAGGACTGAAGTCAGCAGGTTGAAAGCCGGATTGATGCCAAGCTGGTTGAGGAAGGCGTCATCGCAGTAGTAGGCTTCGCTGACCTTGATGGGATTATAGCCTCGGCGTCCGCGTATGCCAAAGAGACAAAGGCCTATGAGGATGGCAGAGACGGCTAAGGTGCCGGTGATGGTGATGCCCTTGTGGGAAGAGGTCTCATGGGAAGACGGTGCTACGTCTTCAAGGCAGAACAGCCATCGGATAAAGACAGCCGTGATGAAGAAGTACAGGGCGATATAGAGCCAGTAGCTTTTCTCTTCGACAAGCATGCCAGCGGTGGTAGCGGTATAGCCGAACCAGTCGAAGATGCTGGAGTTGATATTTTTGAAGAAATAGGCGAAATAGGGCGTGTTGGCAGCCGAGGGGATAAAAGCGATGGCGTAGAAGACGGCAAACCAGATGGTGCAGGCGCGTACAATGCCTTTCTCGACCGCCTTGCTAAAGTGGAGTAGGGGATTGAGGGTAGAGAATATACATACCACGGCCAAGGGCACGATGAGGATGTAGCATGCGATGACATTGTCGAACCATATACCGCGCACGAAAGCCGGCAGAATAGAGGCTTCGTGATTGGTGATCAGGCTGTGTAGCGAGATGAACTCTATGAGCCGGAATAAGGTGAGAGCGAATAAGGCAGAGACATGGATGCTGAGCAGCCATGAGATTGTTTTCACGAAACGTTTCATTAATTACAATTATTTTCCTGCAAAATTATACATATTAAGCGAATAAAACAAAAAGAATGGCAGTATGATGGTAAAAAAGCGTAATTTTGCAAGAAATACGCACTTACAATGGACAATAAACATCGCTTTATCCTTTGGACGGTAGTCTTGGTGGCTGCTGTGTCTCTGCTGCCGTTTTTGGGCAATACGGGTTTTAATACCAAGGGCGAGCCGCGCGAGGCTGTTGTGGCTGTGTCTATGCTTACGCAGCATAACTGGATATTGCCGGAGAACAACGGCGTGGATATTCCTTATAAGCCGCCTTTCTTTCAGTGGTGTATCGCGGCCTTCTCCCTTCCCGCAGGTCATGTCACAGAGTTCACCTCCCGCCTGCCCTCAGCCTTAGCCCTCATCATCATGTTGGCTATGGGAGCTGTGTTCTATGCCAAGCGACGGGATACAGACCTCAGCTTCTTGGCCTCTATGCTCACGCTGACAGCCTTTGAGGTGCATCGCGCTGCTACCAACTGTCGTGTCGACATGGTGCTGACGATGTTTATCGTTTGTGGACTCTATGCTCTCTACCGCTGGTGGGAGGGTGACCCCACGCCGAATCTCACGCTCACCAAGACGGGGCATGCCCGGCCTATGCATGGCATGCCGTGGATGGCCATCCTCTGTATGAGTGGTGCCACGCTGACCAAAGGGCCCGTGGGTATCGTGCTGCCCTGCTTTGTGATGTTTGTATTCATCTGGATGGAGAACTGGCTGAGCAGCGATGCCACGCTGAAAGGCAAAGCGTTGTCTGGTACCCTCAAGCTCTTTGCCGCGGCCTTGCTGGCTTGTGTTCTTCCGGCGCTGTGGTATGTTGCTGCTTATCATCAGGGTGGCAAGGAATTTCTCGATCTCGTTATGGACGAGAATGTGGGGCGCTTCCTTGGTAAGATGAAGTTTGTCACCCACGACAATCCGTGGCCTTACAACTTCCTCATGCTCATCGCCGGGTGGCTGCCTTGGACACTGCCTTTCCTGCTCTCACTCTTTGTCCTGCCGTGGAAGAAGGGCTGGCAGCGTATTGCGGCGCACAGGCATCTCAACGCCAGTGGTATCAAAGTTCGTCTGCAGCAGGCTTTTGCTTTCCGTGAGGACGACGGCAGCAAGGCATTGCAGCTCTTTACCTGGCTCGCTTTCCTGCTCATCCTCTTCTTCTACTGTATTCCCAAGAGCAAGCGTGGTGTCTATCTGTTGCCCTGCTATCCCTTCATGGCGGTGCTGTTGGTAGAATACTGCATATGGATAGCGAAACGTTCCAGCTTTCCCATCAGGTTTTATATCGGTTTCCTTTCCGTGCTGGGTTTCCTGCTCACTGCTGTCCTCATCGTTTTGCGTATGGGCGTCGTGCCAGACACTATCTTCCATGGCAAGCATGCCTATGAGAACATTCAGATGCTCCATGCCCTGGCCTTCGATGGTCTGAGCTTTGGCGACATCATGCTGTTGCTGCTGCCACTTTGTGGCGGTTGTCTGGGGCTGATGATACTCCTTCATCGCAGGGCCGGCTTCCTCACGGAGCGTCCTGTGCTGGCTTCGACCTTCATGACGCTTCTCGCGTATATGGCCTTTAATGGCTATTATAAGCCCATCGTCATGAACACCAAGAGCTATCGGCCTTTTGCCATGACGATGCAGCGCGTCGTCAACTTGAATGTGGCCCATGGCAGCGGTGAGAAGACGCTCTACGCCTTCACTGGGTTCAGTGCCGAGGGCAGTGACCCGTTACGGTTCTATGGTGTCGACTTCTATCTTGGTGACATCATGCGGCAGTTTGATAAGGATAAGCCGGACAAAGGTATTGTGATGGTCAACGAGGGTAACGATGCCCTCTTCCATCAGACTTATGACAAGAACTATTATCTCAACAAAATCTTTACCTCCAATCACAGGGAGACGGAGTTCGGCGACATCATCTATGTCTATGCCTTCGTAGCAAGGAAGGGGGAAAGTAAAAGGAATGTGTAAACACTTAACTCCTAACTCAAAAACGCTTCTCTCACTTAATCTTATTATACTTTATCATTAGGTCGGAGACATAGAAGGCTTCTTTCAAGCGGTTGACCTCCTTGGCCGGAGCCTTACCTTCTACATTCATATTGGATCCCACAGCCACCGGGTATTTTCTGGGGTCGAGGATGCTTTGTCCTAAGCCCTTCCATGCATAGTTGTCAAGGTGCATGAGGTTGAGCACGGTAGGATACATATCTATCTGCCCCATCACCTTCTCGTAATGCAAGCCAATGGGAGCGTTGACGACGATGAACGGCGTGAACTGCTTTGGCGAGACGATGCCTTGAGCCACTTTCGACTTCAGAATATCGGCGCGGTCGGCAGCGAGACCCTCGTGGTCGCCCGTGATGACTATCATCATGTTCTTATAGTCGGGGCGCGACTTCAGATACGTCAGCAGTTCACCCAAGGCGTAGTCGGTGTAGTTGGCCATGTAGATATAGTCGGCCATCTTGGTGGGATAGTTGCCTTTCAGATGGATGCGTTTCAGCTTATCAGGCAGCACAAAGGGGTTGTGTCCGGAGTAGGTGACAAACTGCATGTAGACGTTCTGTCCTACGGGCCAGAGCTGTCCCTGTTTCATCTTTTTCACCGCCTGTCGCATGAAGGAAGCGTCGCCGAGCTTTTTGCGTGAGCCCACCTTCTCGTCGTTGACCCAGCAGTCGCGCATGACGAGGGAGTCGATGCCAAAAGCGCGTGCCACCATCTGCTGGTTCCACGTCACGGGCTTGTCCACCGAGAGCAGATAGCTGTGCGAATGGTTCTGCTGGTGCATGGCTTTGGTGAGCGAGAAGAAGGTGGTGTTGAGATTTGTCATGGCATAGCAGCCGTTCTGAATGGGCAGCATGCCGGCGTTGAGCATGAGCTGGCAGTCGATGCTTCGGCCTCCCTTGACCTGTGTGAGCACATAGGGAGCATACAGTGTCGACTTCTCGGCGAGAGCGGCGTTGAGGTAGGGTGTTATCTCCTTGCCTTCTATCTTACGGTTGATGACCCAGCTCTCCAGCGACTCACAGAGGATGACCACGAGACTGGTACGGCGCCCTATGGTGTCGGGCAGGGCCTTATAGTGTGGTTGCGAGGCTTTCCAGCGGTCTATCCGTGCCTGCATGGCATGGGTGTAAGGCGCCTGCTCCTCCATGGCATCGTAGAGCATGTTGCCAAAAACGGTGAAGACCGGGGCCGTGCAGGTGTAGTAGTTAGCATTCTGCATGTGCTGAAACGACTGCTTCAGTCCCCCCTTGGGTAGGATGAAAGCCAATACCAGCGCAAAGGATACGGCGGTAGTGATACTATACTGTTTCCATCGCCTGCCCCACGCTATGGGCGCCGTGGCCTTCGTCTTCACCACTTTCACGATGGTCAGTAGAGTAGAAAGCGGAAACAGAAGGTCTATCCACCGCATGGAGTCGACGACGGAAGCCGTGAAGTCGCTCAGATTACCGGCTGCGGCATAGCTGGCCAGCGGGATGAGGGAATTGTAAGTGCGGCTGTACATCAGGTTGCTGATGAGCAGCAGGTCGAGGGCTACCAGCACCACACTCTCTACGGCGCGACTGCGGCAGACGAGGTAGGGCAGCAACAGCAGCAACACTACGAAAAACGTGTTGACATACAGGTTAAACATTGACAGCGACGAGAATGTCGTCTGAGCGCTCCAGATGAGGTCGAAGATGAGAAATTTCGCCATAAGACACCAGAAGAACGCTTTCGTGCGCCCGTCCCAAAGGTCTTGGGGAAAGAGGCTCTTTATGATATTCTTGATAGTTAACATGGTGTAGTTTTGTTTTTTCATTGCACAAACAGTCGGGGCTAAAGGTGTTAACAATTAGTCCCGATAATCACAGTGATTATCTTTAAGCCTTATACTCGCTCTTGTACGAAATAGCGTGGGCGTCGTTTCACCTCGATAAATATCTTTCCGATGTAGACGCCGATAACGCCTAAAGAGGTCAGGGTGATGCCGCCGATGAACCATAGCGAGACGAGGATAGAAGTCCAGCCGGCTATCGTATCGCCTTCGGCATGTCGCACCACGGCGAAGATAATCATTATCAGCGATACGATTGTCGTTGTCAAGCCGATGTAGGTAATGAATCTCAGAGGCGCTATCGAGAAGGAGGTGATGCCGTCGACGCTGAAGGCGAGCATCTTCTTCAACGGATATTTTGACTCGCCTGCCGTTCGCGGTCGGCGGTCGTAGTAGACAAAGCCCTCGTTGAAGCCTAACTGTCTGACGATAGCTCGGAGGAAGAGGTTGCGCTCGGGATAGAGCATGAGCGCCTCGACGGCGCGACGCGTCATCATGCGGAAGTCGGCATGGTTGTAGATGACTTCCTTGTCCACACTCTTCATCAATCTGTAGAAGCTCTGTGCTGTGAAGCGCTTAAACCATGAGTCTGTCTTCCGGCTTTTCCTCACCCCATAGACAATGTCTTTCCCTTCGTTGACGAGGCGGGCCATGTCAATGATGGTCGACTCGTCGTCCTGCAAGTCAGCGTCGATAGAGACGACAGCGTCGCTGGTTGCCGCCGACTCCTGCAAGCCTGCCCACAGTGCGTTTTGGTGGCCCTCGTTGTGGGAGAGTTTCAGACCATGGACATAGGGCTTGGCTTTTGCCGCCTCACAGATGATGTCCCAGGTGCGGTCGTGGCTACCGTCGTCGACGAGCAGCAGCGATGCATCGGGGGCTGCCGCTGTCTTCAGCTGTGCTACGAGTGCATCCATCTTCCCAAGCGTCCAGGGAAGAACCTCTTCTTCATTATAACAGGGTATGACTATTGTCAGTTTCATTGTGTAGGAATAAGTGTGCTGTTTGCCTGTCTTTAAGGGCAAACGGCAATCGTATGTCAATTTACCGTCAGTGTGCCCAAGGCGCCTGAGGAAGCAGCACGGTAGGTTGTCAGGCCTTTGCCGGTGTTGTTGATACAGTTGCCACCGGTGTTCATATTGTATTGTCGTTTGCAGTTGGCACATTCTGCGATTCCAGCTGTCGTCATTGTCAACGGATAACTGCGGAGCGGGATAGCGTTGAAGTCGAAGCAGTTGGGGCACTCGGCATCAAAAGCATAGAAGACGTAACCGCCGGTGTCTGTCGACGAGAGATTGCCGTAGCCCACAATGAGTCCGTTGTTGAGCCCAACGCGACTACCGTTGGCAAGACGAGTCAGTTCGTTTTGGGATAAGGGATTGGAGGGTGAGCTCTGCCCTTGGTTATTGGTGAAGACATACGTCTTTTTGCTGTTGTCGTAACTTATCTTGCAGAAGACGCCAGGCGACATGCTGTTCATCGCCGATGCTAAGGTGGCGTTGTTGTGTGTGGCATTGTCAATGACAAGGTTGCAATGGTAACTGCTGTAGGTATAGTCGTCGCCACTGCACGCCACCGTGAAGAGCAGCGGCAGGGCGAGGGCTATTTTACTCCACAAGTTTCTTCTCGGCATCTTTAACCTTCTCAAAGTGGAATTCCTTCAGTTCACTATCCATCAGCGCTTGAATCTTCTCGTTGCAGAGGTTGCCGATGGAGCCTTCATGGGTGTGGTGGATGTGCTTGTCGGCAACAAACTCACCGGCCTCAATCTCCAGCCCCACCTTCTTGTAAGCATCGCGGAACGGCATGCCGGCAGCAGCGAGCTTGTTGACCTCCTCGACGGAGAACATCGGGTCGTACATCGGGTTGTCGAGAATGTGGGTGTTCACCTCCATCTTGTTGATGATGTAGGCGGCCATGCGCAGGCAGTCGTTGAGCTCGTCAAAGGCGGGGAGGAAGACTTCCTTGATGATTTGCAGGTCGCGGAAATAGCCCACGGGAAGATTGTTCATGATGAGCATGATCTGTGCGGGCAGACTTTGTATCTTGTTGCTCTTGGCGCGTATGAGCTCGAAGACATCGGGGTTCTTCTTATGCGGCATGATGCTCGAGCCCGTCGTGCACTCCTTAGGCAGCTTGACGAAGTTGAAGTTCTGACAGTTGAACATGCAGGCGTCGTAGGCCATCTTGGCCAGTGTGCCGGCCACGGTAGCCATGGCGAAGGCGACGTTGCGCTCCATCTTGCCACGACCCATTTGTGCATAGACAACATTGTAGTCCATCGAGTCGAAGCCTAAGAGGTCGGTGGTCATCTGTCTGTTCAGTGGGAAGCTGCTGCCATAGCCGGCGGCAGAGCCCAGGGGGTTGCGGTTGGTCATGCGCCAGGCGGCCTGGAGATAGAGCATGTCGTCGACAAGGCTCTCGGCATAGGCGCCAAACCACAAGCCGAAGCTGGAGGGCATGGCAATCTGCAGATGGGTGTAGCCGGGCATGAGGACATCCTTATACTGGTTGCTCTTCTGGATGAGCTCGTCGAAGAGTATCTTCACGTTGTCGACCACTTCCATGATTTCATGGCGTGTGAAGAGTTTTAGGTCTACGAGGACCTGGTCGTTGCGCGAGCGCCCGGAGTGAATCTTCTTACCCATGTCGCCGAGCTCGCGTGTAAGCATGAGCTCAACCTGAGAGTGGACATCCTCAACACCGTCTTCGATGACGAACTTGCCGTCCTCACAGGTTTTATAGATGCGTTTCAGCGCTGCTAAGAGCTTGGCCAGCTCGTCCTTGGTGAGCAGACCGATGCTTTCCAGCATGGTGATATGGGCCATAGAGCCTAACACGTCGTACTTAGCAAGATAAAGATCCATCTTGCGGTCGCGGCCAACGGTGAAACGCTCTATCTCCTTGTTGACCTCAAAATTCTTTTCCCACAGTTTATTACCCATCGTTCTTATGTCTTGTTTATTTAAGACTGTATAGCCTGTAGTGCGTCGGCTATCTTCTCGATGCCCTCTTGCAGCGGCTTCTTCACCATTCCGGCCATGAAGGGGTTGATGTCAGCCTTGATGGTGAGCTTCATCTTGCTGGTCGCCGCGTCAAGGGGGAGAATCTGAACCCAGAAGTTGAAGGGCAGCGGGCTCTCCTGTGTCTCAAACTTTATCATTTTAGGCTCCTCACGGTCGACGATGGCAAGCTTGACACTGCCCAACTGCGTTTTGACGGAGATGCTGTCGTGGTCGAACTCCAGGTTCTGGACTTTATCCTCTGGAATCTTTCCGCGAAGTTTCTCCACATTGCCCAAGTCGCTGAGCATATTGTAGACGGCCTGCTGCGGAGCGTTGATTTGTCGGATACTGCTCTCTATCGTTGTCATATCACTTCTTCCAGTTAGCGGGGGCTTTTCTCCATTCCTTCAGCACCTCGATATCCTCCTTGGAGATATATCCTGTCTCGGCAGCTATCTCTATGGTGTGCTCATAGTCGCCGAGGGTGACGAGCTTGAGGTTGGCGTCCTCGAAAGCCTTCTCAGCCACGGGGAAACCATAGGTGTAGCTGGCTACCATACCTACGACGTCGAATCCGGCGGCGCGCAGGGCCTCTACGGCTTTCAGCGATGAGCTGCCAGTAGAGATGAGGTCCTCGATGACGACGACCTTGGAGCCTTCCGGCAGACGGCCTTCTATCTGGTTCTTTGTGCCGTGGTCCTTGGGTTTGGGGCGCACGTAGGCATAAGGAAGCTGCAAGAGGTCGGCGACGGCCATACCCATGGCGATGGCACCGGTAGCCACACCGGCTACAGCGGTAGCCTCAGGGAAGTTGGCGATGACAGCGTGTGTGAGCTCTGTCTTGACAAAGGCACGAACGGCGGGGTAGCTCAGCACAAGACGGTTGTCGGTATAGATAGGTGAATGCCAGCCCGAGGCCCATGTGAAGGGCTCGTTGGGTTGAAGCTTGATGGCTTTGATGCCAAGCAACTTTTCAGCGAAGGCATGTTTGAGGTTGTCCATATTCCTTTATATTAAATAATGTCTGTTTATTTGTTTAGCTTCCATGTGACACCGTCCTTGGTATCCTGTACGATGAATCCGGCCTGCTCAAGGGTGTCGCGAATCTGGTCGCTCGTCGCCCAGTCTTTGGCAGCCTTGGCACGCTGGCGCATAGAGAGTACGAGGTCGACAATCTTTCCGTACGACTTCTCGCGCTCCGGGCTGTTGGCACCGCGGTTCGACTTCAAGCCGAGGATGTCGAAGGTGAAGAGCTTCATTGTCTCAGTGAGCTCTTTGAGGTCGTCAGCCGAAATTTTTGTCTTGTGGTCGAGGAGGGTGTTGATGAGGTGGCAGGCTTCGAAGAGCGCACTGATGACGAGTGGCGTCTGCAGGTCGTCGTTCATGGCGTCGTAGCAGCGCTGGTGCAGCTCTTTAACAAACTTTGCCGTGTCGGGCTGTGAGCCCTTTGAGGTCTGTATGCGCTCCAGGTTGGCAATGCCGTCCATGAGTCGCTCGTAGCCTTTCTGTGCCGCCTTGAGGGCATCGTTGGAGAAGTCGACGGGGCTGCGGTAGTGGGCCGAGAGGATGAAGAAACGGATGGTCATCGGCGTGTAAGCCTGGTCCAGAGAGGGATGGTTGCCGGTGAAGAACTGCTCCAAGGTGATGAAGTTGCCGAGCGACTTGCCCATCTTCTGGCCGTTGATGGTAATCATGTTGTTGTGCATCCAGTAGTGCACCATGGGCTCTCCCTGTGCTGCCACAGCCTGTGCTATCTCGCACTCGTGGTGAGGGAAGATAAGGTCCATGCCGCCACCGTGGATGTCGAAATGCTTGCCGAGATATTTGCGGCCCATAGCCGTGCACTCGCAGTGCCAGCCGGGGAATCCGTCGCTCCATGGGCTCGGCCAGCGCATGATATGCTCAGGTGTGGCCTTCTTCCATAGTGCAAAGTCGGCCTGGCATTTCTTTTCGCCCACACCGGCAAGCTCACGGGAGTTGTTGATGATATCCGTGAGGTTGCGGCCTGAGAGGATGCCGTAGTGGTGGTCTTTGTTGTAGGCCTGGATGTCGAAATAGACAGAACCGTTGCTCTCGTAGGCATAGCCGTTGGAGAGAATCTCCTTGACGAGCTGCTCCTGCTCGATGATGTGTCCGGTAGCATGCGGCTCAATGGATGGCGGCAGCGTGTTGAGCATCTCCATGGCTTTGTGATAGCGGTTGGTGTAGTATTGTGCTATCTCCATGGGCTCGAGCTGCTCCAAGCGGGCTTTCTTCTCTATCTTGTCGTCGCCCTCGTCGGCGTCGTGCTCGAGATGGCCTACGTCGGTGATATTGCGCACATAACGCACTTTGTAGCCGATGTGTTGCAGATAACGGAAGAGAATATCGAAGGTGATGGCAGGGCGGGCATGACCGAGGTGTGGGTCGCCATAAACAGTAGGACCGCAGACGTACATACCCACATGGCCGTCTACCAATGGCTTGAAGAGCTCCTTCTTTCTGGTGAGCGTATTGTAGATTAACAAGTTCTGTGTCATAATATTTTCGCTAACTTCTTTTTATCCTGCAAACTTACAATAATTTTCTTATAATCTTGCTCTTTTAGACTGTTTTTTTCGTTCTTGGCTTCTCATTAGTAATTTTCTAACCTGAATTATTCATAGAAATAAAAAAAGAGAACGTTTCCTTGCATATATGC
>ERZ791623.337-NODE-337-length-30745-cov-8.182209_pt1 | contig 30745 bp, 27 predicted proteins | sample MGYA00510268_ERZ791623 | MGnify/ENA primary metagenome ERZ791623 (study PRJEB30046, sample SAMN00715216) | human gut metagenome | study: EMG produced TPA metagenomics assembly of the A metagenome-wide association study of gut microbiota in type 2...
TGGTGTTATTATCGGACACGGTCTGATTGATGGAAATCTTGTATTTATCTACAGCCAGGATGCAACAGTTCTTAACGGAACAATCGGCGAGATGCATGCAAAGAAAATTGCTTCTGTATATGATATGGCCATGAAAATGGGCGCACCTGTTATCGGATTTATCGATTGTGGTGGTATCAGACTTCAGGAGTCAGTTGATGCTTTAGACGGATTTGGTCTTATCTACGCCAAGGAAGTTGCAGCAAGTGGCGTTATTCCACAGATTTGTGGTGTATTCGGTAATTGTGGTGGCGGACTTTCTGTAGTACCGGCTCTTTGTGATTTCGCTTATATCGAAGAGTCTAAGGGCAGAATGTTTGTTAATACTCCTGATGCAATAGAGGGTAACCGCGTTGAGAAATGCGATACAGCAGCAGCTTCATTTCAGAGTGAGAACAACGGATGTGTAGATGGAATCGGTTCAGAGGATGATATTATCGCTGATATCAGAGCTCTTGTCAGCATGCTTCCGCTCAACAACGAGGGAGATGTATACACAGACTCATGTGAGGATGATCTCAACAGAGCATGTAACAGCATGGCTGATATGAAGGCTGATCCAAGATTCCTCTTATCAGAGCTTTCTGATGATCATGTATTCTTTGAGACAAAGAAAGACTTTGCCAAGAATATGGTAACAGGCTTTGTTAAATTAAACGGCATGACAGTCGGTGCAGTTGCAAACTGCAGCACAGTATATGATGCTGAGGGCAAGAAGGCAGAGGAGTTTGCACTTTCTCTTACTGCAAAGGGCTGCAACAAGGCAGCTGAGTTTGTATCATTCTGTGATGCTTTCTCAATCCCTGTACTTACACTTACAAATGTAAACGGATTCAAGAACTGCATGTGCTCTGAGAAGAAGCTTGCAAAGGCTCTTGCCAGAATGACATACGCATTCTCAAGTGCAACATGTCCAAAGGTTAACCTGATTACAGGAGAGGCTTACGGAAGCGCATATGTTGCAATGAACTCTAAGTCAATCGGAGCTGATATGGTTTATGCATACCCTGATGCAAAGATTGGTATGATGGATTCAAAGATTGCAGCTGAGATTATGTATCCGGGCGCTGATGCAAAGGAAATCGATGAGAAGGCAGCTGATTACGAGAAGCTTCAGTCTTCTGTTTCATCAGCAGCAGCCAGAGGATATGTAGACCTCATCATTGATCCGGCTGACACAAGAAAATATCTTGTAGGTGCTTTTGAGATGCTTTACACCAAATATGTAGATGCACCAGAGAAGAAACACGGAACTAAATAATAGAAAGGCGCATTTTGTTATGAAGAAAAAAATAACATATATCCTTAGCCTTCTTATGATTGTATGTATGCTTGGAGCATGTGGCTCTGACAATGCCGAAAAGACATACGGCGGATACACAACAGACGAGCTTCATACTGAGGCAACAGACAGCCTTGGCAATATCCAGAACTACATTGCGCTCGTAGATAGTTGTGGCGGTTATGACAACTATGAGAAGAGTGTCAAGGAAGTTGAGGAGAAGACAGGCATGACAGAGGGTGAGGTTGTTTACAACACACTCGGACAGTCGGGAAGAAGCGTTTCAATGAAAAATATCGACGCTGAGCTTGATGCCGTTTCATCATGGCTTGATCTGGTTGACAAATACGGAGACGTAAAGGATGCAACTAATGGCAAGGATTTTACAGTAACCAAGTCAGGTGGTACACTCACTACCGATATGACACTTACATTTGGCAAGCAGGATGTAACATACGAATTAGTATATGATTCGGTTACCATGGAGGTAACAGGAATCTCACTTACTCCTGTTCAGACAATGGGACAGAAGCTTGCTAAGGCAGGACAGAACACAGTAATTTCAATGAGTATTGTATTCTGTGTACTTATTCTTATCTCTCTTATCATTTACTGCTTCAAGTTTATTGCTCTTATCGGCAATAAGCCAAAGAAGGCAGAAGCAAAGAGCGAGCCTGAAAAGAAAGAGACTGCTGCAGCAGCACCGGCTACAGACCTTACAGATGATACAGAGCTTGTAGCTGTTATCTCAGCAGCTATAGCAGCAAGCGAGGGTACTACAACAGAGGGCTTTGTAGTCCGTTCAATCAATAGAAGATAATTTAGGAGGACATTTGAGATGAAAAACTATACAATTACCGTTAACGGAAATGTTTACGATGTTACAGTAGAAGAGACAGGAAGCACACCTAGCACAGCAAGCGCACCTAGAAGAGCTGCAGCACCTGCTGCCGCTGCACCAAAGGCTGCTGCACCTGCAGGAGCAGGAAGCATCAAGGTTGAGGCCGGAGCTGCCGGAAAGGTATTTAAGCTCGAGGCTAAGGTTGGTGATGCAGTAAAGAAGGGTGATACACTTCTTATTCTTGAGATCATGAAGATGGAGACACCTGTTGTTGCACCACAGGATGGAACAGTAGCAAGCATTGATGTTGCTGTTGGTGATTCAGTAGAGTCAGGTGCATTACTTGCAACATTAAACTAATTCCAGGAGGTAAACTAATTTGAGTTACGTAGGTGAAACACTTTCAAACCTCCTACATCAGACTGCCTTTTTTAATCTGTCAGTCGGAAACTATGTTATGATTGCCGTAGCATGTGTATTCCTGTTTTTGGCTATTAAAAAAGGATTTGAGCCTTTACTTTTAGTACCTATTGCTTTTGGTATGCTCCTTGTTAATATCTATCCTGATATTATTGTAAGTCCTGAGCACTCAAGCAATGGAGTAGGTGGTTTACTTTATTATTTCTATACACTTGATGAGTGGTCAATTCTTCCTTCACTGATTTTCCTCGGTGTCGGAGCTATGACAGACTTTGGTCCGCTTATCGCAAACCCTATCAGCTTCTTACTCGGAGCTGCAGCACAGTTTGGTATTTTCGGAGCTTATTTCCTTGCAATCCTTCTCGGATTCAATGACAAGGCAGCAGCAGCCGTATCTATCATCGGTGGAGCTGACGGACCTACATCTATTTTCCTTGCCGGAAAATTAGGTCAGACAGGTCTGATGGGACCTATCGCCGTGGCAGCGTACTCGTACATGGCATTAGTACCTATCATCCAGCCGCCAATTATGAAATTATTTACTACAAAGAAAGAGCGTGCAATCAAGATGCAGAACCTTCGTCCTGTAAGCAAGCTTGAGAGAATTCTCTTCCCTGTAGTAGTTACTATCGTTGTTTGTACACTGCTTCCAACTACAGCACCACTCGTTGGTATGCTCATGCTTGGAAACCTTTTCCGTGAGTCTGGTGTAGTACGTCAGCTTCAGGAGACAGCAAGCAACGCCCTTATGTACATTGTAGTTATCTTACTCGGTACATCAGTAGGTGCTTCTACAAGCGCAGAGTCATTCCTTAATATGAGCACAATCAAGATCGTTATCCTTGGTCTTATTGCATTCATGGTGGGAACTGCTGCCGGAGTACTTTTTGGAAAGCTTTTATGCTTCTTTACAAAAGGCAAGATCAATCCACTTATCGGTTCAGCCGGTGTATCCGCTGTTCCTATGGCTGCCCGTGTATCTCAGAAGGTCGGTGCAGAAGAGGATCCAACAAACTTCCTTCTTATGCATGCTATGGGACCTAACGTAGCCGGTGTTATTGGAACTGCCGTAGCGGCCGGATGCTTCATGGCTATATTCGGTATTTAGATTTAATTAAGGAGGATTAATCATGTCAGAAGTGGTAAAGAAACCATTAAAAATAACAGAAACTGTTCTTCGTGATGCACATCAGTCACTGATTGCAACCAGAATGACAACAGAGCAGATGCTTCCAATCGTTGACAAAATGGACAAGGTTGGATACAACGCAGTAGAGTGCTGGGGTGGTGCAACATTTGATGCCTGCCTTAGATTCTTAAAGGAAGATCCATGGGATCGTCTCAGAAAATTAAGAGACGGCTTCAAAAATACAAAGCTCCAGATGCTTTTCCGTGGACAGAATATCTTAGGATATCGTCCATATGCAGATGATGTTGTTGAGTATTTCGTACAGAAGTCAATCGCAAACGGAATCGATATCATCCGTATTTTCGACTGCTTAAATGATATCAGAAACTTACAGACAGCAGTTACAGCATGTAACAAGGAAAAGGGACATGCCCAGGTAGCTCTTTCATACACACTTGGAGATGCTTACACACTTGACTACTGGATGGATATGGCAAAGAGAGTTGAGGACATGGGTGCTGACTCACTTTGTATCAAGGATATGGCCGGTCTTTTAGTTCCTGCAAAGGCTACAGAGCTTGTTCAGGCTTTAAAGGATTCTACAAGCCTTCCTGTTGAGCTTCATACACACTACACATCAGGTGTTGCTTCAATGACATACATGAAGGCTGTTGAGGCCGGAGTTGATATCATTGACACAGCTATGTCACCATTCGCTCTTGGAACAAGCCAGCCTGCAACAGAGGTTATGGTTGAGGCATTCAAGGGCACAGAGTTTGATACAGGTCTTGATCTTAATCTCTTAAGTGAGATTGCTGATTACTTCAGACCAATGAGAGAGGAAGCTTTAGCTTCAGGTCTCATGAACCCAAAGGTACTCGGAGTAAATATCAATACTCTCCGTTATCAGGTTCCTGGAGGAATGCTTTCAAACCTTATTTCACAGCTCAAGGAGCAGGGCAAAGAGGACAAGTACGAGGAGGTTCTCGCAGAGGTACCTCGTGTGCGTAAAGACCTCGGTGAGCCACCACTTGTAACTCCTTCTTCACAGATCGTTGGTACACAGGCTGTATTTAACGTACTCATGGGCGAGAGATACAAGGTTGCTACTAAGGAGACTAAGGATATCCTTCTTGGTAAGTATGGTCAGACAGTTAAGCCTTTCAACCCAGAGGTTGTTGACAAGGTTCTTGGTGATGATAAGAAGAATGCTATCACATGTCGTCCAGCAGATCTTCTTGAGCCAGAGCTTGACAAGATTGAGGCTGAGATGAAGCAGTGGAAACAGCAGGATGAGGATGTTCTTTCTTATGCTCTATTCCCACAGGTCGCTACTGATTTCTTCAAGTACAGACAGGCACAGCAGACAGGTGTTGATGCAAAGGCCGCTGATACTGAGAATAAGGCTTATCCTGTATAGTATTTAAAAATATAATTCATACTTTTAAATTTCAAGCAGGTCCGGCTTTGCCGGGCCTGTTTTTTGTATTGTGTGGCAAAAAATATAAATTCGCTCTTTCATATAGAGGAAAAAAGTGATAATATTTTAAGGTATGAAAAAATCGCTGCAGGTCACACAAATATGTGAAGCACAGCCATAAATGGGAAAGCTCAGGAGTATATGATGTCAAATACTAACGACTTACTTAACAGGATAAATGCTAAATACAGTACGATGAGCAAGGGGCACAAGCTGCTTGCTACATACATAACTGATAATTATGATAAGGCTGTCTTTCTGACAGCGGCTAAAATGGGCGAGACGGTAGGAATTTCTGAGTCTACGGTTGTCAGGTTCGCTACATCGCTCGGATATAAGGGATATCCCGATTTTCAGAAGGCACTTGAGGAGCTTGTAAGGAACAAGCTCAATTCGGTTCAGCGAATGGAGGTCACATATGGGCGTATCAGCCAGTCACAGATTCTTGAGACTGTACTGCAGTCTGATCGTGACAAGATTAAGACCACTCTGGAAAAAATTGATGCGGATGCATTTGACCTGGCGGTAGATACTATTTTACAGTCAAGGAAAATTTATATTGTCGGAATCAGAAGCTGTGCACCTCTTGCAAGCTTTCTTGCATTTTATATGAATCTGATGTTTGAGGATGTGTGTCTGCTTACGACAAATAGTTCTAGCGAGCTTTTTGAGCAGATGGTGCGTATTGGCAAGGAAGATGTGATTATCGGCATCAGCTTTCCGCGTTACTCTATGCGTACTCTTAAGGCACTGGAATTTGCCAACAACAGGAGTGCAAAGGTTATCACTATCACAGACAGCATTCATTCACCGATGAATCTGTATTCTTCATGCAATCTGATTGCCGACAGTGATATGGCCTCTATAGTTGATTCACTTGTTGCTCCGCTTTCTGTCATCAATGCCTTGATTGTGGCTCTTTGCATGAAAAAGCAGAGTATTGTCGCAAAGACACTGACAGAGCTTGAGGATATATGGAATGAGTATCAGGTGTACGAGAATGATGAGATTGATTACATTGATGACTCTATAAAGGTACATTACGCTAAGCTGGAGGATTCACAGGATGAGTAAGAATATTATTGTGGTAGGTGGCGGAGCCGCCGGAATGCTTGCGGCATATTTTGCTGCAGACGCAGGAAATAAAGTTACGCTTCTTGAAAAAAATGAAAAGCTTGGGAAGAAAATATATATAACCGGAAAAGGCAGATGCAACCTGACCAATGCGTGCGATGTCGAGGAGCTTTTTTTAAATGTAAAGAGCAACAGCAAGTTTTTGTACAGTGCATTTTATGGCTTTGACAACAGCAGGGTGATTGATTTTTTTGAGAGTCATGGCATGCCTGTAAAGGTGGAGCGTGGCAATCGTGTATTTCCGGTATCTGATAAGTCGTCGGATGTGATTTTTGCTTTACAGAGAGCTTTGAAGGAAAAGAAAGTGGAGGTATTGCTTCATACTGAGGTATCGAAGCTGTGCTATGAGAAAATCACTGATACAAAGGCAGATGAAGAAGCTAGTGATAAAAAGCCTGAATTAAAAATAACAGGTGTCATATTAAAGGATGGCACCAAAATGGCTGCTGATGCAGTCATTGTTGCCACAGGAGGACTTTCATATCCGTCTACAGGCTCTACAGGTGACGGCTACAAAATGGCAGAGGATGCAGGTCATACTGTGACAGAGTGCACACCGTCGCTTGTGCCATTTAATGTAAAGGAAGAGTGGGTAAAGAGTCTTCAGGGACTTTCACTTAAAAATACGGCTATTTCCATATATAGTGGCAAAAAGAAGCTTTATGAGGATTTTGGAGAGATGCTTTTTACGCATTTCGGGGTCAGCGGTCCTATGATTTTGTCTGCGAGTGCATCAATTAAGCAAAGCCTTATTAAGCAGCCTCTTGACATGTATATTGATTTGAAGCCGGCTCTCACGCAGGAGGCCTTGGACAAGAGGATTCTCAGGGAGTTTGAGGAGGCAAAAAACAAGCAGTTTAAGAATTCGATAAACAAGCTTTTGCCTGCAAAAATGATTCCGGTGATAATTGAGCTTTCAGGCATTGACCCGGATAAGAAGGTCAATGAGATATCGAAAGAGGAAAGAAACAGACTTCTTATGCTTTTTAAGAAGCTGCCTGTCACTCTTAATGGTCCAAGAGGATATAATGAAGCTATTATCACAAAGGGCGGCATAAAGGTGAAGGAGATTAATCCCTCAACTATGGAGTCGAAGCTTGTGAATGGCCTTTACTTTGCCGGCGAGGTGCTGGATCTGGATGCATATACGGGAGGCTTCAATCTGCAGATAGCATGGTCCACAGGATATCTGGCAGGAACAAGTGCAGCGGTTTGATGATAATGAACAATAATATTTTAAGGAGAAATTATGAGATACAATATAGCAATTGACGGACCGGCAGGAGCCGGAAAAAGCACTATAGCAAAGAGACTTGCAAAGGAACTTGGCGCAATTTATGTCGATACAGGTGCCATGTACCGTGCCATGGCATACTATTTTATCCAAAAGGGTGTGGACAAGGATGATATTGACACCATCACGAAGCTGTGTAAGGATGTTGAGGTTTCTATCAGCTATGAAAACGGTGAACAGCAGGTTATCTTAAATGGTGAGAATATCACAGGCTTTATAAGACAGGAGGCTGTCGGCAATATGGCATCAGCTACCAGCGTATATCCTGTAGTAAGAGAAAAGCTTGTTGAGCTTCAAAGACAGCTCGCTGCCAGAGAGAATGTGGTGATGGATGGAAGAGATATAGGAACTGTTGTGCTTCCTGATGCCAATGTTAAGATATTTTTAACAGCAAGCTCTAAAGTACGTGCAAAGAGACGCTTCGATGAGCTTACTGCAAAGGGTGAGAAATGCGATATTGATGCAATCGAGAAGGATATTATAGAGAGAGACCACAGGGATATGACAAGAGAGACATCACCTTTGAAGCAGGCGGATGATGCTGTGCTGCTTGATTCGTCCGATATGACAATCGATGAGGTGGTAGATAGAATGAAACAGCTTGTGAAAGAGGCATAGCGTATGGGAGAGCTTACTATTGCAAAGAGCGCCGGCTTTTGTTTTGGAGTGACGAGAGCAGTAAATATGGTCTATGAGGCAATTGAAAAGGAAAATGTGCCTATATACACCTATGGCCCGATTATTCACAATGATGAGGTCGTAAAGGATATGGAAAAAAATGGCGTAACCGTCATAAACGATCTCGATGAGCTTTCTTCTCATGAAAAGGGTGTGATGATTATCCGTTCACACGGTATAAGCAAGGCTGAGTATGACAGGATAAAAAACTGTGGCTTTGAGGTGCTTAATGCAACCTGTCCTTTTGTATCAAAAATTCACAGATATGTGGAGGATTACAGCTCAAAGGGCTATGATATTATAATTGTCGGCAGTCCAAAGCACCCTGAGGTGTGTGGAATAAAGGGCTGGGCAGACGAAAAATGCCATGTAACCATAATAAATTCGCCTGAGGATGCCGAGAATTACATGAAAAATAGTACAAAAAAACTATGCATAGTGTCACAAACGACATTTAACTACAATAAATTTCAAGATATAGTTGAAATTATTGCAAAAAAAGGTTATGATATAACTGTTTTAAATACAATCTGTAATGCTACAGAGGTCAGACAGACCGAAGCAAGAAAGGTAGCACAGTGCTCAGATGTCATGATTGTCATAGGCGACAGGCACAGCTCCAATACACAGAAGCTATTTGAAATATGTAAAAACGAATGCAAAAATACTTACTATATACAGACAAGTGACGAAATGGATTATACACAAATCAGGTCCAACAATAACGTAGGTATTACAGCAGGGGCTTCAACCCCAAATAATATCATTGAGGAGGTTTCAAAGAATGTCAGAAATGAGCTTTGAACAAATGCTGGAAGAATCTTTTAAAACTATAAGAAATGGAGAAGTGGTAGAAGGTACCGTTATTGATGTTAAACCTGACGAGATTTTCTTAAATATTGGATACAAATCAGACGGAATTATTACTAGAAACGAGTACACAAATGAGCCGAACGTAGATCTTACTACTGTTGTAAAGGTTGGCGACAAGATGGAAGCCAAGGTAGTTAAGCTTAACGATGGCGAGGGCCAGGTTATCCTTTCTTACAAGCGCCTTCAGGCAGAGAAGGGCAGCAAGCGTCTTGAGGAGGCTTTTGAGAACCAGGAAGTATTAAAGGCAAAAGTTACACAGGTATTAGCCGGTGGTGTATGTGTCAGTGTTGATGAGACAAGAGTATTCATCCCTGCAAGCCTTGTATCAGATACTTATGAGAAGGATCTCAACAAGTTCAAGGATCAGGAGATTGAGTTTATCATCACAGAGTTCGATCCAAGAAAGAGACGTATTATCGGAAATAGAAAGGTATTACTCGTTGAGCAGAAGGCTAAACAGCAGGAAGAGCTTCTTGCAAATCTTCACGTTGGCGATGTAATCGAAGGAACAGTTAAGAATGTTACAGATTTCGGTGCATTCATCGATCTTGGCGGAGTAGACGGATTACTTCATATCTCAGAGATGTCTTGGGGCAGAGTAGAGAACCCTAAGAAGGTATTCACTGTTGGACAGACTGTAAGAGTATTTGTTAAGAACATCAATGGTTCTAAGATTGCTCTTTCAATGAAGTTTGATGACGAGAATCCATGGAATGGTGCAACAGAGAAATTTGCTCCTGGCAATATCGTAAAGGGCAAAGTAGCCAGAATGACAGATTTTGGTGCATTCATCGAGCTTGCTCCTGGTGTTGACGCACTTCTTCATGTTTCACAGATTTCAAAGGATCATGTTGAGAAGCCATCAGATGTTCTCAAGATTGGTCAGGAGGTTGAAGCTAAGGTTGTTGAGTTCAATGAGGACGATAAGAAAATCAGCTTAAGCATGAAGGCTCTCCTTGATTCAGAGGATGATGGAGCAGATGTTGCAGATGTAAATATTGACGAGGTTGCTTCTGATAACGAGTAGTTTTTGATTTTAAAGCTGTCATATATAATTATATGGCAGCTTTTATTTGTATCGGGTGGCACATATTGGAGGATTGTGATGTTTGATCATTATGAATGGTTTAAAAAGGAAGTGTACAGGCTGACGCAGATAGATCTCAATTATTATAAAGAAAAGCAGATGCGCAGGCGTATTGATACTCTTGCGAGAAAAAATGGGGCTGATTCTTATGAGACATACATTGAGATGATTTCTACAGATAAGGCTAAGTTTAAACAGTTTATCAATTTTATCACTATCAATGTATCTGAGTTCTACAGGAATCCTGATCAGTGGAGCTTTTTGGACAGAGAGGTCATTCCTGAGATATTAAAGAACAATACAGGGACTATTAAGATATGGAGCGAGGCATGCTCAACAGGGGACGAGCCGTATTCGCTTGCCATGGCTTTTTCAAAGCATGTTCCACTGTCTCGTATAAAGATACTGGCTACAGATATTGACGATCAGGTGATTGCGAGTGCTAAAGCCGGGCTTTACAGCGCAAAGTCTGTAGAAAATGTGCCGGCTGACCTGAAGAAGAAGTACTTTACCCAGGTGGAGGGCTCATACAAGATATCTGATGATATCAAGCGATGTGTGACCTTTAAGGAACACAATCTGTTGAAGGATTCATATCCAAAGGATTACGATCTTATCCTGTGTAGGAATGTGGTGATTTATTTTACCGATGATGCGAAGGATATGATATACAAAAATTTCTTCAATACTTTAAAATCCAAGGGAATACTGTTTATAGGCAGTACTGAGCAGATAACTACATATCGTGAGCTTGGCTTTGAGAGATTAAGCAGCTTCTATTTCAGGAAGCCATGATATCTTATCAGAGGTTAAACAGATGGGCTGTTATGTGTTTTACATATGACAGTACCATCTGTTTTGAATTTATAAAATCTTCAGTCAGCAGGAAATAGCTGTACTTATCCTTTATATCGAATCGAAACTCGGGCTTCATGAAGTCAGAGTACTGTCTGATGAAGGTACCGGTTTTGCGCACATAGCAGTTGTACGCCTTGCATTTTTCGCGGTATTCGTGGTCGACATATGCTGCGACACTTTTGTGTATGGCCATGTCCTCCTTTGGCAGATAGTAGTAGTTTTTGTAATCGCTGTAGAAATGGCGCATTTCCCCCTCGAATATCTCTGCACGCACATAGCTTTTTGTAGTGCCGATGGTCAGATAGATGTCATTGTCATGGAAGCTTACAGATTTTGGAACGGAAAATTTATTTTCAAATGATATGATAAGCTCATTCATCAGACTGCCGTCGTAAGCTGTATATGGGTTTACGGATACACCGGTGATATCTGCAATGCCATGTATGCATTCTTTATACGAAAGTATACTAAGGAGCTTTGTCATGCCAAGGACATCCTCGTAGTTGTGTGTCAAAAGAAGGGATAGCTTTTCGTCGTCCTTTTGGGCAAGATATTCATAATAAACGTTTATGAGCTCGCCACCGGAATATTTATCCTCCCTATCTATGCCAAGAAATGCTTCGATGCTTTTTTGCTTGTAGTTTTCGAGGCACAAAAGAGGCTTTATCGGGGAAAGCTCCTTAAAGATATCGAGTATCTGTACATTACAGAAGGGGTCTTCCTGCTTATATTTCTTGTATTTATTCTTTAAAAATGGTATATCAAAACCGACGCCATTGAAGGAAATGATAGTGCTGCAACCTGACAGACTTCCTGCGAAGGCTTCAATTACAGCTGCTTCGTCATCGGGAGATTCGGCAAAATACTGGTCTATTACAATACGATTTTTAATGCGCCTTGCACAGCCTATCATGTAGACAATCGCTTTCACCGGTGAAAAGCCTGTTGTCTCAATATCAAAGAACATAGTGTTTTCTTTAAATATGCTGTCCGAAAAATTATCGGTTTTTATGTAAATTTCTTCATTGTGAAATGTTTTCATTTTTCGATTCCTGCCTTGAATATCATTTGTATAAACATTATAACATAAAGTATTAAAAAAAGTACATAATATACTATTTAACTAAAAATCATAAGTGGTATAATAGCAATAGTAATGTGCAATAGCATTTCCACGTTATTAATCTAAAAGAAAGAGGGGCACAAAAATGGGTCATAAAACGTTTATTGGCGGTGTTCATCCATATGATGGCAAAGAGCTGTCTAAGGATTCACCAATTAAAGAAGTTTTGCCCAAGGGCGACATGGTATATCCGGTTTCGCAGCATATCGGCGCACCGGCTAAGCCTGTTGTTGCCGTAGGTGACACTGTGTTGAAGGGACAGATGATAGCAGAGGCCGGTGGCTTTGTTTCATCACCTATCTATTCATCAGTGTCAGGAAAAGTTAAGGCTATTGAGAAGCGACGTGTGGCGGTCGGCGATATGGTTGACAGTATTGTTATCGAAAATGATGGCATGTTTACTGAGACAACATATGAGAGCGTCGAGGATGTCACTGCGCTTTCAAAGGAAGAAATCATCGAGAAGGTCAAGAATGCGGGAGTTGTCGGCATGGGCGGTGCCGGTTTCCCTACACATGTAAAGCTTTCTCCAAAGGAGCCGGACAAGATTGAGTATATTATCGCAAACTGCGCAGAGTGTGAGCCTTACCTCACATCTGACTACAGACGTATGCTTGAGAATCCTGAGGAATTAATTGGCGGCATGAAGATCATACTTCAGCTTTTTGACAATGCAAAGGGTATTCTTGGTATAGAGGATAATAAGCCTGACTGTATCGAAAAGCTCACAGAGCTCACAAAGGATGAGCCACGTATTGAAGTTTGTCCGCTTATGACAAAGTACCCACAGGGTGGTGAGAGACAGCTCATCTATGCTACAACCGGCAGAGCCATCAATTCTAAGATGCTCCCTGCTGATGCAGGCTGTATCGTTGATAATGTAGAGACAATTATTGCTGTATACAATGCTGTAAAGAATGGACAGCCTGTCTTGAAGCGTATTTCAACAGTTACAGGAGATGCTGTGAAGAATCCTTCCAATATTTTATATAGCATCGGTACCTCATATCAGGAGCTGGTTGATGCTGCAGGTGGCTTTAAGAGCCAGCCGGAGAAGATTATATCAGGCGGTCCTATGATGGGCTTTGCCATGTTTAGTCTTGATATCCCTACTACAAAGACCTCTTCATCAATACTGTGCTTCACACATGATGAGGTGGCAGCATTTGAGCCACAGGCATGCATTAACTGCGGTCGTTGCGTGGAGGCATGTCCTGAGCAGCTCATTCCAAGCCGTCTTGCGAAGTTTGGTTTGCGTGGACAGATGGATGAGTTTGAGAAGTGGCACGGACTTGAGTGTATTGAGTGTGGAAGCTGTTCATTTGCATGTCCGTCAAGGAGACAGGTGGCTCAGCCTATTAAGACAATGAAGAAGCTTGTTCTCGCTGAAAAGAGAAAACAGGCCAGCAAAAAATAAAGAAAGAGGTGGATTAAAGTGAGTGATTTATATCATGTTTCATCATCACCACATGTACGTGCCAAGGATTCCACTGACAGAATAATGCTTTATGTCATTATAGCATTACTCCCGGCAAGTCTTTTTGGTATTTACAATTTTGGATTTAGGGCACTTTTTATCATTCTGCTTACCATCGCATCGTGTGTGGCATCAGAATGGGTGTTTGACTACATAGTTAAGAAAAAGAGCACAATTACAGACCTTAGTGCGGTAGTTACAGGACTGCTTTTAGCACTAAATCTTCCGGTTTCACTTCCGTGGTGGGAGGCTGTACTCGGTGGAGTATTTGCAATCATCATTGTCAAGTGTATGTTCGGAGGACTCGGACAGAACTTTATGAACCCGGCACTTGGTGGAAGATGCTTCCTTCTCATCGCATTTGCGGCTGATATGACTAATTTCAATGTCACAAGAAACGGCGTGGATGTATACTCAGGAGCAACACCACTTGCACTCATCAAAAATGAGGGGCTTTCAAGTGTCAATGTAAGGGATATGCTTATAGGAAATACTGTAGGAACAATTGGAGAGACATCAGTTATAGCTATTTTAATAGGTGCTATCATCATGATTTTACTTGGAGTCATTGATTTAAAGATTCCTGCATCCTACATTATTACATTTGCTGTTTTCATGTTCCTTTTCGGAGCACAGCAGTTTGATATCAACTATGTTGTTGCAGAGCTCTGCGGTGGCGGACTGATGCTTGGTGCATTTTTCATGGCAACCGATTATGTCACAAGCCCGATTACGCCGATGGGAAAGATAATATTCGGTATCTGTTGTGGTATATTGACAGGAGTATTCCGTTGCTTCGGTGCCAATGCAGAGGGAGTTTCCTTTGCTATCATCTTAAGCAACTGCCTTGTTCCTATTATTGAGAAGGTTTCTATCCCAAGAGCCTTTGGTATGGTAAAGGAGGCAAAGAAGAATGAATAAACGTATTGTACATGACGCTTTGATTTTAACTGCCTTTACTCTGGTGCTTGGTTTTATTCTTGCCCTGGTTCAGGGAATCACGGCAGAGCCTATCGACAAGGCCAATAAAGCAGCAGCACAGAAAGCATATCAGGCAGTATTTTCGGATGCAAAATCATTTGAGAAATATGATTATGATGCTGATGAAGCAGATAAGCTTGTATCTGATGCGGGCTACAAGGATACAATCGATGATATTGAGACTGCCCTTGATTCAAACAAAGAGACATTAGGCTATGTCATCACAGTTACAGCCAAGGATGGTAGCCAGGGAAGTATCACATTCTCTGTAGGTATCAAGAATGATGGTACTGTAAACGGTTACTCAATCACAAGCATCAGTGAGACTCCGGGACTTGGAATGAAGGCCGAGGAGGCTGATTTCTACAAGCAGTTTGAGAACAAGAAAGTAGACAAGTTCGACGTTGTAAAGGCCACACCTTCAAAGGATGATGAGATTGAGGCCATCACAGGCTCAACCATCACATCAAAGGCTATGGCCAACGGCTGCAACGCAGCTATTACTTACTTCCAGAATAAATTACAGGGAGGTGCCAACTAATGAACAAATATGTAGAGCGTTTATATAATGGTATCATTAAGGAAAATCCTACCTTTGTACTTATGCTTGGTATGTGTCCTACACTGGCTGTTACATCAAGTGCGGTAAACGGACTTGGAATGGGACTTTCCACCACGGTGGTACTTATATGTTCAAACCTTTTGATTTCACCTTTCAGTCTTTCTGTAAAATCTATCGGTATCAGGAACAGGATGTAATCAGGCCATTCATGGAAGTGATAGATACAGAACTGGAGCCTGTCACCGACAAGTTCTAGATTTACATGATGAGATACTATGGAATCCAGCGCATTATATAGCAGGCATATTTTTTCTCTTATGGAAGTCCTGCCTGTAGGATGGTATGGCAGCTCCACATCCAGGAGCTGCGCATACTTCATGGCTGAACGGTACAGGAAATCAAGATTCTCTTTGGTGGTGACATTTACCGTTACATCCCTGTCATTCTCCACATACAGGTCGGGAGCGATGGAAGGTATTCTCGTGTTCAGAAAACCATGAGGCTTTCTGCTGGAGGGAGTTTTCTTTTCTTTCTGCTCCTGATGCCCCGGCTTATGTCCGTATTTTCGAGTTCCGATATGATAAGTCTGGCTAAATTTTCCAAAGCCCGTTCCGTAAGTTGTGTACATGGTTTTTTATTTTTACGTTGTCCTTTTTTCATGTCCTTACCCTTTTACTCCGATGGTTGTCTTGAATTCATATACCGCCCGGTCGTCTTCGATTTCCGGTCCGTGTACGGTCGCGGTGGTCAGTTCCGGATAGTTCATTGAATAGAAGTCCATCACTTCAGCCGGAGACATGTTTACGTTCGGATCGTCCAGTTCGATTTCCTGACTGTTCTTCTTCATCTTGAATACTCTTTTCATTCCTTTAATTTCCAGTGCCATATTGTTTATTGTTTATTGGTTTTACAAATCATTTATTTTTATATATCAGCAGTATACCATTTCTACCTGTGCCTCGTCCTTCATACGGTATTCAGCCGGAAAATCCGGATATTCCGCATACGGGTCCTCTTTTAGAAGTTCCCTGTCATTCTCGTCTTCCGGATCGAAGCAGAATGTCTCATGTGTAGCCGGCGCAGTCTGGTATTCCCGTCCGTTTCCGTTCTGTACCTGTACTGTTCCGTTCGGTATATGGCCGTTTGTCGGCTGCCGTACCTGTTGTTGTGGATAAGGAGCCGTCTCAGGCTGGTAAGCCTGCTGCTGCGGATAGGGCTGCATTGTAGCTCCTTGCGGCATACCTGTTCCTTGCATTACGGGGCGGTTTGGAGCAGGTTGGATATATGCTCCGTTCGTTCCATATACCGGTTGAGGCATTCCCTGTGGAATCTGTTGTGGAGCAGACTGCATGACAGGTTCAGGATTCATAATATGGGTCTGCTGCTCCGGGAATATGCTTGTTTGCATACCGGGATGTGGCTGACCGTTTATGCTGCCTTGTGGTTGGGGAATTACCGGCGCCGGTTCCTCTGCCATACCGAACAGACTTCCTTCGCTGGCCTGTTTCTGTACTTCCTGCATCCTGTCATCAATCTCCTTCTGTTTTTCGGCAGAAGCCAGAACCCGTGCCTGTTTCAGCCATGTCATTGCTTCGGAGAACCTTTTTGCGGCAGTTGCATCATCAGCCTTTTTGAGGAGCTTTTCCATCTTTTCCCGTTTTTCCCTGGCTTCCTTTGATTCGGCCGGTACTGTTGGAGCCTTGGATGATTTGGCCTGTGCTGTTGCCTTTTCTGCCTGTTTCTCGAAATTTTCCGCATTGGCAAGCAGTCCCTGTACCTTCTGTATCGGTTGGAGTATGGTCTGCAGGAAACCCATATCCAGTTCTGCCGGTGTTCCGTTCACTACCAGCGGCACCATGTTCTGCCGCGTATCCTCTTTCAGGCTGTTCCGCCTTGGCATGACTGCTATGCTCAGGCTGTTGTCCACTTTACGGATATTGATATTCAGATCCGTACCTGCTGTAATCATCTGATAAATTGATTGAAAAAACATAATTGAAAAATTTTATGGTTATACATAAGATTCCTTGAAGAATTCTTTCAGAATATTCTCTCTGTCCGGATTGCTGGAAATATCACGTAGCGATTCCAGATAGTAGCCGATGTTTTTAGGTTCATCAACTGTATTGGGCAGACGTCTTTTAACCGGTCTGATATGTTCGCTCTGTGGCCATGCAGTCGGCATGACAGGAGCTTGTGAAGTTATAGCAACTGTTTCCATATATGTATATTTATATTTTGGGTTATGCGACAAATAATCCTACAATGAACAGAAGAATAAGAATCTTGAAAATAATGACCAGTATCCTGAACAGGAAACCGAAGAATCCTCCTGCAAGCAACAGCAGCGTAATCATCCCGGTGGGGACAATCCCTTTGCTTGTCAGCAGACATATTCCGGTAATCAGGAATATCGCTGTTGCATGTCTGCCAATCTTTCTGATAGTCTGTAGTTTCATAATCCTTAATTTTATGAATGAATAATCCCATCGGGATGTGTTTTCCCGATTTTATAGGCCTCCGGCCTCTTGGATTGCCTTTTTGCGCAAGGCCTGGCAGGAAAAAATACCGGAGCGTAGCGAGGATGATTTTTTCCTGTCCAGCCAAGCCCTTGAGGGCAGCCTTGCGGCAAAAGGCAGGCAATCCAAGACCTTTGCCGCTTAAAAGCGGAAAAACAGATTCTTTTCTGTACGGATACAAAAAAAATGCAGACCTTCCGGCCTGCATTCTTATGGTTATATTGATATGGATGTTATTCTTCTTTTGAGGAATAGGTGTTGAAAATGTCATCGGTCATTTCCTTGGCGAGAGTCCTGATCCTATTAAGAAAGTCCTGCCCGGTTATCATTCCGCTTTCAAGTCCGGCCAGCTGTTTTTCCCAGTCTGCTGTAAGTGAAGTATCCGCAATTTTCTTTCCACGGATGGTTTCGTAGGTGAACATACCTTTCGGGGTCGGAACGATATATTTCCCTGAATAACGGATATACTTACGGTTAACCAGTGTACGGATGATATTGGTACGTGAGGATACTGTACCCAGTCCGTTCTGTTCCATGTATTCCACCAGTTCTGCATCCGTGAACGGATTTACCGGTAGCTGTTTCTTGTGTACCATGTTGCATCCGCATACATTCAGAGTATCACTTTTTTCCACTTCGGGGAGTTCATTGACAGAATATCCTGATTTTGGAACCATGTCGGAACGCATAAACACATCATGCCAGCCGGCTTCAATGATTCTTGTTTGTTCGGCCTTGAAATGCTGTGCCGCACAAACCGCTTCAACATTTGTCGTTTCTATGCGGCATGGAGCCATGAATGTTTCAAGCATCCTTCCGGCTACAAGTCTGTAAACCTGCATTTCCTTTTCGGACATATTTCCGGGACGGATACCTGTAATGATGATGGCATGATGTACATTGGCCTTTTCTGCGTTTATTATGTGACGGGACAAACCGGATATGTCAATACCTCCAGTTCCTTTAGCGGCAGGGAACAGCTCCCATGAAAGCAGACGCGCCATGATTGGTGGAAGCGAGTCAAACACATCCTCCGTCAGATAACGGCTGGAAGTCCGCGGATAGGAAATCAGTTTCTTTTCATAAAGGGACTGGGCGATGTCATACACCTCTGATGCGGTAAAACCATAGCGGATGTTCGCTTCCTTCTGAAGTTGTGTCAGGTCAAGCAGGTCCGGTGGAAGTATTTCCTTAACGCTGTGGCTGATACCTGCAATCTGTGCCTGATGTGCCAGCTTGCAGTCCTGGAAAAACATTGTAGCGGATTCTTTGTCGGGAAGATCCTGTGTGCGGCGCATCTTGAAAAGGATGCCGTCCTTTTGCAGGCTGATGTAGATGGGCCAGCTGTCCGATGAAATATGGTTCTCCCTTTCACGGTAGCGTCTGCTGATGGCAGCCAGTACCGGTGTCTGTACCCGTCCGAGGGAATTGTTGCCGAGTCCCGTCGCCTTGCACATGGCATAGCTGGCGTTGATTCCGAGAATCCAGTCCGCCTTGTTGCGGCTGTCGGCAGCAAGGAACAGGCTGTCGTAGCAACTGTCCGGCTTCAGGTTTTCTATGCCTTTACGCACAGACTCGTCGGTAAGAGAAGAAATCCACAGACGGAAGCAAGGCTGTGTACAGTTCAGGTATTGATAGACATAGCGGAATGTCATTTCTCCGTCACGGCTGGCATCGGTAGCTGCAATGATGGTGTCGCATGCCTGGAACACTCTCTCGATTACTTTAAGCTGGAGTACGGCATCAATCTCCGGTATCCATCCGTTCTCGGTGCGTGTATGCCGTACCATCAGTTCAAATTCGGACGGGATGAAAGGAAAGTCATTCCGTTCCAGCTTCTGGGTTCCGTAGTCCTTCGGCATGGCCAGTGACAGCATGTTCCCGAAAGTCCACGTAACCATGTAGCCGTTTCCTTCCACATATCCGTTTCTTACTCTGGTTGCACCGATGATTCTTCCGATTTCTTTTCCTACACTTGGTTTGTCTGTTAATATGGCAATCATAATAAATTCTGTTTTTATATCTTTCCATACGGACTTACCGTATGGAAAGAGAGATGATACATTATGGATTCTTATTTATTCACCTGAAGGGTTGATACCGTTTATGCTGATGACCGGATTTCCATTCTCGTCTTCAATCAGACTGAGTGTGGCGTCCATGGTCAGTGAAAATACAGGAGTCTTGATTTTAATGGACATGACATTGGTTTCCTCTCCCTGAAGGAGCAGGTCCAGGTTTCCGTCCTTTTCAATTTGCGATCTGCTGATACCTACCGATTCCAATTTTTCCCAGTCGATTTGTTCAGCCTTGTAGATATGATGATTGGTCTTGTTCATGTTCTTTCCTTTTTTAGTAGTTGATGATTTGATTGATTTGAATCCTGTTCTGCTCAGACAGCCTGTTTTGCTCCCTTCTTCTGTTCCTGCTGCTGGGTATTGTCAGTCTGTGAAGCACGCTGTGAGGTATTGCGGCGCACATCCGGATTTTCCTGGAAATATTGCAGCTGTCCGGTGTTTGCGTTTACTTTCAGATAGGAATCGAACGGTTTGCCGTTGGGACCTTTCATACCCGTTACAAGGATGGCCTTTCCGTCCTGAAGATTTGCTCTTTCCTGTGCCGAAAGCAGGTGTCCGTAAACCTCAGCCGGGATGGTAGGTGCCTGTCGTTCGTTGAAACCGTCCGGAGTTCTTGAATATTGCGGTCTTCCGCTTGCAAGGTCCAGCTTTACGAATGACGAGAATTCCTCACCTTTACGGTTGATCATGTTTTCAAGATAGATTGGCTGTCCTTTACGCAACGCTTCCTTGTCCTCCGGTGTGAGCTGTACCGAACAGATTTCCTTCGGTATGTAGATTTCTCCCGTTTCAGGGTTGTGGCGTGTGTATTGGAGTCCGCCTGTGACCTTGTCCATGGTGACAAAGGAAGAAAAAAGTTCACCGTTCTTTCGCTTCATGTCCTCCACAAGGATGGTATGACCTTCGTTCAGTGCCTTGAGCTGCATCGGTGAAAGCTGTACACCTCCAAGAGACTGCTGGTTAAATGCCTGGTCCTTTGGGAATATGAACTCTATACCCCTTCTTTCCGCACTGTACTGCAAGGTTGCATTGAATTCCTTTCCCTGGTTAGACTTCATGCCGTCCACAAAAATCTGTTCTCCGTTTTTCAGTTTCTGGATTTCGTCCTGAGTCAGTGTAACCCCTTTGATTTCATTCGGGATATAGACATGCTCCTGTCTGACTGCTACCAGTTCGTTGGTATTCTTGTCAATGGAAATCAGGCATGGCTCTGTCGTATTTCCACGAAGGTTGAGGTCTGCCACACGTCCCATGTTCCCGCTTTCACGCAGGTTCTTCTTGTCCTCTTCCGTAAAGATGTGCCCGAAATAAGGACGGTCAAGTTCCGGTTCCTTTCTGATACCGTGGATGCCAAGCATGACCTGTCCGTCGCTGGATATGAATGAGAGACGTGCGTCCAGCTTGGCGGTCAATACCCCCGGAATGCTGAGTGTCAGTGGCATGGTCTTGTTGGTCTTGTATCCTTTCAGCATACTGTCAAGCTGTCCGGATTGTTCCAGCATTTCCTTGGAAACGCCGAATTTGCCCAGTTCTTCCCAGTTGATCATGTTCTCGTTGTAGCGATACGTGGGTGTCTGCTGGCGTTGCGGTTCCTGCTGTTCACGTCCCTGTGCGGCAGCTTCCACCTGTGATACCTGTTCAGGCTGTGCCTGCGCTGTCTGTTCCTGCTTCTTTGCCATTGTTGTTTCCTCCTCTTTTGTTTGACTGTTTTTCTGATTGTTTACTTTCGGTACGATTTCATAGCGTTTCAGAAACTCCTTTACCGCGTCTGTTTTCTTGCCTTCGGCCAGGTCCTTGAGAGCCTGTTTGTTCTGCTTGTAATCGTTGAAGGTCATGCGGATAAGCCTGAAATGCGTAGGTTCCTTCAGCTGGCTCCAGAAATTCTTGATGAAGTTTTCAAGGATACTCGAATTCTTATCGAATTTCAGGAATGAGTTCTCGTTCTTCTCTTCCGGTGTAACCGTCTGATAATTGCCTTTCTCGTCCATCTTGCTGATTACTCCCAAACCCTCCTTTGGGTCATTCTTGTTATGTACCAGCAGAAGTTCGTCAATTTGTTCCACATAAGGCTTTTCCGGTTTCTTTGTCCGGCCTTGCCTTTTTTCCTTGTCAGGACTGTTTTCTTGTGCCATAATCTTTTGTTTTGAGTGACTACTTGATTTGTTTCACAGTCCAAATGTAAGATGATAAATTGAGTAAACATCTGATTTACAAACGGATGTCGTTAGATGTCATCAGGTGTCATCAAATGTCATACGAAGGATAGGAAAGAATACAAAAACAGTTGGAAAAAAGGATGAAAGGAAGTAGGAAGAGTATAAGTAAAAGCATAGCTAAGCCACTGGACTATGCAGATCGGAGGGAGCTGAAATCCCTGTCTTATTTCGGGATTTGATAAGCAGGCTATGTTTTGTTATTTGGGAAGGTGGGTTTTCACAGTATTTATGAGGCCATATATGGAATATAAGGATAGCCGCCTTTGGTTTACGGCTATGCGTCACGTCGGTCGCAGTTAATCCCTGTAATCTTTTCTTTAATTCTAATCCGTTTGCCGCCGCATTCTTTTTCAGGTGAATTTTCATGGCGTCAGCCATAAAGAAAATTCTCCTGAAAAAAGGAATAAATGCGGCTGGCAAATCAGGATTGGGATTTACCTTTGATGTAAGGGATAGACTATATTTGATTAATCAAATTGAATTTCTATTTTTACCAGGAGTGTAAGTCTTTATTTGGAAGAAATCAATTTCAGAAAGGTATTGCCGATTGACATTTCAAATGATTGTCGGCTGAATGTTTGTATATCTTTAACAATCAGATTATGCTTGGTGATTGTTTTACTTATGACAGTAAAAAGGAAACGTTGTTCTTCAGCAAGGAGTTCTTGATACTTTTGTGGAAATTCACTCATATATTCATTTGCTGAGGATATGAATTGCATATAATGCAGTAATCCGATTTTATCCTGTTTGTCCGGGAAATTATGGATTGCCCGTTCAATAGGGTTCTTGTAATTCTGGATAAACTCACTCCATTCTTTATCTGCCAAAAGTACCATTTCTGGAGATAGGGCAGATGAAGGAAAGAAACAATTTTCTATAACCGTGTTGACTAATTGATTTTTTGATGGAAAATAATGCATGACCGCTCCTTTAGACTTGTTTACAGCTACGGCTATATCACAAAATGAGGTGTGCTTTATTCCTTTAGAAATGAATAGCTTGTACGCTTCATTAATTATTCGTTGTCTTAAATTAGGGTCCATCTCATAGCTACGTTATATAAAATAATAGCACAGATGCAATCAACAACCCAAACGCGGTAGTGGAATACCTTAGAGATGAAGCTGACGCACCTGTGCTATATATGAATATAGCGCAAGCTGTCATATCCCATCTTATCTCTTTGAAATTTTCCACTTTTCATTTGAAAGATGATATATGATACTATACTATGTCTTTTTTTATCTGTGCAAAAATAAGTGATTTATTGTTTATTTCCAAACTTAAACCACACTTAATAGTACTGTTCCATAAGAAAAACGTCCGCTTTCCGGAACAATCAGCAGTATTTTTTCGCCAGATTTAAGTTCGTGTGTATTCCAGAACTCATCTAAAATTGCAAAAATAGCGGCAGAAGCGATATTGCCAACTTTTGATAAATTTGTATACCATTTGCTTTCATCAATACCTATTCCCACCTGTTTCAGTTCGTTTATTATTTTATCATAAAAAAACATGGAAGAAACATGAGGTAATACATAAGATATTTCATCTGGTGATATGTTGTGTTTTTCAAAGCAATACTTGATATGTTTTGCCCAATATGGGATTGCATAGTTACCTAATGATTTTACATTTTGTTTTACTACAAATAATGAACGGTCTATCCTTTCTTGATTATTGAATGATTTCCAGCTTTTCAGTTCTCCGTTATCGTTACTTTCTGCTCCCATGAACATACATGTGGGTAGTTCATTTGCAAATGAAGTCATCTCAACCCACTCTATTTTTAAGGCTTTCCCTTTTCCCGGATTATTTTGGAGTAATACAGCACTGGCACCATCACTTAACATGAAACGAAGAAAATCTTTTTCGAGTGCCATATAAGGTTGTGTTCCCAAATCTGCACATTTTTCGTATTCAATATCATAATTCTTTGAAAGTAGAGTTGCAGAAGTTAATTCTGATGTACTACATACTGCATTTTTTTTCTCTCCTGACAAGATACTCCAAAAAGCAGTTTTGAAAGCTTGGATACATGATAAACAAATACCTGAAGCAGAGAATATTTCCATTGGCTTGTTTTTAAGTAATCCATGAACCATTGAGGCATGAGATGGAAGCATTTGGTCTGGACTTGATGTTGCGCATGTCAATAGTTCAATATCTGATTCAGAAATGGAAGCAATTTGTAATAACTGTCGTATTGAAAGAACTGCCATTTCTGCATTTGAATGCGTTATTTCCTGACTTTTTGTAAGTGCATAATAACGTTGTTTAATACCATTTTGTTTTAGAATAATAGGCTTGACTCTTGAATGTTTTCCAGCAATCAATCCTAAGAAATCTTCCATATCTTCATTAGAGACAGGGTTATTAGGGAAATAACTAGATGTTCCCGTAATAAAAACATCATTTTTCATTTTTACTTGTTTTTGATTAGAAAATATATAAAATAAAATTGCTCTCTTAGGGCATTCACATCTAAGCCATTTTTTAATGCATCTTGATATGATTTACCCAAAAAAATCAATCTGACCTGCTGGACAAGCAATTCAGTATTGCAAGAACTACGTATTTCACCCTTTTCTTTTGCTTTAATAACAACTTCTCTTAACTGCATCATTTCATGTTTTTCTATTTCACTCAATTTTTGATGAAACCCAGGATAATGTTTTTCTGCTTGCAGAATTAGAGTCATATACGCACGTGTACCGTTAATGTTTGTCTCAGGAATAACAAATAGCGAAAGCCGTTCCATCGCATTCATGATATTATCAACATATTGATTGAAATATTCGAATAACGATAAATCAGATAGATTATCTGATGCATGCTTTATCCTTTGTACATCTAAAATGTAGGTATCAATAACATCAATAAATAGTTCTTGCTTTGTCGGATAATGATATGACATACATCCTCTTGACAAATTGAGACTACTTTCTATATCCTTGAGGGGGACCATGCTGTAATCATTTGTCAGAAACTGTTTAAATGCGGCCTCCCTTATTAAAGCTTTTGTTTCTGAACCTTTTGTTCCTTTCATGATGTTCTTTTTTGTATTTTACAAAAGTAATCTTTTTAAATGAAAGTACACTTTGATTTTAATGTTATTATACGTGTAACTTTGTAGGAACTAAATGAATAAAAGGTTTTTATCAATCAATAAACTTTTGGTGACATTTTACCGCACCATCTTTTTTGTCCTTAATTTACTGTTTCAAATTTTTTTTCGCTATATTTGTTTTAAATAAGCCGATTAGTCGGTTTGTTTGGCATAGAGGGACCCAAACAGAAAGTGGAATTTCAAATTGAGATGTTCCTCTATGTCTTTTTGTATTCCATTTTCTGCATAAATCCTTTTATTTACCATAAAAAACCGACCAGACGGTTTTTTTATTGCAAAAATATAAATATTCCATATAAAAACAAAGGGAAAAGCCAATAATGCATCTTGTCAATTGAGATATATGGATAAAATACATTATAGTTTTTCCCAGTGAGGAACAATATGTTATCGAATCATCTTGGAGTCATTTTTATCTTGACCTGTGTGCCTTGAGAGTTCAGGATGCGGACTGGAGTCTTTTCGCCTGCTTTCAGATAAAAAAGAAGATAATCTTTTGCACGTTGAGATTCGAATAGACCTTTTTCATGGTATTCAGCAATCCATCTTTGAATTACAGGAATTTGCCATCTGTTCATCAGCATATAGTATCCAAAACGATATTCCGGATCGCCCAAAAAGATATTGAGTTTCAGATAATCCCACCAAAACTGCTTCTTGTTTTTACTTTTGGCGTTAAGCATGACTACCTGATTATGGAAGGTTTCACGTGGATAATCCGGATAATATTCCCAAACAAACATGTCTGGAACAGCATTTTCATTGTCTTCCTTAGAAGGGATGAATGGCTGCAATACTTTCATGGAATCCTGTATTTTTTCATATGTCTGGTTTTCGTATTCCTTGTAGTATATTAGACAATCTCTTAAACGTGAGGATGTATGATGTATCAGTGCAGTCCGTGCCCCGGTACAAGATTGGGAATTGTTGTTTATAGCTGTCAGTTTTTTCATAAACCGGATTTCCGCTTTGGCTTGTTCCTCATGCTCCTTTTTCATAAATGGATAATCCTGCCAAGCGATTTTCCTCATAGAACGGTGCAAGCTGGGAAGCTGCAAGGCTCCGTAAGCGCAGAAAATGGAATCACGGACAATCTTGTATATAGGGGTTCTGTCGCCTTCGTGTGCCACGTAAGGAAGATGATTTATGCTAAAGAGCTTTTCACCTTCCACAATTAAATCAGCTGAAATTGTCTTGCCTTCGTCCAAGCGGCCTTGAATTTTGAAATTACGTTCTTCTTTACTGAAAAAGTCAACAGGCTGTACTGCCACTAACGTTACACTGTAATTGCCGTTATGTGGTGTGTAATCAACATTTTGCGGTGTTAATTTGGAAGCCAGTTCGTTCAGTAACTCAATTTTTCTGCTATCATTCATAATTTGTTATGTAATTAAGTTGAACATATTATTAACGATACAAATGTAAGGATTGGATTCTGGATATGAGTTCCAAATCTTGATAAAAATCATTGCAAGGTTAACTTGTTATTCGAATTTTGTCCTGCTTTTTATTCAAAATATATAGTTTATATTTGAGAATGAAAAGATAATTGTTGTTTATTCAAGAATAGTATATTTAAATTAGATGTTTTAAAATCGTTATGGAATATTGCATACTCCATAACGATTTTTCATAAAAGGTATAAGTCTGATATGTAGTGGAAATCTGTCATGTTAAAAAACAAAATTAACCGGCATTAAAAGGACGGATTTCGGAAAGATTTTCATTGCCACTATCAATAAATCTATCAAGCACTTTAATCATAACAATAGGTATATTTTCCTTCCACAATATTTTTGCATTCAGCTCTGTACACACCAATGCAGCCTGTTTGAGTTTTTCCTCTAGATATGCTCCAGTTCTGATATATTCGTCAAGAAGATTTCTGCTCTCAGCTAATTTGATTACAGAGGCATACAGCTTATATTGTTCATTGATACATTCCAAATGGAACTTATCCTTAACCGCAGAAGGCGGATCAATTAATTTCAGTTTGGGTAAGTCTGACCTATTTAGAATAATTACGGTATTTGTAAATTCTATAGTGTAGTCTCCTGGCAAACTATACAATAATCTATTGTCTGGGGATTTGAACTGATAATCGTTTTCCTGTTGTAAATTCTGAGGGTAAGCATTGTACCAGTTAAAATGAAATCCGATGATTACCTGTTCGTCGGTCAACTTTAAAGCCTGAAAGGCCTTGTCAAGATTTTCTGGGAAAACCCTGTATTCTCTTTTAGATAGATATTGGAAACTTCGGAGCCAACAGTTTCTGAAAGAGTGTAAGGTCGCGGCACTGAAAGATTCCTTGAAGTTGACATATCCTATTGTCTTGTCTATACAGAATGCTTCTGCTGGCATTAATTCCCGTATTCTTCCAATACAATCAAACTTGTTGTAGCTGATGTCCTCATCAGTGGTTATGTCAGATACTTTTGTAATCCACTCCATTTCCTGGTTAATACTATTTGATGCTATCTGATAAAAATCGTGAATTTCGTCTTCAGACAGCTGTTGAGTAATTTTTTGATGTTGGATTGCGGAAGTGAGTGAATGCGCAAGTATTTCCAGTACAGTCTTCAATTTATTTTTAATCCTATAAATCTGTGACTGATTCAATGGTATTATTGTTTTGACTTCTTCCAGTGGAATGGAGTTCTGTTCTATCTGTTTTAGAATAATTGGGACATTATCTAACCATTCATGCTTCTTTGACAAAGATTCTGGAAGAGCTGGCAGTGCATAAAAATCTTCGTAAGTATAAGAACGGTTAAGGGTTGACAGACGTAACATTAGGATATACAGATATTTCTGTATCCAACCGTTAATGATGCTGTTGTTGCGTACGCCTGCCTGAAGGCCAAAGAAAGGATATTTCTGCTCATACTTGTACATTGAATCGGGACTTGATGAAAGTAAGTCCATATAGAATGGAATGATTTCAGCTAGTGAACCTGGAATAAGTACATAGTGAGGGGGCTGGCTATTTGTGAAATACAGAAGCTGATTCAGAAGTTCGTGTTCCTTCCTAAATAATAAAAGTCCTCCTAATGCGATATGAAATTCCTTAAATTCATTTCGTTCTTTTTGTCTTAATTCTACCATTTTACTGTCAGCAACAACTTGTCCAGACGTGTTATAGGAAACGTTTATACGTTCATTAAGTTGGATAGATGGAAGATGGAGAAGCAGGTGTGAATGGGCAGCATTCCAATATTTGAGAATCCATTCACTGCGTTTGTAAAATAATTGCTGGTTCAAGCAAGTCCAGATTGTGCGGTAGGTATTCTGATGCATTATTGTAAACTGAAAATCATCCAGCATTGCATTAACAATGTCATTACCGTTTTTTATGGAAACCGCTTCCTTTTGTTGCATACATAGTTGCTCATTTACTGAGACAATACCTTCGTATAACTCTGGCGGATACTCCATTACAGTCCATTGTTTACCTGCGCGTAAAGATACAATCCAGTCATACAATTCCTGATAACAATTGCGTAATACATCTACGTTATTTTGTTTAAGCATGGCAATAAAAAACTCGAACCATGCTTTTCTGGTTTCTTGTGGGATATTGTTTCTTTTTATAAGATGCTTTTGTAACCTTTCAGGCACGTTATAGATATAGATAAGCGTGAAAATCATAAATATGCTGATTGTCAGTAGTACACAGAATATTGTAGCTAGAATAATGGCAGAATAGTCTATGTATTTTGTAAAAAGCCCGAAATTATAATCGTTTGGCGGAGCTACCAGCTGATAGAACAGTAAAAGTATGGTAATAATCAACAGTCCAATAAAGCACTTTGTGCTTTTTTCATTCATGAAAATCTGAATTAGGCGAGTAGATTTATACTTATCGTCTATTCTTTGGATGACGCTAATTAACAAAGGAACGGCAATACCCAGAATGGCAGCTGTTATAGGTATAATAATGTCTTTAGAAAAAATATCCATAATGTGAAGTTTTTTAGTTATTTTTATGGTACTGGAGGAAACTTGATAAATCCTCCTTTTGTGATGATACAAGACGCAGCTTCATTTTGAATTTGTTCAGCGATACGGTTGTAGTTTATTTCTGTTCTTAGCTTTGAATTTGGTAATTCTTTCCAATCAAAGGTATGCTCTATATTAAAAACATTCTGTTCATTGGCTGAAGTAAATCGCATGGATGATTTTACATGGATATTACCCTCTTGAGACCGTACATTCCAGTTAAATCTGGGATGATATTGTAATTTTGCAGCGAGGCATAATCTTTCGACTGTTGCCTGAATTATACCTTTAGTCGTGTTTAAATCTTTCAGACTCTGGGAGTAATACCATTTGAATTCATCATAAACTTTGAAATCTAAAGGATTTTCAAATGGCTGGAATAACTTGTAAATTTCTGTACAAAAAGATGAGTCATAATCATGTAAGGATGCTGGAATTTCCTGATCCATTAAGACACGACAACCTTTGGCTCCTGCCTGTTCCAACTTGACAGCCTTGCTCACGGCATTGCCCAGCAGCATTTGTCCTAAATTGTTGTTATTGTCCTCAATAATATCTCCATAGGCAATTCCACCCCGACATAAAATTCCATTCTGTAAACAATCCCACATGATAGTATGACATGATAGTATGACATCTTTCATGTTTTCGGACCAGACGAAAGCGCAATCGGACAACTGGGTGAAATTCACTTTAGGGTACTTATTCTGGCAGTTTGTCAGGATTTCACGAAATATTATCAATATATTAGCAGCAAATTCCTGATTCCCTGAAGTCTGAAAATGTTTAGAGACTTGCCAGATGTTAAAATCGTCTTCTGTAAGTTGGATTTTATCTTGAGTTAATGCTGTAAATCCTAATATATCTACATAGAAGACAAAACCTTTTAGATTTTTCAAGCTCATCATGATGTATCGTTTATAATCTATTAAATTTATACAAAGATAGATTTTCAAATTTAAACGAGGGTGTGTCAAAACTAAAATGACTACTCTTCAAAGTTACAGATTATAACTATAATATTTAAAAGGGTCGTATTAAACTCTGTATTGAGTAATGATACGGCTCTTTCTTTAGTCTTTTAGAATAGATGTCATAAGCATACACAGTCTTTTCGACTAATTGAGGTAGCATATCAGAATCGAACGTTGGTGTCATTCTGATAGTAAAGTCTGTTTTAGTCTACATCCATCATAAATCGTTTGCATGTCAGATAGCTGGTATTCCATATAAGGTCCTCGTTATCAGTTTGAACATTAGAGTAAAGATTCTTTATTGCTTCAAGAATACAAGTATCAATTGTATTTGGGGTATTCTTGTTAAATGTTGTTGTAAAGGGACGAGTATATACTATTGTTTCTTCACAATCACATAAATGATGTTTGAACCTAAATCTAATTACTCTTGCTACTTTCCAATCCGGAATTAGAAGCATTACTAATTAAATATTTAGTGGTGGCATAAACATTTGTATATTAAAAAATAAATGACTTAAGTTTCGCAAGTGAATTTTAGCCCCGTTAGGCGGCGACCGCCAGCTTG
>ERZ791623.340-NODE-340-length-30655-cov-3.664771_pt1 | contig 30655 bp, 29 predicted proteins | sample MGYA00510268_ERZ791623 | MGnify/ENA primary metagenome ERZ791623 (study PRJEB30046, sample SAMN00715216) | human gut metagenome | study: EMG produced TPA metagenomics assembly of the A metagenome-wide association study of gut microbiota in type 2...
GGACTTTGCCAACAAGGAGTTTGCTGCGCTGAAGGCACGCTGCGTGGATCTCTGCGTAGCCTGCGGCAGCTGCACCTATGCCTGCCCGGCCAAGCGCCCCGTCAGCCAGACGATGGGCCTTGCCAAGGGCTGGTACATGGCCGAGCTGCGGAAAGGAGGCAAATAACCCATGGAAGATCGTCTGATCGTTACCGCCTCGCCGCATATCCGCGATGCATCCACCACCCGCGGGCTGATGGGCAATGTTGTCATTGCGCTGCTGCCCGCCGTGCTGGCCGCGGGTCTGATCTTCGGCGTGCAGGCGCTGGTGCTGGTCGCTGTGACCACCCTGGCCTGTGTGGCGTTTGAGTACATTTATGAAAAGCTGCTGAAAAAGCCCAACACCGTGGGCGACCTGTCCGCCGTTGTCACCGGCATCATTCTGGCGCTGAACATGCCCGTGGGCATGCCGCTCTGGATCGCTGTTGTCGGCGCGTTCGTCGCCATCGTCATCACGAAGCAGCTGTTCGGCGGCCTTGGCTACAACTTCGCCAACCCCGCGCTGGTGGGCCGTATCGTGCTGTTCCTCGGCTTCACCTCCCGCATGACTGCCTACGTCTACCCCGACATGGCCGTTGACGCGCTGGCCTCCGCCACGCCGCTGGCCGTGGCCGACAAGACCACGCTGCCCCTGCTGGACGTCTTTTTGGGCTTCCGCGGCGGCATGATGGGCGAGGTCTGCGTGCTGGCCATCCTGCTGGGCTTCGCCTATCTGGTCGCCACCCGGACCATCCAGGCCACCATCCCCGTGACCATCGTTGCCACGGTCTTTGTGCTGACTGCGCTCAACACCGGCAGTGCCTACACCGCCCTGATCGAGTGCATGTCCGGCGGTTTGCTGTTCGGTGCTGCCTTTATGGCGACGGACTACGTGACCAGCCCGTTCACCACCAAGGGCAAGCTGTTCTACGGCGTGTTTATCGGCCTCATCACCTTCCTCATCCGCCACTTCGGCTCGATGAATGAGGGCATGAGCTACGCCATCCTGCTGGGCAACCTGATGACCCCGTGGTTCAACGCCTGGGGCCACCAGACGCCGCTGGGCTACAAAAAGCCCAAAAAAGCCAAGAAAGGCGGTGCGGAATAATGGCTGAAAAGCAAACCACCGAGAAGCAGAGCACTTTCAAGGATCTTGTGCTGCCCGTCATCGTGCTGGTCGTCATCTGCCTGGTCTGCAGCGCGCTGCTGGCTGTGCTGAACGACATCACCGCCCCCATCATTGCGGAAAACACCCAAGCCGAGACCCTGGCCGCCTATGTCTCCGTCCTGCCCGAGGGCACGACCACCGACAGCATGACTGCCATCGACGGTCTGACCACCACCGGCGTCGAGGGTGCTGTCAAGACCGCGAACGGCGATGTCGCCGTCAAGGCTGCGGCCTCCGGTTACTCCGGCAAGGACGTCACGGTCTACGTTGCCTTTGACGCCGAGGGTGCCATTTCCGGTATCTCCATCGACGGCTCCACCCAGACCACCGGCATCGGCTCCAAGGTCTCCGGCGATTCCTTCGCCTCCGGCTTTATCGGCTGGAACGGGGGAGAGGTCGCCTCCGGCAGCCCTGTGGACAGCATTGCCGGTGCAACGTATTCCAGCAACGGCGCGTTCAACGCCATCAACGCAGCCATCGACTGCTACAACAATGAAATCAAGGGGGTGCAGTAACGATGAACGAAAAACCGAGCAAGTGGAAGGTTTTTACCGCGGGCATCATCCGTGAGAACCCCGTTCTGCGCCTGGTGCTGGGCTGCTGCTCCGCACTGGCTGTCACCACCACCGTTTCCGGCGCTGTGGGCATGGGCCTGGCCATGACGTTCGTTCTGGTCTGCTCCAACATTGTTATCTCGGCACTGCGCAAGGTCATCCCGGCCAAGGTGCATCTGCCGTGCTACATCGTTATCATCGCAACGTTTGTTACCGTCGTGCAGATGGTGCTGCAGGCGTTCGTGCCCGACCTGTACAAGGCGCTGGGCGTGTATCTGGCGCTGATCGTCGTCAACTGCATCATTCTGGGCCGTGCCGAGATGTTCGCCTGCAAGAACACCGTCGTGGACTCCGCGCTGGACGGTCTGGGCATGGGCATCGGCTACATCCTGACCATGCTGCTCATGTCCTCCATCCGTGAGATCATCGGCAGCGGCACCTGGATGGGCATCACCATCATCCCCGAGAGCGTGGACCGCATGACCGTCATGAACTCCGCGCCGGGCGGCTTCTTCGTCTTTGGCTGCCTGATGGCCGGCTGTGTCTGGCTGGAGCGCAAGCTGAACAAGCCCATTGAGCGCAAGAGCTGCGGCGACGTCATGCTCGAGAAGATCGACGCCGCCAAGGAAGAACAGAAGGAGGGTGCCGCACAATGAGTTCTCAGATCGCAACGTTTGTCACCATCTTCTTCAGCATGATCCTGGTCAACAACTACGTGCTGGTGCAGTTTCTGGGTATCTGCCCGTTCCTCGGCGTTTCCAAAAAGCTGGATTCCTCCGCGGGCATGGGTGCTGCTGTTATCGTCGTCATGGTCATTGCCACGGCTGTGACCTTCCCGCTGCAGATCTTCCTGCTGGATGCCTATAATCTGGGTTACCTGCAGACGATCATCTTCATCCTCGTCATCGCCGTTCTGGTCCAGCTGATCGAGATCACGCTGAAAAAGTACGTCCCGGCGCTGTATCAGTCCCTGGGCGTCTACCTGCCGCTGATCACGACCAACTGCTGCGTGCTGGGCGTCACCATTCTGGCCGTGCAGGACTACTCCGCCGTTGTGGCCGAGTTCGGCTTCGGCCTGGCCTACGCCGAGGCGCTTGTCTGCGCCGCCGGTGCGGGCGTCGGCTTCCTGGTCGCCATGCTGCTGTTCTGCGGCGTGCGTTCCCGCGTCGAGGCCGCCAACCCGCCGGAGAGCTTCAAGGGCCTGCCCATCACGCTGGTTTCTGCCGCTATCACCTCCATGAGCTTCATGGGCTTTGGCGGTCTGGTCGAAAACATCATCAACGCGATATTCTAAGAAAGGGGAATGGAGAGAATGAACCCGATCGTATTTGCTATCGTTGTCGTGGTGGTGCTGGGCCTGGCCGGCGGCGTGATCCTTGTGCTGGCCTCCAAGTTCATGGCTGTGTATGAGGACCCGCGCATCGCGCAGGTCACGGAATGTCTGGCCGGCGCCAACTGCGGCGGCTGCGGCTTCCCCGGCTGTGCCGACTACGCCAAGGCCATCGTGGAGAACGGTGCCCCCACCTTCAAGTGTGCCCCGGGCGGCGACAAGACTGCCGACGCCATCAACACCATCATGGGCAATGCCACCGACGACCGCCCCAGCCTGCGCGCCACCGTCATCTGTGCGGGCGGCGAGAACTGCGGCAAGCGGTTTGACTACCAGGGCATCCAGACCTGCGCTGCTGCGGCCTCCATTGCGGGCGGCCCCAGCGCCTGCGCCTATGGCTGCCTGGGTCTGGGCGACTGCACCCGCGCGTGCAAGTTTGACGCCATCCACATCATCAACGGCGTGGCCGTCGTGGACCGCAAAAAGTGCACCGGCTGCACGGCCTGCACCGTGACCTGCCCGCGCCACGTCATCCAGATGAAGCCCATCGCCCCGCAGCCCGCGGTCAAGTGCTCCAACAAGGACAAGGGCGCGCTGGTCAACAAGACCTGTAAGGTGGGCTGCATTGCCTGCGGTCTCTGCGTGCGCAACTGCCCGAACCAGGCGATCTTCCTGAAGGACAACGTCGCTGTCATCGACTACACCAAGTGCAACGGCTGCGGCACCTGCGTCAGCAAGTGCCCCAAGAAGGCCATCCAGTGGGTCGAGGGCGCGCCCCGTCCCATCGACGCCCCCGTGCCCGCGCACGAGGTTCTGAAAACGCGCGTATAATTTTTAGGTAAACATCCCTGTGCTCCCCACCAAGAATCGGCGGGGAGCTTTTTTGCTTCGCACGGGAGGTATTCATCCCTCCCGTGCGCCTTGCCCACCCCGCCAAATTCCCTCCTGCCCCTACCTATCAACTGTATTTAAAAATTTTATCAAACTATTTTTAAAAAAACCGAGACAAATTCCTAAAACTATGCTATACTGTGTCCAGAATAACAACTCTGGTATTTTTCGGGAGGTTTACACGTATGGGAATCACCAAAGATATTTTGTATGTCGGCGTCAACGACCACCTTGTTGACCTGTTTGAGGGCCAGTACGACGTGCCCAACGGCATGGCCTACAACTCGTACCTGATCTGCGACAACAAGGTCGCCGTCATGGACAGCGTCGATGCCCATTTTACCGACGAGTGGATCACCAAGATCGCCGCTGCACTGGGCGAGCGCACGCCCGACTACTTGGTCGTGCAGCACATGGAGCCTGACCATTCCGGCTCCGTCGCCGCGTTCGCGCAGGCGTACCCCGGCACGACCATCGTCGCGTCCGCCCAGGCGTTCAACATGATGAAGGCCTATTTCGGCACCGACTACGCGGACCGCCGCGTCGTCGTCAAGGAGGGGGACACCCTGCCGCTGGGCACCCACACGCTGCACTTTGTCACCGCGCCGATGGTCCACTGGCCCGAGGTCATCATGACCTATGACGATGCAGACAAGGTCCTGTTCAGCGCCGATGCGTTCGGCAAGTTCGGCGCACTCGACGTGGAGGAGCCGTGGCTGCCCGAGGCACGCCGCTACTTCATCGGCATCGTCGGCAAATACGGCGTGCAGGTGCAGGCCGTGCTGAAAAAGGCCGCCGCGCTGGACATCGAGACCGTCTGCAGCCTGCACGGTCCCGTCCTGCACAAGGAGCAGCTGGGCGATGTGCTGGCCGCCTACGACACCAAAACCGGCACGGTACACGACGTGGACAAGGACGGCACGACCTACACCCGGCCGATGAACTGGGACGTCTACGGCGTCATAGCGCTGGACGACCTGCTGGCAGGCAGTACAGACTTTACGCCGCTGAACTTTGCAGAATGACAAAAAAATATGATCAGGTACAATTTGTTGCTTACTAGGACGGGAACTCACTGCACCTGTCAAAATGCCATCGCTCTGGAAAGCCGATATTGGCAGTTTGCGATATCCTCTATTATACTGGCATTCTTCTTGAATATTGCTACGTTCATTACCGACATTGTCCTTGATGCGGCAGATTGGCGCAAAATGTCGACAAGATGAAGAAGAACATATAAGAGGTTAGAAATACCGATAAATCATAATAACAGCCCCTTCCGCTGATGCAATTTCAGCAGAAGGGGCTATTACTTTAATTGTATTGAAATTTCCCCGGCGGATCACCCAAATTACCGATTCCAGATGTTGTTTTCGAGATCAACAAGCCGTTTCTTATACTCGTCCATCCGCTGATCAGCTTTGCCGTCATCATCGGGAAAGCTGACAAGGTAGCCGGTGTCCGTGTCATGGAAGCCGATTTCGCCGGTAAGGCCGCATATATCGGAAACTTTCAGCAAGGTATGAAAATCATACTGCATAGCACTAATTTCAAGCGTTTTGTTCATGGTGGACTCCTGTGTTTTTACTTACTTTGCCCATTATAGCGCACCCGCCGGGGAAATGCAAACAAATAAATAATGCGTATTATTGCGTATAAGAAAAAATAATGCGTAAATTTGTTGGGAAATGACGTATTCAAAACGTATAAGGTAAATATAAGCATCGAAGGGAGTTGATGTTATGCTTATTGCTATCGACCACGGCAACAAACAGGTCAAAACCGTTCACGGGAACGCCATCGTTTCCGGTGTACAGAAAAGTAAAACCAGACCTTACGGCAGGGATGTACTGAAATACGGTGGCAGTTACTATACGCTGTCAGCGCAGCGTATCCCGTACCAGAAGGACAAAACCACAGACGAGCGTTTCTTTATCCTGTCGCTGTTTGCCATCGCGGAGGAAATCGAAGCACAGGGCGCTTATACTTCCGGGCTGATGCCCATTGACCTTGCCATCGGTCTGCCGCCCGCACACTTTGGCGCACAGAACAAGGCGTTCGTGCGTTACTTCAAACGCAAGGAACCTATCTACTTCTCCTACCGTGACAAGCTGTACAGCATCCTGATCCGCGATGTGCAGTGCTATCCGCAGGCGTTTGCAGCGGCGGCCATGATGCTGGGCGAGTTGGCAACAGTGCCGCGTGCGCTGATTCTGGATGTGGGTGGCTTCACGGCAGACTATCTGCTGCTGAAGAACGGTCGTGCTGACCTATCTACCTGTGACTCGCTGGAAAATGGCGTGATTTTTCTGTATAACCGCATCCGCTCTAAAGCCAGCTCCGATTTGGACATTTTGTTGGAGGAAACCGATGTGGATGCCATTCTCTTGCAGGGGCAGGGGAGCAGCTATGGGGAAGAAGTTGCCGCGCTGGTGGAATATCAGGCGCAGGAGTTCGTCAACGATATGTTGGGCGCACTGCGCGAGCGCCAGTTTGACCTGCGCACGGGGCGTGTGATTTTTGTGGGCGGCGGTGCCTGCCTGCTGCGGCGACAAATCGAGGCATCCGGCAAGGTGGCACACCCTGTCTTTGTGGAGGACGTGAATGCCAACGCCAAGGGCTTTGAGTATCTTTACCGCTGCACGGTGACAGGGGCGTGATGAACCATGAAGCTGAAAAAGGACCGGGGGCGCTTTACGGTTCGCTTTGACATGGAAAATCCAGACCATGTGCGTGCCGTAGAATACTTGGAACGGCAGCGTGACAGGGGCAAGGCACAGTATCTTGCCGATGCAATTCTATGCTATGAAAAGGCAGCAACGAAGTCTTTTCAGCAGACGGACCGCGCCTTGATTGAGCAAATCGTGCAGGAATACTTAGAAAAGCAGAACTGTGGGCATACCCCAGATTTGCAGAAAAAGGAGCCGTCTATATCCTCGCCGCCAATAGATTTAATAGCCAGTGCTTTGGCTGATTTTAGAGGCTGACACATATAGTGAGTATAATAAGCAGCAATCCCCAAGGCAGCACCTTGGGGATTGCTGTTATTTAGTGCCTATTTACCGATTCAGAAAGATCCTCGCTGCACTAGGGTCTGGAATCTCCCAGTTGACGTACAGATCATTCAACGGGCAGGCGTGGGGGTCGCGGATATGCTCGTCGATCCAGCCTTTATAAAGTTCACAGAAGTTGGCTTTTGTGAGGACGGCACGGCACTCGGACTTGTCCACGGTGGTGCTGAACAGGTACTCCACATCATGCACCGGCACGATTACCGGCGCACCGGTCGTATCAAAGACGCAGAGAAGATTCTTGCAGCTGCGGCTCACGGCGCGCTGGCAGTCGCCGCACTCAATGTAGATATAGTGGCACCACTCGGTCTGTTCCTCAGTGATATACTTGTGCTGAAGAAAAAAATCGGTCATCGTTTCGGCAAGGTGTTCCATGCTGTGCGCCCCCCTTGCTGAATACGATAGACCGATCAAGCTACAAAGTCCAGAAAAACGGCAAAACTGCAAAATTCCGTGCGCAACTGCAAGTTTTGCCTATTTTTGTGCAGCAGCAACGGCTTTTTCGTTGGCGGCATCCGCCCATTCAAGGCAGAATAAGAAAGAGCCGTCTTTATAATCCATCAAATAAAAAACGTCATATTTGTGCAGGATATCCATCACATTCGGCAGGCCAAAGCCGTGCAGCTCCGGTTCCGGTTTGGTGGTGGGGATATGGTCGCCGAAAATTTTGATCGGCTTGCTGGCATTTTCGACCGAGAAAAACAGCGTCGGCGGGTTATCGCTTTTGTTATAGATTGCTTTCACGGTCATGCGGCGCTGCTGCTTTTCCAGATTTTCGTTGGCTTCGATGGCGTTGTCCAGCAAATTGCTCATCACGACCGTCAGATCGACCGAGGGAATCGCCACGTCGGAAAGGTCGTTGATCTCGAAATGCAGATCAATGTCCTGTTCTTTAGCCGCATAGCCCTTTTGATTGAGAATCGCGTCGATGATCGGGTTGTGCGTATTCACCAGCAGGATGCGCTCGGTTTGGCGCACCTTCAATTCGTCAAGGTAGGTCTGCGCGGCCGCTGTATCGCCGTTTGCCAGCATATCGGAGAGTGCGAACAGATAGCCGCGGAACTCGTGCGTCATTTTGCGCTGTGCCGTGTAGGAGTTGCCAAGCGCCTTGACGTTGGCGCTCTGCACCTCGGCGCGCTGGTGTGCAACGGCCAGTGCCTCCCGCATCTGGGCGGTGGATTCCAACTGATCCAGCAGAAACAGCGCGACCATATCGACCGCGCACAGCACAAGCAGGCAAAACGTCCATGCATCATTTTCACCTGCGGCACTTCCTGCGTTGTACACCCGGTAAAGCACAAACAATGTACACAGTGGGAACAGTGTTGATGCAGGTATCCATGCGCGCGGCTTTTCGTTTTCTTGCGGCGGTGTGTGAAAATGCCGAACCAGCATAACAAACGCCACAACGCACAGCCACCGCAAAAAGAGGAACGCGGTGTACAACGGTTTATTATATACATACTCCGTCTGCGTCATACCCGAATAAAGCAGCCATGCCTTTTCGGATAGTGTTGCAATGGAAAAAAAGCAGGCATAGCCCGTGATTACTACAAACAAACGCCTATCCCAGCGGCCGCAGTACAGCGTCAAACACATTCCATAAAAAAGGGCAAGTTCCATTACAAAATCAACTGCATAACTATATCGAAAATCATTCGGCAGAATATTTACGGACACAGTAATGGCGGCAGTCAATATTACCCAATACGCCCAGAACGCTTTCCCATTGAACCGTCTTGTAAAAAAGCTGTCCCACAATTTTGTGTTTAACCATGTCTGCAGGGCGCTCATCAAAATACTCAACGCATATCCCATCAGCCGCGCCCTCTCCATGCCATGTATTTTGTTTTGATCGTCTTATACCCGTGCAAGCTGACGGGAAGCGTCTGGCCCGTGGTCAGCGTAACACCGCTTGTTTGCAGGGCAGCAATATAGCTCATATTGATCAAGAAGCTGTTGTGGATGCGCAAAAAACCATCCTCTGCCAGTTTCTCTTCCAGTGTGCGCAGGCTCATGCGGCTTTTCAGCGGTGCCGCCGGTTCTGCACGATGAAAAATCAGCATCCGTTCCTCGGTTTCGACGTAGACCAGCTCGTCGAGCACGATGTTCGTACCCTCGCCGTCGCACAGAACATTCAGCGTGCGGGTACGGCTGCGGCAGGCTGCCAGCGCCTGCCGAAAATAGTCCGGCAATTTTTCGGCCAGCTGAAGCTTGGGCAAAAAGCGAAACGCACTTACCTCGTATCCCTCGGCGGCATATTCGCCGTAATTTGTCACAAAGATCAGCACCGCGTCCTTGCGGATCGTGCGCATCTGCCGCGCAAGTGCAATGCCGTTCACATCGCCCATATCAATGTCCAGAAAAATCATGTCGGCTTTTTGCACGGCTGCCTTTTTCAGTGCGTTGGGGTCATGGACGCATTCGATCTGCATATAACGGCGGTTGAACTCCGGCTGTGCTTCGATCAGTCGTTTCAGTGTTTCGGTAAATATCGCGTCATCGTCACACAGCAGAATGTGCAACATACCGTCACCGGCTTTCGTCGTTGGATTTTTAACATTTGAAATTGTATCCAAAATAGCGCGCCCCTCTTTCGTTGTCAAGCCAAATTGCCCCGTTATAGACAAATGCGATGTTATAAATCATAGTATCTGAATATTTGTCCGATGTCAACCGATACACTATAAGCAGTAGGAGGTTGACGCAGATGATGATCGATTTTGCAGGCAGGCTCAAACGTCTGCGCATAGAAAAAGGGTACTCTCAAGCGACGCTGGCGAAAAAAATCACCGATGCAGGCCAAAAGCTGGGCGAAGCATCCATCGCCAAATACGAGAACGGGCGCACCTATCCCAATTTGCAGACCGCCGCCTGCATGGCGGATTGCTTCGGTGTTTCAATCGATTATCTTGCCTGTGGCGAGAAAGCCGCGGTCGTTTCGGTTGACGGTCTGACCGACGAGCAGATCAATTTGATGACCGAGCTTACCCGTGCGCTGCGCCAACAGAACAAAGGCCGCCGGGGCAACCCCAAAAGCACCCCGACGCCGGAACGGCAGGAACTGGTGTTTAAGCGGGTCGCACAGTTTTTGAAATAATGCTCTGACGATACGGAAAAGGCCGGACGCTTTCACGCGCCCGGTCTTTTTTTTGCAGTTGCGCACGAATTTTTGCAGTTTCGCTGTTTTATTTGAAATCTTTGCCGGAGCGTGATAGAATGTGGGTGAGCCAAGAGGATGCGGTGCATCCCGCAAGATCCCATCGAAATGCCGGTGCACAGGCGTTTTGAATATCCGTCCCGAAACAAACCCGATACAAAATGGGCAGACATAGTTTGTGTCTGTCCATTTTAGAATACTTTGAGGGAAGTTGTTATGAATAAAAACAAATTTTTATATGTGGCAGCGCTCTTTGGAATGATGGTCTTGGTTTCCTGTTCATCGCATGACAGTGCCAAGAATGTCACTGTAACCTCTGAACAAAGCGGAGCAGAATCGCAAGCTGCATCGGACATTGTCTCCAAACCGCTGACACTTTTGCAAAGTAATGATGGCTGGTCTTACGGTGCCGCAGGCGCAAAGGGCTTTTATTTTGTGAGCGCAGCAGTCCGAAGTGACGATTCCACCTCGCTGATGTATTGCGATTACGACACCATGCAGCAGATTTTACTATGCTCCCAACCGAACTGTGCGCACAATACAGCCGCCTGTAACGGGTATCTTCCCTATTCGGCGGGCGGCATCGTGCCGGAAATTGTCGGTCAAAATCTGGTACTGTTTTATCCGGGCAATGTTCATGCCGAAGAAAACGCAACCCTGCCGCGCATCGAAACGATGGGGTTAGACGGTTCCGACCGAACCGAAACGATCACCTTTGCAGCCAACCAAGAGTTTCTGCGCCCAATGGTCACAGACGGGGATTTTATTTATGCCTGTATGTGGGAAACCTCCGACAACTCAATGGAAAGCTTTCTGGTACGCATCGACCCAACTGCCGGAACCTGCGAAAAGATGTTTTCCATGGACAGCACATGGATCAAAGGCGTTGTAGGTGATAAACTGCTTTTGAAAAGCACGTCCGGCGACAACTCGGAATGGTTCACCTATGACCCGGTCACTGGGGAGCAAACCGTTCTCTATACAGAATCTTCCAGCGTGTTGCAACCTGCCGCCGTTTACGGTCAAACGCTGGTTTATCAAAAGGGCGATCATTTTCATCTCCTTGACCTTTCCACTGGGCAAGACACCGAATTGGCGGGGTACACGGTGCCCGATCAGGCAGTCAGCTATGTGAACCTTTACTATGCCGACGATGGCAAACTACTATTTGAGCAATGCTCAAATGCTGGTGCAGACTCACAATATGCGGACGGATTTTATGTATTGGAAAGCGACAAGGAACCTTCCCCATGGACATTGACCTACTCGCTCTATGATAAAGATACCGCTTGCGCTGTCGTTGCAGCGAAAGATGCCGACACCTATCTCGTGGAAGCCGGAGTGCAAGATACTGCCGCTGTGCAGGCAGACGATGGTGCGTCTAAATACGTCTCGACCGGCGAGAGGCGCTATGCGCTGATTTCCAAAGCGGACTATTGGTCAGGAAATGCCAACTACCGCGATTTTGAAAAAATCGGCTGATACGCAAGCACACACGATTTTCTGTCACTCGCGCAGTTTTTGCGGGTTTTAAGGGAACGTTGTGGTATCTTAATGGCACAGCAAGGGCTTCAAGCATCGGCGTGCAGATATAAATCCATATCTTTAAGCAGTTCGAATAGCACAGACGATTGTTATGCTGTATAAAGCGGATCCTTGCTTTATGAAAACACTTTATCACATCGGATTCTAAAAAAGTTGTTTCGACTAAAGCAGGGATCTGTCTTTTCTATAAAATAAAATGCATTTGTAGCAGATTGAGGGAACAGAATGAAACATTTTAATCTGTTGGCGATTGGAATCTTGTCGTTGCTTTTAGTCGGATGCTCCTACAATGCCAACGAGGCAACATCAGTGGTATCATCGCAAATGGCATCTGATGATATAGTTGCCCCCTCAACAGCTGAACATAAATTATCGCTTTGTGTTCCGAGCTCTGAGCAAGGGATGTATACTGTAGATTCGATTGCTAATGGGTATGGCAACATTTTTTATATTGATTTTGAGACAATGCAGCAGATACCTTTATGCGATACACCAAATTGTACACATTCAAATGATAGCTGTACTGCCTGGCTGCAAATTGATGAAAGCGGTTTTCTTCCCGGAGTTTTACAGCTTGGGAATTCAATTCTTCTTGTACAAAACGGCGAGTCATCAAACCACCCTGCTTGCATTTGGATTGCTGATGCGAACGGAGAAAACAAGAAATTGTTATTCAGTGCCCAAAGCGGACAGAGCATCGGCCCTGCTTTTTATACGGATGAAACAAATTCGTCTTTGTATTTTGTTTTGTCAGAGGTATCTGAATCGTCGGGTGGGATAACGGAAAAAAAGACCTTAAGCAAATTAGATGTAAAAACAGCGAAAATAGTTCCGTTAATGGATATAACAGATTGTGGCCTCTATTCGGCTTGCGGAGACTGTTTTATAGTTTATCAGGCAAGCGAAAGCGAACAGCACTTCTATTACCTTTATCCAGGATATGACACGGCCGCGGTTCTTGCGAGTACACCTTTCTATAGCAATGAGACTTCAAAAACAGGGGCTTTTGTTTCCGTCGACACACTTTTCGAGTATGACTATCAAACAGCTTCTCTAAAAATGCGGAATTTACTTACCGGCGAGGAAAAATGTTTTGACTGTTCCCCTTATGCAGAGCAGCCGGATGATGAGCATCGTCCTGATTGCAGAGGACCATATGGGAAATACCTGCTTTACGAAACATCTTATGTGAGCAAAGAGGGGTATTTTCTGCCACACTATCGAGTATTAAATCTCGAAAACGGTGAGTTTTCCGAAGAGATGAATTTGAAAGATTCTCAAGGGAATTTCCTTACATCGTTAACCGTAGTAAAAGATCAATTTTGCGTTGTCTACGATTACACATCCGTCAATATCGCCGTTGCCGATGACAACACGATGGAAAATGTTTTGATTCCAAAATACGCATTGCTCTCACAGGATGACTATTTTCACTCGCGTGATAATTTTCATCCGATTTCTAATGATAGCTTTTGATTCATAATGGCCCGATTTCTTTTTATGTATTTGCCTTTTCGCCACACGGAGAGCCTCTGCCATGGGAAATGATTACAATGATTGTGTTTTAACCTACGGCAAATTGACTTTGGCATATCAAACCGGAACGTACGCCAATTTTGGCGTCACAATGACAAGCCAGAACACAAGCCCTTATAATACTTATGGTAGGATTTGCCGTTGGACGAGCAATCCTACCAATGCGTAACGCAAAGAAAGGATTGGCTGATTTCTTATGAAAGAAGTATTCATCAAAACACTTTCCATGGGAATCGTCCTGTGCATTTTAACTGCCTGTACAGGTAGGCCGTCACCGAGTACATACTCCAACAGTAGTGCGACTTCCTCGGATTCCAACGTAGAAGCAGATAACAAAAATACCGAGCCTACCGCGACAGGATTTAAAAATCTTACGCGCCCCTACTATTCTGTTTTGGGTTGTGGCGGAGAGAGCGGCTATTATGAAACACGTGCTAGAGACGACGGGTCCGCCAATGTCACTTACATTGACTATTCATCGCAAAAAGAAATATATTTATGTAATGCACCTGGTTGTGCTCATGACAATGAAGGATGTACTTCTTGGATATCTGCGGAGAATGCTGGCGTATTTCCCCTCATTTCAAGTGATCATCTTTTACTTATCCATCGCACCTATGGTGGAGAAGAGGGAAAGCAGTCACTTTCTCGAATTGATGCCGCATCTCTGGATGGAAGCAACCGTAAAACACTTATTACATTTAACAATGGGGAACGTCTTGGCGATGTGTTTTGTACCAACGGAGAATCCCTTATCTGCTCACTGACAACACTTGAGCAGTTGCCGGACACGTTGGAATCCACTTTTACTTTATGTATGATCGACTTAAATACGGGCGAGCGCGTGGATTTGTATGTGGAAGATACAACAGACGGAATACAGCCGGAATTTTTAGGGGTTACAGAAACCGGATATGCAGTTTTACATTCTTCTCAACAAACCAAAACTGAAAGCGATTTTCCCGGTAAGGAATGGAGCGAAATTTCCGATGAGATTGCTCGTTCAACTTTCCACCAATGGGAAAAAATTCCGATTGGCGGAAACTGTTGCGAATCTTTTTACGAATATACAGGAAACATTCAACAGCTGTTAATGGCCGATGGGCTATATTTTTACGATGTAAACACCAAAAAGCTGATACGAATCAGTGTACAAGACAGTAATATTGATGAGGTTGCCGATTTTATTTCCACAGATGGAAACAGCGCCTATATAGACGGAAAATTTGATGAATGGCTTTTAATGTCAATTCGACACTATGAGCAACATCCAAATGTGGAGTATCCGGTTGCAATCGAGAGCTGTTACGCAATCAATACACAGACAAAAGAGGTAAAAGAACTAAACATCAAGCAGGAAATTGCGGAAGACCGTACAATTCCCATTATGCTTGGACAAAGTGCAACCGATCTGCTTCTCATCACGGATAGTCAAACCGATAATGTAGAGCACTATGGATTTGAATATTCTATTATAAGTAAAGAGGGATATTTAAATTCTGATGTAGCAGAATTGCGGAAAGTCTCTTTTATTGAAGATGGTTCTAATGTGTCGTAATGGTAGAACTCACCTCTCCGCGTAAAATCTACCCGCTGCCAAGCCGACTCTGGCAGGGCAAGGTAAAACTAAAGCGTCTCAGAGCAGAGTCAATACACCCCCTTGCAACAACTCCGCAACAATCCGGTGCTACCATGCGGGCAAAGCCTAAAGAGCCTGCACAAAAGAAAGCGTACATCTGCCATGCAACTGGAACTGAACAATCTGCGCAAAACCTATCTGCTGCCCGCCCAGCGCACGCCATCGCGTTCCGCTGCGTACCTGACGAGGTCGTGCGCGTGGCTGTTACCGTCACCTGACCGATGAATTTGAAAAGCAGCCGGCGGTGACTGGCCGCGTAGGTACGGTACGATGTGAATTTTGCTTACCGCGGCATGAGATTTGGCTTGGGTCTGCTGACGTAGCTGATTTGAAGCGTATTCACAATTTTTGGGAAAAACTCGTCTTTTGCTACATGGAACTCTTGAAATACTGCCGAAACGTGGCGAATGTGAAAACTTTGTGGTATGATGAAGTTGTTTCAAAGAACCGCCATCCACATCTAAGGTTCCAAGCATCGGCGCGCAGATGCTGAACATATCTGCCCCGAAACAAACCCGATACAAGTTTCTTTCAGATTGGAGGAATCGATTATGAAGAAACTCAGCAAGCGTTTTCTCACCCTTGCAATCGCCTGCGTTATGGCTATGATGATGGCCGTTCCGGCGTTTGCCATTGGAAACCCAACCGTAAGCTCCGGCAGATACAAAATTTACCCGAACGGAAAAACCACCTTTCTCCTTAACGTACGCGGCTATGGCAACGAGAATGACAACGTTACGCTCTACACTCCAACAAATGGTAACGACCAGGTTTGGAAAACGATTGCTACCAGCTATGGTGGATTTTACGTTGTGTCCGCTCTGTCTAATACCCAAGGTTTGAACATTTACCATGGCACGAACAACTGCCAACTGCATAGTTATGTCGGAAACACGACCGATGGAAAAAGCGATTGCATTGTGAACTTTAGAGTAACCAGCCATACCATAAACTTGCGGGACTGGCCAAGCTACTATTTAACCTTTGCCTCTTTGGCCGCCAATGCCAATGTTTACTGGTCGTCATCTCAAAGTTCTTGGGGTTGGGCCGCAACTAATTAACCACTTGCTTACACAAGAGATAACAAGGTACATCTTTTAACCTGCAACGGTTGTGTTTGATAAAAAGACTGGGAGACTTCTTTAGGTTTCTCCCAGCCTTTTTCACTCAGAGGTGTCTTAAATGAAAAAAATATATTGCTATATATCGTCTGTTCTGTGTGGAATCACTTTGCTTACATGTTCGGCATGCAGTGCCACACCCACAGTTGCCAAAGGAAGCAATGATGTTCCCGAACAAAGTCCTGTAGTGCCAATTGATGCTGAAAAGGGCACAACCGATCCAGCAGAGAATATTCAAATGCTTATTCCAAATACCATTGATTATGCTGCTGGCGCACAAACAGATGACGGCTATTATTATATTGAACCCAATCAGAACGACTATCTGACCGGGCAGATCCGCTATATTGATTACGCTTCGGCCGTCAATATTCCCTTGTCCGCGCAGGCCAACAGTGAGCATACAACAGAAGCAGATACCTCCTATTTGGATTCTATCATTGGGGATTACCGTATGTTTCTGTGGGGCGAGAAAATATATTATATACGCGCCGGTGCGTCTTCTTACATCGAAAGCAGTGATTTTGGTGATTTGGCTGCATCGGCGGTTTATAGTATGGATAAAGACGGCAGTAACCGTAAACTTATCTATCAGGGGAACAGCTCTGGGGATTTGCTGATGTATGCGGTCGGCTGGGATAACACCCTATGCTTCATGCGTCAAACCATAAGCAATTATGAGATTTTCAGTATTTCCACGAGCGGCGGGGACGAGCACGTTTTGTCAACGTTCCCAATCGATGTTTCTGCGCAAGTTATGGGCTGCATTGGGCGTAACATCTATTTTTTGAATATAAGCACCGACGAAAACGTCACAGACGAGTATGGCAGCTATGGACTGCGCTATACCATAAAGGCATTAAATGTCGATACCGATGAAATGATAGACGTTATGGACATTCCTCAAGATGGCACGTTGCCTGTACAGCCGTTTATTTCGGGCGAGCACATCTACCTATGCCACTTGGGAAGTACGCGGAAAATTGACGCATATGATGCAAATGGGACTTTACAATCTTCCATAAGTCTTAGTGCGGTTATGCCGGAGAATGTTCAAGCGTATGTGGGGCGCGGCCCCAATTTGATCGGAACCACCTATATTATTCCCTGCTGCGACACGCAAACAAAGTTGTGCTTTAATATTCTGGTAGATGTCAACACACAGGAAATAAACAGTTCCTCGATTCAGTACACACAATCTGACGGAAAAGATACCCTTTCCGCGCAGATCATCGCCGAAAGCCCGACGGATTATCTCGCCATCACTGCGGTCAACTATGTGGACGCCGAAATGCCGCAGGGCGACGGCACCAGTATAACGGTGCAAAACAGCCGCTACACCTACGAGCTGATCCCCAAGGATGAATTTTGTTCAGATAGTTACGCTTCTCGCACCGTCCAATGGGTCGATTAAATGGAATAACGCACCGAATTGCACAATTGTTTGGGCATCTCCGCCCCCTTGTAACAAATCCGTAACAACCCGGTGGTACCATGCGGGCAAAGCTTCACCATCCTGCACAAAAGAAAGCGTACATCTGCCATGCAACTGGAATTGAACAATCTGCGCAAAACCTATCTGCTGCCCGCCCCGCTGCTGCACCGCCGCGGGCAGGGCAAACCGAAAACCAAGCAGGCTCTGGCCGGGGTGTCGCTCACCCTCGGCCCGGGCCTGTATGGCCTTTTGGGGCCGAACGGCGCGGGCAAAAGCACGCTGATCGGCATCATCACCGGCGGATTGGCCGCCGATTCGGGCGAGGTGCTGTGGTGCGGCCGCCCTGCGCGGGGCATCGCGTTCCGCCGCGTGCTCGGCTATATGCCGCAGCAGCAAGGGTTATACGAAAGCTACACAGGCCGCCGCTTCCTCGCTTACATGGCAGCGCTGAAGGAAATCCCGCGCGCTGCCGTGCCCGGCGAGGTCGCGCGCGTGGCCGCAGCCGTCAACCTGACCGACGAGCTCGACAAGAGGCTGGCGGCGTACAGCGGCGGCATGAAGCAGCGCCTTTTGTTGGCCGCTGCCCTGCTTGGCGACCCCAAGCTGTTGATTTTGGACGAACCGACGGCGGGTCTTGACCCCAAGGAGCGCGTGCGCCTGCGCACGCTGCTGGCCGGCATGGCGCAGGACCGCATCATTCTGGTAGCGACGCACGTCGTTTCGGATGTAGAAACAGTAGCAACCAAAGTTATCCTATTGCGCGCCGGCAAGATTGTAGATGCTGCGCCTGTGCCAGAGCTTATTGAAAAATATGCTCCCGGCCAAGGGCTGGAAGATGTGTACCTGAACGTGTTTGGTGAGGGAGACGGTAAATGAGCCTGTTTTTTGCTGAACTCCGCAAAGTCTGGGGCGGCAGAGTGTTCCCTGCCCTGCTGGCTATACTGGCAGCTGCCAATCTCCTGCTGCTGTGGATGGGTACTCGCCCCACGGCCAAACAGCCTCCTGCATCAGCCTATCGCGCAGTGGGTGCCGAGCTTTCCGATAAAACCATGGAAGAAAAGGGAGCCTATCTTCACAATAAATACACTGAGATAGAAAGCCTTGTAAAAATCGGGCAGTATTATCGGGAACTGGCTTACGGCGGCTATGGGCTCACTCAGTATCGGCAGGACAATGCCGCTATGTTCGATGCCTATGAACAAGAGTACACAGATAAGACCTATACTCTATTTACGGATAACTTGAACACAGAGTACCGCCTGTTCAGCCAGCTGCAAAGCGAGTATGACACCGTGGCTGCTTACAACGACTTCTTGGATGGTGTTCAAACCAAAGCCGCCCAACTGTCCGGCATCTCAATTTTTCAAAATGACCGTACCGGGTACGATTTAAAAAACATCGAATTGACCGCACAGGTTTATGCCGGGCTAACGGAGACGCCCATAGACTATTACCCGCAGAAAGGTCTGTACACAGCCATCAGCTATGCGTTCACCGACCTTATCCTGCTGGCATCTATGCTCTTACTTGCGTTGATTCTTGTGCGCCAAGAGCGCGACAGCGGGTTGCTAAGTTTAATTCGCAGTCTTCCCGGTGGGCGACTGAAAACGGCCATTGCAAAGCTGGCGGCATTTGCTGCCAGCTTATTTGTCGTTCTAATGGTACTGTATGGGGTCGATCTCGCATATTGCTCGGCATCGTTCAGTTTGGGGCCTATGAATCGCACGATTCAAAGTGTTCCCGCATTGATGCGCTGCACCATGCAGATTACAGTTGGGCAATACCTACTTCGGTTTTTACTCGCAAAGTGGGCCGGTGCGTTTGTGATGGGGCTGTGGGTTATGCTGGCTGCCCTTATCGCCAAACGCGCTGCCGCCGGGTGGGTTGGCGCCTTGGCCCTGCCTTTGGCAATGTATGGTATCCGTACCGCGATTCCTGCCACGAGCCATTTGAATGTCATAAAGTATGCCAATATGGTAAGCCTGCTGCAGACCAACGAGCTGCTGGGAAACTACCGGAATCTTTTCTGGTTTGGTAATCCTGTCAGCCTGCCGTTGGTCGAATGGTTGACGGCAGCCGTTTTTGGCGGCAGCTTGTTTGTGGCATTCTGTACGGTATTTGCCAAGGCACAGCTACTGCCGGCTGCCAAGCACAGCTTTGCACTTCCGTTTTCCCGTAAAACGCGTGCGACCTCTGTTACCCATGAAGAGGGCAGGAAGTTATTGCTGATGAATGGAGCCGCAGTATTCTTGGCAGCGTTTCTGGTGTTTGGAATCTATCAGGGCGTGACGGCGGAGAGCTACATAGACGCGGACGAAATTTACTATGCCTATTATATGAAGCACATTTCCGGCCCGTGGAGCGAAGAAAGCCGCGACTGGATACGGAATCAGCGTAACGAGTTTATTCCCATGCTGGAGACACAGAAGCGTGTCAACAGCGGCGAATTGAGCAGTGATGCGTTGCTGGCCTACAGTTCACTGCAGCAGAAATATTCTGTCTATCAGCGTGTAGTGCAGTCCAACATCAATTACTATCTGAAAGAGAATCCCGGTGCATGGCTTGTCTATGAAACCGGATATAAAAAGTTGTTCGGATTTACCGGCACCGGCGATGTACAGGATACACTTCTGGCGGGGCTGCTGTGTGCGCTGTGCTTCAGCGGCCTGTTTGCCATGGAACGCAAAGGCGGCATGGATGAGATTCTGGCAACCACATCACTGGGCCGCAAACACACTGTAAAGGCAAAGCTGCGGCAAAGTACCGCTGTGGCAGCGGTTATATCGTTCGGAACCGTTCTGCCCCACCTGTGGCAGGTGCTGCGTGACTATGGCCTTCCCTCTTTGCTGGGACCGGCAATGAGTATTTCCGACTTGCAGGCTGTTCCGAAGTTTATAACTTTATCGGATTTGCTGCTCTTTTGGCTGATTTGTCGCTTTGCTGCCTGCCTGTGCATGAGCCGAATTACTCTATGGTTGGGACAGAAATTGGGAAATCTGCTGCCTGCATTGTTTATCAGCGCTGTCTCGTATTGTCTGCCTGCGTTGCTTAGCCTCTCCGGAATGAAAAACGGAATTGAGTGGCTGGGGTTCTATCCACTATTCCATGCTGCGGCTCTTTGGCAAAACCAAGGATATACTGCTGACGGCGAAAGCTATAATGCAATGTGGATTCCGATTTTTCTGGCATGCGCAGCATTCTTCCTCGCATGGGCGATTGGTCAGGCCCTTATTGATGACTATGACATGATAGGTGTTCCAGATGAAGTATTATAAAAATCTGTCCATCGATGAAAGTAATTTCTCCGTTCAAAGGCAAGGCTGCCGCATTCACCTAACAACCACAGAATATCAACTATTCATTACGCTGCTCGACCATTCTGGGCACATCTGCTCCCGAAACTTTCTGCTGGCATCTGCATGGAATATCACCGTGCCGATTCAGACGCGAACGGTTGATGTGCATATCGCAAAGCTGCGGAAGAAACTGAATCTAGGCCCGGATGATTTAAAAACCGTAATGGGACGGGGGTATGCACTTTCTATGCACGAAAGCTGTAGAGCAAATCGCTCATTATGAGAGTCGCTTTATTCTGATTGCCGATATGGAGGTAAAGATGGATAAATTATACTGGGGTGCTGTCGTAATTTTTGCAATAGGCTGGTATATTGAGCAACGTATGTATGTGGATGGCTACACACGGCGCAAACGCGATCCGTATAAGCCAATTGATTATTTAGGTGTGTTCAGCATCGGCGAATTTGTCGGTTACCTTATACGGAGTCTTGTTGCCCCTGCATTTGTATGGTTTCCTGACATTCTTATTGGGATGCCCGACAACCTTATTCAAGCCATTGCAGCTGTGTGGTTGGTTGTGATGTCCATTTTTGTTCCCACCGTGATTGAGCGTGCGATTGACGGGTTCTAATAATAGCTTGGTCCTTGCACAACTTACCAATGCCCTTGTAAACAAAACCAAAATCCGCATCGATATTGCCGACATGTGCGATTTCGATGCGGATTTTTTCTTTTTCTTTGCAAATTGTGCGTCAAAATCATTGATTTCTCTCTGTTTAGTAATTGAAAGAATTCTTTCGACAAACTAAAACAGGGAGTATTTTTATGCCATTCAAAAGACAGAAATCCAATGTATCCCCGCATTATCACGACACACGGACGCTTTTGCGGAAGTACCGGGATGTCATATGGAATTTGGAAGTATCCGATCTCGATTTGCAAGAGGAATTCAAGGCTGAGTACGGGCTGTCCACGGATGCACTGTTTGTGGACAGCGAGGTCAACAAGGGCGGCAACCGGCTGGAAAACTATGCCCGCGCCCTGGAGCGCAGCAAAAAGATGATGCAGATCATCGACACCGCGATTGACCTGATGCGCCGCAAACACAAAAAGGGCGAGTTTTATTACTGGATTTTGTACTATGCCTATCTCTCCCCGCAGCAGTGCGAGAATGCGGGTGCAATTTTGCAGTTGCTCGAAACCAAGGGTATCTCCATTTCTCTGCGCACCTACTATGTTCACCGGGATGAAGCTATTGAGGTTCTCAGTTCGATTTTGTGGGGCTACACTTCCCAGGACTGCGAGAAAATCACCAATTTGCTGACACCCGATTGACCAACACAACCTTCGCAATAAATCTGCGTTGCAAAGCTGTGCCGACGACTTTATTCTGTATAGAACAGAAAACGCCCGCGCTTGTCAGGCGCGGGCGTTATAAAAAGGAGAAACCGCGATTTTGCTTTACGCAAAACGCAGAATGAGAAGGGGGTATCAGGTTTTTATCAGCAGTATTTCTCAATTACTTTCTGCATAGCATCCCAGTTTTCTTCCATGCCGGAGGTCAGCTTGAACTGGGTGCGGGCGCGGTTAAGGTTCTGCTGTTCATAGTTAATGTGGAAGTAGTGGTCTCCCTCGAGATAATCGGAGAGGAAGCGCATGCCGCATTCCATTGTCATCAGCTTGGCGCCCCAGGGCAGGGTCTGTTTCTCTAAAGGCGTGAACGCCTCCCCTGCTGCCTGCAAGAAGCCCTTGGTGTAAATTTCAAACAGTTCCATGCTAAAATTCACTTTCGAGAGGTCAGCTTCATCCTCGGCGCAATGGTTGGCACCGAAGCGGATGGAATCGCCGAAGTCATTGGCGGCAAGGCCCGGCATGACGGTGTCAAGGTCGATGACGCAAAGGCCCTCCCCCGTCGTTTTGTCGAGCAGGATATTGTTCAGCTTGGTATCGTTGTGGGTGACGCGCAGCGGTAGCTTGCCCGCCGCCAGCAGATCCACCATCACATGATAATCAGCTTCGCGGGCGCAGACAAACTCGATCTCGCGCCGCACCTGGGCGGCGCGGCCCATGCGGTCCTCGGCTACAGCGCGCTGGAAATCAGCGAAGCGCTTGGGTGTGTCGTGGAAGTGTGGGATCGTCTCATGGAGGGTGTGGGCCGGATAAGCGGCAAGCTGATGCTGGAAATTGCCGAACGCAACGGCGCTTTGGTAAAAATCCTCGGCAGATTGCACCTGCTGCAAGCAGACGGTGTTCTCCACAAAATCATAGACACGCCAGCAGCTGCCATCGGCGGCTTGGTAATAAGGCTTTTCTGCCGCAGTAGGCACTACATGGAGCGTGGCACGCGCAGGGTCAGCCCCGCGCTGTTTAGCTTTTTCACGCAGAAAATCCGTTACGCCGCAGATATTTTCCATCAAGCCGGCGGGGTCCTTGAAGGTATCGGTGTTGATCTTTTGCAGGATGTAGCGCTTTGCGCCCTGCGCAGACGTTACCGTGAGGGCATACGTCTGGTTGATATGCCCCTCGCCATAGGGAACCGGCTCGGACACCGAACCGTTCCACCGCCAGGCGGCTAAAATCTCATTCATCATAAAATATCCTCTCAGTTTTTGTTTATGCCGCGATGCTGTACAGCACGACACCGGCCATGGCAGCCCCCGCCATGACCTTGATGGGACTGGGCTTCCACTTACGCAGAATAAAGAAGCCCACAAGGAAAACAGCCAGGGCAATCAGATCCATGCTGCCCAAATCAGCCGGGAAAGTGCGCTGCCCGTACAGGGCCATGCACAACAGGGAGATGCCGGCGGAAGCGATCATGGCAATAACAGCAGGCCGCAGCCCGGCCAGGATGCCCTGCATAACGCTTAGACCGCGGAAACGGTAATACACGTAGGCCAGCGTCATGACGATGACGCAGGACGGGAAAATACAGCCGATCGTGGCAATCAGTGCCCCCGGCAGACCCGCCACCTGAATACCAACAAACGTAGCAGCGTTTACGGCGATGGGGCCGGGGGTCATTTCGGCAATGGCCATAATGTCCGCGAAGCCCGTCATCGTCAGCCAGGGGTGAATATCCACGACTTGGTTTTGAATCAGGGGCATGGCCGCATAGCCGCCGCCGATGCTGAACAGGCCGATTTGGAAAAAGCTCCAGAACAGTTCCAGGTAGATCATTTGTCGTCCTCCCGCTTTTGCAGATACAGAGTATCCAGTGCGCCGATGACACCGCAGACCAAAATAATTAAAATGATATTCACCGAGAAGAAACGGGTCGCCAAAAAAGCCGCCAGCATGACCGCGATGGGCAGCCAGCGCTTCTTTTTCAGGATGGGCCACGCCATATTGATGACCACATCAAAGACAACCGCCGCCACACCGGCCAGCATACCGGCCATCGCCATACTCACATACTTGTTGGAGCGGAACGCCTGATAAAACGCGGAGATAATGGAAATGATGATAAGCGGCGGCAAGGCTGCCCCCACCACGGTAATCAGCGCACCGGGGATGCCTGCCACATGGTAGCCCACCAGAATCGAGGCATTGATGGCAATAGAGCCGGGGCTGGATTGGGCAATCGCCGTCAGGTCCAGCATTTCTTCTTCCTCGATCCAGCGCAGTTCTTTCACGAAGCGCTCGCGCATCAGGGGGATAATGACGAAGCCGCCGCCGAAGGTGCAGGCGCTCAACTTAAAGGTAGAGAGAAACAGCTGCCAGTATTTATTTTTCTTGTCCAATAGAATCTGTCTCCTTTTCAGCGGTACATTTGAACGGCGCGGACCATCTCGCACAGGCGCGGTTCCGCATAGGCAAAAAACTTTTGCAGGGCTTTGCAGTAGTAACTGCGCTGCGCAGTGTCGGTAGCATTGCGGTCGCGCTTGCAGCCGCCGCGGCACAGGCGGATCCATCTGCACTGCCGGCACTCTGCGGGGATCTGCCAGCCGTCTGTGATAAATGTCTGCATTTTCTTGCCGGTAAGCAGCGATTGCAGGGTGTCGTTTTGCACAGTTCCAAGTTTATAGGCATCCAGGCAGAAGAAGTCGCACGGGTACACGGCACCGCTACCCTCCACAACCATATAGGCACCGCAAGTACCGGTCGTGGAGCAGGTCCCCGCAGGGCTGCCCATAAGCAGATGAATATAATCCTCAAACAAACGGATGCTGATATAGGTGCTGGTTTTCCAGTCCCGATACCAGGCATCAAACATGGCACACAGGAACTGCGCGTACAGCTCCGGTGTTAAGGAGTAGTTCTGCTGCCCTTGCGGCGTATCCAACGGGTCCAGACAGGGAATGAACTGCAAATAGCGCACCCCCGTGGCTTTCATGGATTTATACACGCGCTCCGCCTTTTTGGCCAGCCGCTTGGTGACGACACACAAAAGGTTGCACTCCACGCCGCAGCGGCGCAGCAGTTTGATCGTCTGCGTGATTTTATCCCATGTCCCGTTCCCCTGTGCGTCCGGGCGCAGGGCATCATGGACATCCGGGGTGCCATCCAAGCTGATGCCCACGAGAAAATGGTCTTTGCTGAAAAATTCAGCCCATTCCTCGGTAATGGCAAGGCCGTTTGTCTGGATGGCGTACTGTACGGTGACGCGCTTCTGGTTGTACTTTCGCACCGTCTGCGTAAAGAAGCGGAAAAAATCCAGCCCGGCCAGGGTTGGCTCCCCGCCCTGAAAGGCAAACGAAACAAAGCCGCCCTGCTCAATTTCCACAAAGCAGCGCTGAATCAGCGTCTCGGCAGTCGCCCGCGTCATCATGCAGTCTTCGGGGTTCACGCGGTTTTGCTGCTCATCCCGGTAAAAGCAATATTGGCAGCGCATGTTGCAGTAGCCTGCGGCTGGTTTTATCAGGAATTGAAGCTGCTTCATAGCACCTCGGTATGCTGCAATACGGTCACGGGTGTTTTGCCCACAAGCAGGCTGTGGCCGTCGGTGTAGCCCTCTTCGCGGTTTTTCAGTGCGTTGATGAGAAGTTCGCGCAGCTCGGCTACGCGCGCTGGGTGTTCGTCCAGCACATTCTTGTTCTCGTGCGGGTCGTTGCGCAAATCAAAGTACAGCTCCCGCCCGGTCTGCGAGTACCAGATATATTTATCCTCTTTTGTCAGGATAAAGTGCATGGAATCTTCACCCAGCGTGTGTTCCCCATGCAGGTATTCGCGGTCTACCGGGTGCAACAGGCTGATGCCGTCCACCGTTTCGGGAATCGGTGCTCCTGCCAGTTCCAACAGCGTGGGCATAACATCCCGCAGTTCAGCCAAGTCCGTGCGAACCGTGCCGCGCTTTCCAATGTAACGTTCCGGCCCGGAGATAAACAGTGGTACATGGATGCTGCCTTGGAACGGCTTTGCTTTCTGGAACATCAAATGGTCGCCCAGCATTTCACCGTGGTCGGAGACAAACAAAATCACAGTGTTATCCATAATCTGTTCTTCCACCAGCGCGGAAATCAAGCGTCCGATTTGATGGTCCATGTGGGTGATGGCAGCATAATAGCCCGCCCGCAGCTGCTGAATATAGCTTTCATCCGAGGGTGCAGTCTGGGCATGGTAACTGTGACCGTCGCGCTCCCAGCGGACGCAGTCGTTCCAGTCGCCGCGCCAAGGTTCGGCCAACGACTTATCTTTGTACAAATTCAAATAATATTCCGGGGCGTCCAGCGGCGGATGCGGCCGCACGAAGCTGGCCATCAAGAAGAACGGTTTAGAACGGTCACGGCGGCGCAGAAAATCCCTGCACTCGCTGGCGACCCAGTTGGTGGGATGGTACTTTTCTTCGTAAATCCACGGACGAACCACCCAACTGTTGCAGTCCAAGCCAGTATCTACGGGGTCTGCATCCACACCAAGCTGCTGCTTGAGCCACCAATAATAGTCATCGGCCACACGCTGGTCTTCATAACTGGGCGTAGTGGGGCGGCGGTAGGCATGGAGATAGCCATCATGCAGCCGTATATCGTTGAATCCCAAATTATTGCGCAGCGGGTGGACGTGCATTTTACCGACGCACTGCGTATAATAGCCCGCCTTGCTCAGTTCCCCAGCCAGCGTGTGGGTATAGTTCCACGGCACTAAATCCTCATACCCGACGCGGCCCGTGTGTTCCTGTGACATACCTGTGTAAAGAGAGGCACGTGCGGGAACACAGGTTGGACAGGCAGAATAGGCGTTTTCATAGCGCACTCCCTCTGCGGCCAGTGCATCGAGAAACGGTGTTTTTACATCCGGGTGTCCGGCAATACCAAGGCAATCGCCGCGCATCTGGTCTGCCATAAGCAGGATAATATTAGGACGTTTATCCATAACAAACCTCATATCAATGTTTTTGCAGCCAAAGGCGTGCCGCACAGTACGGCACGCCTTTTTCCTGCTTTACAGATTATACCATTTGATCTCGTTTGCGTCCATGTGCAGGGTAAAGCTGCTTCCATCGCCGGTGTAGACGGTGGTGTCCTGCGGCTCATAGGTGTTGTTTACCACGCAATACTTGCCGTTCTTGACGTAGGCATGTACTTCGACATTGTAGTTCGTGCTGAACCACTTGTGCAGGTCGGCCTCATCGTGGGCAGCCCACAGAATAGCGCGGTACAGCACGCGGTTGTTCACAAAGCTGTAGGGCAGGCCGCTGATGTACACGCCGCGGCCCTTGCCATACTCGTGCGCGGCCATCTGCACTTCCTTGTCGCGCTGAATCAGAATCTCGGTGCCTTCCAGCGCAAAGATGCTCTTCTTCCCCTCGCCGAAGTCCACGTCATGGTCGGGGCAGTCGGTCAGAATAAAGTGGTCACGGTGCTCGTCCCAGTTGTACTTGTCGTAGTTAAGCGTGAAGCCGGTTTCTTTCTCCACGCCGAGCGGTGCGGACAGCTGCAAATAGCGCCCCTGATACTGGTGACCGCCGGGTTCGCCGACACCGATCAGACCGCCGCCGCGATGGACAAAGCCCTTGACGGCGGAGGAAACATCCGGGTCCTCCCAGACCTTGCCGCCGGTGTGGGCGGTGTCGCCGTCGCCGACGTTGATGAGGACGTCGATGCCGTCCAGCACCTCGTCTTCCAGATCGAGTTCGTCAAATCTCATACTATGCGTTTTCTTTCTTTTCCAATTATTACACTTCAAACGGGCGGGTTCTTTCGACCAACTCTCCCTGCAACGTCGCCGACGAGGAGGCGGTCACCCGCACCCGCACGTAATCCCCGATCCGGCACTCGCCGCGATCGAAGACCACCACCTTATTCTGCGACGTACGTCCGAAAAGCTGCCGGTCGCTGCGCTTGGAAGTACCTTCCACCAGAATTTCGAACTCTTTGCCGACATCGCGGGCGTTGCTTTCGGCCGAAAGCGTATTCTGCAAGGCGATGATTTCGTTCAAACGGGCCGTCTTGACCGAATCCGGCACATCGTCGGGCATGTGACGTTGAGCGAACGTATCGGGCCGCTCGGAATACTTGAACATATAGGCGAATTCATACCCCACCTCCCGCATCAGCGAAAGCGTCTGCCGATGATCCTCGTCCGTTTCGCTGCAGAATCCGGCGATCAGGTCGGTCGTAATCGCGCAATCGGGCATATAGCGGCGGATAGCGGCGATGCGGTCGAGGTACCATTCGCGCGTATATTTGCGGTTCATCTTCTCGAGCATCCGCGACGATCCCGACTGGGCAGGCAGGTGGATGCAGCGGCAGATGTTGGGTTTCGACGCCATCACTTCGAGCAGACGGTCGCTCATGTCCTTGGGATGCGACGTTGCGAACCGAACGCGCAACAGCGGCGAAATTTCGGACACAAGGCGCATCAGCTCCGGAAAATCGACCGCTCCATAACGATACGAATTGACGTTCTGTCCCAACAGCGTCACCTCCCGGTAACCGTTCTCGAACAGGCAGAGGGCTTCGCTCAGAATAGTCTGCGGATCGCGGCTGCGCTCCACGCCCCGCGTATAAGGCACCACGCAGTACGAACAATAGTTGTTGCACCCGCGCATGATGGCGATATAACTGCTCACGCCGTTGCGATCGAGCCGCACGGGAGCGATTTCGGCGTAGGTTTCCTCGCGGGAAAGCAGGACATTGACGCCCCGGCCGCCTTCGCCCGCTTCGCGCACCAGGCGGGGCAGGTCGCGGTACGCATCCGGACCGGCGACGATATCCACGGGGTTCTCCCCTTCGAGCAGCCGTTCCCGCAAACGTTCGGCCATACAACCGATAATACCGACGAGCAGTCCCGGCCGGCGGCGGCGCAGATGAGCCATCTCCCGCAAACGTCCCCAAATGCGCTGTTCGGCATTATCTCGGATCGAACAGGTATTGATCAGAACGACATCCGCCTCCTCGATCTTGTCGGTATAGACATAGCCCTCCTGCTGCATGATCGCAACGACGATTTCCGTATCGCCGACGTTCATCTGACAGCCGTATGTTTCGACAAAAAGTTTACGGCCCGCACCCTGCAGCGGACGCAAAGTATTTATCTTCTCGTTATTCATAGTTGCAAAACCGGACTCGCCCGGTAAAATTAGGACCGAAAAACGGGAATCGACGATCGCGGTTCCCGTTTCCCCGGTATTTCTGAAAATTACTGTGCCTGAATCGCACCCGCTTCCGGGAAAGGCTTGAAGCCCTCTCCGTAGGTATCGTAGGCATCCGTAACCACGAAGAATGCTTTCGGGTCGATCTCCTGTACCTTACGCTGTACCGCATGCACCTCCTTGCGATCGACCACCAGGAAAATCATATCCTTTTCCTCCTCGGAGTACATACCCCGTGCCTTGATAAAAGTAGCGCTGCGTTCCAGATCCTCCAGAATGAATGTCCGGAGTTTTTCGTTTTCATCGCTGATGATGAACAGCAACTTGTCGTACGACGCACCGTCGATCACCCGGGCTACGACCCGCGAACAGATGAAGATCGTAATGAGCGAATAGAGTGTCAGCACCCAGCCCGAACCCGAACTATCGCCCGTACCAAGACCGAAACCGATCACCACCAAGCCAGAAAGGATCACCACGCAATCCGCCAGGAAGATACCCGTGGAAAACTTGATGCCCGCATACTTCTGAAGCAACATGGCGATAATGTCCGTACCGCCCGTGGTAGCCTGTGTCCGCACGACCATACCCTGCCCCACGCCGATAACGACCGCACCGATGATACAGGTCAGCAACAGATCGTTCGACAAGTTGAGCGAACCGCCCAGCAATAGCGCCGGATCGAGATTGATACCGTCGGCCGTAAATGCCGCATCGGAATAGACCAACCGCGTCAGGATATTCATAAAACCGGGCGTGAACAGCGCAGCCACCACCGTCCGGGCGCCGAACTGTCCGCCGAAAACCAATACGGCGGTAATCATCAGCGGCACGTCGAACATATAGCCGAAAGTACCGACCTGGATCGACGGGAAAATATTATGCAATACGATGCCGGCGCCATAGACTCCGCCCGGAACGAAATTGTAAGGATTGATAAAAAAAACGAAACCGGATCCCATGATCGCACAACCGACAAACAACTGAATCCAGGAACGCCACCAGGCCCAAGACCCCATCGGCTCCAATAAAGCTTTCGTATTGATCATAAAATTAACTATTTTAGAGCGGTTAATAATTGATTTAATTTTGCAAATATACGAAAAACTCCCGGATTTCCCGTTCGCTTCGGACTATTTTCCCCAAAAGCCGCAGTATTTAAATTTTTTTCGTTTATATTTGCATATACAATCCTGACAAATAAAGGGCATGATACTGACTTACTATTGCATTATCACGATGATAATCATCGCCTACCTGCTCGGCTCGATCCCCAGCGCCGTATGGATAGGCAAAAAATATTACGGCATCGACATCCGGGAACACGGCAGCAAAAACGCCGGTACGACCAACATGC
>ERZ791623.345-NODE-345-length-30550-cov-5.480210_pt1 | contig 30550 bp, 32 predicted proteins | sample MGYA00510268_ERZ791623 | MGnify/ENA primary metagenome ERZ791623 (study PRJEB30046, sample SAMN00715216) | human gut metagenome | study: EMG produced TPA metagenomics assembly of the A metagenome-wide association study of gut microbiota in type 2...
GACGGACACCACCGCCACGACGCTGAAGGCGGGCGGCGACAGCTACAGCGTCGTCATCGTCGATAAGACCGACACGCCGACGCTGGACGATATTTTCAATATGGAGTTCGAGACGACGACCACCGACGAGAACGGCAGCAGCGTAAAGGAGACGCACACCCTCGGTGAGTTCGCGACCCGCACCACGACGGCGGGCTATACGACGATTGCCCGCGAGAACGGCTCCCGCAAGCTGGCCGTGACGAGTGAGACCGCCGACGGCTGCTCTCCCGCGAGCTGGAGCCGCAGCTGGCCGCACTGGACCTGCCCGACGGCGTGACCGCCGAGCTGGCCGGTGAGACGACCCAGGTCACCGAGATGCTGAGCCAGATGGCAAAAATGCTTGCACTGGCATTGGCTTTTGTCTATTTTGTCATGGTGGCGCAGTTCCAGAGCCTGCTGTCGCCGTTCATTGTTCTGTTCACGATCCCGCTGGCCTTCACCGGCGGTATGCTCGGCCTGATGGCTGCCGGTGAGCAGCTGTCGCTGATCTCGCTGATGGGCTTCCTGGTCCTGATGGGCGTCGTCGTCAACAACGGCATTGTGTTTGTGGACTACGCCAACCAGCTGCGCATCGGCGGGCTGGAGCGCACCGACGCCCTTGTGGCGACGGGCCGCACCCGTATGCGCCCGATCCTGATGACGACGCTGACGACGGTGCTGGCGATGGTCACGATGCTGTTCGGCACCGACATGGCCAGCGAGATGAGCACCGGCATGGCCATTGTCATCATCGGCGGTCTGAGCTACGCCACGCTGATGACGCTGTTCGTCGTGCCTGTGCTGTATGACCTGTTCTACCGCAGACCGCCGGTCAATATTGACGTCGGTGATGACGGTCTGGACGACCTGCCCGACGACGCGGCCGAGTTTGCCGCAGAGTTCGCCGCCCGCCGCGCCGCCGAGGCTGCATCCGCGCCACGCCGCCCGGATCTGAGCCGCGCGGCCCGTGCGCCGGAGGAAAACGACGGGGAGAAAAAGGAGGCCGACCATGACAATGGATAACCATGCAGCCCGCAAGGCTGCCGTCTACGAGGCTGCCCTGCAGCTGGTCGCCCGGGGCGTCAGCCCCGCCGCTATGACTATCCAACAGCTGGCTGACACGGCAGGCATTGGTAAAGGTACGGTGTACGGCTATTTTTCCTCAAAGGAGGAGATCCTGCAGGGCCTGGCCGAATACTGCTTTGCCCGGGAAAACGAACGCATCCGCGTCCTGTTTGCCGACTGCTGCACGCTGGCCGGGCTGGAGGAGCGGGCGGTAGCCTATTTGCAGGACATTGCTGCCAACCGGATGGGCGATTATAAGATGATTGCCCAGGCGCTGGGCACGCCGGGAAAGTGCGAGTCCGTGCCCGCCTGTGCGGACGAGCTGCGGGACATCATGCGCACGCTGCTCATACGCCTGCAGGCTGCGGGGGAGATCGACCCCGCGGTAAGTCTGGAATACTGCTGCACCGCGATCTTTTCCGCCGTTGTCGGCGGCCTGATCGGGCTGTGTGTTACCGCGGAGAAAAGGCGCAGCGCCGACACGCTCATGCAGAATCTGCGCATGATGCTGCACAGAACATTGGCAAAATAAAAAATATGGGCACAGCACGCTTTCCGGCGAAAAGCGTGCTGTGCCTTGTTCTGCTTTCCGGCAGGAAAGAACTGGATTTAGTTGCAAGATACCTGCAAATATGCTATACTTCAATATGTATAGCTATGCCAATTTCTTGGGAGCGCTAAACTTCAGCCGACAGTACCGCAAAGAAAAAATACAGCGTACTGCAAAATAAAGAAATGGAATGACAGAAAATGAGAAATTCTGCAGATAGAATATACCGCAGCACGGTGGTCAATAAGAGCCAGCGCCAGAATGCGGACTTGATTTTGCTGGATATTTTGCTGCTGGCAGCCAATACGGCGGCGTTTGCAGTATGCTGGTTCAGCTATTATGAAAAGCATCTGTATTTGAGCTTTGAAGGGTATGGTGACTATATGGTCATCGGACTGTTCTTTGCTTTAAATGCGGTTTTTGCACATTTGTACGGTGCTTTTGAACTTATGACCAGCCGCATAACAGAGCTGATCTACTCCAATGTGATCGCGCTGCTCATGACACATTTCTTTATGTATATGGTCACCTGGATGCTTGTGCGCAATGAAGTGCCCAACGTGATCCCGCTGCTGCTCTGCCTTGCAGCGTGCGGTGGCTTGAGCGCACTGTGGTCGTATATCGCTTACCAGCTGACGGACAAAATCATCCCGCCCAAGCGTACACTCATTGTTTATGATAATGAGGAGGCGTACAAGAACGGTGCCAAAATCACCCGTAAATATGATAACCGTTTCAAGGTTGTGGGAGAGGCTATCGCAACCCGCCCGACACCGGACATTTACCACGAGATCGAGGAAAAAAATGCTGAGGCGGTTATGCTCTGCGGCCTTGCTTCAAGCCAGCGCAATGATATTCTGAAGTACTGCATTGACCACGATGTGATGGCCTATGTGCGCCCGAATATCGGCGACCTGATCATCAGTGAGGCGCGCAGCTTCCGCATGGATAATCTGCCGGTGTTGCTTTGCCAGCGTGCAGCTCCGTCGCTGTTCTATCTTGCCTTAAAGCGCACCATGGACATTCTGCTGTCCGGTGTGGCGCTGATCATCGCCAGCCCGTTCATGCTGGTCACAGCCATCGCCATCAAAGCGTATGACGGCGGCCCGGTCATGTTCAAGCAAAAGCGCATGACATTGGATCGTAAGGTGTTTGAAATTCATAAATTCCGCAGCATGAAGGTGGATGCCGACAAGGGCGGCAAGGGCATTGTGACGATGCAGAACGACGACCGCATCACGCCGGTGGGCAAGGTCATCCGTGCCTGCCGCCTGGACGAGCTGCCGCAGCTGTATGATATTTTCATCGGCAACATGACTATTGTCGGCCCGCGTCCCGAGCGGCTGGAGACAATTGAGCTGTACGAGAAGGAAATGCCGGAGTTCGGTATGCGTCTGCAGGTCAAGGCCGGTCTGACCGGTTATGCGCAGGTCTACGGCAAGGCAAACACCAGCCCGTATGACAAATTGCAGATGGATCTGATGTACATTGGCGAGCAGAGCGTCATCACCGACCTGAAGATCATTTTTGCTACGATCAAAATTCTTTTCATGCCGGAGAGCACCGAGGGTTTTGCCGAGGAAAAGGACGCGCTGGGCACTGAAAAAGAAGAAATCACAGTATAAAGGGCGGAAACGCAGATGAAAATTCTGGTTGTATGCCAGCATTATTGGCCGGAACCTTACCCGCTGCCGGACATTTGTGAGGAATTGGTGCGTCGCGGCCATACGGTCGATTTGATTACAGATGTACCAAACTATCCGATGGGAATTACGTATCCGGAATACAAAGGCGGTGCCCGCCGCAAAGAAGCACATAACGGTGTCAATATTACACGTACTTTTACTATTGCGCGCAGGCATAACGCAGTGTTCCGTCTGCTGAATTATTACAGCTATGCGTGGTCATCTTCTTGGTATGCGTCTCATTTGAAGGAAGAATACGATGTAGTGTTTACGAATCAGACTTCTCCGATTATGATGAGCAGTGCTGCGTTTGCCTATGCCAGGAAGCACGGAAAAAAAGTGGTCATGTATTGTATGGACCTTTGGCCGGCCTGTCTGGCGGCGGGTGGTCTGACAGAACAGTCGCCGATTTATAAATTTTTTGGCTGGGAGTCAAAGCGATTGTATAATAAGCCGGACCGCATTTTGATCACTTCCCAGATGTTCCGGCAGTATCTGGAACAACAGCACGGTGTGGCGGATGAAAAGATCGGCTATCTACCCCAGTATGCAGCGGCGCAGTTTGACACGCTTCCCCTCGCACAGAGCAAAAAGAACACAGTGGATCTGATGTTTGCGGGTAATATCGGTGCTGCCCAGAGCCTGACGACGGTATTGCAGGCAGCAGAATTACTGCGCGAGGAAACGACGCTGCGCTGGCACATTGTGGGTGACGGCTCTGAACTGGGAAATCTGAAAGCCATAGTCCGGGAAAAGAGGCTGGACAATGTTATCTTCCATGGCCGAAAGCCGCCGGAGGAGATGCCGGCCTATTACGCACAGGCAGACGCTATGCTGGTGACGCTGACGGCGGACAAGTTTATTTCCTTGACGCTGCCGGGTAAGGTGCAGACGTATATGGCAGCAGGCAAACCGATCATTGGTGCGGCCATCGGGGAGATCCCACAGGTCATTGAAGCAGCCCAGTGCGGCTGGTGCGCCGGGGCCGAGGATGCCGCCGGTCTGGCCGATGCTGTGCAAAAGTTCCTGCGCTGCCCGGATAGAGAAAAGCTGGGAGCCAACGCACGCGCGTATTACCAGGCGCATTTCACCCGGGCGCGATTTATGGACGAACTGGAAAAGGAGCTGCGCCGCTATGCGCAGTGATACGGGATTGAAAAGGGAGACAAAAGATGGAAAACAAGACGGCAGGAAAAATCAATAAGTTTGTACGGCCTTACCAAATCTGCACGAATTGTGTTATGGATACGACGGACTCCAAGATTGTATTTAATGAAAAAGGTGTCTGTGATTTCTGTGTAGACTATTACGAAAACATCAAACCGAACTGGAAAACCGGAGAGGCGGGCATGGAAGAGTTGCGCGCTGTTTCAGCTAAGATTAAAGAAGCCGGAAAAGGACAAAAGTACGACTGTATCATCGGAATGAGTGGCGGTGTGGACAGCTCGTATCTATGTTATGTGGCAAAAGAAATCATGGGGTTGAACCCGTTGATTTACGTAGTGGATACTGGCTGGAATTTAAATGTCGCAGTGGAAAACATTGAACGAATTGTGAAGGCATTGGATCTGGATATGTACACTGAAGTTGTTGACTGGCGAGAGATGAAAGACCTGCAGCTGGCATTCTTCAAATCTCAGGTACCGTATCAAGATCTGCCGCAGGATCATGCAATTTTTGCGGGCCTGTACAATTATGCAGTTAAAAATCATATCAAGTATGTTTTAACCGGTGCAAATAATGCTACGGAGTGCATCCGCCCGCCGATTGAGTGGGTGTATCAGAACGACCTGACGATGATTAAAGACATCCAGCGCCGCTTTGGTACGATGAAGCTGAAGAATTTCCCGACTTGCAGCCTTCTGAAAAACCGGCTTTATTATGCATATTTCCGTGGAATGAAGCGTGTTGCGCCGCTGAATATGATTACCTATGACAAGGACGAAGCACAAAAATTTCTGAAAGAGCAGTACGGCTGGGAGGCTTATGAAAACAAGCATTACGAGAACGTATTCACCCGTTTCTACGAGGGATATTATCTGCCTCACAAATTTGGTTATGATAAGCGCCGCTGCTACTTCTCTAACATGATTTTGACGGGGCAGATGACTCGTGACGAAGCGCTGGCTGAATTAGAAAAGCCTGCTTATGACGAGCAACAGATGCAAGAGGACAAGGAGTATATCGCCAAAAAACTGGGGATATCCACGGAAGAATTTGATCAAATTATCGAAGGCGAAAACAAAACCTATAAGGATTACAAGAATTCTTTCTGGATGATAGAACTTGGTACGATTGTACTACGCAAATTGGGCGTTGAAAATAAAAAGTATCGCTGATTCGTGGTGACTAAATTATGATTGTTGTTTTGGATTATGGCGTCTGCAATGTGGGATCCATCCAGAATATGCTGAAGAAAATCGGAGCAAAGGATGTAAAAATTTCTGCGGATGCTGCGGATATTGCCCAGGCAAATCATTTGATTCTGCCGGGCGTGGGCTCGTTTGATATGGGAATGCAGAGTCTGGAACAGATGCACTTGGTGGATCCTATCCGGAAATATGCACTTATAAAAAAAAGCCCGCTGTTGGGGATTTGTCTTGGCATGCAGATGCTGGGACGCGGCAGCGAAGAAGGAACGAAGGAAGGCTTAGGGCTAATTCCTATGGAGTGCAAAAAGTTCCACTTTGAGACTGACTCTAGGCTGAAAGTTCCACATATGGGGTGGAACAGAGCCTTTTTTGAGAAAGAAACGCCGTTAACAAAGGGAATCGAATCGCCACAGCGGTATTATTTCGTTCATTCCTATCACGCAGTGTGCGATGAGAAACAGTACGAATTGATGTACAGTGAATATGGATATCGATTTACCTGTGGTGTGCATAACGGCAACATTTACGGCGTGCAGTTCCATCCGGAGAAGAGTCATCAGTATGGCATGAAACTGTTGAAAAATTTTGTGGAGCAGTGTTAAACTATGTATTACAGACCGCGTATTATCCCCTGCTTATCCATTGATGACGGCGAAATGGTAAAGACAATCCATTTCCAGAAGCCGCGTTATCTGGGAGACGTGGTGAATGCCGTTAAGATTTTCAATAACAAGGGCGTTGATGAACTGTCGATTCTGGACATCAGCGCGACGCGCCGCGGAAAGGAACCGAACTTTGATTTGCTGAAGGATATTGCTACGGAAGCATTTATGCCGTTAAGCTACGGTGGCGGCGTGAGGGAAATCGAGCAGATTAAGAAGCTGTTTTATATTGGTTATGAAAAAATTATTATGAATACAGCTTTTGTCAAAAATCCGCAGCTTGTGCAGGAGGCGGTACGATTTTCCGGCAGTCAGAGCGTGGTTGTGTCTATTGACGCAAAGGCAGACCTTTTTGGCCGATACACTTGCTATATGGGTGATGGGCAGGAAAAGCTGCAGATGGATCCCATACAACTGGCTAAACAAGCGCAGGAACTGGGAGCAGGGGAAATTCTGCTGAACTCTATCAATCGCGATGGTGCCATGAACGGCTACGACTTAAAACTTGTTAAGAACGTGGCAGATTCGGTGGATATTCCTGTGATTGCCTGTGGCGGTGCAGGAAAAATGGAGGACATTAAAGCAGTATTGCAGGAAGGCCATGCAGATGCGGCAGCTGCAGGAAGCTTCTTTGTGTATTATGGCCGTAATAAAGCTATTTTGATTACTGCGCCAAGTGAGCAGGAGCTTGTGCAGGCGGGTATCTATTCCAATGAATGAAAAAACTTGCATGGAAAAACGGATAGAAAAAAAGAATAGGTTGGAAATGACGGTAGATGTATTAGTAAGATTGTTTGTACTTTCGTCTTTACTGATACCAACTGCCTTTGTCAACAAAGTGTTTTTTGCGTTGATTCTGCTGATTTATGCGGCGGATGTCTTGTATGCAAAGAAAATCACGACGAATTTCATTGCGCCGATTTTGATTTTGCTAGTTTTTTTTGTCGGCTTTTGTCAAGGAATGGTCCTTGGATGCGACGCAAGCCTAGCAAAGCAGTTTCTGCTGTCCACGATGCTGCTGTTTTTGATTTACCCTATCAATCATTATCGGGTAGATATGCGGTGCGTTGTCAGAGCGGATTCCTATCTCTATTTCCTGTTCTATATTGTTTTTTTGATTTATGGGCTTGGAACAGATATGCTGCCGACGTCGGCAGTTGTACGTTCTGCAGCACAGTCGTTGGGGATTGGTCCAATTACGGCCATAGGTAAGTTACTTTATACCTACGGTGCAGCGTCAATGGGGTCGAGATCTTTCTTTTCTGATTCCGGCGTCATGATCCATTTGGGATCGGTACCGTTTTTGTTGGTTCCTGTCGGTGTTTTTGCAGACGAGGCGTTCCGGAAGACAACAGAAAAGAAAAGGGAAATATGGGATTTACTGCTGTGCGGATTCTGCATGGTGCTTGCTTTTTTATCTACATCGCGTGCGCTGATGATGGGAATTCTGTGTGTTATTGCGATGTCGTTTTTATATCATAGTGGTGCAAAAACAAAACTGTGGGCATTGATTGCTGTTGTAGTGGCGGGAATTAGCGTAGCGGCATTTTTGCTGACGAAGTCTAATATGTTCTCGATGGAAGAATCCAGCAATTCTATAAAAATGGGTCATATAACGGGATACTTTGACTTCATGAACATCAAGAATGTGCTGATTGGAAATGGCTTAGCGTCGGAGTATTATTCAAATGGCGCAGCCCGGTTGCTGGCTCACACTGAAATTACGTTGCTGGATTATATGCGGTATTTTGGTGTTATACCAGCTCTGTTGGTGTACGCATTGCTTTTCTTTCCTTGCGTAGGATACAAAAAGAAAGAAAAGCTGTTTAATTTACAATTTGCCATATTTGCTGTGTACGTTTTTATGTCACTTACAAATCCAGTGCTGTTTAATTCAGTTGGCGTTGTGGCGATTCTGTGGTACTGGAATGGACTGCACAAACAGTCGTTGGCAAACAATGATACGTCGGAGAAAGCGCTGAATGAAAGTTTATGCAGTGGTTGTCGGGTATGAGCCAAATCTGGAAAATTTGGATGACTTGATTCGGATACTTGCAGAAAAGGATTGTCATGTGATTCTTGCGGATAACTCCGAAAAACGGCCTGTCACGCAAGAAATGCTGCGGACGCCCTGCACAATCCTTTCTCTGCACGGAAATCAGGGAATTGCCAAAGCACAAAATGATGCTATTCAATGCGCTCTGAAAAAAGGTGCAGAGTGTGTTGGCTTTTTTGACCAAGACAGCCGTATCGACGGAAAACTATTGGATGCGCTGCTTGCAGGATTGCAGAGGCACCCAGGAGCTGTTGTTGCGCCTGTGTCGGTGGAAGCGGATACCGGGCAGGAATACCCGTCAGCAGTACTTTGCGAGAACGGAATGTCGAGGGACGTTTTTTGCCTGCAAGAAAAGACAGATGTACAGGTTGATTTGGTTATATCCTCCGGTACATTTGTGTGGAGCGATGCACTGCAGAAAATCGGCAGAATGGACGAGGACTTCTTCATTGATTTCGTGGACATTGAATGGTGTCTGCGCTGCAAAAAGAAGCAGGTGCCGATTTACGTTGTACCGAGCGCGGTAATGAAACACAAAATCGGGAATACAAGCTGTAAGGTGGGGCCGATTACGATTTCGGTACATAGCCCTTACCGAACCTATTATAAGGTTCGCAACAGCTTTCTAATGCGGAAAAAGGGTGTTTCGTTTCTTTTCCTGATGCAGCAGATTCTGCCGGCAGTCGCCTATAACTTCTTCTTGCTGTTTGATAAGGAGAAAGGCAAAGAATATAGGAAATTTTATTTTGCAGGACTGCGGGACGGACTGCAAAATCGAACGGGGGAATACCATGAAACAAGAAGATAGCAAGATACGGGCCAGTGTATGCCTTGCCTGCTATAATGGTGCATTGTATATCCAAGAACAGTTGGATTCCATTCTACCCCAAATGCAGGATGCTGATGAATTGATTATTATCAATGATAACTCTACAGATGCCACTACGGAGATTTTGCAAAATATCAGTGATCCCCGCGTACATGTCTATCGAAATGATCCGAATTTAGGCGTGAATCGCTCGTTTGAAAAAGCGATTGGTTTAGCAAAAGGACGGTATATCCTGATGGCAGATCAGGATGATATATGGACGCCTGGACGACTGGAAAAAATGGTTAGCTATTTGCAAAGTAAAAATGTTTTACTGGTTTCTGGCAACAGCACCTGTATCGACAAGAGCGGACAAGATATTGCGTTTGATCTTGGTAAATTGTTTGAAGCAGACAGTACTGCATACGGTAAAAATGTGTTACGCATTTTTACCGGCAAGGCTTACTATTTTGGCTGTTGTATGGCGTTTTCTGCAGAGTTGAAGGGGATTATCCTGCCATTCCCGAAAGATGTGGAATCTCATGATTTATGGATCGCAATGGCAGCTAATATGATGCATAGCAACCTGCATTTGGAAGACATAGTGCTGAAACGGAGGATTCATGGAAAAAATGCCAGCGTAATTCAGCGGGATCTGATGAGCAAAATACGCTCCAGAATTGTGTTTGCGCGTTCTTACATGGAATTGAAAAAGCGGATTCGAATTTTAAAATAAACTAGAAGGTAGTTCGATATACTTGGAATAGAAAGAAAGTCTGATTTTGACTAGGCATTTTGCATATTGTTTAAGATGCAGCAAAAAAATCAACAGAAAATGGATATTATATGAGCGACCAAGGGTATACGATCGACATTCAAGAACTGGCACGTTTGTTGGTAAAATAGTGGGCAGTTATTTTGGCCTGTACTATTGCTATGAGAATGGTGGGATTTGTGTTCGGTGTAAGTCATGGTAATTACACGGCGTCACAGCCGCTTGCAATTTCGGCGGAGAAAAATGCCTCGACAACGATCTAGAAAGTACAGGGAAATCTCAACTTATTGATGGGAAAACTAATGAGAGCGAGGCAATTGTATTTACTGCGCCGGACGGAGTAGCAGATGTTGCGTCTGTGGTGAAGAACCATGCCATTGCTATGGCAGGAATGAACCGTAAAGTGTTAGTAATTGGATGCAGAATCAAGAAATAAACAGTTTACCCGAAAGATGAAAATGGAAATGGCAGAAGGATTTTCTGAGTGGTTACAAGGAGATGCCAATCTGGAAGAAGAGATACGGAAAAATATGGATGGACACTTTGAAATCGTGCCCGCAGGCAAGAAGCAACTCCGAGAGGGGTTACTGACAAGGAAAGAGGCGGAGACGCTAGTGAGAAATCTGGGAAGTCAGTTTGACACTGTGTGCTAATTGTAGCATCTGCCTTAAAAAAACGGTTGATGCGCTTGTACTTAGTAAAATGGCATATGGTGTGGTAATGGTTCTTGTGGCCGAACAATCAAAAAACTGCAGAACTCATGAAGAGAAAATGGAAGCGGCAGGTGTGCCGATTTTAGGTGCGATTTTGAGTGGATGCAATGTAACGACTAGTGCAAAAAAGATGAGTGCTACTATATGTATGAAAGCCAGAAAAAGACTGGCATTAAATAAAAAACTTTCCCCGGAGTAAAAAAATGGTTTCTATGCGCAGTATTTTTGAATATTTATGGCAGAACCCTTACAGAGTCATCGGTTTTGTGGCGTGTTGCGTAATTTTGGCTGTCAGGACATGGAGAGGTCGGAAGAAGGAATGTAAACGGCTTTGGGACAGAGTGGCGCTTCCAGCAATGGTGTGCGTGATTGCATTTATAAATCCTATTTCTACGCATTTACTTGTGAATCACTCCGAAGAAACGCAGGTCCTTCGATTCTTCTGGATTGCTCCGGTGTCGATTTTAATTGCGGCCGTGTTGGTTTCATTGCTGGGAGAAATCAAAAAGAATTATATAGAATACGCAGCGGTGATTGTAACCACTTGCTTGATTTTTGCATTTGGGGGACAATATCCGCATTTGCGTCAGAATACCTGGAAGAATATGTTTTTTAATCCGTATAAGGTCCCGCCTATTATTGTAGATGTGTGTGATTATATTCTGCAGGATGATACAACGGAAGACAAATCATTGGCATTGACCATGCCGCTGAATCTTTGGGTGCGCCAGTATGCCCCGCAGATTCGGATGCAGTTTGCTTGGGGATCGCGTGCAACACCCGAGGTGGAAAGTGAAAAATTGTATCTTGCCATGACCCAGAGAGAGGGACGGGAGATGGACTTGAATGAAGTTTCGTTCTGGGCTAGGGAACTGAATATTACGTATGTTTTGCTGCCAAAAGATGCAGCATATATTGGTAGTATGGAGACAAATGGATACAGGGAAACAGCGGCTTTTCAACATGAAACAAGTGATGAAGGTGATGTGTACGGGAAAAGGTACCTACTGTATCGTATGGTGGAGGGAAGATAATGAGGATATTAGCGCAACCTGTTTTCCTTCTGGGATTCGCAGTATTTCTCCATGGTATGGGTTATGCGCTGTTCAGAAAACTCCAGCATGGGCATTGCGACGTTAGAGGCTTTTTTCAGCGGGGCACTATTTTGAGTGCTTATGTTGGTTTTACATATAACGATGGGTAGCCTGCGAATGATGATGTTGCTTTGGTACATGATCTGTGGTGGCATAGCTTTTTATGGTTGAAGCCAACAAAAAAGATGGTACTGTATTAAGCATGAAGTGGAAAAGGATTACTGATTAAGGAAGAGATGGTGCTGTGGGGAGCGACGTTTCTTTTAATCGTACTGATTACAGTTAATACTGTCTGGAATACAACATATTTGAATTGGGATGATGAGACCTGCTGCGCAAATTCGGTTGGAGCGTGGTATGCGGACCTTGTGAACCGGACGGCACTAGAATCGGGAAAGTTGAAAAAAGCATTTTACGATAAAAAATATGTTATAGCAGGTTGGTCAATTTTCAGCTTAATGCTGGCGGTTCTTACAGACATTTATCCGGCAGTGATTAACAGAATGCTCCTACCGATGATTAAAATTCCACTGACATATTCTATTTTCTATCAAATGATAAATAACCTTTTTATGCAGCAAACAAAAAAAACGCTTCTCAGCGTAATCATCATACAAGCACTTATACTTCAGGCGGCAGAACTTTCTGCAGGAACAAGCAGTGAATGGTGGTTCTTGGTCAATGCGTGGTAAGGAAAAGCTCTTTCGTTTAATGTCATGGTTTCACTGATTTTATGGTTGATATTTGAAATAGAGGATTGCGATAAGGAAGGTATGCGCAAAAGACTTTTGGGGGTTCTATTTGTAGTCTGTTTTGCCTGTTGCTCAATTGCAGCTTCGCGGCTTGTGACAATTCCCATAACTTTAGCGCTTTGGGGAAGACTGTACTTAATTCGGACAAAAAGATGGAGAGATATTATAAATGTATGTGTGTGCGCAATTCCTGTAGCAGCGTGCGCATTGCCAGGGTAACGCTGCCCTAAGCATTTTTTCTTCTGAATTGTGAATAAGGCAGTGCTGATTGCCATTTGCTATTTCAATGCCAACAAAAATTGCTTGTTTAAACTTCAGCACTTTATTACGAGGGTAATCTTTGTGTTATGTAACATTGTTCACAGAAAGCTATCTGACAGAGTCAAGAAATCCATACTAAAAATATCTTTAGCAAAGAATGAACATTTAGGAAAATTCGAGAAGCTTGCAAACGATCTTCTTATAGATAAAACATCTTCCTTTGCAAATTCCTATAGAAATTTATGAAAAACGTAATAAGAAAAATTATAAATTAAGGAATTCGTAGAAAATATGAAGCATTGCATAAACAAATCTGAACAATCATCAAATCGTGTTCTAAAGGCCGGCATTGGATACACAATTGGAAATTATCTTCTAAAGGGTCTTTCTTTTTTTACAATCCCCCTTTTTACAAGACTTCTTACAACGCAGGATTATGGAAAATACAGCGTATTTTTGTCATACGAAGATATTGTTTTTGTGCTGATAGGATTTGCAATTCATAGCAGCTATAAAAATGCAAGGTATAAATATGGACTTTGCTCAGAAGGAACAAAAAAAGGAAAAGACTACTATGCTTATGTCTCGGCAACGATTTGCCTTATTCTTTGCAGCGCAGCTTGCTGGTTACTGGCAGTAAATTTATTTAGTAAGCCGCTTGAAAATTTGCTCCAGGTGGATCAAATTTGCCTTAATTTGTTAGTCCTATACGCATTTGGAAGTGCAATAATGACTTGCTATAATACTGATGCTGGACTTGATTATAAATATCAAAAATTTATAAAAATATCAGGCATTAATGCAGTACTTAACATATTGCTCTCGCTAATACTGATTTTGTTTATATTCCCGAAGAATGGATATATCGGACGCGTTTTGGGGTCAACAACAGCTGTTGTGATTGTTGCAATCAGTATTGTAGTTGAATTTTTCCATAGGTCGAAACCAAGCAGAGATTCAGCACTATTAAAATGGGGAATTAAATATAGCGCTCCTATTATTCCACATGGACTTAGCCAAATTGTATTAAACCAGTTTGACCGTATTATGATTATGAAAATGGAGACGGAGGCAAAAGCTGGTATATACAGTTTTGCGTATAACATATATGCGCTTGTACAAGTTACAGCTGGCTCTTTAGATAATGTTTGGGGGCCATGGTTTTATCAAAAGAGAAAAGACGACGAAATAAACGCAATAAAAAAGTACAGTGGCTATTATGCTTTTTTTATGATGCTGTTTTCTAGTGCAATTATTTTTATATCACCGGAACTTATTAAACTACTAGGCAATAAGAGCTATTGGGATGCAATATATTGTGTAATACCTATTGTGGCAGGCGGTTATTTTTCCTTCTTATATACGATACCATCAAGCGTTGAATACTATCATGGTAAAACACAATATATTGCAAGCGGGACAGCCTTGGCAGCGGTTATGAACATTGGCATGAATTATATTTTCATTAGGCGATATGGATATATTGCGGCAGCATACACGACACTTGCAACGTATTTCCTTTACTTTTTGTTTCATTACTTGATCGCGATAAAAATAGAAGGGAAAAACTTGTTTTCCAACAATGTGATGGTTGGATGCACATTGGGGATACTTGTTGCCGTTGCACTAGGAAATGTCTTGATTAATTATGTGGGTATAAGAATTCTACTGGTGTTGCTATTAATCGCGATTGCATTAATTTATGAAGAAAAAGAAATTGGAATCATAAAGCACCGCGAAGAGGTAAAGAAAAATGAGCAATGAATTGACGTTAGAACAAATTCATGAAGTGACGCTGGAAACACTTCAAAGGTTTCATGAACTATGTGAAAAAGAGAAACTGAGGTATTACTTGGCTTATGGCACGTTGCTGGGAGCTGCTCGGCATCATGGATTTATTCCATGGGATGATGATGCAGATGTTTGGATGCCAAGAGAAGACTATAGCAGACTTTTAAATTATTGCAAAAACAACCCGGAAAAGATAAGCCCTTACAAACTTGCGACTCGCCAAACTGAAAAAAATTATTGCTTTGGGGTTGCAAGATTTTCGGATTGCCGATATAAATATGAACCAACGACAAAGGAAGAACCAATAGATATTGGAGTTTTTGTGGACGTTTACCCATTAGATTCTTACGGAGATAATCAAAAACAAGCAAAAACGATTTTAAAGCATTTACAAAAAGAAAATAAAAAGATAGAAATATACGTGAATGGAAGGGGAAATTCATTTATAAAGTCATGCATAAAAATGCCGTGTCACATTTTATTACGACATTTTTATGGGAATGATTATCTTAAGAAGTTTGATACAGAAATACAAGAATATATAGAAAAAAATACAAAAAAAACAGACCGCTATGTAGGAATCCCGGTTTGGTCGGTAGCGGAGGTGCCGGAACAATTTGAAAAAATCTGGTTTGATAATCGGGTGCTATTGGACTTTGAAGGGCACAAATTTTATGCTCCTGAGAATTGGAAAGAACTCTTAACTTATATTTACGGAGATTATATGGAACTTCCGCCTATTGAAAAACGTACACCTTACCATGGATATAAGATTACAATCAGATGAAAAGTTTGCAAAGGCAAACGAAAGAGTTTGCATAAAAAATATTTATTTAAGAATGGGACTTAGCATGAGCTAAAAAAACCAATTGAAATAGCAAAGAACTTGGTGGCGGGGTAAGGCTAATCCTATGAATGAAATAGTTACAATGAAAGAATTTCTTTGAACATACTACAGGGAGCACGTTTGTAGAGTTGGCAAGAAAAACGGTTTGTGAATACAGCTGGAGGGAATATTGTGAGAAAAATTGGAACAATTAGTTATAATATATACTGCAACTTTACAAACTATGGATCCGCTTTGCAGACGTGGGCGCTCCATCAGGCAATCAAAAAAATAGCCGGAAAAACCATTACTCCGGTTTTGGTTGATTATTGTCCTGAAGTTCTATCTGATAAAGATCCCCTGAATCCTTTTGCCAATATGTGGGATACAGATGAGGAATCACGAAAAATGTGTGAGCTTACATTACCGGCAATCCGAGAAAATTATTATAAATTTGAGCGATTTTATAATGAACGCTTTTCAAGAACAAGTAAAAAGTATGTGGCACAAAACTTCAATGATATTAGTGACGATGAGAAAATTTCTGGCTTTGTGTGCGGTAGCGATACGATTTTCTGCCCGGATGAGTTTGGAATTGATGACGGATATTACGCCAATTATGATTGTATGAAGGGGCATTCGGTAGCTTATGCGGCCAGTTTCGGAGATCCACATTTCACAGAAGAAACCTACGGTGTTCTAAATGATAGGCTTCAAAATTTTAAGGCTATTGGACTGAGAGAAAATTTGATGATTCCTTATGTCAAAGAACATACAAATGTACCAGTACAGAAGGTGGTAGATCCGACGTTGTTGCTGACTGGCAGGGACTATGACACGATTGCAGAAGAACAGCTAGATGATGATAAGTATCTTTTGCTTTATGCTCGCCGCTACAATCCAGACATGGAAACTTATGCAGAAAAGCTAGCAGCAGCAAATGGGTGGAAAATCGTAGAAATTAGCCTTCGTGCTACAAACGTAGAAAAGCCCAATCATCGGATGTTCTACGAAGCTGGTGTGGAAGAATTTCTGTCACTTGTAAAGTACGCAGAATGTGTGATTACGAACTCCTTTCACGGCATGATTTTTGCGGTTCAATATTGCCGCCCATTCTATATCTTCTCACGTGAACAATGTGATACGAAAATTACGGAGTTGCTGGAACTTTTTGGACTTTCTGGTCGCATGTTGACACCTAAACAGCAAGAAAATCTTACTGTGCAACAAATTGATTATCAGGCGGTTCATAAAAGAATCGAGGAAGCAAGAAAAAAATCTCTTGACTTTCTGCGAATGGAACTATCTCTGTGCGAGTGATGGTGGGTGGAGCACAATGGCAGGCTATTTAGATGATAAGAAGAAAGAAAATTGCTATGGTTGCGAAGCTTGTGTGCAAATATGTCCGAAGGATGCATTGGACATGCAGGAAGATGATGAAGGGTTTCGCTATCCTGTTTTAAACGAAGAAGTATGTGTACGTTGTGGCTTATGCAATAAAGTATGCCCCCATGAAAATATGCCTGTTCGCTACGAAAATGATAAGTATGTATTTGGTGGATATATAAAAGATGAAAATACTCGTTTCGAAAGCACAAGCGGGGGTGCATTTTCAGCGATTGTAGACACTTTCTGTGATGACAATTACGTGATTTTTGGGGCGGAAGCGAAAGGACTTTCCGTTTGGCACAGTTATATCACAGACAAAAAGGATCTTTCAAAATTCAGAAAGTCAAAATACTCCCAGAGTAAAATGGGAAGATCTTATCAACAAACAAAAGAATTCCTAAAGATGGGAAAAAAAGTGTTGTTTTCGGGAACACCATGTCAGATTGCTGGCCTGAAATCTTTTCTTGGAAGCACGAATCAGGACAACTTATTAACGGTTGAAGTAATTTGTGAAGGGGTTCCAAGTCCTCTATATGTCCGAAAATGTGAACAGTCTCTAATCAAGAAATTTGGCGCTTATATTGAATGTTTGGATTACCGTTATAAAGGAAAAACACTGTTTGGAAATTTCAAATGGGATTTTCAGGTAATGAAAGCAAAAACCTCCAATAATTGGGGGGGCGCTGGGACTTCGAAGTGATGAGGACAACTGTAATGATTAAAAAAGAAAACAAGAAAATTGTGATTGAAAAGGATCGCTGGTTCAATCCATTTTGGTCAATCTGGCTGAAACACTTAATGAGTCGTCCCTCCTGTTATGAGTGCCCTTTTGCAACAACAGAAAGAACTGCAGACATATCTCTTGGGGATTTGTGGGGGGTGCATCTTTATTGCCCTGAATTATATGGAGAAAATGGAGGGGCATCTTTAGCGGTTGCTAATACTGAAAAGGGGAAAACAATACTTAAAGCTGCGGAGACTCAAATGTATGGACATGAGTTGAAATTTGAGGATGCTCTAAAATACCAGTCTCCGATGAGAAAACATATTGATATGAATCCAGAGAGAGCGCGGTTTATGAAGGACCTCAAAGGAGACATGAGCGTTGAAAAAATCAATAAGAAGTGGGCGACGAAGCCAACTCTGAAACTGCTTTATCAAAAGTACGTGTGGGGCAATCGACAGAAGGTGTGGCTTTGGAACTTACTCCATAAAAAATGAAAAAGGAGAAATAAGGATGCTTAATTTTACAGTTGGTCCAGTAATGTCAGACGATGTGGTGCGTGCTGTTGGTGCGGAACAAGTCCCATATTTCAGAACTTCAGAGTTCTCTTCAATTATGCTTGAAAACGAGACGTTGATGAAGAAGTTTGCTAAAGCTGGCGATGACGCCCGAACGGTGTTTATTACTGGTTCTGGTACGGCTTCTATGGAAGCTACAGTTATGAATGTCTTTGACAAGACAGACAAAGTGTTGGTCGTAAATGGGGGAAGCTTTGGTCATCGCTTTGTTGAACTGTGCCAGATTCATGATATTCCGTATGAGGAAATCAAACTCGAACCAGGGAAAGCATTGAAGACTGAGCAATTGGCTGCGTATAATAATAAGGGGTTTACAGGATTTTTGGTCAATGCACATGAAACATCGACGGGTGTTCACTATGATATGGAAATGATTAGTGAATTCTGCAAAAGGAATAGTCTTTTTTTGGTTGTAGATGCAATCAGTTCTTTCTTGGCGGATGATTTTGACATGAAAGGACTGGGTGTGCAGGTAATGATTACGGGTTCGCAGAAAGCATTGGCTTGCCCCCCCGGAGTATCGATTATAGTTCTTTCTCATGAAGCGGTTGAGCGCATTGAAAAACATGATGTAAAGTGCATGTACCTGGATTTGAAGTCGGCACTTAAAAATGGGGAGCGAGGACAGACTCCTTTCACACCAGCTGTCGGAACACTGCGCCAAATTAATGCACGCCTGAAAGAAATTGAAGCTGCAGGCGGCGTTGAGGCGGAAACAAAGAAAATTGCAGAACTGGCTCAGGATTTCAGAAAAAAAATTCAAGGATTTCCATTCGAGATTGTTTCTGAGTCGATGTCCAATGCTGTTACACCACTACACCCGCTGCATGTGTCAGCCTATGAGATATTTATTAGGCTCAAAAATGAATATGGTATTTGGATTTGTCCCAATGGTGGAGAAATGAAAGAAAAAATCTTCCGCGTAGGCCACATTGGCGCATTGACGAAAGAAGATAATACTACCCTTGTAGATGCTTTTAAGGATTTGCAGAAGCGTGGGCTTCTTTAATTGATATGGAAGGAAGCAAGATATGGTAAAGGTTATTACGTATGGTACTTACGACTTGCTTCACTATGGTCATATCAAGCTTTTAGAACGCGCGAAAGCACTGGGTGATTATTTGATTGTAGGCGTTACGGCAGACGACTATGATAAAACGCGCGGAAAAATAAATGTGCAACAATCTCTAATGGAGCGTATCGAAGCTGTACGCGCCACAGGGCTTGCGGATAAGATCATTGTTGAAGAATATGAGGGCCAGAAAATAGACGATATTCGCAGGTATGATGTAGATATATTTACGGTTGGCTCTGACTGGATCGGAAAATTCGATTACTTAAATGAATATTGTAAGGTGGTGTATCTACCGAGAACAGAGGGAATCTCTAGCTCCGAAGTTCGTAGCGAACAGTACAAACTGCGCATGGGAATTGTTGGAAGAGCTGCTTTTAGAACAAAGTTTGTGACAGAGTCCAAGTATGTAAACGGTGTAGAAGTGATTGGCGTATGTGTGCCTCAGAAAAGCGTGGAATCTGAATATGGCAAAATGTTCTTTACTGAAAATTATGAGGAACTTCTCGAAAAGGTTGATGCAGTATATATCATATCTAAACCAGAAAGGCACTATGAGGATGTAAAAAAAGCACTTCTAAAAGGAAAGCATGTTTTATGCGAATCTCCTATCGCGTTAAAAGAATCGGAATGTGAAGAGCTGTATGCATTTGCTAAAGAGCGAGGATTGGTTCTTATGGATGCCATAAAAACAGCCTATTCAACAGCATACGAAAGACTGGTTCTTCTTGCAAAATCAGGGAAAATTGGAAAGGTTGTTTCCGTTGATGCAGTGTGTACTAGTCTACGGGATGGAATTTCAATTGCTGGAACTGATTTGACTCAGAAATGGAATAGCATGTGCGGCTGGGCTCCAATTGCATTGTTACCGGTTTTTCAAATCCTTGGAACAGATTACAACAAAAAAATCATTACAACAAAATTTTTGGATAAATCAGTCAATATGGATGCCTTTACGAAAATCGACTTTACATACGATGATGCTGTTGCGTCAATCAAAGTTGCAAAGGCAGCGAAATCTGAGGGTGAGTTGATTGTGACGGGAACTACAGGATACATCTATGTCCCGGCGCCTTGGTGGAAAACGGACTATTTCGAAGTACGATATGAAAATCCAGAGAACAATAGAAGGTTTTTTTATCAACTTGATGGTGAGGGAATTCGATATGAAATCGTATCATTTTCAAAGCAAATTGAAAATGGACGAAACATGAGTGTGGTTTCAAATATGGTGTCGATGAATATTGTGAAGATTATTGAAGATTTTAATTCTCGGACCGATGTCATAGAAATAGGTGAAAGAAATGTCTGACATTGTTGAATTAACAAAAGAGCAGCTTCGACAGCTTCAATTGATAGACTTGGAGATGATGATTGAAGTGGATAGAATCTGTAGAAAAAACGGAATAAAGTATTCCCTTTCGGGAGGAACACTTTTAGGGGCGATAAGGCATAAGGGGTTCATCCCATGGGATGATGATGCGGATATAATGTTTACGCATGAAGAGTATGAGAAGTTTTACCGTGCATGTAAAAGTGATTTGGATACAGCAAGGTTCTTCCTTCAAGATTTTAGAACGGATTCAGGGTATCGGTGGGGATACGGAAAACTGCGGAGACGGAATACAGAGTACATAAAGCGAGGACAGGAACATCTGGAGCAGAAAACGGGGGTCTGTATCGATTTATTTGAGTATCAGTATCTTCCTGACAACTTGCTGGCAAGAAAAATATATCAGGCAAAGATGTTTTGCTTAAGAAAAGTGATGTACTCATCGCTGGGAAAATTTGCGGAGAAAAACTTTGCTTTGCGGTTGTGGTATAGGCTGCTTGAATTAATTCCAATCCGTGTCGTTCATGATATTAGGTTGCATGATTTAGACAGAGCAAATGATTTGAACAGTAATAAAATGTCATGTGAAATGTTTCCGGATCCGGCGAAAAAAGACGGTATAGACAGCAATATTTTTAAGAAATATGTGGACGTAGAATTTGAAGGAATGTCTTTTATGGCAACAAGGGAATATGACAAATATCTGACGGTCTCTTATGGAAATTATATGCAACTTCCTCCTGAAGAAAAAAGGAAGGGCGTTATGAACGCTGTGCAATACAAGCTTATCCCGGTAGAGTATTCTGATTTGTACAGAAGATATAAAGAAAAAAGTAAGTGAATCTCCCTAAGAGAAATGAGAAAACGATTTGGCTGCCGCGCTTTGAACCGAACCCCGTCAAGAGGTCAATGAAATAAGATTTTTGCTACCAAGTCTCGTCTGCCTGCACAACATGCTGTCTACACAGAATATGGTTTTCAGTTCCGGGACTGGTGGGAGGAGCCATCGTGATGAATGCAGGCGGTGGCATTGAAGAACTTGCTTTTGATGCTGGAACAGAAGAAGATTTTAAGAAGAAGCGTGACAGTCGCATTCAGTTTTGTAAAAAATATCAAGACAACGGGAAGCAGAATTTTGGTTCTGCCTTTTGTACATTTGATCCTTATGTTATGGAAATAATCCGAAGAGTGCCTTTTGGAAAGAAAAATGTTTACTTTTCCGAATAAACTGGAAATTGGATTGTAAATGAAAAAGAAGGAACTTTTAAGGATGTATGTAGCTGTATGGAAAAAGCGGAAAACCTTCATGCCTTGCTAGGGAAAAAATGCATGCCGGATGTTATTATTTGGAAGTGATTTGCGGCGGCGGGAGAAAGCTTAATGAAAAAGGAGAAGTCCATGAACGATCAGGGATATACTATTGATATTCAAGAATTGGCATATTTGCTGGTGAAAAGGTGGTATTTAATTCTGGGATGTACTGTTATTATGGGAATTGCGGGCTATGCATTTGGTACTAACAGTGATCAATATACAGCGACGCAAACCCTTGTAATTACTGCATCGAAAGATACTTTAACAGCCGTTTCGAGGGTGCAAGGCGATTCGTTGCTTATTGATGGTAAGACATATGATCTTACCATAGAACAGAACAGTACGAAAGAGAGCGCAACCGATCGCTTGACGGCATCAAAGCAGTTGGCACCGATATTCGAGTCTGTTTTGACGAGTGATGCTATCCTACAACAAGTGGTAGATGATCTTGACAGTATAACGGTGGAAGCATTGAAAAATATGATTACTGTAAGTACAGATGCTACACCTATGGTGGTCGTGACAGTTAAGGGAGAAACAGAGTCCACGGTTAGTACGATATGTGAAAAATTGGTAACAACAGGTATTAAAAAGTTTCCGGAGATTGCAGAAGCGGAAAGTGTGACCCCACTGGGAGAAATGAGCGTAAAGTATACGGGTACTACTTCGAATACGAAGAAGAATGCACTTATCTTTGCGGTTTTAGGTTTCGTGTTAAGTGTTGTAGTTGTGATTGTACGTCGCTTGACAGACGATACCGTGCGCACAGGTAGTGATATTGTTAACGGATTGGGAATGGAAGTTTTGGGGGTTATTCCGACAGAGGAGGGAAAAAGGCGTGTTTAAAATAGAGCAAAGTGCTGTGCGGGAAGGTATGGGCGTAAAAAGTATGATTATGGAAGCCTACCGTGCTCTTGGAGCAAATTTAGTTAACCAAATCGGCAAAGAAAAGAGCGGTATAGTTGTATTTGCAGCTCCTGATGAAAAAACGAATTCGGTGTCTGTTGTACAGAACCTTGCTTTTGTTATGATGGAAATGGGGCGAAAAGTACTCGTAATTGATGCGGAATTGAGGAATAAAGCACTTACTCGAGAGTCGAACAAAGAAACCGCAGAGGGGTTCGCTGAATGGCTTCTGGGTGAGACATCCTTGCAGGGCGCGACACAAAAAGACGCAATGCGACATTTTGAAATAATGCCTGCAGGCAAGAAGCCGATTCCGGCTGGAATGTTGGCGCGGAAAGAAATCGAGAATGCGGTTCAAAGCTTGAAAGATGTGTACGACTGCGTGTTGGTTTTGACATCTGCAATGGATGAAACAGCGGATGCATTGATGCTGGGGCAGATGGCAGATGGGGCGGTAATAGTTCTTACGGCAGGGAAATCCCGAAAACAGGTTGCAGAATTGGCAAAAGAAAAGTTGGAAGTAGCGGGTGTGAAGGTTTTCGGAGCAATTTTAAGTGAGTATGATGTGAAAACCAGCACAAAGCTAGATGGGTATTACTACATGTATAAGGGCCGGGGCAAGAGCGCCGACATAAGATAAGCAAACTGCTCCCGGAGGAAAAATGGTTTCGATGCGCAGCATTTTTGAGTGCCTGTGGCGTGATCCTTACAGGGGTCATTGGCTTTGTAGGATGCTGCATAATTTTGACTATCAGTGTACGGAAGGCGGCGAAAGTAGAATGGAAACGGCTTGCTGTTCCGGCGTTATTGTGTGCAACTATATTTATTAATCTAGTTACAACACACATTCTCGTAAAACGATCAGAGAAAACACAGTTTCTTCGTTTTTTCTGGATTGCGCCGGTATCACTCACGATTACGGCGACATTGGTATGTATTCTGGAGAAAATTGTGTATGGAAAAGAATATCTGCTATACTGTTTGACGGAGGAACAACAGGAATGAAAATATTGGCATTACCGATTTTCCTTCTGGTTTTTGCGGTGATTCCGTATGGCATAGGCTATGCGCTTTTTGGAAAGATAAGGCATGGAATAGCAACAATAGGAGGCTTTTTTTTCAGCCTCGCTATATTTGAGACGTTGATGCTGCTTTTTCATGTTACGATGGGAAGTCTGCGTGCTATGACGTTCCTTTGGTGCGCAATTTGTGGAAGCGTATCTTTATACGGTTGGCACATGTCTAAAAAAGATGGTGTCGCATTATGTGGAAAATTGGAAAAACCCTCTGATAGGGTGGAAGCGATGCTGTGCGTGGCCGTGTTGTTCTTAGTTGTATTGACTACGGCAAATGCAGTTTGGAATACGACGTACTTGAATTGGGATGACCAAACATATTGTGCAAACGCGGTGGGATCTTGGTATGCGGATCTTGTAAATAGAACCGCCCCGGAGTCAGGACAGTTGAAGGAAGTGTTTTACGATAAAAAATATGTTATAGCCGGATGGCCTATTTTCAGCGCAGTATTGGCTGTACTTACAGACATACATCCTGCAATAATTTATAGAACGATTTTGCCCTTAATAGAAATTCCACTGGCCTATTTTATTATTTACCAAACGCTCTACAACGTTTTAAGTGGGAATATAAAAAAAACACTTTTAAGCATTGTTATTGTACAGATGCTCATCTTTCAGACGGCTGAACTTTCGGCCGGTACAAGCAGGGAGTGGTGGTTCCTAGTCAATACTTGGTCAGGAAAGGCACTTTCGTTTAATATTATGATTCCATTAATCTTGTGGTTAATGTTCGAAATAGAGGACTGCAATGATGAAAAAAGAAGAAAAAAATTATGGAGAGTACAGTTTGTAAGCTGCTTTGCGTGTTGTTCGATTGCGGCATCGTTATTTATGACGGTTCCTGTTACATTGGCAATTTGGGGTAGCTTATACTTGATTCGAACAAAGAGATGGAAAGAATTTGTGGATGTGTGCATTTGCGCGCTTCCAACGGTTATTTGCGCACTGTGGACACTGCATTGAAACAAAAAGGGGCTGCTGCACATCATTCGGGTGGAAAGTGCAACAGCATCCCTAAAAATTAGACGTATATGTTAGTGCCGACCTATTCTGTCGGGGAAAATACTCCGCCTGTGACCGTAAATCATTTGGCAAAAGTTGTACATGGCGAGTTTTGCAAAGATTTCTTGGCAAATAAAGTCGACCTTTTTTGAGTGAGACAGAGCAAAGCCCCGCCACCTATGAATCTGCAACAAAATGATGTTATTATCCGGGATAAGGTACTTTTGTGCTTATATTACAGCAGCTTACTCCCCAGCGCGCGGCTTGTGCGGGAGAGGGAAAGGTTGGCAAGCTCCTGATTGTCCAGCGTGTAGCGCAGGACGAGGACGTTCGCCACAAAGAGGACGGCCAGCTTGACCGGCATGCTGCCGGAGTCGAGCGGGCTTTCTTTGGCACCGCACAGAAGCACGACATCGGCCAGTGCTGCGCCGGGGGCGTCGCTGTAGTGGGTGAGCAGGATGACCTTGGCACCGTTCTCCCTGGCCAGATGCAGCGTGTCCATCATATCCCGCGTTGCGCCGGAGTAGGAGACAAAGACCACGACGTCCTCGGGACCCATCAGGCTGGCGGCGATGGCCTGCATGTGGCTGTCGCCTGCCGTGCGGAACTTGGTGGAGAGCATCGAGAACCGCGCCCAGATGTCGCAGGCCAGTATATAGCTGCCGCCCTGCCCGAAAAAGAACACCTGCCGTGCCCGCTGCAAAAGCGTGGCCGCGCGGTCCACCGACTCGGGGTCCAGTGCGCTGCGGGTGCCGTTCAGTGCCTCGATGGCGGTGTTGTAGGCGTGGGTGCAGAGCGTCTGGGTGTCGACGCCCGGCTCCAGCTTGAGCGAGACCGGCATCGCCGTGGCCGTGGCCTTTGCCAGCGCGATCTTCATCTCGTTATAGCCGTCAAAGCCCAGGGCGCGGCAGAAACGGAAAATCGTAGCCTCTGCCACACCGCAGGCTTTTGCCAGCGATGAGATCGACAGGTATTGTGCGTCCTCTGCGTGCTGCATAAGGTAATCCGCAACGATGATGCCGGATTTCGTCAGGCTGTCGCGCTTGGTGCGCAGCATATCCCAAAAACTTTGCTCTGCCATGATGGAGGGTCCTTTCTGCTGTGATGGATTGGTATTGCGGGGATGGCCGTCGGGCCGATGCCCCCTCTTAGCCCCCTCGCAGAGGGAGGCAAGGAGGCTGGCCGCTGCTATTACTTATAATGTATCCCCGGTCAGCGCCTTTTGCAAGGCTTTGGCCAGGACTTTGTGGGACTGGACGGTCATGTGCATGCCGTCAAGGGGCGAGCAGCCCGCGCCGGGCAGTGTGTTGGCGTCCAGGAACCGCACATTGGCGATGTCCTTCAGCATCGGCTCCAGCTGGGCGGCAATGCCGGCGCAGCGTTCATGGCAGCCGGTGCCCATGGCATCTTTAAAAATCAGGTGGTCGTACTCCGGTGTGATGGACGGCGGAACGATGACGAGCACGTCCGGCCTGGCGTTGTCGCGCCAGCATTCGGTGTGCAGGGCCTTCTTGACGAGCCGCACGATGCCCCGAGAGATCAGATGGGAATTGCAGCCGAACCGCTCCTTGCTGTCGTTCGTGCCCAGCATGATCGTCACGGTGTCCAGCGGCGCGTGGCTCATCAGGATCGGCGTGATGACCCGCAGCCCGTTCATACCTTCTGTAATAGGGTCGTCAAACACGGCGGTGCGCCCGGGCAGCCCCTCCTCGACCACGCTCCAGCCGTCGCCCAGCAGATCCTGCAGCACCATCGGGTAGCGCTCATCGTCGCCGTAGCGCCCGTCGCGGGCAGGGTCATAGCCGTAGGTGTTGGAATCGCCGAAGCAGAGCACCCGGCGGCGGGTCATATTTTCATAATTCATAAAAAAGGATCCCTTTCTTAAAAATGAAAAGTTATTTCGTTCCTTCCATTATATAGGGAAATGCCCGCGCTTGCAAGAGGCTTTTTTTCCGGAAAAAGCGGCCTGTTTTTGTGCAAATGTGCAAAAATTGAGACGAATTGCGTGAAAAGGATGTTTCATTTTGACATCTTGTATTTTTTGACAAAAAGAGTATCCTACTACCAAAGCAAAGGCGCTTACCCGTAAATGTAACGGGTGAGCGCCTTTTTGCTTTACAGCACCAAAGCGCGCGCGACAGAAAATTTTCAAAGGTAAAAGTTGTTTTCATTTTGTAATAAATCAAAAAAGAGGCGATTTTCCCATGAAAAGCAAGAAAAACCGATAGAAACGCATGTATTTTGCGAAAATGTGGATGGGATTTGTGCAGCATGTACAAAAACGACAGCTTTTCTTGGCTATTTCACCTCTGGACAAAATGAAAAAAGTTTTCTAAAATAGAGACATCACGAGGGACACAGAACGAAGATGCCCCACAAAGGCCGAAAGGCAAAAAAGGAGAACAACCTATGAAGAAGCAAGTTTCCGCGATCCTGGCCGCCAGCATGGCAGCCAGCATGCTCGTCGCCTGCGGCGGCTCCACTTCCAGCGCAGCGACCTCTACCGCACCTGCTGAAAGCACCTCTACCGCCTCCAGCGAGGCCGCTCCCGCGGAGTCCACCGCCGATGCCGGTCAGGCTGCTGACATTACGCTGTGGACCTACCCCATCGGCAAGTGGGGCGATTCCGAGTCCGTTGATGCGCTGCTGGCAGACTTCAATGCCCAGTATCCTGACATCCACGTCACCGTCGAGTACCTCGACTACACCAACGGCGACGACCAGGTCAACACCGCTATCGAGGGCGGCAGCGCACCTGACATCGTCATGGAAGGACCCGAGCGTCTGGTTGCCAACTGGGGCGCCAAGGGCCTGATGGCCGATCTGAGCGACCTGTGGACCGACGACCAGAAGGCCGACATCAGCGCCAGCGTTGAGGCTGCCTGCAAGGATTCCTCCGGCGCTTACTACGAGTTCCCGCTCTGCATGACCGCGCACTGCATGGCCATCAACAAGACCGTGTTTGAGGCTGCCGGTGCTATGCAGTATGTCGATGCCGAGAACCACACCTGGACCACCGACAACTTCCTGAAGGCTGTGCAGGCCGTCTACGACTCCGGCAAGACCGACGTCGGCGCGATCTACTGCAGCGGCCAGGGCGGCGACCAGGGCACCCGCGCCATCATCAACAACATGTACGGCGGCACCTTCACCGATGCGGCCCACACCAAGTACACCGCTGATTCTGCCGAAAACATCAAGGCAATCGAGGCCCTGTACAACCAGGACGGCATCAACTTTGACGCCTCCATCAACGGCGGCGAGGAGATCACCCTCTTCCGCAACGGCACCCTGCAGATGGCCTTCTGCTGGAACATTGCCCAGCAGACCAACGCTGACAACAGCGCAGCCGGCACGACCAACAGCGGCGACGACATCCTGTTCATGGCGTTCCCGACTGAGTCCGGCGACCCCGCACTGTGCGGCGGCATCTGGGGCTTCGGCGTGTTTGACAACGGCGACGAGAACAAGATCGCTGCCTCCAAGACCTTCATCAACTTCATGGCCAACTCTGACGAGACCGCAAAGGCCGTCAAGACCTCTACTTACTTCTCCGTCAAGAACTCTCTGTCCGACCTGTACAAGGACGACGAGGTCATGAACGAGTACCAGAAGCTCATGCCTTACCTGGGCGACTACTATCAGGTCACTCCCGGCTGGGCCGAGGCTCGTACCGCTTGGTGGAACATGCTGCAGCAGGTTGGCCAGGGCACTGACGTGACCACCGCCGTTACCGAGTTCTGCAACACCGCCAACGCAGCGGCCAGCGCATCCTGAACCTCCTGAAAAAACCTCCGGTTTGTAACTAAACCCCACGGCGTCCGACCTCTGACATAAAACGCAGCGGTGGGGCGCCGCTTTTATCGAATGAACCTGTGACTTTAAAACAGAAGGGAGCGATCCTCTTGGCACATACCGCAGCTGCCAAAAAGCAGAGCGAGCCGAAGATGAGCCGCGCGCTTGTCCGGCAGGAGACCATCGCAGGTTACCTGTTCCTGCTGCCCAGCCTCATCTTCTTTATCGGCTTTGTCATCTACCCCATGGTGATGTGCATCTTCACCAGCTTCTTTGACTCCAGCATGAACCGCGCCGATGTGTTCATCGGCCTGCAGAACTATGTGGAGCTGTTCCACGACAGCGTCTTTCTGGGCGCACTGCGCAACACGCTGATCATTGTTGTCGTGTCGGTGCCTATCACCTGCATCTTCTCGCTGTGGGTGGCGTCCGCCATCGTCAACATGCCGCCGTGGGCGACCTCGCTGTTCCGCGTCATCTTCTATCTGCCCGTCGTCACCGGCTCTGTCGCTGTTACCGTCGTGTGGAAGTGGATGTTCAACAACTACTACGGCATCTTCAACTATCTGGGCAAGTCGATGGGCCTCATTGACCAGAACATCAACTGGCTGGGCGATACCCGCTACGCGCTGGCCTGCATCATCCTGATCCTGCTCACGACCTCCGTCGGCCAGCCCATCGTGCTGTATGTCTCCGCGCTCGGCAACGTGGACCAGTCTCTGGTCGAGGCCGCTGAGGTGGACGGTGCCACGAAGCTGCAGGCCTTCTGGAAGATCAAGTGGCCGCAGGTCATGCCCACCACGCTGTACATCCTGGTCATCACGACGATCAACTCCTTCCAGTGCTTCGCGCTGATCCAGCTGCTGACGTCCGGCGGCCCGAACCACTCCACCGATACCATCATGTACTACATCTACCACACAGCCTTCAAGCTGTACCGCTACGGCTACGGCAACGCGATGGGCGTTATCCTCGCCATCATGATCGCCGTTCTGTCCGCTGTGCAGTTCAAGGTCACGCAGTCTGATTAAGAAGGAGGGAAATGACTATGGATACCAAAAAGAAAAAAAAGAAGATTTCCCCCTACATGGTGTTCAGCACCATCGTCATCATCCTGTTGGCCATCGCGTTCGCGTTCCCGCTGTACTGGATCATGACAGGCTCCTTCAAGACGCAGATCTCCATCAACTCCACCACCCCTGAATGGTGGCCGAGCGAGTGGGTCATGACGAACTATGACAAGCTGTTCAGCCGCCAGAAGTCCCCGCTGTGGGAGTTCGCGGTGCCGTTCAGCAGCCACTTCAGCGCGAACGGCAAGGACATCATCTGGTGGGCCGGTCCCCAGGTGCCCGCCGCTGTGCGCTGGCTCATCAACACGGTCTTTATGGCCGTTGCCTCGATGATCCTGACCTGCATCACCTCCGCTATGGCAGGCTATGCGCTGGCAAAAAAGCGCTTTGTGGGCCGCAGCATCCTCTTTACCCTGATCGTCTGCGCCATGGCGCTGCCGAAGCAGGTCATCCTGATCCCCCTGCTGCGCGAGATGAGCAGCCTGCAGCTCTATAACACGATCTGGGCGGTCATCTTCCCCATCGTCGGCTGGCCGTTCGGCGTATTCCTGATGAAGCAGTTCAGTGAGGGCATCCCCGGCGAGATGCTGGAGGCCGCCCGCATCGACGGCGCGAGCGAGGCCAAGACCTTTGTCCGCATTGCGCTGCCCATGATCAAGCCGGGCATCGGCGCACTGGCCATCTTCACCTTCATCAACTCGTGGAACGATTACTTCATGCAGTTGATCATGCTGTCCAGCACCAGCAAGCTGACGATCTCTCTTGGTATCGCCAAGCTGCAGGCCGAGAACTCCACCGACTACGGCCTGATCATGGCCGGTGCCGCGCTGGCAGCCGTGCCCATCATCATCGTGTTC
>ERZ791623.366-NODE-366-length-29091-cov-13.404257_pt1 | contig 29091 bp, 29 predicted proteins | sample MGYA00510268_ERZ791623 | MGnify/ENA primary metagenome ERZ791623 (study PRJEB30046, sample SAMN00715216) | human gut metagenome | study: EMG produced TPA metagenomics assembly of the A metagenome-wide association study of gut microbiota in type 2...
CTATCATGGTCTTGTTTGTTTCTTGTTATTGTTTAAAGCCTAACAGGGCACGGGCGTTCTGTACGGCAGCCTCTGTCAGGGTGGTACCGCTGAGCATGTGGGCAATTTCCTGCACCCGTTCTTCATCCGTCAGGCGACGGATATGACTGTTGGTTCCGGTGTCGGTATCTTCCTTGTACACCTTGTAGTGCGCAATTCCGCGTGCGGCAATCTGGGGCAGGTGAGTGATGCTGATAACCTGGCGGTTCTGGCGTCCCATGTCCTGCATTATCAGTGCCATTTTCTCTGCGATGGAGCCTGACACACCGGTATCAATTTCATCGAAGATGATGGTCGGCAGTTTGACGGCTCCGGCAATCATGGCCTTGAGTGAAAGCATGACGCGGGCAATTTCACCTCCCGAAGCGATGGAAGCCACGTTCTGCAAAGTTCCGTTCTTATTGGCTGAGAACAGGAAAGTCACGCTGTCCATCCCTTTGCTGTCGGGTTCTTTTCTGGGAGTCAGTTCCACGGCAAAACGCACGTTAGGCATACCCAGTGGGATGAGCAGGGATTCCATCTGCGATTCAATGTGCCGTGCCGACTGTGTACGAAGCGCGGTCAGCTTTTCGGCCTGACGAAGCACCTCGGCATACAATTTCTTCTTTTCACCCTCCAGTTCTGCAATCCGGTCATCGAAAGAAGTGATGGCATTCAACTGGCTGCGATAGTTTTCCGTCAGCTCAATCAGTTCTTCTACCGACTGCACACGGTGTTTCTGCTGTAAGGAATAAATCAGGTTCAACCGTTCGTTGACAAAATCCAGACGTGCCGGATTGAATTCCACTTCTTCCTCCGCATTGCCGATTTCGCGGGAAATATCTTTCAGCTCAATGTAGCAGCTGTTCAGCCGTTCCATCCATTCCTTAGCCGGTGCATATACCTGTGTCAGACTCTGAAGAGTCTGCATGCATTCCTTGGTCAGTGAAACCGTACCGCCTTCCTCGCCGTTAATCAACTGGCTGGCTCTATAGAGTCCGGCCTTGATGTCTTCGGCATGGCTCAGGGTCTCCGCTTCCTGTTCCAGTTCTGTCTGTTCTCCGTCTTTCAGTCCGGCTTCTTCCAACTGTTCCAGCTGAAAGCGGATATAGTCTTCATCCTGACGGCTCTTTTCAGCCTGTGCGATGAAATCATCCAGTTCCTTTGCCACCTTTTTATAAGAAAGGTATACCGACTGATAAGCCGACAATGCCTGCTCGTCTTGTGCCAGGATGTCCAAAATGTTCAACTGAAACCCTTCCTTGTTCAGCAGCAGGTTCTGGTGCTGGCTGTGTACGTCAATCAGTTTCTCGCCCAGCATTTTCATCTGTGCCAGCGAAGCCGGCGTATCGTTGATGAAAGCACGGCTCTTCCCGTTGGCCGACACTTCACGGCGAAGGATACATTCGTCCGGTTCAAATTCGATGTCATTCTCCTGAAAGAACGGTTCCATGCCGTAGTTGGCAATCCGGAAAGTCGCCTCCACGATGCACTTGGAAGCTCCCTTCTTGATGGATTTCACGTCGGCACGCTGTCCCAACAGGAGTCCGATAGCCCCTAAGATAATAGACTTTCCGGCACCGGTCTCGCCGGTAATCACCGAAAAACCAGACGTAAAGTCAATGTCCAGCTTATCAATCAGGGCATAGTTCTGTATAAAGATAGACTGTAGCATAACGGTTTAGGAATGAAACAGACTGGAAAGTTTATCCACAATGTCTTCGGCCACTTCCTGCTTGCGCTTTAACGGGTAGGAAACAGCTTCAGTGCGGTCTATAATCGTAATCTTGTTGGTGTCGCAACGGAAACCGGCTCCTTTGTCATTCAGCGAGTTCAACACGATGAAGTCAAAGTTCTTGCGTGCCAGCTTATCCTGGGCATGGCTTACCTCGTCGCAAGTTTCCAGTGCAAACCCCACCAGTAACTGGTCCGGACGTTTTTCCTTTCCTAAGGAAGCGGCAATGTCGCAAGTCGGTTTCAACCGCAGCACCAGGTCGTCCTTTCCCCGTTTGATTTTCTGGTCGGCCACCTGTTCCGGTGTGAAGTCCGCTACGGCCGCACACAAGATTCCTGCGTCTGCATCCTTGAAGGCATCGGCAGCTGCACGGTGCATTTCGGCCGCACTCTCCACGTCTATGCGACGAATGTTCGGATGAACCGTCTGCAGGGTAACCGGACCGCTCACCAACACCACTTCCGCTCCACGTGAAGCACAAGCCTCAGCCAGGGCATAGCCCATCTTTCCGGAAGAGTAATTGCCGATAAAGCGCACCGGGTCAATTTTCTCATAAGTAGGCCCTGCGGTAATGACGATTTTCCGTCCGGCCAGGTCTTGCTGACGGGCAAAGAACGCTTCTAATACCTCGATGATTTTCTCAGGCTCTTCCATGCGTCCTTTTCCTACCAGGTGGCTGGCCAGCTCGCCCGAAGCCGGTTCGATAATATGATTGCCATAGCTGCGCAGAATGTCGAGGTTATGCTGGGTAGAAGGATGAGCAAACATATCCAGGTCCATGGCCGGAGCCACAAACACCGGAGCCTTCATCGACAGGTAGGTTGTCACCAACATGTTGTCGGCCACCCCGTGCGCCATCTTTCCGATGGTAGCAGCCGTAGCCGGGGCAATGACCATGGCGTCGGCCCATAATCCCAAGTCCACGTGGCTGTGCCATGTGCCGTCACGCTGTGAGAAAAACTCGCTGATGACCGGTTTGCTGGTCAGCGCCGAAAGCGTGATGGGAGTGATGAACTCCTTTCCTGCCGGCGTGATGACAATCTGCACCTCCGCACCTTTCTTAATCAGTCCGCGTGTCAGCACGGCCGCCTTGTAGGCCGCAATGCTACCCGTGATACCCAGTACAATTTTTTTGCCTTGTAGTGTATTCATGCTACCTTCCGTTTACTTGACCAGCCCCGTTTCGCGCAGGCGGATTTTTGTCAATACATTCTTCGTGTTCAGCGTGAAGTCTCCGTTCATAATCCAGCCGTAGTAGCCCATGTCTTTCTTGAGCACTTCCGATACCGGAATACCTTTGTATTTCCCGAAGTTGAACACTTCCACGCCGTTATCGTCATACACGATTCTTCCGGCAAAGTCCACGTTCTTGCTATAGCTGGAATATTCCGACAGGTAATTGATGTCGTTCTGGAGCACGTCAGGATAATGGTCGAGCTGTGCCTTCAGCACCTCGTAGGTGGCCCTTGTATCGGCTTCTGCCGTGTGCGCGTCTTCCAGGTTCTTTCCGCAGTAGAACTTGTAGGCAGCCGAAAGCGTGCGCTGTTCCAGCTTGTGGTAAATCACCTGCACGTCGATAAACTTCCGCTTGGTCAGGTCGATGTCGATGCCTGCGCGGAGGAATTCCTCTACCAGCACCGGCACGTCAAAGCGGTTGGAGTTAAAACCGGCAATGTCGGCCCCTTCAATGTCGCGGGCAATGTCCTTTGCCACTTCCTTGAAAGTAGGGCAGTCGGCCACATCCTCGTCGTGAATGCCATGAATGGCAGTCGATGCCTCCGGAATGTGCATTTCCGGATTGATGCGCAAGGTCTTGGCCTCTTCGTTGCCGTTAGGATAAACCTTCAAGTAACAGATTTCTACAATACGGTCTGTATTAATGTTGGTGCCCGTGGTCTCCAGGTCGAAGAACACGAGCGGATTTTTCAAGTTCAGTTTCATGAGTCTGTGTGTAACAAAAAAGGATTAGTCGTTCAGCATCATCGGCATCAGCAGCATCAGCAGGTCTTCGTCTTCCTCCTGTTCTTCGGGAACGATGACACCAGCGCGTGACGGGTCGGCCAGTTCGATGATGATGTTCTGTGCAGAAATGTTGTTCAGGATGTCAATCAGGAATGACGACTTGAAACCGATGCTCATCGGGTTACCGCCATACTGGCAAGCGATGGTTTCTTCGGCCGAAGTAGAGAAGTCGATGTCCTGTGCAGAAATCTTCATCTGGTTTTCCGACAAGCTCAGCTTGATCAGACTGCTTGACTGTGAAGAGAACACAGACACACGGCGCAGGGCACTGATGAAGAGCGCACGGTCAATGATGGCACGGTGCGGGTTGTTCTGCGGAATGACAGAGTTATAGTTCGGATAACGTCCTTCAATCAGACGGCAGATCATCTGATAGTTTTCGAGGGTGAACATGGCATTGCGGTCGTCAAAACCAATATGTACGTCGCCCTGTTCTTTCGGCAGCAGGTTCTTCAGCAGGTTGGCCGGCTTCTTCGGAAGGATGAAGGCAGCTTTTTCTGCTCCTCGTGCGGCATAGGTCTTGCAACGTACTAGCTTATGACCGTCGGAAGCCACCAGTGTAATGTCTTCCGTACTGATGTCGAAATAAATACCGTTCATCACCGGACGAAGTTCGTCGTCGGCAGTCGCAAAAAGGCTGCGGTTTACGCCGTTCATCAAGATTTCTGCTCCCATGATCACCTGTACGGCATTGCTGCCCAATGCCTGTGCCTGCGGATATTCGTCGGCATTCTGTCCCATCAGACTGTATTTTCCATTCAGGTATTCCACGGTGATTTCCATGTTGCTGGGTTCGATGTGGAAACTCAGCGGCTGTTCAGGAATCTCTTTCAATGCTTCCAGCAATGTTTTGGAAGAAACGGCGAAACGGCCGTCACTGTCCGATTCGTTCACTTCGATGGAAGTAGACAGCGTAGTGTCATTGTCCGAAGCAGTCATAAAGAGTGTACCGTCTCTCAGTTCGAAGAGGAAACAGTCCAAAATAGGTAATGAATTTCTTGAGTTGATTACTCGGCTGATAGCCTGCAAATGACTGAATAAAGCAGTACTTGAAACGATAAACTTCATAGCTGTTTTTATATTTATTTTTGTTCTGTTTTTATTATTAAATGCATCTACGGATGCTCTAAACCAATTGCCAAAGTTACGAAAAGATTGCATACGCCCCACAAAAAAAGGTCTTAAAAATTAGTTTTCTTCTATGGAAAGTCGTAATTTCGTCACCGAATTTAAAAATACTATTTATGGAATTAGCAGGAAGAGTGATTGCGGTTCTGGAACCGAAAGGCGGTACCTCGCGGAACGGCAACGAATGGAAGGTACAAGAATATGTCATCGAAACACACGACCAGTATCCGCGCCGTATGTGCTTTGATGTCTTTGGTGACGACAAAATCAAACAGTTTAATATTCAGGTGGGCGAGGAACTGAACGTATCGTTCGACATTGATGCCCGCGAATGGCAAGGACGCTGGTTCAACAGTATCCGTGCATGGAAGGTGGAACGTGTGGGAGCCACTCCTCAAATGCCTCCGGTAGAAGCTCCATTCCCTCCGGTAAATGCAGCTCCGGCCGATTTCTCCATGACAGACGAGAAAGACGACCTGCCGTTCTAAATGAATAAAAGAAATTTGAAAGCCTCCTTTGCTTCTAAAAAGATGAAGTGAAGGAGGTTTTTTATTGTCCGTTTTCGGCCGTGTACTTGACGGGTTGTCGGGGTTGGCAGGCATTTTTATAAAGTATATATACAGGTGTGGAAAAATATAACGCTTATATTTTTCCACACCTGTATATAGGAAGTTTGAAAAACCGGTGCCAACCCCGACAACCCGTCAAGCTTTCCGTTGTCGGTTTATGCTCCTTTGTTGGTTTAATGTTTGTAAATCAGGTAAGTATGGTTTTTCTTCCATTCTTCCTTATTATTGCTTGAAATCTTTGTTTGAAGGCATTTTCACACACTTTTTCGTGTTGGTTTTACATCTGTTTGCATTTGTATATCTTTGTGACAAAACGCACTTACGTTTTGACTCAAATGCACTTGTGTTTTGATTCAAACGTACTTGCGTTTTGGGTTGAATGCACTTGCGTTTTTTAAAGAGTTGAGAGTGCTTTTATTTTCTGCAATTGGGGAGGTTTGCAGGGGAATATGTCTGTGTTTTTTTCTAACTTTGTAAAAACCATTGAAAGTTATGAAAACAAAATTGTTGATTGCCCTGTTCGGCCTGCTTTTGTGTTTGGGCGGAAGCTCTTGCATGGTGCATCGCCATGCACCTAAGCCACCACATAAGAAGGGGATTCCTCCTGGCCATGCGAAAAAAATACGTGGTAAAAAATCTGCAAAGTTTGATGCTCCCGGACATCGTAAGCATCTTCCTCCTCAATTGTAGATATATAAAGCGTAAAGGAATTAATTGATAAATCTTTTTATGCTTTCTACGTTTCTCGTGACCGAAACGTAGGTTTTCTTTTCTTGGGTTGGCAAGTTTGCGAATGAAAAAATTACGATGAATACATTGCGTAAAGGTACTCCGCTGGATGTGAAATACATCATATTCCAACGAGTGAATACCGCTGGAGTACCTTTAACTCCACAAGAAATGCGTCATGCATTGAATCAGGGGTCTGCGGCGATATTTATAAAGGAACTGGCTGATATGGAGTCTTTTAAAAAGGCTACCAATTATTCTGTGGAAAGCAAGCGAATGCAAGACCGGGATTTTGTAAACCGATTTATCACGTTCTTTATTGGCTATCAGGACTATATGGGCGACTTGGACATGTTCCTGAATGATAAGATGGGGGAATTGAACAAAATGACTTCTGAGCAAAGGGATGACATACGTGTCTCTTTTGACAAGGCGATGAAGTGCTGTTATGAGATATTCAAAAAAGATACATTTCGTAAGCGATATAAGCAGGAAGACAGAAGGAAACCCATATCCAAATCGGTATATGATACGTTGAGTGTAAATATCGCTTGGCTTAGCGATGAGGAAAGAAAACTTTTGCTAAAAAATACTGAAGCCTTCAAAGCCGGAATGATTCGTTTGTTTAATGATAAAAAATTCGATTTTTCCATAACAACCGGTACTGGAAAGAAATACAATGTAGAACAACGTTTTACGATGGTAAAATCATTAATAAAAGAAATAATAAGCCTATGATAACCCATTTGAGCATAAATAATTTAAAGTAAAGAAGATGCAAAGAACATGCTTCTGAAAGCCATTGGACAGATTTGCGGGTCCTTTATTTTTTCGACCAGATACACAACCGGTATATAGAATTCAAGCCTGAAAGTGAGAACACTTATCATGGATTTCATCTTGATACAATAGATGAAAAGAGGGTGCCGGAAGAAATTAAGATGATAATAAAAGAACTGATGTCACGATTTTTAAAAAACTGTTATTCGCTGTTTTCGATAAAAAACAGTACTTTTGTCCTCATTAATTAATTCACAATTTGAATAATGGCAAAAAAAACAGTCATACAAGATATTAAGCTCGTCGACTTCCCCGAGGAAATTGACGGACAAAACAACATTAAAGTCTATGGAGAAACCAGTTGGGAAAATCAATTGGCTGTACTCAGCCATTATCTGCATAACAACAATTGCATCGAAGGTGAAGAAAGTAAGTTGGAAGTGATGTATGCCATCCGTGAGTTTTTAGAGCAGAAAAAAGAGAACAAGGAAGATAAAATAACGGATGAATATGTGGCTAAGGTCGCAGAAGATCCTGCCGCATACGGTCTGTTCTTGGAATTCTTCAACGTGCCGTTTCCCGCCCCTAAAGAACCAAAATTCACTTTCATTGACCTATTTGCCGGAATGGGAGGTTTCCGTTTGGCCATGCAGGCGCAAGGTGGCAAGTGTGTGTTTTCATCAGAATGGAACAAGTATGCTCAAAAGACTTATTTGGCAAATTTTGGAGAAATGCCATTTGGCGATATTACGAAAGAAATGACAAAAAGTTATATTCCTCAAAATTTTGATGTGTTATGCGCTGGTTTTCCATGTCAACCATTTTCTATTGCCGGAGTTTCGAAGAAAAAAAGTCTTGGGCGGGAAACGGGGTTCAAGGATAAAACGCAAGGTACGTTGTTTTTTGACGTGGCAGACATTATCAGTCGTCACCGTCCTAAAGCGTTCTTTTTGGAGAATGTAAAAAACTTGATGTCACATGACAAAGGCAACACATTCAAGGTAATCAAAGGCACATTAGAGGAGTTGCGTTATTCGCTCCATTATCTTGTCATGGATGGACAAACCTATGTGCCACAACATCGGGAACGTATCATGATAGTAGGTTTTGACCAGGATATCTTTCATGGAAAAGAACGATTCGCCTTTCCCGAGCAGAAACAATCAACTCGGAGTATCAAAGAGATACTTAACCCTGATATTGACGAAAAATACACATTGAGTGATAAACTTTGGAACTATCTGCAAAACTATGCAGAAAAGCATCGCGCCAAAGGAAATGGATTTGGTTTCGGAATGGTGGATCTGAATGGTATTTCTCGTACGTTAAGTGCTCGTTACTATAAGGATGGCTCAGAAATCCTTATTCCACAAACAGGAGGAAAGAATCCTCGTAGATTATCTCCCCGTGAATGTGCCCGACTAATGGGATATCCAGATGAATATCGTCTTAACCAAGTCTCTGACGTACAAGCTTACAAGCAATGTGGGAATTCAGTTGTGGTGCCTCTTATCACAGCTGTTTCAGAACAATTAGTAAAAACCATGTTAAATGATTGATTGTTATGAGTGAATTTCTAAATAATGCCATAGTCAAAGTACAAAATGCCAAATATGCATTTTGCCGTTTCATTACAGCTAATGATGTCGGAAAAAATGGTTCACATCAAGCTGGCTTCTATATCCCCAAATGCGCAGCAGCACTTTTGTTCGATACTCCGGGAGTGAAAGGTGAGAACAAAGATAAAATGGTAAAGGTCAAGTGGCAAGATGATTTTACAACCGACAGTCGTTTTATCTATTATGGGCAAGGGACACGCAATGAATACCGAATAACCCGTTTCGGTAAGGGCTTTCCTTTTTTTGAGGAAGACAATGTAGGCGATTTGCTCATTATTGCCCAACAGAGTGAGGATTATTATTATGGTTTCGTTTTGCAAACAGATCAGGACATTGACGATTTCTTTGCCTATTTCAACCTTTCTCCGGAGAAAACAAATCAATTGATTGATATTACACAAGCAAGTACACCGGAAAAGCAATTGGAAATCGGCATCCAAGAGCTTGTTGCCTTATACGACGATTTTCCAGAAACCCGGCAAATGGCTCAGTTCGCCAGAGACATATACAACAAAGCTCATCATATCACGGACATTCATATTTGTAAGTCTCCAGATGAACAGCTATTAAAATGGATTGATACGGAGTACAGTTTATTCCGCAGTTTCGAGGAGAAAGTTTATGCACCTATTTACAATGTACCTTTTTCTAGCTGTCAAGAATTGGTTAAATTCTCTAATATCATTCTTAACCGTCGCAAATCCCGTGCAGGCAAATCCTTGGAACATCACCTTGCAACCATATTCACGGCGGCACAATTGGAGTACGAAGAACAAGTCGTAACAGAAGACAATAAAAAGCCCGATTTCCTGTTTCCCAATGGAGAAGCTTACCATGACATACTGTTTCCTGCTAATAAGCTGGTATTTCTTGGAGCAAAAACAACTTGTAAAGACCGCTGGCGACAAATCCTGAATGAAGCAGACCGCATCGAGACCAAGTATTTGTTTACCTTGCAACAAGGCATTTCCAAGAATCAGCTTCGGGAAATGAAACATGAACACCTTAAACTTGTCGTTCCTGCCCCTTACCGAACATCATTTGATAAAGAGTTTCAACCTGAAATTGAAACATTGGCTTCATTCATCGAAATGGTTAAATTAAAACAAAGCAGCGCCCCCATCTATTCAGTATAAATCTCCTCTTCTCATATCTCGTAACCATTCAAAAATGGCCTATTGATTAGCATTGCTCATTCCCATACCTTCGTGCTAAACTTAACCCCGAAAGAAAGAGTGATAAGACCGATTACTGTCCAACGAAAGAATAGCCTGTTCTTCGGACGTTTGAAAGGAATACAGAGTTCCGCAATCTATAATACATTTATAGAAACCTGCGAACAGGCAGGAGTCTCCTTCAGAGATTACTTCTGCAAGTTGCTCAGAGAATTAAAAAAGGGAAGAACGGATTACGAAAACCTTCTTCCCATGACAATATGCAAATAATAATCGTAAAGGGGCTATCCTAAAATTGGAAACTTACGTTATTATTAATAAATTGTAGGTATGAACGAAGAAAAGGATATACGTTGGTTGCAACGTTTCGATAATTATCGAAAAGCACTGTTCCGGTTAAAACAGGCTGTAAAAATAGTTTCAGGTAATATTGAAGAGGATGAATATGATGAAATTGATGAATTGCTGAAAGAAGGCTTGATACAGCGTTTCGAGTATACTCATGAACTTGTCTGGAAGGTGATGAAAGACTATGCAGAATATCAGGGATATACTGATATAAGAGGTTCGCGTGATGCTTTCCGCAAAGCTTTTGAAATGGGAATTATAACAAACAAACGCTGGATGAACTTAATAGAAGACAGAAATCTTACATCGTATAATTATGACGATGAAACGGCAGAAGAGATTTTGGAACTTATAATTAAAGTTTATTTCCCGTTATTCCTTGAATTTGAGAAAACGATGTTGTCAATTTCAGGTATTGAGCCTACGTTATTTTAATTATGCCCTACGGACTTACTGACATAGAATTACAGAAGCTTTTAGAAGTGTTTGCTCAAAACGGAAGAATAGAGCAGGTTATTCTTTACGGTTCGCGAGCCAAAGGAAATTTTAAGCCTTTCTCCGATGTGGATATAACATTGGTAGGGAGTGAATTGTCTCGTGATGATTTGAATAAGGTTATTCAGGAAATAGATGATTTGCTGCTGCCATATCAGTTTGATATTTCTTTGAAACATAAATTAAAGAATGTAGCGTTGATCGATCATATTGAAAGAAGAGGTATCGAAATTTATAAAAAGAGGGTATAGGAGAATGGAAAGACATAAAAACCCGAAATGATATCCGCAGAACTGATAAGAAAATAGTATTATGAAAGCCGTTTCAAGGTATTGCAAGCTCTATATGATTATATAACTATCCTCTTTAGTTATATTAACTATAAAAATTAGTTTATCAACTAAAAGTTTTAGTTCTTTGCAGTAACCAATTGAAACGGATATGAAAACACTTACTGCCAAAGAAGAAGAAATCATGGGATTTTTCTGGGAGAAAGGTCCGATGTTCGTCAAGCAGTTGCTGGAACTCTACGAAGAGCCACGACCGCACTTCAATACCCTGTCGACCATTGTAAGGGGATTGGAAGATAAGGGGTACCTGTCGCATACCGCGTTTGGTAATACCTACCAGTATCATGCCGTAGTGTCGGAAGAGGAATTCCGGCGGAAAGCTCTGCGTGGGGTCATCTCCAAATATTTCAACAATTCTTTCTTGGGTGCTGTCTCCTCGCTGGTGAAAGAGGAAGACATCTCGGTGGAGGAACTCAAGGAACTCATCCGTCAGGTGGAAGAGGGGCAGAACGAGAAACCACAATAAAATACTTTTGCCTATGGGAACCTTTTTAGTCTATATACTCAAGTCGGCTGTCTGCCTGGCGATGTTCTATCTGTTCTATCGCCTGCTGCTCAGCAAGGAAACTTTCCATCGTTTCAACCGGATGGCTTTGCTGGGAGTAATGCTGCTCTCATGCCTGCTGCCTTTGGTAAAGGTGACGGTGGAACAGGCTTCGCCGGTAAATGCACAAGTGATGTCGATGGAAGACTTGCTGCTGATGTACCAATGGAATAGCGAAGCGGTAGTGGTGGAAGAGGGAAGTCGCCCGTTCCACTGGCAGGAAGGGCTGGTGTTAGTCTATTTTGCGGGCTTGTTTTTTGTCATCGTCCGTCACCTCTGGTCGCTGGGACGCATGCTTTATCTCATTCGTCACAGCCGGTGTGAAAGGTTAGACAACGGTGTATGCTTGGTAGTTTACCGTCGCAAACTGGCTCCTTTCAGCTGGATGCGCTACATCGTGATCTCGGAAACAGACCTGAAGGAAAGCGGACATCACATTCTGGTGCACGAAATGGCCCACATCCATCACCGTCACTCATGGGACTTGTTGCTGACCGAAGCCTGTGCCTGGCTGCAATGGTTCAATCCGGCCATCTGGCTGCTCAAGCAGGAGTTGCAGAACATCCACGAATACGAAGCCGACGAAGAAGTTCTCCGTCAGGGCATCAATGCGAAAGAATATCAAATGCTATTAATAAAAAAAGCCGTTGGCGCAAGGCTCTACTCTATTGCCAACAGCTTTAATCACAGTTCACTTAAAAAACGTATCACTATGATGATTCGAAAAAAATCCAATCCGTGGGCACGTGCCAAGTACCTCTATGTACTTCCGTTGGCAGCCGTTACCGTAGCTGCTTTTGCCCGTCCTGAAATCTCCAAACCTCTTGACGAGATTTCAAGTGTCAAAGTTAATGATTTATCGGCAGTTCTGGAAACGTATGCCGATAAAAATGTGTCGAACCCCGCCGAAAAGACCAAACTGAAGATGAAGGTGGTGGATGAGAAAGGAGAACCCATCATTGCAGCAACCGTACTTGTGGTGAATACGACCAACGGTACCATTACCGACGAAAACGGCAATTTCACGCTGGAAGTCGGCACCGACCAAAGCATCCAGGTGGCCTACATCGGTATGAGTACGGTTACCATGTCGGTCAAAGACTGTCTGAAGAAAGCCGACCAGACAATTGTCTTGACTGAAAGCGACACAAAGAAAGATGTGAAGGTGGTAGCGCCTGCTCCGCAAGCTGTGGTGTCGGACGACCAGACGTTTAGCGTAGTGGAGCAGATGCCGGAATATCCGGGCGGTATGCGTGCTGGTCTGGAATTTATGGCACGTAATCTCAGGTATCCTACAAAGGCACAGGAAGCCGGTAAGCAGGGGCGTGTCATCGTGCAGTTTGTGGTAAGGAAAGACGGTTCGCTGAGCGATTTCAAGGTGCTCCGTCCGGTCGACCCGTGGCTGGATGCCGAAGCTATCCGCGTAATCAGCACCATGCCGAAATGGAAGCCGGGCATGCAGGACGGAAAGCCGGTCAGCGTGAAATTTACTCTCCCGGTGACTTTCATGCTGGAGGGAACCAACAGCAAGCCGAAGGCAAGCGACAATGACGTCGTAGTAGTGGGATATGGAGTCACTCCGGCTCCTCAGAAAAACGAAGTTCCGGCAGCAATCGTCCAGATGTTTCAGAACGGAAAGGACGGTCAGGGAAAAGAAGAAGCATTGCCGATGGTGCTGATAGACAAAACGGAGGCCTCCACCGAAACAATGAACAAGCTCGACCCTCAGTGTATTGAATCAATCACTGTATTGAAAGACGCAGATGCTACCGCAATATATGGCGAAAAAGGAAAGAATGGCGTGATTCTCGTCACTACCAAAAAGAAATAAAAACACTCTCTATCTAAAAGAAACGCGCAAGGGTATTTGAAAATATCCTTGCGCGTTCTCTTTTAGTTTTCAGAGGTTTCTTTAAAGTGTGACACCATTCTTAAAAATGGCAATCTCACGGTAGTTCTTCTTCTCATTGTTCACAGGCTCTCCGCTGGCCACCTGAATCACATAATCAATGAAACGACGGCAGGTGATTTCCATCGGCTCGTTTTCTACGATGACTCCGGCATTGAAGTCAATCCATCCGGGCTTGTGCGCCGCCAGGTTGGAGTTGGTAGAAATCTTCATGGTAGGTACGAAGGTACCGAATGGCGTACCGCGTCCTGTAGTGAACAACACGATGTGGCAGCCGGAAGAGGCGAGGGCCGTAGCAGCTACCAGATCATTGCCCGGAGCCGACAGCAGATTCAGTCCCTTCGTCTGCAAGCGCTCTCCGTAAGCCATCACGCCTGATACGTAACTCTTTCCGCATTTCTGTGTGCAACCCAATGCTTTTTCTTCCAGTGTAGAGATACCTCCGGCCTTATTACCCGGCGAAGGATTCTCGCCCACGGGCTCTCCATGTGAAAGAAAGTATTCCTTGAAATCATTAATCAGACTCACCGTCTGGTTGAACAGTTCCGTGGTGCGGCAACGGTTCATCAGGATGGTTTCTGCCCCGAACATTTCGGGTACCTCAGTCAGTACCGAAGTACCTCCCTGCGCAATCAGGTAGTCGGAGAACATGCCCAGCAGCGGATTGGCCGTAATGCCCGAGAAGCCGTCGGAACCACCGCATTTCAGTCCCACACGCAACTCGGAGAGAGGCACATCCGTACGCTCGTCCTGACAGCACTTGGCATACAGTTCACGCAAGATGCGCATACCTTCTTCGTATTCATCGTCTACCTTCTGTGCTACCATGAAGCGGATACGGTCTTCGTCATACGTACCGACAAATTCACGGAACACATCGGGCTGGTTGTTCTCACATCCTAATCCCACTACCAGCACGGCTCCGGCATTGGGATGCAGCACCATGTCGCGCAGAATCTTCTTCGTATTCTCATGGTCTTCACCCAACTGCGAGCAGCCGTAGTTATGCGGGAAAGCCACAATGGCATCCACTCCCTTTCCTCCGTCCGTCTCGCGGCGAAGGCCCTCGGCCAACTGGTTCACGATACCGTTCACACAGCCCACGGTCGGGATAATCCAGATTTCGTTGCGCACGCCCACATCTCCGTTCCGACGACGATAGCCCTTGAACGTGCGGTGTTCCACCGGAATGTCCGTATGCACCTCCACAGGCTGGTAAGTATAATCCAGCAGTCCTGCCAGATTAGTCTTGATTTCTTTCTCGCTCACCCATGTACCTTCGGGCACATCGGTAGTAACATGACCGATAGGGTAGCCGTATTTAATGATATTCTCTCCGGCCTGGAAATTCTTCAGCGTCACCTTGTGGCCGGCAGGCACATCCGTGCGCAGGGTAATCACCCGTCCGTCTGCCTCGATGGTTTCTCCTGCATGAAGGGGAGAAATAGCCACCGCCACGTTATCGGCCGGGTTGATTCTCAAATAAGTTGTTTTCATATTAATAGCAATGTAATCAGGTTATTCGTTGACATGTGCATCGAAATAGAAATCGATGTTTTCCGTCGTAATCAGGTTGATGGGCATGTAGTTGCAGTCCTTCACCTTCTTGCGCAGAATCAGGTGGTTGCACAGACATTCAATGCTGTTGTATCCCTGCACGGTAGGCTGCTGGGCTATGATGAAGTCAATCACTCCTTCCTTCAGGCAAGCCACGTTGCGACGCAGCAGGTCGTAGCCCATAAGGTGGAAGTCCGTACGTCCGTGACGCTGCATATACTCACCGATGATATACGCCTTCGAGTTGAAGGTGATACCGCACTTCACGTTCGGATGCGCCGCAAAGAAATCATCCAGCAACGAAGCATCTTCACCCGGCTGTTTGGCATAGAGGTTCAGTTCCCACATCTTCAGTTCAGGACAGTGCTCCTTCATGTATTCATAGAAGCCCTCTTCACGATGGAGCTGCTGGTTCGAACCCAGACGTCCTTCGTTTATCTGACGGAAGAGGACAATCTCCGGCTCGCCTTTTGCCAGCAGACGCAACATGCGGGCGGCAAAGTATCCGCTCCGCTGGGCATGCTGTCCGTAGAAAGCCAGCGGCTCCAGCCGAGCAATATTCGAATCAATAAATACATACGGAATGCCGGCTTCGCGCAGCAGGCTGACAAACCGTTCAGTTTCTTCTTCTACAGTAGGCGAAAGGATGACTCCGTCGGGCTGTGCTTCTAAAATGCGCATACCACTTTCTATAAAGGCACCCGACTCGTACTGGTCATAATAATAGTCGGACAGAGAAACATTGAAATCGGAAAAACGGGTGATGGCCTGTTGCATGCCACGTTCCACATCCTTCCAGTAATCACCTTCATTGTGCGAAGGGAGCAGATAGGCAAATCTGTATTTCTTGTTCGAAGCCAGCGCACTGGCATACATGTTGGGCTGATAGTTCAGCTTCTTCAATATTTCTTCCACTTTAATGCGGCTAGACTCAGACACACCGCTCCGGGAGTGAAGTACACGGTCTACTGTTCCCACCGATACTCCGGTCATCTGGGCGATGTCCTTGATTCGGATTCTATCTTGCTGTTTCTCCATGCGTTCTTACCTTATTATATTGTACAATCTGTGCATTCAGTAAAAAATCAATTTTTTCGATACAAATATATAACTTATTTTGGTTTTTAAAAAATAAACCGTACCTTTGTGTGCGTACACAAAATAGATATTTCAAAAGCAACCGATGAAAGAATCGTTTTTGTGATACGAGTTAAGAACTACATTATTAATCACATAAGTATAAAAATATCTAGCAATGGGAAAAATTGTTACTTTAGGCGAAATCATGTTGAGATTGTCTACACCGGGCAATACTCGTTTTGTTCAATCAGACAGCTTTGACGTAGTTTACGGTGGAGGTGAAGCAAACGTAGCTGTGAGCTGTGCCAACTATGGTCATGAAGCATACTTCGTAACCAAACTGCCGAAACACGAAATCGGACAGTCAGCTGTAAACGCATTGCGCAAATACGGTGTGAAGACTGACTACATCGCCCGTGGTGGTGACCGCGTAGGTATCTACTACCTGGAAACAGGTGCTTCTATGCGTCCTAGCAAGGTTATCTACGACCGCGCTCACTCTGCCATCGCTGAAGCTGATTCTTGCGACTTCGACTTTGATGCTATCATGGAAGGTGCTGACTGGTTCCACTGGTCTGGTATCACTCCGGCTATCTCTGACAAGGCTGCTGAACTGACTAAATTGGCTTGTGAAGCTGCAAAACGTCACGGAGTAACAGTTTCTGTTGACTTGAACTTCCGTAAGAAACTGTGGACAAAAGAAAAAGCACAGTCTATCATGCGCCCGTTGATGCAATATGTAGACGTTTGTATCGGTAACGAAGAAGATGCTGAACTTTGCTTAGGCTTCAAACCAGATGCTGACGTAGAAGGCGGTAAGACCGATGCAGAAGGCTACAAGGGAATCTTCACAGCCATGGCTAAGGAATTCGGATTCAAGTATGTAATTTCTACTTTGCGTGAATCTTTCTCTGCTACTCACAACGGCTGGAAGGCTATGATTTACAACGGTGAAGAATTCTATACTTCTAAGCGTTACGACATCGACCCGATTATTGACCGTGTAGGTGGTGGTGACTCATTCTCAGGTGGTATTATCCACGGCTTGCTGACCAAAGCTACCCAGGGCGAAGCATTGGAATTCGCAGTAGCAGCCTCAGCATTAAAGCACACTATCAACGGTGACTTCAACCTGGTATCTGTAGAAGAAGTAGAAGCACTGGCTGGTGGTGACGCTAGTGGTCGCGTACAGAGATAATCACTCAAACAAACAACATTTCATTTAAGGTTAGAAAAAATGGCTAAATTCGATAAAATTGCAGTGTTGAACAAGATTGGTTCAACAGGTATGGTTCCTGTATTCTATCACAAGGATGCAGAAGTAGCAAAGAAAGTGGTAAAGGCTTGCTATGACGGTGGTGTACGTGCATTCGAATTCACCAACCGTGGTGACTTTGCACATGAAGTATTTGCTGAAGTAGTGAAATTCGCAGCAAAAGAATGTCCGGAAATGGCAATGGGTGTAGGTTCTATCGTAGACCCTGCTACAGCTTCTCTGTACATCCAGTTGGGTGCTAACTTCGTGGTAGGTCCGTTATTCAACCCTGAAATCGCAAAAGTCTGCAACCGTCGTCTGGTAGCTTACACTCCGGGATGCGGTAGCGTGTCTGAAGTAGGTTTCGCACAGGAGCTGGGTTGCGACCTCTGCAAGATTTTCCCGGGCGACGTACTGGGTCCGAAACTGGTAAAAGGTTTGCTGGCTCCGATGCCATGGTCTAAGCTGATGGTAACCGGTGGAGTAGAACCTACTCAGGAAAACCTGACTTCATGGATTAAGGCAGGTGTATTCTGCGTAGGTATGGGTTCTAAGCTGTTCCCGAAAGACAAGGTAGCTGCTGAAGACTGGACTTATGTCACAGAAAAATGTAAGGAAGCATTGGCTTACATTGCAGAAGCTCGTAAATAATACAGAAATTCATTTTGTTTAAAGGTGTATAAGTGAGAAGCCTCGCTACGTCCGAAAGGGTGTAGCGGGGCTTTCTCATGCCCGCAAGTGAAGGAATATTCATGAAAAAATACAAAAACGAATACTTCCTGCATGGATATGTGCGCGAAAAGTCCTATCTTTGCATGAAATTTTTCGCGAAATATGAAAATTAAGGAAATTGTGAATGCCCTTGAGATATTCGCGCCTCTGCCTTTACAGGACGGATTCGATAATGCCGGACTGCAAATCGGATTGACAGACGCGGAAGCTACAGGGGCTTTGTTGTGTCTGGACGTAACCGAAGCCGTGGTAGATGAAGCCATCGCACTGGGATATAACCTGATTGTATCTCACCATCCGCTCATCTTCAAGGGCTACAAGTCGATTACCGGACGCGACTACGTGGAACGCTGCATCCTGAAGGCCATCAAGAACGACATCGTGATTTTCTCGATGCACACCAACCTGGACAACGCACCGCAGGGCGTCAACTTCAAGATTGCCGAGAAAATCGGACTGAAGAACGTAAGAATTCTGGAACCGAAAGAAAACCAGCTGCTGAAACTGGTTACCTTCGTACCGAAGGCACAGGCCGACGAGGTACGCAATGCCTTGTTCGAAGCCGGATGCGGCTGCATCGGTAACTATGATTCCTGCAGCTATAATCTGGAAGGGAAGGGCACTTTCCGCGCACAGCCGGGCACACATCCTTTCTGCGGAGAAATCGGCCAGTTGCACGAAGAGCATGAGGTACGGATTGAAACCGTGCTGCCGGCATTCCTAAAAGGGAAGGTGCAAAAAGCCCTTGTCGAAGCACATCCTTACGAGGAACCGGCCTACGACTTCTATCCCTTGCAGAATGAATGGACACAGGCAGGAGCGGGCATCGTAGGTGAACTGGAAGAACCGGAAACCGAAACCGATTTCCTTCGCCGGATAAAGAAGCTGTTCGAGGTGGGCTGTGTAAAACATTCGCGCATGACAGGACGCCTCATCCAGACTGTCGCCCTCTGTGGAGGAGCAGGAGCCTTCCTGCTGCCCAAGGCCGTAAGAGCCCATGCCGACGTGTTCCTGACAGGCGAAGTGAAATACCACGACTATTTCAGCTACGAGAACGACATTCTCATTGCAGAGATAGGACACTACGAAAGCGAACAATATACAAAAGATTTATTATATTCAATCATACGGGAAAAGTTTCCGACACTCGACGCACAGCTGACGCGTGTCAATACCAATCCCATAAAATACTTGTAGAAAACTATGGCTAAAGAAGCAAAGAAAGATCCGAATGAATTGAGTGTGGAAGAAAAGCTGAAAGCACTCTACCAGTTGCAAACCATGTTGTCGGAGATTGACAAAATCAAGACACTGAGAGGAGAGCTTCCGCTGGAAGTGCAGGACCTGGAAGACGAAGTGACGGGTCTGAGAACACGTATCGAGAAAATCAAGGCTGAAATCGAAGAACTGAAGTCAAACGTAGCCAGCAAGAAAATCGAAATCGAAACTGCCAAGGCTTCTATCGAAAAGTACAAGAGTCAGCAGGACAACGTACGTAACAACCGTGAATACGACGTACTGACTAAGGAAATCGAATTCCAGAGCCTGGAAGTGGAACTCTGCGAAAAGCGTATCCGTGAATATACAGCCGGCATCAAGTCGAAAGAAGAGGAAATCGTAAAGAGCGAACAGTTGCTCGAAGAAAGAAAGAAAGATCTGGAAGTAAAGAAGAACGAACTGGACGAAATCATCTCAGAAACCAAGCAGGAAGAAGAAAAACTGAGAGAAAAAGCCAAGAATTTGGAAGCTACCATCGAACCGCGTCTGCTTCAGGCTTTCAAGCGTATCCGCAAGAACTCACGCAACGGTCTGGGTATTACTTACGTGCAGCGTGATGCTTGTGGCGGTTGCTTCAACAAGATTCCGCCTCAGAAACAGCTCGACATCCGTATGCGCAAGAAAATCATCGTATGCGAATACTGTGGCCGTATCATGATTGACCCGGAACTGGCTGGTGTAGAAACAGAAAAGCATCTGGAAACAAAAATGAAATAAGCGTCAGACTTCCGTCTGACAGCAGAAGAAGGAATTCCCGCTCAGGGGATTCCTTCTTTTTTGTTTATGCACTACAAATCGGCATAACGGGGAATATCGGGGAGAAAATAATACGTATTCCGTGCATAGTCGATGCGGCAGCAGTAGTGACGAAGCCCGTTGCTCACCACCAAGTAATCCACCTTCAGCACCATGTTGTAACGGGTAATCTGGTCAAAGACAGCCTGCGTAATCTCCACCGAAGGAGCCTTGTATTCCACAATCATCTGCGGAGTCAGGTCGCGCCGGTAGAGCACCGTGTCACAGCGTTTCTTCGTCCCGTTCAGGTTAATTTGTATCTCATTGGCCAACAGTCCTTGCGGATACCCCTTTTCCTTCAGCAGAAAATTCGTAAAATGCTGGCGTACCCACTCCTCCGGAGTCAGCGCTACATACCGGCGGCGAAGCACGTCAAATATCACGTTCTTTCCCTCTCGCTGGGCAATCTTGGCCTCAAAAGCAGGCAGGTTCAATGCAAACATAAGCGTTCTTCTATTACAAAGCAAAGATACTCCATTTTCTCAAAAGTACATAAAAGCTGAATTATTTTCCAAAAACCGAAGGTCTCCGGTAAGAGAAAATCCCAAATTCTTTTTTCTGTTTGCATTATTATTGTACATTTGCGTTTAAGGAAGATAATATCATCTTCCCAATATTTTATTTGGCAACACAAATTCTGAGAGCTAATGAAAACAAAAGAAGAAATCGTAGCAAACTGGCTCCCGCGCTATACCAAGCGGAAACTGGAAGACTTTGGTGAATACATCTTGTTGACAAACTTCAATAAATACGTCGAAATCTTTGCCGAACGGTTCAACGTGCCCATTTTAGGACGCAATGCCAACATGATTTCGGCCCATGCAGAAGGCATGACCATCATCAACTTCGGTATGGGAAGTCCCAATGCGGCCATTATCATGGACCTGCTCAGTGCCGTACATCCGAAAGCCTGCCTGTTTCTGGGCAAGTGCGGAGGTATCGACAAGAAGAACCAGATAGGCGACCTGATTCTGCCTATCGCGGCCATCCGTGGCGAAGGAACATCGAACGATTATTATCCGCCTGAGGTACCGGCTCTTCCGGCCTTTATGCTCCAGCGTGCCGTATCTTCGGCCATCCGTGACCACTCACGCGACTACTGGACCGGAACGGTGTACACTACCAACCGCCGCATCTGGGAGCACGATGAGGAATTCAAGAAATACCTGCTGAAGACCCGTGCCATGGCAGTGGATATGGAAACGGCGACTTTGTTCACCACCGGATTTGCCAACCACATTCCTACAGGTGCCCTGCTGCTCGTGTCCGACCAGCCCATGATTCCAGAAGGCGTGAAAACGGAACAGAGCGACAGCATGGTAACCAAGAATTTCGTGCATGAACACGTAGAAATCGGTATCGATGCCCTGCGTATGATCATCGATGAAAAGAAGACCGTGAAACACCTGAAATTTGATTGGTAAACCGACGAAAATGGCAAAAGAAGTCACTTACGAAGAGATTGTACGCAACCTGAAGAACCGCATCTATGCGCCCGTATATTTCCTCATGGGCGAAGAGGATTACTACATCGACCGGATTGCCGACTACATCATCGATACCGTACTTAGTGAAACGGAAAAGGAATTTAACCTGACCGTCACATACGGGGCCGATACGGATGTGGCTAACGTCATCAACGCAGCCAAGCGTTACCCGATGATGTCGGAATACCAGGTGGTAGTGGTAAAGGAAGCACAGAGCCTGAAACGCATCGAGGAGCTGGCTTTCTACCTGCAAAAGCCCCAAAAATCGACCATACTGGTGGTATGCTACAAGCACGGCAGCATTGATCGCCGGAAGAAACTGGCCGCCGAAATCGAGAAAAACGGGGTGCTGTTCGAATCGCGGAAGCTCAAGGACAGTCAGATTCCCGGTTTCATCTCCTCATACCTGAAGCGGAAGAAAGTGGAAATCGAGCCCAAGGCATCGGAAATGATGGCCGAGTTTGTAGGAGCCGATCTGAACCGTATGGCCGGCGAACTGGAGAAACTTATCCTGACACTGCCGGAAAGCGCACGCCGCATCACACCGGAACAGATTGAGCGGAACATCGGTATCAGCAAAGATTACAACAACTTTGAGCTGCGGAGCGCACTGGTGGAAAAGGACGTGCTGAAGGCCAACAAAATCATCAAATACTTCGAGGAGAATCCCAAGAACAATCCGCTACAAATGACACTGGCCATTCTGTTCAACTTCTTCTCGAACCTGATGCTGGCCTATTATGCACCTGAGAAATCAGACCAGGGAATAGCGGCTCAGTTAGGCTTGAAAAGTCCGTGGCAGGCGAAAGAATACATGGCAGCCATGCGACGCTATTCAGGCGTAAAGGTGATGCAAATCATCCATGCCATTCGCGAATGCGACGCCCGGTCGAAAGGTATAGGCAATCCTTCCACGCCCGATGGAGAATTGCTGCGCGACTTGATTTATTTCATTCTTCATTAACCGAAACTGAATCTCTGAAAAGAGGAAAGCAATACGCTGTACAAGCGGCATACATCTGAAAAAAGACCGGATGTATGCCGCTTTTTTCGTTTTTCACGAGAATTGAAAAATCAGGAGGAAAATACAAATGGACGTCAAATTTTCAATTCTCACGAAGTTTCCCTACAAACGGTAAATTACAGATAGAAGTGGAAGGTACAAAATACAAATGTAATCACTTATTTGTGTAGAATTGGATGATTTACATTTGTATTTTGCCTATTTATCCGCCACAAATGTAAATTTTAGCAAACGGGTAGGGGAGATATTACACTGATACAATGCGATTTACAAGAATAAAGCGTTACTTATCTAAATGTAAACGAATAAATATAACATGCAGCTTTAAGAATCATAACACACTGAATACCAGCATATTTTAGAATAATATCTACAAATCTGTTCAATAAAACGACCTGAAAGAGCGAATAAACTCTTATTTTTCCCATATATACACATGTATACAATTATAATATACTAATATCCAACCCAATAACCGACTAAACTAAAGTTAATTACAAATGTATTTACACTTGTATAAAAGCGTAAATGTACAATTGGAATGATATGATTTACACTTGTAACAATGTAAATTTAGATTTATAAATTTGCATTTCTAAATTTAAAGAATTACTTTTGTAATCAACAAACAAAGCCATTTCCATTTGTATATGAAGGACCGGATTCTAAAAGTCATGCAAAAAGAGGGTTTATCGAATGCCGAATTCGCCGAAAAGATAGGCATCTCCACCTCTTCACTGTCGCACATCTTCAGCGGGCGAAACAAACCCAGCCTGGAAGTCGTCATGCGCATCCATAAGGCATGTCCGTACATCAACATCAACTGGCTGCTCTACGGTGAAGGCGAAATGGAAGAAAGTGCTCCCGCCGTAACAGGCATGGACTTGTTCTCACAACCGCTCGAGAATCCGAAAAACACGACCGAAGAGCCGGCTCACTCCGATTTTCGCAAGGAGAACGAAGTTCCCACCGTGGTTTATCCGCCAAAAGAGATTATCAGAGAGGAAGTTAAGTACATCGAAAAGCCGCATCCGAAGATTACCGAAATACGTATTTTCTTCGACAACGGCACATACGAGGTATTCAAACCCGAAAAATAAGTCCCCGAACGACAAAAGCACCCGCCAAGGTGTTAGGCATATAAAAGGTAAATTCGTATCTTTGCGCGAAAGAAACGAATTTACCTTTTTTTATATGAAGAAATACATCTTAGATTTGATAGTCACCGAGAACACTCGCCTGCACGCGAACTACGTTCTCATCAAGCTGACGCAAGAGGCTCCCTTGCCCGAAATGCTTCCGGGACAGTTTGCCGAAATCCGGGTGGACGGTTCGCCGACTACCTTCCTGCGTCGCCCCATTTCCATCAACTACGTAGATAGAGAGAAAAACGAAGTATGGTTCCTCGTCCAGCTCGTGGGCGACGGTACCCGTAAACTGGCTACTGTACAGAAAGGCGATACAGTAAACGTAGTGCTCCCGCTGGGCAACGGATTCACCATGCCAGCTTCTGCCGACACCAAGGTGCTGCTCGTGGGCGGCGGCGTAGGTACGGCTCCCATGCTCTACCTGGGCGAAGTGCTCCTGAAACAAGGATGCAAACCCACCTTCCTGCTGGGTGCCCGCTCGAAGAACGACCTGCTCCAGCTGGAACAGTTTGAAGCCCTCGGCGACGTGTACACCACCACCGAAGACGGCAGCATGGGCGAAAAGGGATACGTCACCATGCACAGCATACTGAAAGCACAGAAGTTTGACATGATTTACACCTGCGGCCCGAAACCCATGATGATGGCAGTGGCCAAGTATGCCAAGGCAGAAGGCATCGAATGCGAGGTGTCACTGGAAAACACCATGGCCTGCGGCGTCGGAGCCTGCCTCTGCTGCGTGGAAAAGACAGACGAGGGACATGTGTGCGTATGTAAAGAAGGTCCGGTATTTAATATAAAGAAACTATTATGGCAGATTTAAGCGTAAACATCGGTAAATTGAACTTGTCGAACCCGGTCATGACCGCATCGGGTACATTCGGATATGGACTGGAGTTTCAGGACTTCGTGGACCTGGAGAAAATCGGAGGTATCATCGTGAAGGGAACCACACTTCACCACCGTGAAGGGAACCCTTACCCGCGTATGGCCGAAACACCCATGGGTATGCTCAATGCCGTGGGATTGCAGAACAAAGGCGTGCATTATTTCGTGGACCACATCTATCCGCAGATTAAGGACATCCGTACGAACATGATTGTAAACGTATCCGGCTCACAGGTGGAAGACTATGCGGAAACGGCTTCCATCATCAACGAACTGGAAAACATCCCGGCCATCGAGCTGAACATTTCCTGCCCGAACGTGAAGCAGGGAGGTATGGCTTTCGGTGTAACAGCTCACGGAGCTGCCGAAGTGGTGAGTGCCGTGCGTAAAGTCTACAAGAAGACACTGATTGTAAAACTGTCGCCCAACGTGACTGACATCACCGAAATTGCCCGTGCCGTAGAAGGTGCCGGTGCCGACAGCGTGTCGCTCATCAACACCCTGCTGGGTATGGCCATCGATGCAGAAAAACGTCGTCCTATCCTGTCGACCGTGACCGGAGGTATGAGTGGTGCTGCCGTGAAACCCATCGCCCTGCGCATGGTATGGCAGGTAGCTAAGGCCGTAAACATTCCGGTAGTAGGTCTGGGGGGTATCATGAACTGGAAGGACGCCGTGGAATTCCTGCTGGCAGGTGCTACTGCCATCCAGATTGGTACAGCCAACTTCATTGATCCGGCCATCACCGTGAAAGTGGCTGAAGGCATCAACGACTATCTGGACCGTCACGGATACAGTTCCGTACGCGACATCATCGGTGCACTGGAAGTCTGAAAACAAGGCTTTTCAAGGCCCGAAAAACAAGCATAAAAAAACGTCCTTGCGTTCGTCACAAAACGCAAGGACGTTTTCTTTTAAACGCAAGTGCGTTTTACCTAAAACGTAAAGGCGTTTTAAATGAAACGCACTTGCGTTTTTTTGAGAAGGAAAGAGCCGTAATCTTATCATAACATCTGTAGTAAATTGGTGGTATCCCTAAAAGAGATTTTATACTTCTTGATATTAAAAATGGTCTGAAGTACTTTCCATGACCTTCTTTTTTCGCTATTTTTGTAGGGTAAAACAGATGGGATAGTTATAAACGAAAAAACCCGTTCTTGATGAACGGGTATATCCTTAACTTGGTTACGTGTTTTGATAACAGAGGCTTTACCAAGCATTACAATGCAAAGGTACGGTTTTTATTTGAATAAGCAAAATGAAATATAAAAAAGTAGTCAGATTATATTCTAATTCGAGAGTTTCCAAATATTACAAGGCGACCAACCGCAACAAAAACAAGGCAGTCATGCTCTATTTTGCCAACATGAAGATAGCACAGGCATTTCATCCGTTGCTGTCTTCCTTTGAGGTCATATTGCGTAACCAGTTGCATTATGCGCTGGCACGCCATTTCTCCGACGGAAATTGGATTATCAACCAGAAGTCCGGATTCATGGTTGCTTCTTCCCTGACATATACGAACAAGCGGACAAAGAAAAAAGTTACCAATGACTATATCTTAAAAGAAGTTCTGAAAGCAGAAAAGAAAATAGCCGACCGGGGTGTCAAGGTTACGACTGGCAGAGTAATAGCAGAACAGACCTTGGGATTCTGGAACAGTTTTTATGAAACGCACCACTATGCGCTTTTGGCTGGTGTACCATGCCGGATTTTCAAGAAGCTGCCTTCCGGGTACGGACGAAAGGAGATTAACGATATTATAGTGAAGGTTCGTGAACTGCGCAACCGCATCAACCATAACGAGCCGATATGTTTCGTAAATAGAAAATGCGACTTCTCCTATGTGAAGAATATGTATATGATAATCAGTGATTTTCTCACATGGATAGACCCAGAGATTATGCCCTCGCTAAGAGAGGTGGATAAAGTATGTAAGATAATAGAAAAAGAAGAAAATAAACAAAAACAATGATTACGTAAAAGAAGTTATTTGTAGGGGGTATTACCTTAAAGTTACTTTTGTACAAAATGTTGGTGATACCCCTAGAAAGAAAAAGTGACATAGCGGCGTTCTAATATTATTTGGATTGTATGATTTTATACTCACTTGTACCAAATTCTTTCACAGGAAAAGCAGGAACGTGTAACGTCAGATCCGGGTAACATTCAGTACTCTCCGCACGTAGTGTTTAGATACAATACAGGAGCTATCGGCAATTTGAAGTTTCCGGGTAAGGAAGAATATTTGCAGTCAAGAAAAATCAGATAAGTTGAAAAGGAAAGAGTATGACGTACCTGAAAGCCGTTTAAAGAGTAGAACAGATGTGTTTCAACAGTAGGGACAGGCTCATTTGTTTTGCAAATTGTTTTTGGCCTTAACACTTATATTATCAAGATAATATACATCAGGCAAGACTTCTTTTAACGTAAGATGAACTTCATGCGAATCCAACAAATCCCTACCGTGTTTATCTGCAAGTTCCTGTATATCATATTTTCTGTCGAATTTGTCCCCTTCAAAGCGGAATACAACCCCATCAATTCCTGCAGTATAATATCCGGTTAAAGGTACGACATACGTTTGCTTTTCTGTTTCAGATTGGACTGCAAAGCCATATGAGTATATCGCAACCCAACAAAATGCGTATAACGAGCCTGCTAATTTTATACATGTACCTATATTGATTTTCTTTTTTGCCACATAGAAGGCTATCAGCCATAATAGCGCTATACAGACTATACTAGCCAAACTTATTAAAAAGACAAGAAAATAATCTATCACTAGAAAATAATTATGGCCCCAAAATGCCAATACCGCCAGAACGGTCATTATTGTATAAAGTCTGTCACCTTTTTCTTTCTTCATAACAAGCAATCTTTAATATAATATCGGCTGGAAATATATCATTCTGCAGCACTATATGATAACATTATTACCCTATTTCCCCAAAAAGAATTATCGTACCTTCATCAATATTCAGAAGCACTAATGCGCTTAGACATACCTGCCCGGACATTCAATTTTCAATTGATTAGCTGTGATTATATAGCACTCTTTCCACCGGCGTCCTTCGCTCATGTCCCTATATTTTATAAGTTCAATAATCCAGCAGGAGGGGAACCTGCTGTTCCATTCCAAAACAAGTTGCCTGGTACAACATCGAGTAGGCACATTGTGCAAGTTCCTCGGTACTGTATTTCTCCTTTTGAGCATGATTTTTACCCCTGATAAAACCAAGGATAAGTTTGGGTTTCTTACTTTTTATTGGAACATAGTATTTCTCATTCCTCCATGAAAGAATGGTAGCTACATCCGCTTTCCACATTTTTTGGTTCAGGACTTCCAGCTCATTCTTTAATACAGTCAGAGTAGAGATACTCGCTTCATTGCCGGACGGCAATGTTGTTGTAAAGATAATATCTTTCGGAATAGGAAGCCAGAGAGTCACTTCCGAGAGCAACGAGCAATCTCGTATCTGGGACATGGCCTCTTTAACTACAGGCTCGTCAAAAGCATCCCAGCCGTTTTCCACGTACTCAGGTACAGGACGGTTCAACAGCCGGCAAGCCTGCAACATGACCAGAGCGCCGAATGCCTCCCAGTCCGGTTTATCCGTAAAGTACTCACTTTCCCTTTTTTCGTCCCATAATGGAGTCTTCATCGACGCGTCTATGTTCGATGCAAGACCGTCAGACCACTGGCATATCACGTCACGAATCTGTTCAATCTCCCCGATATCATCCACAGGCTTTATTTCATTTCCATTCTCATCCACCTGCTTGTAATCCTGTCCGTTTTCTTCAGACAGTTGCTGTGTTATCGTTTTCCAGTTATGGCTATAATAACGTGTCAATGTCCCTGCATATATATCCAATCCCATATCGTATCGAGTTTAAATGCATATTAAAGTCAAAGGCAAGCGCAAACAGAACCGAAAATGCGCTTAATTTCCACAAATATACACAACATTCCTCATATCTCCGTGATGACGGCCAACAATATTACAATATGAAATTATTCATAATCATACAATTAGTTCACGATACGGTTGCTTCCCATCCATATTGTAACGGTATTCTTCAATGCAGGATTACCTTATCAAGAATCCAGCCCTGTTAGCATTATATATATTGTCATACTTACTGAGAACAAGTTCAAGTAAACTAAAAATAGTTGAGACTATAACAATTATCCAGCAAATGCCATTCTTAATGCTACCTGTTGGATTTCTTTTCCGTATTGTAAATAGCATGACACAACTTATTATAAGTAGTACAATACTCCACCAGGTTTTACTTTCCATATCACTTTATTTTAGATTTTTAGCAGTCTAACTTAACCGACTGATAAACAACATTTATCAAAACATTTGATTACTCTTTCCTTTTTTTATCGAATGGATATTCTTCTTCCCATGAATTT
>ERZ791623.368-NODE-368-length-29019-cov-3.933297_pt1 | contig 29019 bp, 55 predicted proteins | sample MGYA00510268_ERZ791623 | MGnify/ENA primary metagenome ERZ791623 (study PRJEB30046, sample SAMN00715216) | human gut metagenome | study: EMG produced TPA metagenomics assembly of the A metagenome-wide association study of gut microbiota in type 2...
GAGCCGCCATTTCATCTGACTGAATATGAAACATGGTTTGTTGAATGTGTAGTAGGTGGTGAGGCCGCTGGTGAGCCGTATGAAGGCAAGCTGGCTGTTGCTCAGTGTTATTTTAGCGCAATGCTGAAAGATGGTCTGTCAGCTACAGAAGTAAAATCGGCATATAGATACGATGGCTGGAATGAAAATTTGGATAAGCAGGATAAAAAAGAATATGATGAAGTAAAGAATGCTGTAATGGATATATTCTATGGTGGTAAATTTGTAACAGACAAGCCGATTTTATATTTCTATAATCCTGCATATGGCTATAGTGAATGGCATGAGGCTCAGGAATATTGGGGAAGCATCGCTAACCACAAGTTTTTTTATCTTGCAGAAGATGAAAATGCAGAATGGACAAATATCCTATTGACAAATGTAAATGAATATGGTATAATTGAGCCGTGAAATCGAAAAGGAAATGTGGATATGAGAGAAGAAGATATTATCATAATCAAAAAATTAGATGGTAATTATAATATCAAATATAAAAAGCCGTTATTAAATAGCGATGGTGACAATGTGGGTTGGTTATATGTTGATGTCCCAAATGTCAGATTGAATGATGATAATGTATATGTCATCGAGCCGAACGTCACAAATTGAAAAGAAAGAAACGATAAGTATGTATGTACTCTATAATCAAAAATACTATCTGATGCACAATGCCATTGGACAATGGATTCCAACATCTGAATTGAACGAGGCGTTTCAATTCAACGACAAGACCAAAGCCGAAAATGCGCTTGCTAATCTGCCAAAGCAGATGCGCAATCTGGGCTATTTTGTGCAACAGATTGATGCACCATCTAAACCAGTTGATTTCGACCAGTTTAACAATTCAAATTTGGTCGATTATGATTCAGCATTGGAGCAAATCGGCACGTTTTGTGACCTGCATGACCAGCTTGTAGCAAGGACGACGTGGGTTGAATATAAGCTGCAAGAGGTAGAAAATAAAATTCAAGATGTGCTTCATGCTATTGAGTTCAATTCATACAATGCAAGAGATGGATATAAGATATATAAGCTGCTACATGATTTACGGATTGAACGGCGCAAATATAAAGATGAGCAGATTATAGCTAGTGTTATGAAAAGCGGCTTTGCTAATTCAAATTGGGAATTGGTTAGAAATAAAGTGGACGATCTGAAAGATAGACAATATCATGTTAGAGAAATGGAGGAACTGTTTAAGCAATGAAAACAACGTTAGATGACGTAATCTATTTTTGCCTTTATATGATTGATAAGATTGCAGATGTTAGAGACAATACAACGGATGAAATTGTAAGAATTAAAGCCAAAACAAAAATAAATACATATCTAATTATACTTCACTATATCTTAGATGATGAGGAGGATGAGGCTGATGATTGATGTATTATGGAATATTATTAGTTGTCTTGGACTTGCTGTGTTTGCATTAGTATTAGTTGGAACATGTGTTCTGTTAGTGTGTGGTATAATCTGCATTGTAAAACAGACAAAGGAGGAAAGATTGTTTTGATTGAAACAACGGTTTACAAATGTGAATATTGCGGCGCTGAATTTGATGATGAGTATGAGGCGCATTGCCATGAGTGGATATGTAGATATAAGGATGTTAGAAAGCAAGATGGGAGCCGTCTAGAATTTTATAAAGAAGATGGCTCAAAAATCAAATTTGATGATGCGTCTTTTGTGTGGGACGATTTTGATGATGTTGTAGCATTTACTGTTAATCACGAATGTGACATCCAGTTTGTTGTTGATTTCTTTGAATGGCATGGGTTTGAGAATCCATTCAGACAGATTGAAGTCAAGGATTATGAGTATATGTACATTGATGACGTGTGGAAGTTGCTTGGCTTGTGGTGGTTTGACCCAGACCATCGTTATGGTGAATGGGTGCGAGTAAATGACCAGATTGAAAAATGGACAGATATTAAAAATAAATTTGAAAAAGATGCTTGACAAATCTAATTTTATATGGTATAATCCAATTATCAAATGAATGGAGATGATAATATATGGGGCTAGACATTAGAATCAGTCGTGCAGAGCCAATTTATTGTCCACATTGCGGTGAATTGGTTACATATCGAGCCGTTGATACAGTTGATGGTGGCGGTAGTTGGTGGTATGAATTTCTTGAATCTATTGGATACTATAAGCCATATGTAAAAGGACAGCCATATTCACAACCTATGTACGGTAAGGATTTAAGGTTAAGTGATGAACAGGTCGGTAAGTTGTTCAAATTTGTAAATCACCCTGATTTTGAGGGTATTTACCAAATGGATAGCACATCGCGTCTGATAGAATCTGCTCGTATTAATGGCGATAAAATTGTAATCAATGCAGATTGGTGAGGATTAAGCTATGGCACTAGAAATTAGGATTAGTAGATGTAAGCCAATTAAATGTATTCATTGCGGTGAGGTATCTGATTATAAGTATATCACTCATTATTGCGATTGTGATAGTGAATGGATTTCATTTTTTAAATCTGTTGGTTATTTCAAAACAGATGAAGACGACAATATTATAAAGCTAAATATGTATGGTGATGATATGTATTTAACTAAAGATCAAACAATTAACCTTGTCAAATTCTTGAAAAAGTGGTATAGGCGCAATAATGATGTAAGTATCAATATTATGCACATGGCCGAAGATGCTCTGTTTGATGAAGATGTGATTGCTATTAACGCAATTTGGTGAGGACGGATATATGCTAAATACCTATTTCAAAATTGGCGATTTCATTTGCTATATTGACTTCTACGACCGAGAAACTGGACTATGGGGATATAGCTGTGATGAAATCTCAGTTCTCAATAGCTGGGCTTGTGAAAAATTTATTGAAATGAATAAAATTTGTTCTTGACAGATGAAAGTTGGTGTGATATAATGGATGAGAAACTTACAGATTTTATCATGAAGCAATATGAAACTGGTAAAACAGAATTGCCAGACCCAACCGGTCTTGTTACAAAGTCTAGTATTATGACATTCGTGCGTGGTGCTATCGCATATGAAACTTATAGAACAGGCGATACAACTCCAGTTATGTTGTGGATGGAAAAATGGGAAAAGATGTTTCAAGAACTATAAAAAATAATTCTTGACAAACAGCAACTCATATGATATAATACAGATGTGGTTGAGAGATTGGGTAATCTCAATTACAGTTCTTCATTGTGAACCTCCTAAAATATAGTCCTGAGCATGACGATAAAAGGCTCAAATATGCTGGTGTCGGTTAATGGTAAGCCAGCTGTCCTATACACAGTTTAGCGGTCGATTGCCGCAAAATCTCGGTTCGAGTCCGAGCGCCAGTACCAAAGTGATCGCAGTTAAAGCAATTTCAGTTAACACTTAAACAAACAGTTGAAATTGCGGGTTATGATTGTATGAGCCAAAAATCAATTCGTTCAGAAATCAATCGTTAACTGACCACAATTCACCTATGAGTGTATAAAGTAGGGGCCAAATTTTAAGGAAACCGTTTATAAGGCATTAGATAATAATAAACGGAACCAATTATCAATGAGGTGATAATATGGAAAAATCTCCACTAAAAGCCATCCGTCAGCACTGTTTGGAATGTTGCTGTGGTTCAGCTTATGAAGTAAAGAATTGCACTATCCATGATTGCAATCTATATCCGTTTCGTCTAGGCAACAACCCATATCGCACTCGCTCAATGACCGAAGAACAGAAACAAGCTGCGGCAGAACGGCTCAAATCAGCTCGTTTGGCGAAGAAATCATTGACTAATAATGAAGAAAATTTAGATTAGTTGATTAAGTAGTATAAATTATAGGGTAAAGAGTTTAGTAGAATTTATTTATTATTAGTGTATGAATAAGGAGGATATATGAAAGTAGTAGTAGGAAATCGCGGCTCTGGTGTAACGACTAATATGTTGCTAGATGCGGCACATCATGGCGGGACAATTATCACATCAACATCGGGACAGAGATTCAATATGGAGGCTAATGCTAAGAAATTTGGTATTGATTGCCCAGAGATTATTGATATATATAGTGTACTTAATGATATTAAGAATGGAAAGACTGAAAAATACGATAACGTCCAGTTATATATCGATAATGCTGGTCTAGTGCTAAATAGACTATTGCACGAAATTGGCATCAAAGGCAAGGTTGTTGAAATCAGCATGAGTATGGATGGGATTGGTAACTGATGATTATTTTATTGTCTTGTCTGGGTTCATTTGTTGCTGGTGTTGCAGTCGGAATGGGAATTTTGGCACATCGTATTGGTAAGCTATGTCCCATGTTCAAAGAATCTTGTATGAAAAATAATTAAAATAATGCTTGACAAATAAAATCAAGTATGGTATAATTGAGAATGTAAAGATGATGGTGCCGCATTCACAGGAATACTGTGTTACGAAACGGCTAAGTGGAGTTTGAGGAACAGCCATCATTTATAATATCCGACCGGATTTGAAGATAACCGTCAAATCTATATCACGCCTGTGAAGCGGGTCTGTGCAGAGTTTGAGAAGCGGCAGATAGCTTATAGAGAATTGGGGTCGCTCCTGAGCGTGTTCCGTTAGCATGAGGGCAAAAACATAACGGCAAAGGTGATATAAGGATATTACATACATATGAAATGTTGGCTTAGAAGCAGCCATCATTTAAAGAGTAAATCGTGGCAATGGTGACAGTTAAATCAGAGGAATCCTGATCGCGAGTCACTAACAGTGAATGAACATAGTGCTTTGCACAAGAATAAATCGGTCGCACCGTCCAGAAGTGGTAGTTCGATATTCACTTGTTCCCAAGAGTAGTTAGCGACTACTGGCACACAAATTTGTCTTGCTAAGCATTATGTTGTGTGTTGGGATATGCCTTAGCAACATGGATTTTTTGGCGTGATAGCACATCATATGTAAACATCATTCACGAGCTGATGCTAGGAATAGCTATGAGGCAGGAAGTCGGCTTGAGATTGGATATTGCTCAGTACCCCAATCGGCAGAGGGAACGGATTCAAAATCCGTAAAGTGTGGATTCGAATTCCACCTGAGCTACCAAAGTCCACTGCTTGTTGGATGCATACGACTTAATAAACTGAATAGGAATCCAATGCTTCTAATGGGTTAATGCTTAAAGCCCATTTCCATATGACCGCGTCTCCTAATTGGTAATACTCTCCGTTCATAGCGGATGAGATGTAGGTTCGAATCCTACCACGGTCAAAAACGTCTATCATGCCTCTACTAGCATTGTAAGCACACTTGATAGCCGTCTGGTGGAAAAGCCGAAAATCCTAGCTTTGTAAGACAGTCCTCAAGATTTGGTCACTGCGGATAGTCTAGTTTATAGGTTATAATGCTAGTTGCTGAATAGTTGATAGCTGACCACTTGATGCTATGAGGCAACGTCGCCACACTCTTGATTTTAAGATGGTTGCGCAACTGTAAATTCAATTTAACATGAATTTGTAGAGAGTGTGGCAATTCTAAAAATCCTTAGTAAATAACGCGCGTCACTGCTAAGGTTGGCTGTTGGTCGAATCTCATCTAGTACCATCCGAAGAGCAAAACTGGAAAATGTGCTTATAGTGTGGTGATAATCCTATTCCGCGCAAATAGTATAGGGCTTGGTGAAGTGAGTACCTGTAAGTAGTTAATAGTGCGACAAAATAACCCTATATATCAAGTCAATATGCGCATGAACATTGCGACTTGTTTTAATAAAATTTTATTAGAAATCGAAAGGAAATTAAAAGGAAATTATGACAAAGAAGGAACTAATTAAGTTCGTAGCAGATAGCACAGAAAATACTGTCAAGGACACAACTGAAATCGTAGACACGTTCATTGATTATGTAAAGCGCAGTCTAGTCCAGCATGAGGACGTTGTGATTCATGGCTTTGGCAAGTTCACAACTAAGCTGAGAGATGCAAGAACGGCTCGTAATCCACAGACTGGTGAAACCATTGAAGTTCCTGCCAAGTATGCTTTGGCATTTAAGCCAACAAGTACATTGAAGGCGGAAATCAATGAGTAAATAATCCGCCTGTTAAAATCCCTATGGTCGAAAGATTATAGGGATTTTTCTAAAGGAAAAGAATGGTGGTGAATATATGATATTATTTAAGAAACGAGAAAAGAAATACAAGCCAACTGATTTTGTAATTGTTGAAAAATGGGGCGCGACATTTAAGACCTTAGATGGTGATGAGCATTCATTTAGGCATAAATTTTACATTGACCCAAATACAATCAGATGTAGTATTCCTGAATGGATTATGATCGATATAAAACATGAGGGATATATTATGGTAGGCGAAACTGCTTATCCATTTCAGAACATTATTTCTATTGATTGGTATTGTGTTGAAAAGGGCGTATCGCTCCGCAAATGGGAAAGTAAAGCCTATAACATTCCAGCGATTTACTATTTTACACAGAACATTGAAGAGTGTGAACGAGTTTTATCTGGTGGGAAATATGATGAGATGATTAAGAAAGTTAAAAATAATACTTGACAAATCGCCGCTATGGTGCTATACTTAAATCATCAAATGAAGGAGCTGAATATTATGAATGAACTATTTGTTATGAGTCTGAAAGCCAAGCACCGTAGTGAGGGTACTATTCGTGAGTACACAAAGGCGATTAATAATTGCTTGAATTATGTTAATAAGCCTGAATCTGAAATCAAGGCTATCGACCTTGAGATGTGGCAGTCCAGCATGAATAATCTCAGTTCTGCGTCTGTTGCTCAGAGAACATCTGCCGTTCGTGAATATTTCAAATTCCTCTATCGGAATGAATTTATTAGTCGCAATCCTGCTGAATTTCTTGAAGCTCCTGCTATCAAGAACCGGGAGCAGTCCGCGCTAACTGGTGAACAGGTTAGAGCAATGGTCAATGCGGCAACCAATTTGCGTAATAAAGCAATTATTACGATGCTTGCACAGACTGGATTGCGTATTCACGAATTGCTTAATATCACACTTGAACAGTATGAAAGCCGCGCAAACAATGTGCTGGTCATTCGCGGCAAGGGCGATAAGGATAGATTGATTGGTCTAGGCGATGAGACAATTAAGTTGATTGATAGCTATATTATCAACGAGCGCAAAGATGGCTGCGAATACCTATTCGTTGGTAATCAGTCCAAGAAGATGGACGGAAAGAATACCAGTGCTATGCTCAAGGTAGCAGCTAGAAAAGCTGGTATTGAGAATTGGGAAGAATTGCATATTAGCAATCACACGATGCGCCGCACATTCGCTACGATGATGTCTGAGGCTGATGTGCCGATTGAGGTCATTAGTAAAGCAATGGGGCATTCGTCTATTGCTATTACGGCAAACAGATATATTAAGCGCACTGAACAGCGTGCAATTAACGCTATGAGTGTTGTGAATTTTTAAGATATAAGGAGAACAAAACAATGATGTGGGAAGATGTGTTCAATAGCTTGTATGATGAAATTATGAAAGAAAGGATGAAGAAAAACATGAATCTTGAATACAAATTCTATGAAAAGAATCTAGCACCTAAGTGGCTAGAGGGCGATTATGACCTGCATATTGAGGGCAATCGTATGACGATGACAAGTAAGGACGGTAAAAAGGTTGAGGTTCGGTGCCATCCTGACGATGATTGGCGGCTACAGGTTGGCATTGATGAGCTGAAAGAAAGAATGTTTGAAGCAAAGAAGCCAAGAGAAATTAAGGTTGGTGATAAAGTCAAATTCAAGCATGGCGTTGTTGATTGGTATTATCCACATACTGTATCTGATTGGTGTAAGACAAATCATATCTCAGTTGATGATGTAATGACCGCATATGCTTCTGATCTTATTTTTGGCGAGCAGACATACGAACTTGAAGACTATAGATTTAGAGTTGTAACAGTAGCCAAACATAAGAATCAGACGCTTGCTTATATCATGGATGTAAATAACCATTATAGCTTTATTGTTGACACAGAATGGCTGGAGCTAGTGCTATGACAGAAATGCACGATGAAATAATTGAATCGGTATGTGAGTATTATAAAGATGATGAAGATACACTAGTAAATTGTCTAGTGTATCTATCTAGCCTAAAAGTCCTGCCATTAGCCTACACAGCTGATACAGCGCTAGAATCAATGGGGCGATGTCCTGTTTGTGGCTCTAAGCTAGAAAGATATACACATAGAGAGTTGCATACCGAGTTGGATGAGCCATGTTATGAAACATTAACAGAAGTATATTGTCCAAATTGCGATATGCCATATAGGGAGGGAACATATGTCTGATAATGAACTACAGGACGTACTCAGAAAGGAACTTGAGCCTAAATTTCAGAGCTATTTCACACAAGGGCTTATGACTGGATGGGATGCTTGTATTTATGAGATTTATAAGCTAACAAGTGGCTTGACATCTGCTAAAGCAATTAAAGATGTTATCAAGAGTAAAGTAGCTGAAGCCAACTCAAGAGGTAAAAAGAATGGATGATGTATGGCGGCTGGGCGTATGTATGCTGCTATGGCTCTGTTTAATGCTATATGAAATCAAGAAAGGCGATGTATGAAAGAAAAGAATAATCTATTACCACTATGGATTGCTGGCGGCTCGATATTATTTGTATCAGCCGCTATGCCATTGATTGATTCTGTGGTTACATGGATTTCATCCGCTATCAATGCACACATCAATCGTATGTAGATTGATTTAGAGCTTGACCAGAGAGAGACACAAGCTGCTGCTGAGACGATTAAGCCAAGTCCACAGATGACGCAAGCTATTGGTTTTGATGTAAGCTCAGAACCTGAATATGAGGAGGAATATGAATGAGCCGTAGACCTCAAAAATTGTATGAAATCCCTTGCAACCGCTGTGATTATCAATCTGATTGTGACCGATATGTAAAAATCGACCCACGCATGACCGCACAGAGAGATAAAATGTGGAATGACGCAGATTTGAATTGTATGGATTGTGTGCTGAGAAATGTACTAAAGATGAGGAAGGAGGGTCAACCATCTTAATGGAATGGATTGAAAAAATTATATGGCATGAGGTTGTGACTAGACCACCCACTGAGGAAGAAATTGAAGAATGGGCAGAATGGAGTGCCAGTGATGATGCTCCGCTGACTTGTATGTTTGATTGTGAAATGCCGGATGATAATAGAGATATTCTAGTATTGGGTAAAAGCGGTAACGTATGGCAAGACACCTGTATGGCAGATGATGGATATATTGGTTACAATTCACTATATCTTGACAATCATGGAGATTGGGATGATGTTGTAGCATGGGCATATATGCCAACTGGCAAGCATGAGATGGAGGACATTAAGTGACCTCGAAAGGAACGTCCAGACCTTATATCCACTTCTTATCAAATGCCGCAGTTGATGTAACCGGCTCTTGTCATCATGTACGATTTAAGAAATATAGTATTCTATTAGATTGTGGCATGATACAGGGCATGGGGGATATTGTATCAGACTATAAGGCTAATCTTGCACAGCTAAAAAAGATTAAGGCAAGAGAAGTAGATTTTATTATATTAAACCATAGCCATTTAGACCATATTGGACTTGTTCCTGCCCTATATGCTAAAGGATGTAATGCGCATCTATATACCCCATTTGGTTCTACTGATTTTCTCAAATTGCTATGGGAAGATAGCCTAAAAATCATGCGGTCTGATTGTCTGAAAATTCAGAATAAACATGGTCAGAAAGCCGCGCCATTCTATGATGAGCAAGCTATTGAACGTGCGCTTAATCGCATCATAGAGGTTGATTATAATACACCTATTCAACTTGCATCAGATATTAAGTTGACATATTATCCTGCTGGGCATATCATAAATTCGGCGCAATGCGTGCTTGAGCTAAAAGATGGATATGTGACTAAGCGCATTGGATTTACAAGCGATATTGGCGGTGTGTCTGAAAGACCATATAAGGCGCGTAGACAGACGTTGCCATTCGTTGATGTTCTTATCTCTGAATGCACATATTGTCAACAGGGGCGACCCAACAGCCCTAAAGATAGAGATAAGGATATTGATAAAATCAAGACGGTTATTGCTGAATCCAATAAAATCCTAATCCCCTGTTTTTCTCTTGATCGCACTCAATCTATATTGCGACTATTGCATGATGAGGGCATAGATAAACAGATTAAAATTTATCTTGATTCGCCTCTTGCGTCTAAATTCTGTGCAATCTGGCCGTGGGAAGAAGATGAGCTTGAGAATGTAAGGATTATTGAATCTCAAGAAGAATCGGTCAATCTACAAATGCGAAATGAACATTGCTTAATCATCAGCGCATCAGGCTTCCTTGTTGGCGGTAGAATTATGAGTCATCTTAAAACGGCTTTGCCTGATAGCCGCAATCATATCTTATTCTGTGGTTTTGCTGGTGAGAATGGACTTGCATCTCAAATCAAATCCAATATGCCAGAGGTCAATATTGATGGAGTGAATGTGGTAAACAAAGCTAATATCACAGAGCTGCGCTCATTTAGTAGTCATGCTAGTTATGAAGAATTGATTGATTACTTGACAAATCAATGCCGTTTCAATAAGCTCTGCTTAGTACATGGAAACTATGAGAATAAAGTAGAATTTGCCAACACCCTACAAGATGAGCTAATCAAACAAGGTAAATCAAGTAGGGTAGTAGCAACTCAGCAAGATCAGAGGATATTCATATGAATAATGAAGAAATTAGAACCGTTAAATCTTTACAAGATGGTGGCACATACATTGTAAGATTCAAAGACGGTATAAGGCGTAAAGATGCCGAAGCGTGGATGAAGTTTTTACGTCTTACTCTGCTTGGGCGAAATATTAAGTTGATTCCTGAGTCCCCGTATTTCTTTGAAATTGTTGGTGAATCGATAGAAAAAATTAAATAAACCCTATTGACAACCGCTCCAATCTATGATATAATACAAGTATCAAATGAAAGGGGCGGTTGTTGTTATGAAATTTTGTTTGAACATCACATCGATTGGCTACCCATCTTATGCTGGGGCGATTAACAAGTATCCTTGTCTTAGGGATGAAAAGTATAAGATGTATATGACTCGAGTGAGGAATAATATCAATAATAGTGAATGGGATATTACATATATTGATATTTCATCTATGGCTAAGCTAAAAGAATTGATTGATGAAACGGGACATGAAGTTATAATTGCACCACCACGCAAGTGGAGAGACGAGAAGCATTATGTGCTTGAAATTTATGACGATTATAGGGAATAAATAATTATGGATGAAAAATTCAAACTACCAATTCTTACAGAAGAACAATTTGAGGATTTGTGGAACAGATTGCATAGTTACGAATGGTTTAATAATATGATAGATAATATCATACCTAAACCATCTCAGGATTTTGACCCTAATAATAGATTAGTAGATTTTAGAACTGATAAAAAGGCGAGAGGTAAATAATTATGACAACTGAAAAACTGTATGATACTATCAAGGTGTGGCGTGATTCTGTAAATGCTGAGGGTATGATTTTTACTAGTGAAGAGATGGATAATGTTCTAAAACAGCTTGAAGCTGATATGCTCATTGAGCAGTCAAAGAAATCTGATACTAAGTCGATTGTGACTGCGGCAAATCGTATCATTAAGAACGCTGAATCCACTGGTCGAGATATGTTAATGGGTATGTTTACCAATCAGACAAGAGATGGCTCAACACTGTATTGCGTATGTGATGGCTTTGTAGCAATCCGATTCAACGAAAAGCCGCTCCTGCCTGAAATTGATGAAAAATATCGTGGACAGGAAATGCAGCTTGAACAGATTGTTAGACCAATATACGACTCTGAGGAAATTGCCCTGCCTGATATTGACAAATTAAAGGTCTATATCAAGACGCATAAAATCAAAGAAAAGAATAATCCTAAGAAAGTAGCTGATTATCTGCTTGATGAAGAATTGAATCTTTGGGTTAATCCGCAGTATTTGCTTAATGCTATGGAATGTCTGCCTGATTGTAAGGCGTATGCGGCAAATAGAATCAGCCCGATTTATTTCAAGGCTGAAAATGGAGATGGTGTGGTTATACCGGTGAATCATAAGTAAGGAGGAATCAAATATGGCTTGGAAATATCGACCACATAGGGGCACGCTTGAAGAATCAATGAAAGAATGCCGCGAATTTAATTCATTAGCAGACGTGTTTGAATATGCTGCAAGTGAATGGAACATTCAGAGATTCGACCTAACCATCAAATATGTATGCGATGATAATCGTATTGGATGGTGTCCGACATATTATATTTGTACTGATACATTTGATGGATTCGAGCGGTTAGATTATCCACAATGTATTGGTATGTGTACTGAAGTGGAATAAATATGAATGAACCAATTTGGGTAAATTACCATAAACATACATCATTAAGTAATCGCTATATGAAAGATAGCCCGCTCTTGCCTGTTGATTATTGGAATGAGCTAAAAGCGCGATATGGAGATAAACCGTGCATCTATACCACAGTAGAGCATGGATGGGCTGGTAATTATTTCAATCAATATGATGACTTAGAAAAATTTAATAAGAAGAATGGCACGAATATCAGATGGATATATGGCGCTGAAGCATATTGGGTAAAAAACAGGCATGAGTCAGATAGAAGCAACTGCCATATTGTGCTATTAGCTCGAACCGATAAAGGGCGTAAAGCAATCAATAAAATTTTATCTATTGCCAATAAGGATGGATATTATGCACGTCCTCGCATTGATCTTGAATTGATTGACCAGTTGCCATACGATGATGTGATGATTACAACGGCTTGCATTGCTTTCTGGAATAAATATAACAATATAGACGATATTGTTATTAAACTGGCACATAAGTTTCCGCATTTCTATCTTGAAGTGCAAGCCCATGATACATTAGCGCAGAAGCAATTAAATGAGCATTTGCTATTGCCAAAATTTTATGGAATTCCACTTATTGCTGGGTGTGATAGTCATGTTATCACTGAATCGCAAATGCTCGATAGAGATGAATTGCTTAAATCTGGCAACATCCATTATGAGGATGAAGATGGATGGTATATGGATTATCCAACATATGATGTTCTATTTGAGCGATTTAAGCAACAGGGCGTATTGACAGATGGACAGATTAAAGCCGCTATTAATAATACCAATGTGTTGTTTGAATTTGAGGACATCAAGCTCGACCGCTCATTGAAAGTGCCTGTTATAAAAGAGCTGCGCAATAAAACTCAAGAGGAACGCAATCATATCTTTGAGCAGATTCTTAAAGATGAATGGTTCTTGCAAAAAGCCGATATTAACAAGGATAAACTGCAACAGTATTATCAAGAGATTAAGCATGATATAGGTGAAATAGAGGCTTGTAATATGGCGGATTATTTCATCTTGTCATATATGGTAATGAAGCGCGGGCAAGAGAAATATGGCGGTATTTTGACCCCATCAGGGCGTGGTTCTGCTGTCTCTATGTATCTCAATAAGCTCTTGCGGCTTACTAAGGTTGATAAGGTTAATAGTCCAGTCCTTATGTATTCAGAGCGATTCTTGACTAAAGAGCGCGTCTTGGATAGCCATACGCCGCCCGATATTGATAACAATGTTAGTGACCGTCAACCATTCATTCAAGCACAGCGCGACCTAGTAGGTGAACTTGGCACATATGACCTATTGGCTCTTGGTACGCTTAAATTCAAGGCCGCATGGAAAATGTATGCAAGAGCATATAATGTCGAGCCTGATACAGCTAATGAAGTAAGTAAGCAGATTGACCAATATGAAACAGCTAAGAAACACGCTGAAGATGGTGAAACGGTTGATATTCATAAATATATCGAGCCAAAATATCAAGAGCTTGTAGATGGATGTAAAAAATATCTAGGCATTTATGATACTGCAAAGGGTCATCCATGCGGTTGCTTGTGCTATGAGGGCGACATTGAATCTGATATTGGTATCAGCTTGTGTAAATCTGAAGCAACAGGTAAAGAGGTGCTTGTAGCCAATATTGAATCAGGCACGATTGATGCTTTTGGGTATCTCAAACAGGATTATCTTATTGTTGATTCAATCGGCTTGACATATGATATTTATAAAGAGGCTGGTATCGAGCCATTCACTGTCAACCAGCTTCTTGAAAAAATTGCACATGATGATGCAACGTGGCAGATTTATGCAGATGGCTATACACAATGCGTCAATCAGTGTGAACAACCAAGGTCGACTCAAAAGGTAATGCGATATAAGCCAAAGAATATTGCTGAGCTAACGCAATTTATAGCTGCAATCAGACCTTCTTTCCAATCTATGTATCAGACGTTTGAGCAACGGCAACACTTTGATTATGGTATTAAGGCACTTGATGATTTGCTTCAAGATGAATACTGTTCATCATCGTTCATTCTATATCAAGAATCTCTAATGAAAGTCCTTGGATTTGCTGGCTTCCCTATGTCTGAGACATATACTATTATCAAGGCAATTAGTAAGAAAAAGGATTATATCATCAAGGACGCAAAGCCTAAATTTATCAAGAATTTTGCCCAAGCTATTCTTGATACTGGCGAAACAAATGATGATAACAAGGCACATGAGCTTGCCGATAAGGTATGGACGATTATTGAGAATAGCGCCGCCTATGGCTTCAATAGTGCCCATGCTTATTGTATGGCTATTGATAGCGTAACGATTGCTTATCTCAAAGCGCATTATCCACTTGAATTTTATAAGTGTGTTCTTCAGCGATTTACCGATAAGGGTGAGAAAGATAAGGTTGCGCTTATTAAGCAGGAGATGTTAAAGCGCGGCTATAAGTTAAAAGATATTCAATTTGGTGACGATAATAGAGCGTTCAATATAGATCGTGCTAATAACTGTATTGTACAGACTATGGCATCTATTAAGGATATGCCTAAGAGCGCACCAGAGGCTCTATATGAGCTTGGTAAAACAGATATAAAGAATCGCGCCGCTCTATATCAAGCTCTTATGGATGACCCTAGAATTAATAAAAAAGCCATTGAAATTCTATTTCATCTTGGATATTTTGATAAATTTGCCCAACCGAACCGGCTCATTGCTGAATATGAGATTTATCAAAAATATATTTCAGCAAAGGTATTGACAAAATCATCATTTGATGATATAATGATAGATGTAATTAGACCGTGTTGTGACAAAGAAACTGAGAAGCAATTTAGAGAGATTAATAATAAAGCATTGATAACGGCTTTAATTAAGCAAGCTAACATCAAGCCAGCTACTATTGTTGATCGCATTAAATGGCAACTTGAGTATCTAGGATATTGCACAGTAAATGACCCAAATTCAGACCCAAATGATTGGCTCGTGTTAGATGTCAAGACAACAGGATATGGTACGGTTTATTGTACACTATATAATCTATGTTATGGAGCAGAACGCACGTATCGAGCCAATAAGAAATTCTGGACAAATCATCAATTGTCAAAGGGTGATGCAGCAAAGGTGGTATTGCAAGAGAAGAATAAAATGAAAAAGGATGAAAATGGTGAATGGGTAACATTGAACGAAAAAATTGTTGAAATGAAATGTTGGAAGAAATTGGAGGTGTAAATAATGGATGCCGTTGAATTTTTGAGAGCAAGAAGAAAATTGTGTGATGATAATGTTTGTGGAGAGAGTTGTCCGCTGTTTTATTGTTGTGATGATGGCATTGAAGATAACCGTATTAGGCAAATATTGGCTGTAGAGCGATGGGCAAAAGAACATCCTGCCAAAACAAGACAGAGTGAATTTTTGAAGCAATGGCCTGATACTGAAATTAGTGACGATGGACTGCCAAGTATCGCGCCATGTCAGTTGGATGTTGGGTTGACTCATGGTAAAGCTCAGAAAGATTGTGAGGATAGAGGAGTATGTGATAAATGTCGTCATGATTTTTGGCTAAAAGAAGTTCATGAGAATGAGGAGGATTAAGTAAGTAAATGGGCGTAGCAGTTCTTATTTTAGGTGAAAGTGGCTCTGGCAAATCAGCGTCACTTAGAAATTTCAAGCAAGAAGATGTTGGCATCCTAAATGTGGCGTCTAAGCCGTTACCATTCAGAAATGTAAATAAACTACAGAGTATGAACAAGGCAACATATGCTAGTATCAAAGGCGCGGTATGTAGTGGAAAGAAGCTAAGTTGGGTCGTAGATGATGCTCAGTATCTTATGGCATTTGAGAGTTTTGACAAGGTAAATGAAGTCGGATATGGCAAGTTCACTACGATGGCTAAGAACTATGAAGATATGTTGCGTGTTGTTCAGGAAGATACCAGTCCTGACACGATTGTATATATCATGCAACATATTGATACTGATGAAAATGGCAAGGTAAAGGCTAAGACACTAGGCAAGATGCTAGACCAGCAGCTCACAGTAGAGGGACTGTTTAGCATTGTCCTGCTATGTAAAGCTGATGAGCGCAAGCATTATTTTATCACACAGTCTGACGGCTCGAATCCATGCAAGTCGCCAATGGGGATGTTTGATTCTCTTGAGATTGATAACGACCTAAAGATGGTTGATGATACAATCAGAGAATATTATGGGCTAAAGAAGGCAAGTGCACCAAAGGCTAAATCTACTACTAAGGAGGAAAAGTAATGAATAAAGCTTATAAAATGTCAGATACTTACAATATGATGCTTAGTGATGATTGGAAAGAAAGATTCGTTGCGGAACATATCCAGCTTCTTATTCGACTGAAAAGACTTAATGATACTGTTGGGGATTATTATGCCGGACGATTAACTAATATGCCAGAAGCAGAAATCATGTGTCTCTTGTGGCAACACCATGCAATGTTATCTTATCACGACGCTATGATTTATAGAGCAAAACAAGCAGGTATTGAACTGCCAAGTTCCTTTGAGGATTATTATTTTGATACTCCAGCTAAAAAAGCTGAGTAAGATATAAATAATTTTTTATTAAAATCAAATTAAAGCGAGGTTAAATTTATTATGAAGCGAATCGAAAATTGGGACTCTATCGTTGAAAGCATATCATTTAAGCGTCTAACACCAAACGGCTATATTTGTAAGATTCTGAAGGTAGAAGATCATCCTGAGAAAGAATATCTAAAGATTTATTTTGATATTTTCAAGGGTGATGATAAGGGATATTTTAAGAAGCAGTATGACGGCGATACGCGCAAGGAAAAGAAGTGGCCTAATGCTGGCACGTTCATTCGTTCCTATAAGGATAGCACGGCATCTATGTTTAAGGGCTTTACTAATGCGGTTGAGAAGTCTAATAAGGGCTATAAGTGGGATTTTGACGAAAAGACGCTTGTCAATAAGGTCGTTGGCCTAATCATTGCAGATGAACAGTATCAGAATCAGAAGGGCCAGGTTCGTGTTCGTAACTATGTTGCGGCAGTTCGCTCTGTTGAAACTATTGAAAAGGGCGAATATGAAATTCCTGCACTTAAGGAGCTAACTACTACTAAGACAACTACATCTACTCCTGCTAATGACCCAATCACCGATTCTGATTTTGAAGCTATGTTCCCGTCTAGTAATACTCAAGAGACAGAAACATCACAGGTTGATACTGATAACAATTTCAATTGGGATGATGATAACCCATTCTAATCCATAAAAATATTAAAGGCGGGGCTTGACAATCCCGCCTTTTTATTATATAATAGCTGAGAGGTGATGATGCTTGAATAGATTCCTATGTGTAGCTCAATTACAAGAGCTGCGAATCGACTTATATCAGACCCATATGAAAGCCAAATTTAGCGTCATCACCAATAATCAATGTTTCACCATGAGCCAAACATTGAGTCGTAAATGGAATGAGGCGCAAATCAAATCATGGCTGGCTATGGCACAATATATCCATCCACGAATAGATAGCTATATATATGTCAAAAATAAACATTATTATACAATGAAAAAATCTGATACACCTACTAGGCTATTGGTATCAGGAAATATCAATGAATGGAAAAAATCATTGTATTATAATGTGCAATATTGCCGTATAGTTGAAGATAATGCGGCTGATAGCATGAATATAGAAATGGATGGACAATGGGTCAATTCGAGCCGATTCTTGAATATATGCGGCGATTCGCCTAGAGTATTTAATATTAAGCGTCCTGACGGCTGTGGAGGCTGTATATGCCAATTGCGGCTTGAATATGATGCAGGATATAGCATAGAGCAAAATCTGGTTATAACGCATCCTAGTGGTCTTAGGGCGGTTGATTGTAAAAGAACAGATGTGGCTATGAATCAAGAAGAAATTGATAAGTGGATTTTAGAATATGAGATAATTTCCTCTTGACAAATCAATCTATATATGCTATACTTAGATTATCAAAGAGATGGAGGGCAAATCAATGAAAACGTGGCGTGTTTGGTGTAGTTATTGGTGCAATGGGCGTTTTGTGGATGACATTATATATATTCAAGCCAATAGCTATGATGAAGCCATTGCTAAGGCTCGTAAATATAATCCAAAATATGATTCTGCTCAGGTGATCGAAGATGCTAAAACAATCTAATCCATCAAAAGAAAAAACAATTAAATGCCGCCAATGCGGCAAGTCAACGCCAAAACAAGATGCAATCGAATATAAGCCTAAATTCTATTTCTGTTGTGAGAAATGTAGACAGGATTATATCAATGCTCATGCCGTCAAGCCCAAAGTAGAATCAAAAGATGATAGGCGCAAATTGTTGGATTATATACGTCAAGTTGCCCCTGATGCCAATATACGGCTTGTAGGCATCCAGCTTGCTCAGTTGATGAAAGATAATCCTGATATGACATATGGCGGCATTGCTTATACTATCAGATATATCCATAAAGAGCTTGGAAAAGATATATCTCAATCGCCACTTGGCTTGGTCAAATATAAATATGACGAATGTAAAAAATATTATACTTGGCTAAATCAGGTAAGGCAGAATATACAGCAATGGCAAGCTGAAGATGGGGTTAATGTGGTTATTAAAAAGAATGATGAGGAGGATGTGTTTGAATGATTTTGGTTGAATACTACAGAATGCCAAATTTAAGCTATGTTGAAACTATTGAAAAGATGTATCTCAATACGTCATACATTCAATATATTACATATGCTCTTTGCGGATGCTCTAACAATATTGTTATTGGTATCAACGGAGAATCATTTGTGTTGACGAAAGATAGTGGTGATAACCTGTTGTGTCGAATGGGATTATCTAAGGAGGATTTGATGCCGTGAAACATAAAATGATTGGATGTTCCGAATACTGTTTGAAATCGGCTTGTTGTGACTCCTGTATGTTTTCTCGTCGCGACTTTTTGATTATGGATAGTGGTGAAATCTATAAAAGTGATCCTGTTGGTTGTGGATTACATAAAGATATGACACATCAATATATCGCCATAAATGACGGTTGTTGCTCTGATTTTCATTGCTTTAGAGCCGATGATGATAATATGATTGTCAAGGTGATTGATGATGATGAAATGGTATAAAGTAAGTGAAGAATTGCCCCCAATTAACAAACCTGTGTTTGTTGCGATGCCGAATTATTATGACCAATACAACGAGAATTTTGTTTATATTATGGAATATAGCGAAAACGGATGTTGGGAATATTATGATGGCGGAACAGAATACGTCGGTGTATCAAATGCAGACCGTTGGGCATATATTGAATTGCCGGAGGAATAAGAAATGAAATATGATTATAATAAGGCACTTAGCTGGGCGTTCTCAAATATCATTGAACCAGAGATGCTTTGTGCTATCGTAAATGCCATCAATAAGCAGTTGCCAAGCAAACCATATTACCGAAAAGAAGAAGATGCAGAAGGCTGGGCTTGTCCTAATTGTGATATGGGCGTAGAGAATGACCATGGTAGAATTAAGGATACATATTGCCACAGTTGTGGGCAAATGATTGGTTGGAAAAATATTAAGACTGTAGTAAACAAGAAGGAGTAAACAATGAAATGGAATAAGGTATTTAATGATGAATTACCAAACGATTTTGAAGAAGTATTAGTTGCGCATTGTACAGAAGATGGAGAATATTTATATCCGCTGTGCCATATGTGCGAATATCGTCGCGATGAACATGAATGGGTAGATAGTGACACGGGCGAAGAGCGGCTTGTAGATAGCTCTGATTGCTGGATTAGAATTAAACTTCCGGAGAATGCTAAATTATGAAACAATATGTTAATGAATATGATGAGGCCCTTAATGCTCTAACTAGCGGTATGCTTGATACAAGCGATATTGCGCCGTATCTGGGCGCTATTGTTGGAGCATTGCAGAAACAAATCCCCATATATGCGGTTGGTGTGCGCTCGTCTGGATGGTACAAAGATAGTGGCATTTGCCAGTTATGTGGTAATGATGTCAACTCATATATGCAATATTGTGAATGTTGTGGGCAAGCGTTGAAATGGAAATGATGATGTGTCCATATAAAGATGGTGCTAAATGCACTGCTCCTGATACGGATTGCCCGCATTGGCAAGGCACGTTTTGTGAATTAGATGAATCGAGCAAGGAGGAATAAGAATGAGGAACGAAACACTAAATGCTAAAATTACAGAAACTAAACTGGGTGAAGATCATGGATGTCTAACAGCTTATATCTATGTTGAAGGTGCTGGTTGGGGTGGTGGTATGGGTGGCTATTGTCTCGACCATTGGTGTAGTGAAGTTGGACATTATGGCTCATCTGATGGATATGGTGCTATCATTGAATTGATGAAAACGCTTGAGGTTGATAAGTGGGAAGACCTAAAGGATAAATATGTGCGTGTCCATGTAGATGAGCATAACACGATTGATAAAATTGGTCATTTGATGAAAAACAAATGGTTTAGCTTCAAAGAATATGTTGAAAAGGTAAAAGAAATTAAGGGTATAATGGAGGAATAATCATTGCTCTATGACCAAAATTCTGTCAGATTGCTATTAGGTTGTTTGCTAATCAAGCCTTCTCTTGCTATCTCTGACAAGTACCCCCTAAGCCGTGATGATTTTACGATGGATTTTCACCTCAGATTGTGGCAAGGGTGCGTCGCTCTTAGTCGTCGTGGAGCTGAGTCTATATCGGCACTAGACCTATATATGCTATGTAAGACCAACAAGAGAGTAGAGGATATATTCAAGCTAAATCAATTAGATGATTTTATTGATACGGTCAAGCAGCTTGCTAATGTTGGCAATTTTGAGGTCTATTACAACAACACGCGCCGCGCCACGTTACTCAGAAGCTATAAAAATGCTGGTTATAACATAGATAAATTTGAGCAAGATGATAAAGCAACCATAGAGGATATAGTACAATATTTTGATGCACAGCAAATAGCTATAAAGAAGCAATTCTATAAGGACAAAGATATAGATGAGCTAAAAGCTGGTGATGGATTTGAGGCGGTCAAAGAGGGCTTCAAAGCAGAGCCACTATTTGGCGCAACGACCTTTAGTGAATACCTCAACACAGCTGCTAGAGGCTGGATTCAAGGGCAATTATCCATCTATTCAGTCGGCTCAGGCGTAGGCAAGTCAACCATTGGTTTGGCTAATTTAGTGCAAGTATGCTGTCCTAGAATCTATGATATAGACAAGGGGCAATATATAGATAATCCATGTTATCAGCATAAAGCTGGTCTATATCTCCAATTTGAGATGGCTGGTGATACTGAAATCACGCCGAAGATTGTGGCTACAATTAGCGGCGTACCATGCTTCAGCATCTTAAATGGGCGATACGAAGAAGGTGAAGAAGAACGTGTAGATGAGGCTATTAAAATCCTGCACGAATCTAAGCTATATATTGTCACAATGCCAAATTATACGGTTGATTTAATTGAATCGTATGTAAAGGATTATGTAGTAAATAAAAATGTAGGCTATCTATGCTATGATTATATCGTTGAATCCTCATCTGTATCGAGCGACTTAGCTAAAAAGAATGGCGTATCTACTCGCTCAGATCAGGTGCTATCTGGCATAGCAAGTAAGCTCAAGGATTTGGCTGTTGAATACAATATAGCCGTACTGACATTTACTCAGGTCAATGCTAATGCTGCGACACAAGAGATTATGGATAGCGGCGTTGCGGCTGGTTCAAGGGCAATCCAGAATAAGGCTGATGTGGCTGGTGTAATCATGCCATTACGCCGTAAAGAGCAAGAGATAGCCGATATGATGATGGAAAAATATCCTGATAAAACAAAGCCAAATCGCGTAATGCACCTCTATAAGATGCGCTTTTCACAGGTTGAACAAGGTATTAAGATATATTTTAATCTTGACTTGAATACGGGTCGAACAAAGGATTGTTTTGTAACGAGCAAGTTCGACAATCCAATACAGCTTCAAAGAACAAGGTTGGTGTATGCTAAATGAGCGAAATTGAATTAGCTGAAGAAATCGAGCTATGGCCTATTGCCGATGATAATAGTAGAGACGCTATCGAAGAAATGGCTGAGCAACTTGGAGAAACGCCGGAACAGGTTAAAGAATATATAAGCAAGATAACTTTGGAAGATATACATAAGGCGTTCCAAGATTTCCGTGATGCTATTGTAGCAACAAAGGGGATAACTGAATGATTAAACGATTTTGTGATATTTGTGGAGAAGAATTAGGTAAAGATTATTATAGCGTCAAGTTGCCTCGTATTGTCAGATGTAAAATTCGTGGTGATAAAGGTGATGTTGCGTTAGGAGTATTTGATACAGTTGGTCGTATTACTACGGATATTTGTTTTAAGTGCGAATATAAATTAGCTATGGCTTTGCCTGTTGTTGAAGAATGATTGACACATGAATGAATTATTAAAACAAAAGAATACTGATAGTTGGCGCGAATTTTATCTGCGTAATCCTGACATTCTCGTTGAACAATATTTTAACATCAAGCTATTATGGTATCAAAAAATTGTATTGAAAGGAATAATGAAAAATGCAAAGAAATGTGAATCGTGCAGATATACTGCGTCTATGTGCTCAAGATATTGCCGCAAATGCAGATAAGCTATTAGCTGATGTACCATATTATCAAGACTGTGATATTGTGATTGGGTTACATAATGATGAAGCGCCATTTGTCAAGATAGTGGATAAATATGTGCCAGAGGAAATTGTGCTGTGGTATAAGGAGAATAACTAATGCTATGGATTTTAGTTGCTCAATGCTTGATTGGCGCGATTTTAGCCATTGCTGTTGGTGGTAGCCACTATAAGAAATATCGTCAGTTCAGCTCACTGGTGTTGTGCAGTCTAGGCTGCGGGCTATTTGCATTCACATGTATGGTTGCAACCATGGCAGTATTTTTAACGTAATAAACTTCGTTGAGGGAATATTATGATTCACATAAATGTAAAAGAAGAAAGAGAACATATAAATGTACCATATGCGTCACCTCGCTCATATCTTACAGGATTTGAAACAATCGTATCGTTCGACACTCAAGATGATTATGATAATTTTGTAGTAGAATCCCATGATAATGCAGATGGCTCTAAACATCTAAAGCTCGGCATCAAGCTATATAAAGAGCCGGTTTATTTATGTCCTGCAATTACTCATTATTTTAATGTTCAAACGTCAGATGACAAGCCAGATGATGGGTTGATTCTTATTGGTACGCAATGCATTGAATTTGAAAAGATATGTTTGAATCATGATTGACATCGCATCTCTTAAATCCCAATTAACCGATGACCGCATTATAGAACTAATGGATGCTCTAGGTGCGCCATTGATGAAAGCTGATAGCAATAATCTGATATTTGGCTCAATTTGTCATTGGGGCGCTGATTGGGATAAACATAAGCCTAAATTATGGTATTATATAGAATCTGGTTCATTCCATTGTTGGAGTTGCGGCTTTTCAGGTGATACCATATCTCTAGTTCAGCACGTCAAGTATCTTGACTTCAATCAAGCCGTATCATATATTTGCTCAGTCCTGCATCTACAAGTAGGGCAAATAGAAGAAAATAAATATATTGATAATTGGGCTGAATTGCGCCGATTCTTACCTAATGCCGAGCCAGAACCAGATAAGCTCTTGACATATGACAAGTCTATATTATCCCTATTTGACCATTTATATCCGCAAGAATGGTTGGATTATGGTATTTCAGCGGATATACTTGATAAATTTGGTATAGGCTGGTATGCGCGTCAGGCGTGTATTTCCATACCGGTGGTGTTTAATGGACAACTGGTAGGTGTAAGGGGGCGATATACGAGAGAGCAAGATATAGCTAAAGGTAAGTATAGACCAATATGTACGTTAGATGGGACAGTATTAAAATTTCCAAGTAGTCAGTTATTTTATGGCTATGACCAAAATAAAGCTGCTATTGAAAAGTCGCGCCAAGTAGTGCTATTTGAGAGTGAAAAGTCAGTGCTAAAAGCGCCTCAATATGGTATAGATAACGCCTTAGCTGTCTTTGGCTCTAATATAAGCAAACAGCACATACAGCTATTACTTGAATTGGGCGTGAATGATGTGGTGCTTGCGTTTGATAGTGACTATAAGCAAGTAGGTGATGATGAATTTAAGTTCTTTGTTGTTAAGATGAAGAAGCTGGTGACTAAATTAAAGCCGTTCTTTAACTGCTCGATAGTCTATAACAATCAAGGCTATGATATGTATAAATGCAATATGATGGATATGTCATATGAGCAAGCTATGAAATTATGGGAAAGTAGGGTAAAAGTATGAGTAAACCAATTATGGAAAAGTTTCTAAACGGAGAAAAGCTAACAGAAGATGACCGTGCTAATTTAGCATGGGGCGATCTTGACGATGAAGGATATGAATATATAGATCAAATTGATGGCTCGTCTGGTAGATGGACACAGAAGATGCGAACTATATTCAAATATAATGGTGAATATTGGGCTATTGACTGGCGCTCTGGTTTAACTGAATTGCAAGAAAATGAATATCCGTCAAACCCATATCGTGTTGAGCGTAAAGAGCGTGTTGTTACTGTTGTGGATTGGGTGAAAGTATGAGAACGCCATGTAAGTATACGCATAATGTCACATATTTGAGGTGGGTAGATGGCGCTTTTGTTAAGGTAAACATAGATAAATGTTGGGGCGAGAAAGAGTCGACTGTATGTGATGCAAAACGAATGGAAATCTGTGATAAATATAAACCACTAAGTAATAATCTTGAATTACTTTGGATTCCAATGAATAAATTTGATGAGCACTACGGTGATGTGTATAAGTGCACCAGATGCGGAAAAGAGATTATTGGTACATCCAATTATTGTCCTCATTGCGGCTACGAATATGAGCCTTGGGATGGCACAATATTTAAATAAATTTAATACTTGACAAATCAGCCTCCTTTATGATATAATCACTATATCAACAATAAGGAGGTTGATTTTATTTATTACGTTAGTAAATTTCATCTATACGATGTAGTGAGACTTGTTGGTGAGACACATCCTTACAGGTCTCATGCTATTAGAACAGGCGACACAGCACAAATCATTGCTATTCAATTCAATGATATGAATGGACATTGGGCGTATTCTTTAAGACGCGCAGGTACTATATGGAGTCCATTGGATAACTATGATTTGTATTATGACGATGAATTAGAATTAGCTGAAAGAGAGGTTGAATCTTTTTATGAGTAAATTCATAGTAGGAGATAAGGTAGCTTATAAAACAAACCCTTACGAATGTATTGGCAAAGCAGTGGTCAGAATTTTACCGAATGATATTATGATTGTTACGAAAGATTATGAGTTTATCATTGAGCCAGAAGATAGTATTGTTGCGTATGAAAAAGAAATAGATATTTCAGATGATGAAATCTACAATATGCTCAAGCCAAAACTTGAAAGTATGTGTATGAAGACAGAATATCACAAATTATTGCCAACTGTATTTGAACTAGAATTTGAATCAAAAAATGATTATGAGCCATATGTTCCAGAAAGTGATGTAATTAAGGCTGTTGCTTTAGCATATCGTTCTGGTTATCTTAGAGCTAAAAAGGGTAGACCGTTTAAGATTGGAGGAGAGAAAGAATGATTGAATGGCATAGAGTCGTAGATGTATCTGATTTGCCGCCAATAGGTGAATGGGTACTTACATATAGACCGCGCAGTGGGCAACATTATATTAAGCAAAGCAGATATGTAAAGGTTGATGTCACGGTTCATGACTCGCGTACAGGTACGGATGAAATTGAAGAAAAGCTAGATTGGCAAGACAAAAATGGCGGCATTGGGCCAATATATTTTTCTAACGATTGGTGGTCTTATTTTAATCTGCCAGAAAAGGATGGTGATTCAGATTAAGATTCATCCACTGCTTGATTCCCTTAATGAAGCCACATTTTTAAGAGAATACTTATCCGCTTGTCAAATAGCGGATGTTGACGCATATCTAAATCCAGATATGATTGAATATCAATCACCTGATATGTATAAGAATATGGATGTGGCTGTTGATATGCTTCATGGAGATATAGGTAGAATTGGAATCGTTATTGACTCTGATATGGACGGCGCTTGTTCTGCTGCTATTGCCTATATGCTATGTAAAGAATATCATCCAGAGGTAGAGCCAATTATCTTTGCCCATACTGGCAAACAACACGGGTGTACTGATCTGCTGCCAGATATTCTTGCCGCAAATATTGATATGCTCATTATCCCTGATGCTGGGTCGAGTGAGGTTGACGCTTGTAGAGAGCTATATGAACATGGTATCAAGGTTATTGTTCTTGACCACCATATCATTGAAAAAGAGAATAGACACGCCGTTGTAGTCAATCCATATAATAGTGCTATTATTCCACCAATGCCGGATGACCAACTTGAGCTAGTTGAGCGAGTTTATAATGGTGTTAAGGTCACATATACTTGCAATACCGACATTAGCGGTACAGGAGTTGTAGAAAAATTTGCTTGTGCACTCGACTCGACTCAATCTTTCAAAGACCTGGTAGCTGTTAGCCTGATCTCTGATATTTGCAGCTTACGTTCACCTGAGAACCGCAAATATGTATATGACGGCTTGACTAATCCAACCAATCCATTTATTAAATATTGCTTAGAGCATTGTTGTAATCGCGGCGTTAATCCAGAGGGTGTTGCATTTGGTATTGCGCCTCTTGCTAATGCACTGGCTCGTAGTGACGACCAGTCTACTAAACGGCTATTCTTTGATGCGCTGATTGGTAAGATTGAGCCAGAAGCTGCTGTAAAGGTTATGAAAGCCGTAAAATCTAAGCAGGATTATCAAGTCAAGAAGGTAGTAGATAAGCTGTCAGATGGACTTGATACGTCTCATAAGGTTATTATCGGTTTTTGTGAACCTGAGAATAAATCTTATTTAGGGCTTGTAGCCAATAAATTCTGTGGTAAATATAATAAGCCCACATTCCTGCTGATAGAACTAAATAGCACAACATGGTCTGGTTCGATGCGCAGTCCTATTGATTTGCTTGAGATTATCAATGAATCAGGATTAGCCAAGTGTCAAGGACATGATGCCGCAGCTGGTATAACCATGAAGAAGTCCAACCTCAAACGATTTGCACGATTCTTAGATGGACTTGATTTGGACGCAGAGCCAGATATTGAGGTGGCGGTTCAGATCGCGCCTAATAATATCACACGCAATCTTGCAAATGTGTGTGTAGAAAATAATATCCTATGGGGCAAGGATGTAAACAAGCCGTTACTTCATTGTATTTTAACATCCCCTCAAATCTATATTTATCGCAATCGTTCAACTACTGTTAAGCTGATTCAGGATGACATTGAGTTCATCAAATTCTTTGTTAGTAATGAAGAAGCAAACCAATTTGAATCAGCACAGGGCAAATCTATAGAGGTAGTAGTATCGCTTGGATTGAATGAATATAATGGGCAGATTAAGCCACAAGCCATTATTGAGCGATATGAAATTATTGATAAACCAAATGAAAATGAAATTGATTGGAGTGAATATTTTAATTGAGTAATCTGAGAAAATGGACTAAGGCGATTAATATGGTTACATCTGTTGTGCTATATACACTAATTCTGCGCGGATATAGCAATAGGTGGGTGCTACTGGTGGCAGCTGTGATTGCTTGTATGGCAAATAGCTTGGATGGCTGGATTGGAGGCAATGAATCTGAATGATTTACCTAGATTATGCAGCAACTAATCCATTCACAAAATATCCATGCAGTAAATATGGCACATTTCTTAACTCCAATGCCAATTATGCCTACAAAGAGCAGAAATTGTTTGATGAATGTGCAAATAGGGTAAAGACTGCTATTGGTGCAAAGAGCGGCAAGGTTGTGTTTGGTGGCACAAGCAGTCAGATGGTTGAGAATTTGATGGTGTTCGTCAATATTGCCTATGATAAAGACGAATATGATGTTTATTGTTCTTGTTATGAGCATGATAGCTTTTTTAGATATGAGAATAATAAATTGTTGGATTTAAGTGAACTTGACACAGTTTTTGATATATCTAATGAGCGCAATCAATCTCTTGTCATTTGGCAAGGAGTTAATAACATCACAGGTGAAACTTTCCCCATTGAACAAATTGGTTCAATTTGTCATAGTCTCAATGCGTTCTATATCTGTGATATGACTGCAATGATTGGTAAAGCGCCAATTCCAGCTAATATTGACCAATGGTGTGATTGCGCTATTTGGAGTGGTCATAAGTTGGGTACAGAATTAGGTATTGGTGTTATGTGGCTATCTGATAAATTCAATAATTGGCTAGGTGATTTCAAACTACATGGCACACCCAATCTAGCTGGCGCTATGGCTATTGCTGATGCTACTGAAGATGCTTGCAAATCGCCAATGAAACACTATGCTGACCTATATATGTACCTATACGATAAGCTAGTAAATGCCAATATTCAATTCCAAGTTATTAGCAATAGACTAAAGACG
>ERZ791623.369-NODE-369-length-29003-cov-2.719290_pt1 | contig 29003 bp, 24 predicted proteins | sample MGYA00510268_ERZ791623 | MGnify/ENA primary metagenome ERZ791623 (study PRJEB30046, sample SAMN00715216) | human gut metagenome | study: EMG produced TPA metagenomics assembly of the A metagenome-wide association study of gut microbiota in type 2...
CTTTTTTAAATGATCAAATAACGCATGAACATCTGGATCTGTATCATCATACCCATTATAGAAAATAGACAGATAGCTTTCTGGTTTTAAAAACACAGGAGCCATCAATTCATAATCTAGACGCGTATTTGCGATCACATCCATATATGGAATTGAATCATAATACAATATAGCTTCTACATAAGTATTATCTGGCATCAAATAATCAAATGTATAGTATGTCCAGAAATTAAATAATGGATTGGTTTCCAAATTTCTAAGATCCAAGCCATACTTTTGTGCTTGCCTTTGAACAACCATGGGATCAATAGCTCCACAACTGCGAATAAATCCAATTAAACAAAGTAAAGGTTCATCTTGTTTTTCTTTTTGATCAAAATCCACAAATTTTAAAGCTTCTATAACACTTTCCTTCAGCTCGTCTGGAATTTCATCCTCAAATAATAAATATTTTCGATAAAGCGCCACCTTTTCAAATGGCATACCATGAACATCCACTTCTTTATAATTGTTTTCAACGATTCGTTTTAAAAGTTTTAGTTCTTTTACTGTACAAACATCTACAATATTTTCTGGTGTATATTGTTGAATAATTAGCTCGATCATTTGTTTACGAGTAATTTTTTCATAAATCACATCATCCGGAAAACATATACGAAAAAATTGACTGTACACAGATTCTTTTCGATAATGATTGATTTCTTGTATTAATGAGCTCATAACTCTCCTTTTAATTCATATTTTTTGGCAACAACGAATAAATCTTTTGCCCGTAACTATAATCTTCAAATGCCTTTGAAACGAGTTCTTGACTAAGCTGCATATCGGCCGTTGAAATAAAACCATCATAGATGATCATCCCGTTAAATGGCATAATAGCAGTTTGAATCAACATAGGTGTTTTTTCGGCCGGAATAAATTTATCTAAGTTTTCATTTAGACCCTTGACCATATAGTTGATGCCTTCATCATTTAATACTGTATAGTTCTTTTCATAGACAGCCAATAAAAAGTTTTTGCGCATGCCATATTTAAAATCTTTTATAATATTCAAATTACGATATGTTAGATTCAAAGGATTCTTTTGAACATAGCCATCAATAAAACGATCTTTTGCTTTCCAGAACACCTCGATTAGATTGACCAATTCATCGGGTTCAATATAATTATTGGGATCAATTTTCTTATTTGGGATAATTTGTTCCAAAGCATTCACATAATCTAAGACGCTAAAATATAACTTATAGAATAGGCGTGTATCTTTTTGATCTAAATAAGCATACGTTTGTTTCTCATTTAGAGCACGAAGCTTATCATTAAAAGATACATGTTCATGTGCTTGGTTGTAGCCTTTCATACTTAGTCCATAATAATTTGGTAATGAAATTTGTACAACAGCTTTGCGATAGCGCTTTGTCAAAGAATCTGAGAATCCATTAAAGAATGGAATTAAATCGATCTTTTCTTCATTCACAGTACCACGAAGCAAATTATTGAACAATTCATCTTTAAACTTTGTGATGTCCTGCACTTCTTTTTTAACAGCTGTAAAGAATTTTTTAATATCTGGATTTGTCGCATCAAAACCATGATAAAAAATAGAAATGTAGCTGTCTCTATCTAAGAATTTTGGTTCGAATCTTTCGCGTTCAACACGACAATTGCGAATGTTATACAATAGATCTTTATAATCCCAATATACATATTCATTGGCTAAACTATGATCAATTAATTCATAGTCTTCTTTTAAATACGCCCAGAAATTGAAGAGTTCACTTTCAATAATAGTTTTATAATCATAGGCACATGCACTACATACAGCTTGAATCAAAGATGGTTCAATGATGCCAAAGGCACGTATAATTCCAAGAATGACTAAGCTTGGTTCATCTTTTTCTGCCTTATGATCTAAATCAATATCTTTAACCGCTAATTTGACATTCTTTTTGAATTCTTCAGGTAATTCTTTATCAAAATATAAAAACTTAGAGCTTAATGCATGTTTTTCAAAACGATAACGATCGTCTTCTAAGTCTTGGTTACGTAATAATCTTCTTAATGCCTTTAATTCCCATGTTGTGCAAATAGAAACTAAATACTCAGGGGTATAGGTTTCAATCATGCGTTCTAACATTTCTTTTCTTGTCATGGAATCATAGTCCCAATAATCGTTTTGACATGTTCTTTTATAACAATCAAAAACCTTTTCTTTACTATAACGATTTGCGTGTTCCAATAAGCGCACCAAAAAAACTCCTCCTTTATATATCTTCAAAGGGATTCATCGCACCCTTTTTTCAATCCAATGAGAAGCCAAAGCGAATGCTTCGGCAATATGTTTATTTCTCCTTAAGATTGTTATAATTATTATAGTATGTAATCGAAAAAATTTGAACCTATGTGTTAGAATTATACCTAAGAGGAAGAAGTATGCGAATCATAGAATTTTTTAAGCGATTATTTCATCGTGAAAAACCAATTGAGATCAAACAAAAGAAATATTTAAATCCACCAAAAAAGATGAAACAAAAGAAGGATTTAAATCCGCAAAAAAAGATGAAACAAAAGAAGGATTTAAATCCGCCAAAAAAGATGAAACAAACGTATGTCGCAAAATCTACCAATTATTTGGATGAACAATACGAATTATTTCAAACCATTCAGCCTGGATATCTTGTCTTTTGTCGTATGCCAGTGTGCGAAGACAATTTGGTGAATATCAATCACCCCCATCGTATACGTCCCTTTTTGATTATCAAAAAGGACAAAGACTATTTGTATGGGTATGCGGGAAGCACAAAGAAAAAGAATCCAAAGATTCAATATACTTTAAAAGATGGACATAAAGATAAGAAAACAGGTGCTTTTAGCGATTCCTATCTATATTTAAACAATGTGTATCGAATTCCCATCCAGAATATCAAAGGAATTTTAAAACAAGTCTCAAGCAAAGATTTGATTCAAATCCAAAGAAAGATTCAATTATTGAAAAATAGTGATGTACATCATATTGATTTGTTTGAAAACATTGAATTTACATTTGAAATAGGAGATATAGTGGAATATAATACTTCCCTTTACTTTTTATCAAAAATTCAAGGCGATAAAATATATGGATATGTGTGTTCAAATACAAATGGTGATATCGAATTAAAAGGTTTAAATCTATTCATCAATACAGATATAGAAAGAAAAATCGAGCCGAATCCACATAGTTTAAAATATATTTTTAACACGAATGTGAATCGTTATGTGAATAAACAATTAAAGAAAGAAAACAAAGAAGTGTTGAAACTAAAAGAAGATGTTTACGTTTCTAGAAATGTACAATACTACAATTATTATCCACTAGGAACCATATTAAGGGATATCAACACAGATGAAGAAATTGTATATTTATTTAATTATCGCAAACGCCCCTATTGTGCAAAGCTAGAAGAAATGTATAATGATGATTATTCAATTTTTTCTTGTTTCAATACTGATGTGCTGTACCATATCTTTGCATATCTAGGAAAACTTGCGTATCAAGGCTCATTCGTTAGTAGTAAATAAGTAGTAAATTGATGTGTTTGTTTCCTTGAAAATGCTGATAGATACTGTGTTTTAGCGGATAATCAGATTTTTATTGTGTTTTTTCTTTAAAATCTTAACATATAAAGAAACCATCTCTTCAAAATCAAGTATTTTAGGTATCATAATATAACACTCCGTTTAATTCACTAATCTGTCAGGAATTAATTCATTCTCTTTGTATTTGAATACATATTGTTTATTTAAGTCTTTATTCTTTAATGAAAACCACACTTCTGTATCCGACTGTTGAGTGATTGAATCCACATAATATGCTTCATCCTCAATTTTATCATTTGCGTTTTTAATCAATTCCTCATCTGAATAAGGGATTGAAGTTTGAACTTCTTTTGTCTCTCTTAGTTCAGGTTGTGCTTGTGTACAACCTGTTAGTAACATTAGTAATATTAATCCTAATATTTTCATACAATCCTATACGTGTTCTCCTTTGTGTTGATTTCAACTGTGACATTATTACTAAAAGTGGTCTGTTGAACATGATCATTGATAATTCTATGTTCAACCATCTCTTCATTCTTGATTTTTTGATAAAAATCTAGAACAACATTCGCACGTTTAATTCGATCTTCTATGGATAAACCATCTGAGCCAAAATTACCATCCACATTATCATACGGTGCATTCCTTACCACATATGGAATACCACCATTTAGTAATGCATACAACATATAGTCTTCTTGTTTTTTATCCATTGGCCAAGGCAAAATAAAACAATCATGATACACAAGATTAAATAAAGGTACAGGTATTCCCATTCTTTTCTCATTTTCATCTTTCATCATAAATTCATAAGGACCATAATGAGAAAATACAAGTTCTCGCATCGCCCAATCACTACACTCTTCACTTGAAGGAATGATTCCCTTTGAAATCATATATTGAAAACAAGCTCTTCGATATTCCATGCACTCTTTTCTTGTCATCAAATGTTCTGGATTAAAACACTCATCCATTTCATTACAAGAAAAAACATCCAAATACACGCAATCCAAATCAATATGTTTTAAGATTTCTGTGTAGTTACGTTTTACATACTTAGGTGCTAGACTTGCACACAAATAGTTTTGTCTACCCCCAGCCCAATTCGCATGTTCAAACACACTACCATCCTCTAATTGAATGGCTTGGTTTTCATCATGTGTTTTGGCCTTATAGTAATAATCACGATACTGATCGTGTAAGCCAAATAAATCATTAGACGCACTTAAACTCTGTTGAAGTCTTTTTAAACCAGCCCATCCACCAGCTTCAATACATGCCGGCAAATAATCCGGATGACAATTGTCGTAGCCAGGATCTCCCCAGCCATCCAAATGAAGATATAGTTTGTGTGAACCTAATTCATGAAGACTTTGAATCATCTCTTTTACCGAATCAAAAGAATGAATCACATCCTGTTGTCCATTATAGAATCTAGAATCCTTTTCTGTATGCGCCTTAATACCCGTATGTACAACAGCACACTGTTGAAGATCTGATATTTTAGAAAGTGTAACTTCTTTTTCTTTTAAAGACTTAAATAAACCGGTTTCTTTAACATACTCTCGATAAATCTTACACGCACGATTATAATCCATATTCGATTCAAAAGAATATCGAACAACACGCTTATATCGCATCTTACCTAGACTTGTTAACCACACAAATTGAAGTCGTGTACCCCTATCATCATGATCAATTGTATATTTAGAATCCCAAGGCGTTTCATTGATTGCGATATACCCTTTTCCATTATTGGTTTGACTAAGCCAAGGCATATAAGCTGCACAACTTGTAAACTGACCATCAAAGGCAATATGACTATAATCATACTCATATCGATTGGGAATCAATAAACCTTGCATATAAGGAATGGTTGAATAGCCATCCTTATCTTCACACACAAAACTATCGGGAAAATGTACCTCTTTAATATTTTCATCCACTTTGGGAATCCACTCAAAATAATAATGATTCGTACTATCTTCTTTCCAAATATATGTATCAAAATATTTATACATGCTATAAATACCCTTACCTAATCCAGTCACTCTTTCTTCTGACTTGATGAAATCATCACTAAAATTTATTTTTTGATTCTCTTTTGTCACATAAAACGAATCATAATTTCGAATCCAATTTTCCATATACAAATACTCCTTTATTCCTAATTAAAATAAGTATCAATGTCATTTAAATTTTTTAAAATCATTCCCTCATCAACGTCCTCACTTAGCGCTAATGCTACCGAACTATAAAAAGCTTTATTAACATCTTTGTCAAACGCCAATTCAACTAAAGAATTAAACTTATGCTCTTTATTCTGAATCTCTTTTAATAATCTACTATATTCCTCTACATATTTATTATCTAAAGCACTCATCTTAGTTACATACTCTTGTATTAATTGTTGTTCATCAGAATCTAAATAATTTCTAGATATTTCTAACATCAACATACCTACAGTATTACCAACTATTGCTCCTAATACAGGAATAGGTATTAAAGTTTGGCCTAACATCGCAGAAAGAGCACTCGTACCAACTTCTAAACAAACAACTTCAGAATTTATTGTAAATTCTTCTTTTGTGATCTGGTTATTTTCTAATTTTCGAGCTAAAGAAACAACTCCAAAGGTTGCGGTAACTAGACTATTTGCGACAGGCGCCGGTGAGTTCAAAAAATTAGTCATTGCAAAAACAGAACTACCTCGAATAGCTCCTTTTGTCGTACCTTTTGCGGTATCTATTCCAACCTCTTTCCAATCATTAGTTGTAAATTCAGATAGTTTTCTACCTGCTTTTCGCTTTTCATAAACCTTTATACAAAAAGTGGTTCCACCCTCTAAACCTGCAGCTAACGCTGTAGCTTGCAAACCCTCTTGCATACTGGGTTTATGCTGATCTTTGATTCTATCCTTTATACCTTCATTCTTTTGTTCGATCTTTGTTTCCTTATCCTTAACTGTTCTATCAACAACTTTAAGTTGAACATCTTTATAATCAACTTGAGTTGGATGAACCACATCACAAATTTTTACATCTTGTTCTTTTTCCCATGCTATCATATGTTTAAATAAAGTCTCTTCAGATCGACTTAAACTTGATCTAGCTGTTTGACCTCGATTATAAATATCTATTAAACTTTCATACTGATCTCTTGGTATATCATAACTGCCACCTTTTTTTATAAAATAAGGGTAGGATTTTAAATGAGTTACTATCGCATTAAACGTTCCTTTTACACCATTATAAAATTTGGATTGAATCATTTTACCATTTCTTAGATAATCCTCCATTGCTGTTCTACCAACGCCCTCAAATGTATGGTTTGCTGCTTTACCAACTAATAATTTATCAGCATTGCAAAATCGAACCTGAACATGTTCTGCAATTTCGCCATGCTTTGTCAGATAAGAACCTAAAATGTGTTCAGGATCTCCAATAAATATTTTCAATTCATTCAACTGCTGTAATGCATTCTCGAAATTTTTATCTTGTCTTGCGAGTTGCTGAATCATATCTTCAATTCTCAAATTTTTCAAATGATCAATCCAGGCAGCAGTTGCTTGTTCTTGATTGTTTTTTAAAACATGAATTAATCTCATAACTATTCTGAATCTACTTTCTCATTTATTAAATGTGTTAAAGTCAAAGCATTATTTACAAGCGTACCTAAACGCAACCTATCCTTTTCACTTAATTCTTTATAATTCGCATCCTTTAATCGATTCATAAAGATACAATATACTCTTAATTTTAAATTCAACAAAATAATTTTTCTTCGTATAGATATTACTCTTTCATTAAATACTTTTAATTCTTGTATACTTTCACGAATTATAATTGCTTCTTGTATGGCTTTATTTCCAATTTTTTTGTTATCATAAGATAATTTCAAAAGCGAAACTGCTGCAGTACCAGCACCTATACCAATTCCTATTGGACCTGATAATGCAGATTTTGTTCCAATCGCAATAACCGTACCAACACTTACACCGGCCGTTGTCCCAAAAGCAGTTAATTTTAGAGAATTCTCTGCTTTATTTGAATATTCCTCTGTTTCATGAAATGTCTTTTTTTCAAGCCTCACATCTGCTATTTCAATCTCAAAATCTTTTGGTTTATTCGCAATACTATTAATTAAAATCAAAATCAAATCTATGGTGCTACAAGCTTTAACACGCCACTTATATAGTGCTTTGCAATGTCTAATAAAATATTTAAAAATCCTTTCATAAGCATCTTCAGCTTTTTTATGTTCATTCAGTGCTTTATTTTTAAAGTCATTATAAAACATACCTTACCTCTAAAAAATAATGTATAAAACAAATTTATTATAACATGCAAAAAAAGTATCCATTACGATACTTTCTTTAATATTCTTACTTCATAAGGATTAAACTCAAGAGCATTATTAATACATAGTTCTTCATTGGTTTCCATGTCGATGAAGTTACCTTGACCATTAAAGCCTAATGTTTGAACTTCATTTTTCATATTCATACAAATCCATAGACATTCCTTTTCATCTTGTCTTTGATAGATACAAGCCGTATGTGTGATACCAATCTGTGTATAGTCTCCATAAGATAAAGCGGAATGATTATGTTTCAAGTGGATTAACTTTTGAATGGTATCCGTTAACTCATTCCATTCAAATACCTTGATTTCCGGTCTAAGATCCGTATCATTCCAATTTTTTGTACCTTCCATACCCCATTCACTGCCATAATAGATACATGGAATACCTGGCATTGTAAATAACATCGTATAGATCAAAGGCAATTGGTTTTTATCCTCTAAAATCGACGCAACTCTTTCAACATCATGATTATCCACAAAGTTAAACAAATGCTTACCCGTATATAAACACCATGGATCTTTGCCAAATTGACGATTCAATGAATAAAGAATCTCATAAAAATTGGCTGAATTAAAGCTCGAATACAACCCCTTATAACACTCATAATTTGTGACAGAATCTAACATATTCTCATTCATCCATTGATTATAGTCACCATGTAAAGTTTCACCTAAAAGGAAGAAATCTCTATCTACATGATTATGTAAAGTTTGAAGGAAGTTTTTATCTAGACAATATGCGACATCTAATCTTAAACCATCAATTTTAAATTCTTCTTGCCAGAAATCCACTACACTTAAAATGTATTCTACTACTTGTGAATTTTGAAGATTCAACTTCACTAAGATATCATTGCCTTCCCAATCCTGGTACCAGAAGCCATCGTTGTAGTGATTGTTTCCATTAAAATCAATATAGAACCAATCCTTATAAGGTGAATCCCACTTCTTTTCTAATACATCTTGAAACGCAAAGAAATCACGTCCCACATGATTAAACACGGCATCTAAAATAATTTGAATACCATTTTCATGGAATTGATTTACAACTTCCTTTAAGTCTTCATTGGTACCCAATCTTGTATCTAACGTTTTAAAATCCGTTGTATCATAGCCATGTGTACGACTTTCAAAGATTGGATTCAGCATAATACAATCAATTTTTAATTTTTTTAAATGCGGAATGAAATCCTCTAATTTATGAATTCTATGTTCTAGAACATGATCATTCTCAAATGGCGCTCCACAAGCTCCAAAAGGATAGATTTGATAAAATACACTCTCATTCGCCCACATAAAATTACTCCTTTGTGATATCGCCTGCTTGAACATGAATTAAATTCATCAATGTCTTTGGATCCATCTCAATCTGCATACCAATTTTACCTGCACTAAAATAGATTTTATCTTGATTTAAACAATCCTTTTCAATAAAGGTACGAAATTGTTTTTTCATACCCAATGGAGAACAACCACCACGAATATAGCCCGTAATCTTATTGATGTCCTTCACATGAATCATCTCACAAGATTTGACTTCGGCTATTTTTGCGCACTTCTTTAAATCCAGTTCCTTTTCAACTGGAAGCATATACACTAAGTATTCCTTTGTGTTTGCCTGTGTAACTAAAGTTTTATATACAGCCTCCACTGGCTGATGTAACATATTCGCAACATGCACACCATCTACGGGATCACCATCTTTATGTTCATACATATGCGCTTGATATTCCACTTTATGCTGATCTAAAAAACGCATCGCATTGGTCTTTTGAATCTTTTTCATGTTTGAAACTCCTCTAATAACTCTTTAGCCACCAAGAATTTCGTCTTATTCTGCTCCATCGCTATCTTTTCAATATAGTGATGTGCCTTGTCTTCACTCCAATGATAATTTGAAATCAAAACCAACTTACAATGATCCACCATCTTCAACTCTAAATATTTCTGTTCAAGCTTACTGATCTTCTTTTCATAAAGCTGGATTCGCCTATTCATACTCATAAGAATCTGAAATGCTTCATACAACAACTGCTTCTTGATGGGATACGACAGAACTATTATACCACTATCTTTACACTGATATGAAACTTGATCATAGATTTCCTTATTGCACACCAAAAGAACTTGTGTATTTAAACTCTTCGCAAAATTTAAAAGCCCACTTGTCGTTTGCGAATATAAGATCACAACAATCTCAAAATGCGTATTTCTCAACTTATTTAACGCATCATTATATGTCTTTGACAGCACATATTGATAATTGGCCGTATTTTTTAATAAAGCTAAGAAATTCTCATTTCCAAGTACTAATACTTTACTTGCCTCCATACGCACTTACCCAACATAAATATCCACTACATCTTTTCCTAAAACTTGTTTTAACCAATCCGAATTCAAAGCCTTTTCCTTTGCCTCTTTTAAACTTTGAGGAAGCTTTCTTGTATCACTCGATACAATATCCGTACAAGGGTCGGGTACCATGTTCTTTTCAATCCCCTCTAAACCGGCATAAATCAATAAGGCATACGCAAGATATATGTTACAACTACTATCCGGACTTCTTAACTCCATACGATTTGTCGAATGCGTAGCCGGAATACGAATCAATTGATTACGATTCTGATACGACCAGGAAATATAGCTTGGCGCCTTATCCTTCCCAAAACGCTTGTAGGAGTGTTTAGTTGGATTTAAAAAGGCTGTCATCTCTTCAATACGATTTAAAATACCCGCCATAAAAGGCATCAACAACTCTTCATGTTGATCTACACTCATATTAATATGCATCCCATTACCTGGCTGATCCTCTAAAGGTTTTGGTGAAAAGTCAGCTACTAAACCTTGCATATTCGCTAAAGCCTCTACAACCCACTTAAAAGTAGCCGCATTATCAGCTGCCTGTAAAGCTTGTGAATAACGAAAATCAATTTCATTTTGACCCGGACCCATCTCATGATGTGAAACCTCCGGATCAATACCCATCTCAGATAAGGTTAAACAAATTTCACGACGAATATTTTCACCCTTATCTAAAGGGGCAATATCCATATATCCACCTTGATCTAAAGGAACAAAGGTATTGTTGCCATTTTCATCTTGTTTAAATAAATAAAATTCAAATTCCGAACCAAAATTAATTGTGATTCCCTTTTCCTTTGCCTTTTTAACTGCCTTTCTTAGTATATACCTTACATCCCTTTCAAAAGGCGTTCCATCCGGATATTTAATATCACAATACATACGAATGACACTTCCATCCATACTGCGCCATGGCAAGATACTCATAGTGTTCGGGTCAGGATATAAGAATAGATCACTATGTACTTCATCTAGAAAGCCATCAATGGCACTGGCATCAAAGCTAATTCCCTCCACAAATGCCCTTTTTAATTCGGTTGGTAAAACAGAAACATTTTTCTGTGTACCATACATATCAAAATAAGAAAGACGAATAAATCGAACGTCTTGTTCTTCACAAAAATTTAATACATCTTCATAAGTCATACAATTCACCTCGAATAATTAATACACTATTTTCATTCTGTTTTCAAATCTTTTTACATTTTTTCATTGACAACACAAAATATCTGTTTATAATGAATGCATACATGGCAAGGACGCCAAAGAAAACATAGGTCAAACCCTAGTTTTTTAGTGTCCTTGCCCTTTTTTTATGTAAAGGAGAGCCATTATGAAATCGATCGTAGAAGAAATTTTTGGAAGTAAAGTTTTTGATGAATCTGTTATGCGAGAAAAGCTCGCAAAAGATACATATCGCGAATTAGAAAAAACCATTCGCGATGGAAAACAGTTAAATATCAAAATCGCAAACGCGGTAGCCCACGCTATGAAAGAATGGGCCTTAGAACAAGGTGCAACACACTATACACACTGGTTCCAGCCAATGACAGGAGTTACAGCTGAAAAGCATGATGGCTTTATCAATCCCGATAAAGATGGCAAAGTCATTATGGAATTTAGTGGAAAAGAATTAATCAAAGGTGAGCCAGACGCCTCAAGTTTTCCAAATGGTGGATTAAGAGCCACATTTGAAGCAAGAGGATATACAGCTTGGGATCCAACAAGCTATGCCTTTATTAAAAACGGAGTTCTTTGTATTCCAACCGCTTTCTGCTCTTACTCAGGACATGCCCTAGATAAGAAAACACCACTATTAAGAAGTATGCAGGCCATTAATAAACAAGCCTTACGTATTGTGAAATTATTTGGCAATGACGATGTTCAAACCATTAAAACAACCGTCGGACCTGAACAAGAATATTTCTTAGTTGACCAGAAATATTATGAACAAAGAAAAGACTTGATCTATACAGGACGTACATTATTTGGTGCACCATGCCCTAAAGGACAAGAATTGGAAGATCATTATTTTGGAACAATCAAAAGTCGTGTTCAAGAATTCATGTCCGATTTAAATAAAGAGTTATGGAAACTTGGCATCTTGGCAAAAACTGAACATAACCAAGTAGCCCCTGCTCAACATGAATTAGCCCCAATCTTTACAACGACAAATATCGCAACAGACCACAACCAATTGACAATGGAATTGATTCAAAGAGTTGCGAAGAAACATGGATTGGTTGCCCTACTTCATGAAAAACCATTTGAAGGTATCAACGGAAGTGGTAAGCACAATAACTTCTCTTTATCTACGGATACAGGAATCAACCAGGCGATACACCTCATGAAAACGCACAATTTTTAGTCTTCTTAGCTGCCATTATTAAAGCTGTAGATGAACACCAAGACTTATTACGATTAAGCGTAGCCACTGCAGGAAACGATCACCGACTAGGTGCTAACGAAGCGCCTCCAGCTATTATCTCTATTTTCTTAGGTGATGAATTAACCGCTGTATTAAAGGCCATTGAAGAAGATAAACCATATGATGGAAAAGAAAAAGAATTGATGAAGATTGGAGCAACCGTTCTTCCTAAATTCCCTAAAGATTCAACCGACCGTAACCGTACTTCTCCATTCGCCTTTACCGGAAACAAATTCGAATTCAGAATGCCCGGATCTAACTCAAGTATTGCCGGATGCAATATTGTGTTAAATACAGTCATTGCGGATGAAATCGAAAAATTTGCGAATATCTTAGAAGCTGCAGATGATTTTGACACTACATTACATGCTTTGATCAAAGATACAATCAAAAACCACAAGCGCATTATTTTCAATGGCAACGGATATGATAATTCTTGGGTTAAAGAAGCAGAGTCTAGAGGCTTATTAAACTTAAAGACAACTCCAGATGCTTTACCATACTTCAAAACCGATGAAAACATTGCCCTATTTGAAAGACAAAAAGTTTTATCTAAAGAAGAAGTGGAATCAAGATATGAAATTTTAATGGATGAATACGAAAAACAAATCAACATTGAAGCATTGACAATGTTAGATATTGCGAAAAAAGACATTTTACCAGCCGCAAGTAAGTTCTCTAAAGAATTGACAGATACAATCGCAAATAAAAAGGCCATCGGTATCGACTTAATCTATGAACTTGAAACGGCTAAAAAAGTCAGTGAATATTTAACCGAAGCTTACCAAGCTATGATGACACTTGAAAACGATGTTAAAAAACTACATGAAATTGATGATTTTGAAACATCAGCCTTCTATGTAAGAGACTTCATTATCCAAGATATGGCCTCATTACGAAAACCATGCAACGAACTTGAAGTCATTACTTCTAATAGTGATTGGCCATTTCCAACATATGGAAAATTATTATTCGGAATTCAATAAACCGGCATACGCCCGGTTTTTCCGTCTATAAAGGAGATGTAATTTATGTGTACAATTATTGGATATAAATCATTAAAAGTAAATAAAGAATCCATTCATCAAGCATTACTTGCGACATATACAAGAGGTCCAGACGATGAAAGAATTCAAGAAGTCGGACGCGGCTATCTAGGTTTTCAAAGACTATCCATCATGGGACTAAGTCCTCTTGGCATGCAGCCTTTTGTTAGAGATGGCAATTATGTGGTATGTAACGGCGAAATCTATGGATTTCGAGAAATTAAGTCCGAATTAGAAAAATCCGGCTATACATTTATTTCGCAAAGCGACTGTGAAATTCTTCTACCACTCTATGAAAAATACGGATTAGACATGTTTAAAAAGCTAGATGCTGAATATGCCTGCATTATTTATGATGCCAAGAAAAACGATTTTATTGCCGCCAGAGACCCAATCGGAATCCGTCCATTATTTTATGGCTATGATCAAAATCATAATATTGTCTTTGCCTCTGAAGCCAAAAACCTAGTTTCCATTGTCGAACAAATCTTTCCATTCCCTCCAGGACACTATTATGCCGATGGCAAATTCACTTGTTATTTAGACATTACTAAAGTGGATACAGTCATTTCATCGGATTTAGAAACGATCTGTTCAAACATTCACGATAAACTCGTTGAAGGCGTTAAGAAAAGACTAGATGCCGATGCCCCACTAGGATTCTTATTGAGTGGAGGATTAGATTCAAGTCTAGTATGTGCCATCAGTCAAAAATTACTCAATAAACCCATTGAAACCTATGCGATTGGAATGGAAGAAGATGCGATCGATTTAAAATATGCCAAAGAAGTCGCTGACTTTATTGGCTCTAACCACCATGAAATCATTATCAATAAAGAAGATGTCTTAAATGCGATCAAACCCGTCATTCAAACTTTGGCTACTTTTGACATCACAACCATTCGCGCCAGCATTGGAATGTATCTTATCTGTAAAGCCATTCATGAACAAAGTAACATTCGCGTATTACTAACTGGAGAAATCAGTGATGAATTGTTTGGCTACAAATATACAGATTTTGCCCCAAGCGCCCAAGAATTCCAAAAAGAAAGTGTAAAACGTGTACATGAACTTTACATGTACGATGTATTAAGAGCCGATCGTTGCATTTCCAAAAACTCCATTGAAGCCCGTGTTCCCTTTGGCGATTTAGATTTTGTCAAATACGTTATGGCTATTGATCCACAAAAGAAAATGAATACGTACAATAAAGGAAAATATTTGCTTCGTCATGCGTTTGAAAAAGACGAAATTCTTCCTTACGATATCTTAATGCGAGAAAAAGCCGCCTTCTTTGATGCGGTCGGTCACTCATTAAGTGATGATATTAAAGAATATGCCGAAAAGCAGTATACAGATGCTGAATTTGAAGAAAAAATCAAACAATACAAATACTGTACTCCATTCACAAAAGAGTCTCTATTATATCGTGAAATTTTTGAATCTTACTACCCTGAACAGGCAGGCATGATCAAAGATTTCTGGATGCCAAATAAAAACTGGGAAGGATGTAACGTCAACGATCCGAGTGCTCGTTATTTATCAAACTATGGAGACAGCGGAAAATAGAAGGGTTGTGTAAATTATGAATTTTGAAATCGAACACGATGCCTGCGGTATTGGTACCGTAGTCCAAATCGATGGTAAACAAAGCTATGATGTCTTAGACAAAGCATTGCACATTGTAGAAAAACTAGAACACCGTGCAGGTAAAGATGCGAGTGGTAAAGTGGGTGATGGAGTTGGTATTCTCCTTCAAATCAGTGATGACTTTTTTCGCAAAACATTAAAAAAAGACAACATCAAACTACCCGAACACTATGGTGTCGGTATGTTTTTCTTGCCAAGAAATAAACTGCTTTTAAACCAACACAAAAAAATGTTTGAAAAATTTGTCGAACAAGAAGGATGCACATTCATTACTTGGCGAAAAGTTCCATGTGACGAATCCATCCTAGGCCAAAAAGCCAAAGATTGTATGCCTAGCATTTACCAAGCTTTTGTCCAAGGCGATACAGATCTAGAACAAAAGTTATATGTGATTCGACGCGAATTTGAAAAGAGTTGTAAAGAAACCTATGTGGCCTCATTAAGCAGTCGTACCATTGTTTATAAAGGAATGTTTCTCGTTTCTCAATTAAGAAAATTCTATTTAGATTTACAAGATGAAAACTACAAGTCTGCGATTGCGATCGTACACTCACGTTTCTCTACCAATACAACACCATCTTGGCAAAGAGCGCATCCAAACCGTTATATTGCCCACAATGGTGAAATCAATACCATCCGTGCCAACGTCAATAAGATGTTAGCACGTGAAGAAAGTATGCATTCAAAATTCTTGGATGAAAATTCAAGTAAGATCTTACCCATCATCAATACTTCGGGTTCCGATTCTGCCATGTTAGATAACGCCCTAGAATTTTTAGTCATGAATGGCATGCTACTTGAAAAAGCCGTTATGATTTTGATTCCAGAACCATGGAAACACCAAACCATGGATCAAAAGAAGAAAGATTTCTACCACTACTATGCCACAATGATGGAACCATGGGATGGTCCAGCCGCTATTTTATTTAGTGATGGACAAAAAGTCGGAGCTGTACTTGATCGTAATGGACTTCGACCAAGTCGTTACTACCTAACAAGCGACAACATGTTGATTTTATCAAGTGAAGTGGGAGTATTGGATATTGATGAAAAGAAAATCGTAAAAAAATCAAGACTTGAACCCGGTAAGATGTTACTTGTGGATACAAAGAAAAAGAAATTGATTGAAGATTATGATCTTAAAAATGAATATGCCTCTTCAAATCCATATGGAGAATGGTTAGACAACCACTTATTATACCTGAAAGATCTACCAGCTCCTGATAAAAAAACACACATCCACTCGCAACATGAAAGAGATATTCTTTATAAAGTCTTCGGCTATACCTATGAAGATGTAAAAGATATTATTTTACCAATGGCCCGCGTCAAACTTGAACCAACAAGTGCGATGGGTACCGATATTCCTTTGGCAATTTATTCCCAAAATCATTTAAGTTTATTCCATTACTTTAAACAACTCTTCGCCCAAGTAACCAACCCACCCATTGATTCTTTACGTGAAGAAGTTGTCACAGATACAACCATCTATATTGGTAGTGATGGAAACCTACTCCAAGATAAATCCGACAACTGTACCGTCTTAGAGGTCAACAATCCCATTCTAACATCACGCGATATGGATAAGATTCGTCAATTAAATCAGACAGGATTTAAAAATGAAACGATTTCTCTATTATTCTATCGTGGCACATCATTAAAAGAAGCATTAGATAACTTATTTATTGAATGTGATAAAGCCTATCGAAATGGGGCCAACATTTTGATTCTTTCCGATAAAGGTGTCGATGAAGGTCATATGGCCATTCCTAGTCTTTTAGCTGTATCTGCCTTAGAACAACACTTAGTTAAGACGAAAAAGAAAACCGATGTATCCATCATTCTAGAAAGTGGTGAACCTAGAGATGTTCATCAATTCGCAACGATTTTAGGTTATGGTGCAACCGCCATCTATCCATATTTAGCGCATGAATGCATTGAAGAAATGATTCAATTAAATATGTTAGATAAAGAAGTCAACATTGCGATTGATGACTATAATGAAGCCATTTTAAAAGGCATCGTTAAAATTGCCGCTAAAATGGGTATTTCGACTCTTCAATCGTATCAAGGAGCCCAAATCTTTGAGGCCATTGGAATCTCTAAAGAGGTTATCGATACCTACTTCACAAACACCATTAGTGAAGTGGAAGGCATTACTTTAGAAGACATTGAAAAAGATTTGATCTATCATCATGATCGTGCTTATGATCCATTAGGACTTACAACCGATACAAGTCTAGATTCCATTGGATTCCATAAACTTAGAAAAGGTGATGGAAAAGAAGATCACTTATATTCTCCTGAAACCATTGTGAAACTTCAAAGAGCTACACAAACCAATGACTATGATTTATTTAAAGAATATTCGAATGAATTGAATTCAAACCATCAAAAACACCATTTAAGAAGTCAATTGCACTTTAAAAAGACAAGAAATTCAATCCCATTATCCGAAGTGGAAAGTGAATACGAAATCGTAAAACGCTTTAAGACAGGTGCCATGAGCTATGGTTCTATCTCTGAAGAAGCCCATACATGTATGGCCATCGCCATGAATCGATTGGGTGGTAAATCCAATTCGGGTGAAGGTGGCGAAAAACCCCAACGTTTAGGTACCGAAAAGAATTCCGCTATTAAACAAGTGGCGAGTGGTCGTTTTGGCGTCACCGAAGAATACTTAGTCAGTGCCAAAGAAATTCAAATCAAGATGGCACAAGGCGCAAAACCAGGTGAAGGTGGACACTTGCCAGGCAAAAAAGTCTATCCATGGATTGCGAAAACTCGATATTCAACGCCAGGCGTATCTTTGATTTCCCCTCCTCCTCACCACGACATCTATTCCATTGAAGACTTAGCCCAATTGATCTACGACTTAAAGAATGCCAACCCAAAAGCTCGAATCAGTGTTAAGCTTGTTAGTGAAGCGGGTGTAGGTACGATTGCATCTGGTGTTGCCAAAGCCGGAGCTACCGTCGTCTTAATTTCTGGTTATGATGGGGGTACAGGTGCTGCTTCCCAAAGCAGTATTCACCATGCGGGTCTTCCATGGGAATTAGGTTTGGCTCAAGCTCATCAAAACTTAGTCGAGAACGGTTTAAGAAGTCGTGTTTTAATTGAAACCGACGGTAAGTTAATGACAGGAAAAGATGTTGCGATCGCATGCTTACTTGGAGCGGAAGAATTTGGCTTTGCGACTGCACCACTTGTTACTATGGGATGTATGATGATGCGTGTATGTAATCTAGATACTTGTCCTTTTGGTGTGGCTACACAAAACCAAAAATTGAGAAAGCGTTTCAAAGGAAAACCAGAATATGTCATGAATTTCATGTTGTTTATTGCGCGTGAATTAAGAGAAATTATGGCTGAGCTTGGCTATCACACAATCAATGAAATGGTGGGGCATACGGACAATCTAGAAGTGGATGAAGATGCGAATATGGATTACTCTAACATTTTAATGACACCTTACAATATTCATTATGAGCCAAAAGATACATACGATTTTGAACTTGAAAAAACGGTAGATATGAAGACATTGCTTCCTAAGTTTGAGCCTTATTTCAACGAGAAAAAGTCTCATGCTGAAACAATCTCAATTTCAAGTACAGACCGTACAGTCGGAACTATTTTATCCAGTGTAGTCACAAAACAATTTAATAACACACTACAAGACGATACATATACTGTTCATTGTAACGGTGGGGCTGGACAATCTTTTGGTGCCTTTGTACAAAAAGGAATCACATTAGATGTGCATGGTGATGCCAATGACTATTTTGGCAAGGGATTATCTGGTGGTAAATTGATTATTCAGCCAAAAAATGAAGCAAAATTTAAGCCAAATGAAAACGTCATTATTGGTAATGTGGCCTTATATGGTGCTACTAGTGGTGAAGCCTATATTCGCGGTATGGCCGGCGAGCGTTTTGCGGTACGTAACTCAGGAGCAAGTGCTGTAGTCGAAGGTGTTGGTGATCATGGACTTGAATATATGACAGGTGGTACCGTTGTGATTTTAGGTCAAACTGGTAAAAACTTAGCTGCCGGCATGTCTGGTGGTATTGCGTATATTTATGATCCTAACCATGATTTATATACGCGTTTAAATAAACAATTAGTCAATACGTATGAAGTGAGTGGTAAAGCGGATATTGAAACATTAACGCAATTATTAAAGAATCACTACAAATATACAAATTCAGATGTTGCCCAAAAGATTTTATCAAATCTTGATCAGGAATTATCCAACTTTAAAAAGATCGTACCTAAAGATTATGAAAAGATCACAACATTGATTCAAGAATTAAAGGCCAAAGGCTATCATGATGATGAAGCCAGTCTAATGGCTTTTGAACAAGTACATGCTTAGAAAGGATGAAAGATTATGGGAAAACCAACAGGATTTTTAGAATATGAAAGGCAAGAAAACGAGGCCATCCAACCTCTTTCTCGTATCACAAACTTTAATGAATTTCATCCTTTTTTAGATGAAGAAACAAGACGTAAACAAGGTGCGCGCTGCATGAATTGTGGCGTTCCCTTTTGTCAGTCAGCTATTAAGTTAAAAAACATGGTGACAGGCTGCCCATTACATAACTTAATTCCAGAATGGAATGATGAAATCTATAATGGCAACGATAAACGTGCATTATCTAGATTATTAAAAACCAATCCATTCCCTGAATTTACCGGTCGTGTCTGCCCTGCTCTTTGTGAAAAGGCTTGTTTGAATAGTTTAGACCAAGAACCAGTCACAATCAAAGAAAATGAATTGTATACGATTGAAACAGCCTATACGAACAATTGGATGACACCTTATGTTCCTAGTGTGCGCTCCGATAAAAAGGTCGCCATCATTGGATCTGGTCCTGCAGGACTTGCGCTTGCGCATGATTTAAATCGAAGAGGTCATTCTGTGACAGTCTTTGAAAAAGAAGATCGTATTGGTGGTTTATTGATGTATGGCATTCCAAATATGAAGCTTGAAAAGAAAGTCATTCAAAGAAGATTAGAAATACTTTCGGAAGAAGGAATCGTTTTTAAAACCAATGTGAATGTAGGTAAAGACATCACCAAAAAGGAATTGGAAAAAGAATATGATGCGATTGTCTTTGCGACTGGATCTAAAAAGGCTCGTGATCTAAATGTAAAGAATCGTGATTGTACAGGCATTTATTTTGCGGTGGACTATCTTACAAAGGCCACGAAACATTTGTTGGATAACACCGAAGAAATTTCTGCCAAATATAAACATGTTGTGATTGTTGGCGGTGGAGATACTGGAAATGATTGTGTTGGTACAAGCATTCGTCAGGGTTGTGCAAGTGTTGTTCAAATTGAAATGATGCCTAAAACACCCGATGAAAGACTTCAAAGTAATCCTTGGCCCGAATGGCCAAAGATCTGTAAGACAGATTATGGTCAAGAAGAAGCGATTGCCGTCTTTAAAAAGGATCCTCGCATCTACGAAACAACAGTTAAGGAATGTATTTTAGATGAAAAGAAAAATCTGAAACAGATCAAGACAGTAAAAGTCCACTTTAACAACGGTAAGCTTGAAGAAGTAAAGGGTTCCGAACAAATTTTAGACTGTGATTTATTATTGATTGCGGCTGGTTTTATTGGTGTTGAAGATGATTTAAAGAAGAGTTTTAAATTGGAAACAACACAAAGAAATACGATTGTGACACAACCAAATTCTTATCAAGTTAAAGACAAATACTTTACAGCTGGAGATTGTCATAGAGGTCAATCCTTAGTTGTATGGGCTATTCATGAAGGTAAAGAGTGTGCTAAAGAAGTGGATACGTATTTAATGGGTTACACAAATATGGGATAATTTAAAGTTCATTTAAGCTTATTGCGATATCCTTGTATTGTAAATAAGGAGGTACAAGGACATGAAAAATGAAATGCCAAAAATTCCAAATTCAAATCATAAATTATTAAAGAAAGGTACAAAGCTTGTATTGAGTGCGGCCACATTTGGTGTAGTTGCGGCTGGAAGTTTTCAAGGTGTCAACTATGTGGTTGATAACTATAATAAACAAAATACAACAGTTCAAAGTACAAATGTTGTGAAAACTTCAAGTTCAACCACTTCAAATGTGAGTGCAGTCGCTCAAAATTGTATGCCAAGTATTGTATCGATTACCAACGTTTCGGTATCGGATGTACAAAATTATTTCAGTATGTATGGAAATAACTCAAGAAGCAATCCGTTTACGCAACAAGAAAGTACAAGTGTAGGTAGTGGTGTGATCATCAATAAAAAGAATGGTGAAATCGATATTTTGACAAACTATCATGTTATTGAAAATGCCAAGACCTTGACTTGTACATTAGCGGATAATACAAATGTAGAAGCCACTGTAAAAGGTGTAGATGAAGATCGTGACTTAGCTGTGATTTCCATCAAGACAAAAGACTTAAGTGAAGACACTTTAAAACAAATTGCGATTGCGACAATTGGAGACAGCGACAAACTTCAAGTTGGAGAACAAGTTGTAGCGATTGGTAATGCGTTAGGTTATGGTCAAAGTGTTACAACGGGTATTGTATCGGCTACAAATCGTAGTGTTTCAACAAGTTCAGATACAGACAAATCACAATCGTATATTCAAACCGATGCAGCTATTAACCCAGGTAACTCAGGTGGAGCATTATTGAATATGAGTGGTGAATTGATTGGCATCAACTCAGCCCAATTAAGTGATACGGATGTAGAAGGTATGGGCTATGCGATTGCGATCAGCGATGTCAAAGATTCAATCAATACTATGCTTGAAGGAAAAGATGTAAGTAAATCATCGACTCAATCTTCTTATTATTCACAGTACAACAATAATGAAGACGATGATTCCTCTAGTCCATTTGACTTTTGGAACTAAAACAGGGACTTGATTCCTGTTTTTTTTTATTGTAAACTATTGAAGATGTTTTTTTTGTGGATATGGATCTAAGGACCATAATCTATGTATGAAGACATCCATTTGATTAGTTACATCGTATTCTTTTAAAGAAACGAAAGTAGGAGGAAATATGAACAAATCAAAACTATCAGTACGCCAGATGTGCGTTTTGGCTTTATTTTTAGCCATCGAAATCATCATGTATTTAACACCAATTGGATACTTACGTATCAACGCATTAAGTGTTACATTAATGCACGTGCCTGTAATTATCTTGGCTAGTACAATGGGACCAGCAGCCGGTGCTTTCTTAGGATTCGTATTTGGTTGTACTTCTGTAATTGGAGCTACAATGACACCTGGAATCACAAGCTTTGTCTTCTCTCCATTTATCACAGTTGGTGGTATTTCTGGTAACTTCTTTAGTTTAGTTATAGCTTTAGTACCACGTATTTTGTTGGGTGTGATTGCTGGTTATGTATTTAAATTTGCGAAAAAATACGCAAAGAATACTCCAGTCGCTGCAGGTATTGCAGCAGCTGTTGCGACAGTATGCCACACAATCATGGTATTAGGATTGATCGTTATCTTATTCGGTCCTCAATACTCACAAGCTTTAGGCATTAGCCAAGCCGCATTGAACGGAGTTATGACTGGTGTCATCGGAACAAATATGATTCCTGAAGTCATTGTAGCTGTTGTTTCAAATATGGCTTTAGCGACTGCATTAAGTTCAAGATACGTTGGAATTGCTCAACAAGCATAGTCAATGAATAGTGTAACTTTGGTTGCACTATTTTTTTTATTTGGTTTATAATTACCTAGGTGATAAAAATGGATTTAAATTGGAAATTAAATAAAACAGAACATATTGTACAAGATGAATGGATCGACTTTCGTAAAGAGTCTTTTATTCTTCCAGATGGAAAGGAATTCTTGCCTTTCTATAACTATTCAAGAAGAAACTTTGTTGTGATTATCGCAAGAACAAAAGATGATAAGTATATAACAGTTCGTCAATTTAGACATGGACTTAAATCTGTAACCACTGAATTTTGTGCCGGTGGCATTGAGGGTGATGAAAAAGGCAGTGCATTACTTGCAGCTAAACGTGAATTACAAGAAGAAACAGGCTACGTTTCAGATCACTGGAAACATATTTATACAATTCCTAGTAATCCTACAATAGCGGATAATTATGCGTATTTATATTATGCCGATGATTGTGAAAAAGTATCGAAGCAGTATCTAGATTCGACAGAATTTTTAGAAGTCAAAGAATATACAGAAGATGAAATCAATGATTTAATTAAAAACAACGAATTTGTTCAACCAATTCATCTAATGGGTTGGCTAATGGTGAAAAAAGGCGTATTATAGGGATATAAAGGAGACTTATAAACATGGAAAAATTAACTAAAAAGGACATCATTTCAAACATTGCCGAAGATTCTCACTTATCTAAAAAGGACATCACTGAAGTTGTTGACTTGGCATTAACACAAATCTTTGAAGGTTTAAGTGAAGGAAAAACGGTGGATCTTGCAGGATTTGGAAAATTTGAAATCACTGAAAGAAAAGCTAGAGAAGGATTCAATCCTCTAACGAAAGAAAAGATTCAAATTGAAGCTAGCAAATCTGTTAAGTTCAAAGTTGCCAAAGCTCTAAAAGAAGCCGTAAATAAATAATATCAAAACAAAAAGCATCCCTAGAGATGCTTTTTCATTACCTTCTTCGATCATTACAACTCGTTGTATAATAATCCTTTTTATTTTGATACATTCTTTCATCGGCTAATTTACTTATTTCTTGAACCGAATCAAAAGATTTTTCTGAAGACTTGACGACACCATACGATACAGATATCGAATTTGAGTACTTACCATGCCAATCATGAATGGTCGCATCAAATACTTGTAATATCGAATCTAGATTAGAAACAGAGTTTTGAATCCATACGACAAATTCATCTCCACCAATACGATAGATCTTTCCATAAGAGGCAAACGCAAACTTCATGCAGTTACTAGCCGCACAAATAAGCTCATCCCCAGCACTATGGCCAAGTGAATCATTGGCTTGTTTTAGACCGTTTAAGTCTAAAGATATATAAGCCCATTCCGTATTTAAATCTAACTTTTCCATATCCGAGTCATACGCACGTCGATTGAAACATTTCGTCAGTCCATCCGTATTCGAAGTATACATATATTTTTCTTTTTCATACTTCTCTTTTAATACTCTAGAAAGCATGAGAACAAGTAAGCATGAAGATAAAGTTAAATAAATACCAACAATCAATATCGCTACGATATTATTTTGAGAAAACATCGATTCAGATATGGATACAGATACATTATAATTTCCGTGTTTTCGAGTTATATATTGATAGTTTTTATTAGAAGTCAGAATCTTCTTCCCGATTTTATTTTTGTCAGTAGCTCCCTCAATTATTTTCGTCTTTGAATTTACAACATAAATTTCCATTCCCTTATACACAGGCATATCGGCTACGACATTTGAAATTTGGTTTTGTTTCAACTCTTTTAAAAGACGCTTTGGCGTAATACCCACTTGAACCATATGCGTTTTAGATTCATTCCAAGTGATCGCATACATCATCTCTTTAGCTTCGGCCGTGTTTGGTGTTACATCCTGGCATAATGTTAAATCATAATTGTTTAACATTTGTTTAAAGAAAGCCATTTGTTCACCAGAATCAAAGCTATATCCAAAATATTTAGGTATTGAACCCGAATATATCGTTCCTGTTTCATCAATAAAATGAATTTCATCCACGGACATTAAAGATGCGATTTTTTGAAGTTCATCAATATCATATTCTACTTCCGGCTTGGCATCCACAATATAAGATATGGCCTTAGCACGAACTATATAATCATCTTTTAATGATTTCACAAACCGCTCTTCACTCGACTCATTTTTATCAAGAACCGCAATCACACGATCCAATAATACATTGGATGTGGTTTGCGCATTCTTTTCATTTACATATCTTAATATACATGTTTCAAGTATAAGAGCTATGGCAACAATGGTGATTGAAAGGACTAATATTTTTCTTTTTCTCATAAATACTATTTTAGGTTATATTTTCCAAAAATAAAAGTGGCATTTTTTATGCCACGATTTTTTGAATTGATTCCTTCAATTCTTCAGCTGCTTTTTTTGTATCCTCTTGATCCATAATAGCCGATACAACACAAACACCTTGAATAGGACTCTTTTCTAAAACAGAAAGATTGTCTTTATTTAATCCGCCAATCGCACAGACTGGAATCTTGACAGCCGAACAAATATCATTCAGTGTTTCAACACTTGTAATCTTTGTCTTTACATGCGTCTTTGTCGGATAAATGGCACCACAACCCAAATAGTCAGCCCCATCAGCCTCAGCCTTTTTGGCCACTTCAACAGTCTTTGCGGTAGCCCCAATAATACAATCTTCACCCATAATTTTACGAGCTTGTGAAATTGGCATATCTTCATTTCCTAAATGAACACCACACCCTACAGCCATTGCGACATCCATTCGATCATCAATAATCAATGGGATATTATAGGCATCCGTTATATTTTTGACTTTAACTGCCAATTCATAATATTCCAATGTTGATTTATTCTTTTCACGAAGCTGGATAATGGTTGCTCCACCAAGACATGCCCCTTTTACTTTATTTAAAAAAGTTTCTTCATCATAACCATCTGAATTGGTAATAAAATATAATGTATAATCTACTTTTTTCATTCTAACACCTCTATTTTAAACAAAGATTCATCAAAACTGGTAAGCTTATAGATTTCGTCCATAAAATGCATATGGAAAGTTCCAGGACCCTCACATTTCGTCTTTTCTGCAGCTACTTCATAATAACAAGTTGCCTTAATACAAGCCAATAATGGAGAATAACTAGCTAAAAATGTCGCAATCGCCACATTTAACATACATCCAGTCCCCGTAATTCTTGAAAGCATATCACAACCATTTGAAATTAAATTCACTTCTTTACCGTCTGTAACGACATCGATCTTGCCGCTACAAACAACTACACAACCAAGATTTAAAGCCATGTCCTTTAGCCATTTCGCACTTTCATAGATATTCTCTTCATCGAGAACATCTGCATCTACACCGTGCGCATGACTTGTCATTCCATAAAAAGCTTTACACTCACTGATGTTGCCTTTAATGACAGTTGGACAATATAAAGAAACAAGTTCTTTGGCATAATTCAATCGAAGTGTTGAACAAGCCACTCCAACTAAATCTAAAATGAATGGAATTCTATTTTCTTTGGCACATTTAGCACTAATCATCATAGACTTAGCTCTTACATCATCAAAGTTACCTAAATTTAATGCCAAAGCCGCAGAATGGCAAGTGATATCATCAACTTCATCGGGGTGACAAGCCATAATCGGCTTCGCACCTAAAGCTAATATAAGATTTGCACAATCATTAATTGAAATCGGATTTGTGATACAGTGAATCAAATTATTCGTTTGTTTCAACAAATTTTTGCACTCCTAACTTTCTTTGAATATTTTCTAGGATTCCACTACGAGACATCGACTTCAATAAAACATACGCAATACTTCCACCGATGATTGTACCCATTAAAAAGCTAGGTACATAGAACATCCATGTAAGTCCAGTTCTTCCCCATAAATATGTCATAACTGGATATGAAAGAACAGAACCAATTAAACCTGTACCAATGACTTCACCAAGTACGGCAGCCCAGATCTTTCCTTTACTAACACGATATAAAATACCAGATAATGTAGCTCCAAAAATAGCACCCGTTAAAGCCAATGGTGGAATTCCCATAACTGTCATACGAATTAAACCAATAGCTAAAGCACAAAGAAATGAATACCAAGGCCCCATAAATACAGCCATAGTGATATTAATCAAGTGTGCCATAGGACACATTCCTTCTACACGTAAGATTGGAGAAATGACTACTCCAACAGCTACCATCATTGAAAAAAAGACTAAGCTTAATAAGTAATTGTGTTTATTCATAATACTACCTCCTACAGATACAGATGGCCTAGAAAACACGCAAAAAACCATCTGTGGTTTCGGTATTAGACAAACAGTCCTCTCTCATCCTGTCAATTCAGGCTCCCTCGCTTGTTTTCTATACTCTAGGCGCTCCCCTACAGTAAGGCAATAAAATAAAAAGACCTGCAACGTAAAAAGACAGGTCAAAAAAACAACTATACTTCCTACGCCGGCATTATCCGTCAGGTTTAATGGGTCGAAGTCGTACTTCCTCTCAGCAATAGCTCCCCAGATTTATTTACTACATCTAGAATTCTAGTACAAAACAATACAAAGTGCAAGTCAAATCTGCTAATATGAAATCAAGGAGGAATTTCATTATGAAACAATACAAAATCATTTCTTAGTCATTTTAGCTATCTATTTTCTGATCTTTTTAACTATGGCACTATCTCCATATGTCATTGTGAGTGGTTACGACAATTCTTTATCCCACATTCTATTTTTTGCAAGCCTTATTAGTACCAATCTGATTGTTCCATTTGCACTAAATACAATCTACTTGATATATCTATTATTCAAAACCATCATGTCTCAAGATAATTAGTGACTATTTTAGCTTCTCAACTAACTTTAAAAACTTCTTCTCATTCATCACATCATTCGTTATATAATCACCATTATAGAATAAGGCATAGGTAGTGATAGGAGTTGGCGCATTTTGCGCCTTTTCTTTTGTATCTAGATGAATCGCTTTAAATTCTATATTTTGTTCTTTTGAAACATTCTCTATAATCGGAACATACTTCGCATTAAAAGGACATTGGCTTGTATAATACAAGACAAAACCAGACTCTTCGATATGACATTCTTTCGCACAAGATTTAAATTTAGGTGCATCCGAATCATTAAAAGCTAAATACCACAATTGTATTCCATTGCTCGCTTCATCACACACTTTAAAACCTTTATATGTTAAAAACTTAGGATCTGCAAGATACGGCATTTTCTTTTTACTAGATAAGATACAAATTCCATCCAACCCCTTCTTCTTACTATCCTCAATACACATATTTAATAATTCACTCGAATACCCATGACCCTTTAAAGATCCAGATACCCATAGACAATCAATATACATAAAATTCTTGGCATCGAGTGGAATCCACGCATTCTTTGCCGGAATATATTCAATAAAGCATTTCGCTCTTACAGATGCTTTAATAAAGACAAGTCCATCCTCAAAACGATCTGTCAACCAATCTTTCTTGGATCTTACTTCAACATCTGAATTACTACTAATGGCACAACAAATGTGTTCTTGTTCTATATTTTCTTTTGTGACATATACATAATCCATTTTAAACACCTCAAAATCAGTATACTAAAAGGAGTTGAAATCAATCAAATCTTTGTTAATATTTAATCAATTTCATTTTCCTATAATAAGTTGAGATTATATCATTACTAGATATTCCTGTAGTTTAGTGCAAGAAAAGACTTTTTCTGCGAAAAAGTCACACGTCTAAATGACGTGCCCGGTTCGTTTCCAGTCGTCCAGTAACATTTCAATATCCACTCCATCTTTCTGAATCATTCGGTATCCCGATCCATTCAGTCTTTATCGATGGA
>ERZ791623.377-NODE-377-length-28441-cov-7.814627_pt1 | contig 28441 bp, 38 predicted proteins | sample MGYA00510268_ERZ791623 | MGnify/ENA primary metagenome ERZ791623 (study PRJEB30046, sample SAMN00715216) | human gut metagenome | study: EMG produced TPA metagenomics assembly of the A metagenome-wide association study of gut microbiota in type 2...
CCTTGCATATATGCAAGGAAACGTTCTCTTTTTTTATTTCTATGAATAATTCAGGTTAGGACATTTGAAATTCCTATGAGTGGTGGACTTCAGTTTACATCATACAACGAAGAAATCGCTTCATATTTTGATGAAGACAAGGAAATTGTACTTTATCACAATAAAGAAGAAATGATAGACAAAGCTAAGTTCTATCTTGACCCTAAACATGAGAAATTGGTAAATACTATGAAAATAGCTGCACGAAAACGCGCTGAAAGAGACCATACGTGGACTAAACGATTTGACCATATTTTTAGGGTCCTCTATCAATAACATTGGAATTATGTATACTGCAATTTTATTATTCCAATTTCAAAAATTAGCGACAACGTAATATCAAGTTAATTTGCTGACCATTTTTAACAGTTTAAAAGAATTATAGACATGACAAAGAAAATCTTTTTGGTAATGAATTTTAAGAAAAAGTCACATTATCTTATAAGGGCTATCAAACAGAGAAACGTACAGTTGCGAGTAAATGGGATACCCCATCGTCTCCGCTCGATAGTTCATTATCCACATTTTGGCATTATACTATGGAACTTGTATAAAGTAATTAGAAGCTTATATATATCATTGATTATCAGGCGGGATGAGACTATACTCGTACTCGATGATACAGCCTCTGCAGTATTTATATCAATTTTTGTACAGGCTTTGAATAAGTCCAATCATGTAATACTCTTAAACATGATTGACAACCTCTCCAGTAGCAGGTTTAAAGCTACACTGTATAATTTAGCTTTTAAACGTCTCTTGTGCTCTGTCAATAATGAAGAGTTGATCAATTTATATCATGATGTATATGACATTCCAAAAGAGCATTTTTTTATTCAGCCAGATACTATAGATGACTTTGGTATGTCCATTTTACAAGAGAACAATGATTATAAAGAAGAAGACTATATTTTTACCGGAGGAAATTCTTATAGAGATTGGGATTTATTTCTGAAAGTTGTTAAGAAATTACCTCAATATAAATTTGTAGGAGTAGCAGCAAAGCCTTTGTTTCCCAAGGTGGATCTACCACCGAATCTTACTATGTATTTTGACATTCCTGGTGAGAAGTTCCTTAATTTGCTCCGGCATAGCAAAATGGGATATATACCTATCAATGTGAAGACTCAAGGTGGTCAAATAGTAGTATATGAGCTAGCCTTATATCATAAGCCGGTTGTAACCACAGATAGCTATGCTATAAAATCTATTATTAGAAATGGCGAGAATGGTTATCTTGTCAAAGTTGGCGATGTAGATACTTCTGTGAATGCAATAAAGGTATTGATGGAAGATAGCTCTCTGAGAGCTGATTTTGGACAAAGAATCTTTGAAAAAGTTTCGAAGTTGACGACAGATTATTTCTGTGATTTGTTATTCAAATTTATGCATTCAAAAAATATAGATATATGAATTTGATATCTAAAGATACTTCCAAGAAAATCCTTTTCCTCGGAGTATCAAAACATACTAAGGGTGGAATGACAGCGGTACTTGTCTCCTACGGCAAGTATATCGAAGGAATGAGGTTCATTCCTACTTGGAGATTAGGTAATAAGCTTGTTAAGTCATGGTATGCACTGCAAGCTTTGGTTAGGACCTCTCTCTTGCTATTGTTTGACAAGAGAATCAAAATTGTTCATATTCATGGGGCTGCAAACGCTTCCTTTGACCGGTGCAAGATGTTTATCAGCCTTGCCAAGCGATTTGGCAAAAAGGTTATATTGCATGAGCACGCAGCTGATTTTATCGAGTACTACTCTGCTTCTGATAATAAAGATGGTATACGATCTACATTAAACAAGTGTGACAGACTGATAGTTTTGTCAAAATCATGGCAGGATTATTTTGCTTCCATCGGTGTAGCCAAGAATAAGATTAAAGTCTTGAATAATATTGTTTCACCACCAGAACTTCATTCTGAGTTTCATACTGGAGATGGAAAACTCCATCTGCTATATATGGGTGAGATAAGCAAGCGTAAGGGAGGCTTCGACTTACTGAAGGCTGTCGCTGACCATAAAGATCAATTTGAAGGCAAACTTTTGCTTCGAATGGGAGGAAATCAAGTGGACGGAGACATCAACTCATTCATCCATGAACATCACCTTGAATCCATCGTTACATACGAGGGATGGATTGCGGGACAAAAAAAGATAGAATGCTTAAATTGGGAGGATGTATACATTCTTCCATCTTATAATGAAGGATTGCCAATTGCTATTCTTGAGGCAATGGCATATCACCACCCTGTTATATCCACCCCGGTTGGTGGTATCCCAGAGATTTTGAAGGATGGATATAATGGAAGAATGGTCCAACCTGGTGATACAGAGAGAATAGCAAAAGCCATCTGTAGTTATATAGAGGACAAAGATTCAATCAAGTCCCAAGGAGAAAATTCTTACAAGGTGGTTCAACCTTTCTTCCCAGAAAGTGTGTTCGCTTCACTGAAAGAGATATATCAAGAGTTGTTAGCATAATATTTATCAGTCATGGACAAAATAAGAATTCTTAATATTGATGTTCTCAATATAACTCGACAGCAGTTACTGGACAACTTACACGAGGGTGTACTGATAACGCCTAACCTTGACCACTTGATAAAGCTCCAGAAGGACTGGGAATTCTATGATTGCTACAAGAAAGCTGAATGGGTGGTATGTGATTCCAACATACTCCGCCTATTCTCTAAGCTTCTAAAGAAACCTTTTGTCGAGGCAATACCGGGCTCAAGCTTCTTCACATCTTATTATTTGTACCACAAAGACGATACGAATTGCAAGATTTTCCTGCTTGGTGCAAAAGAAGGTGTTGCTGATAAGGCGATGAAGAAGATTAATGAAAAAGTTGGCAGGAACATTATTGTCGGTGCTCATTCCCCATCATACGGCTTCGAAAAGAATGAGAAAGAGTGTGATGAAATCGTTGACATCATAAACAATAGTGGTGCAAACGTTGTTCTTGTTGGTGTCGGTGCACCAAAGCAAGAGAAGTGGATAATGAAGTATAAAGATAGAATGCCAGGAGTAAAAGTTTGGATGGCGTTAGGTGCCACAATCGACTTTGAAGCAGGCAACGTAAAGCGTGCTCCAAAAATATTCCAAAAGTTTGCAATGGAATGGCTGTACCGTTTCTTGATGGAGCCGAAGCGTTTGTTTAAGCGTTACTTTGTTGACGATATGAAGTTCTTTTGGTACTTCTTCAAACAGTTGACAGGTATTTACAAAGACCCATTCGCTTATGAGAAATCATCATGCTGATTTCAGCTCTCTCGCATAGACACTGAGAACGTAAAGAATGTTACAACAAGATTCAGATTGTCTAATGACAGAACCCTCAACAGTGCAAGATTACTTGCAGTTTTTGAGTTATAGCCTCTCTCAGGACAGTCAATCTGTACCATCGTGTGCGGAGCGGATGGATTGGGCGGGCTTGCTGCAGTTTACCGAGAAGCAGTCGGTCGTCGGTGTGTGTTGGCTGGGAGTGAGGCGTATGGGCGAGCTCAGTACGAACAAGCCTACTGAGGATGACGTACTGGAATGGATGGCCAAGGTCAGTAAGATTGCCAAGCAGAACAGAAAGGTGAATGAGGTGGCGGCGAACGTCGTCACGCATTTTAACAGCAAGGTTTTGAGGCATGTGTTCTGAAAGGGCAGGGTAATGCGCAGCTCTATCTCGACCCGTTGTCAAGGACACCAGGCGACATTGATATCTATGTGCATCCTAAAGGTCATGGTGAGAATTGGGCGAACGATGAGGCTGCTGTGAATCAAGTCATCGGCTACTGCAAGGGCTTAGATGCCTCTGCCAGAGCGGTATACCACCATATCGACATCACTGCCGTAGACAAGGTGCCGGTGGAAGTGCACTATCGCCCCACATGGATGAACGCTCCTGCTCACAACAAAAGACTTCAAACAACGCTGGCTGTACTGCTGTCAAAGGAAGACGGTACAAAGCAAGTGACTTTGCCCGAAGACGCTGGCCAGATAGTCGTACCGGGCTTTCGGTTCAATGTCATCTTTCAGCTGAGCCATATCCTCAACCATTTGTTACATGAGGGTGTGGGACTTCGACAGCTGATAGACTACTACTATCTGTTGAGGTCGCATGAGTGCAAGGAGGATGAGAAGGCATGGCTGAACAAGAAGCTGAAAGATTGTAGCCTGTGGCATATCAGTGGCGCTGTCTCTTGGATGCTTGCGGTTGAATTGGGACTACCCAAAATATCTCTGGTCACTCCTCCAAACGAACTTTATGGCATGCAGCTGATGCGTGAGATGATGGCCGGCGGCAACTTCGGCAAGTACGACGACCGCTTGCTAAGCGGTGTCTCTCATTCTAAATTAATGGCCAACCTCCAGCGACTTTTGAGAGACGCGCGAATGATGGTCTATTATCCCAGTGAATGTCTGTGGGAGCCATGGTTTAGAATATGGCATTGGATGTGGAGGAAAAGGCATAATTAGTAAGATTATGTATAAGGAACTTATGAAGTACGGCGAGTTGACGATAATAGGACTGCCGAAGAAGTTCAAGGTGTATTATGCATTGGATTATCTCTATCCGGCCGACCAACTGCCGGACAATCCTGATGACATTCTCTATGATGAGTGGCCGGCAGATTGCGAAGAGGGTGAGGATGCGATGATGGTGTAGCTCATGCGGATGGATTTGTATTTTCGCAAAGGCGCGGAGAACGCAAAGGAATTCCTACGGAATGCTGGACTTGGCGGTTTGGCGAGAGACTTGGAGATTCTGTGAAATGAGTGGAATCTGTGAGACTTATTCTCGCACTGTTTTTATTTCTCACGGATAACACGGATGACACAGATTTTGCTCGCAGAGGCGTGGAGGACACAAAGAAAAGAAGGCATAAAAGTCTTGTCAAAATGATGTTCGAAGTCACTAAGAAGACAATTATGCCTTACAAGACAGTATTTACTGCAATGCTTTGCAAAGTTAATGATTTATTGCTAAAATAGCACAAACATGCGAGCAGAATTTAAGCAGTTTATTCTCTTTATCTTCTCCACTTCCTTCTCTGTGCTTCCTCGTTATCGACTGACATATCCATATTATCATTTAGCTCCCATTCGCGATTAGTGTCTGTAGCACCAGCACGAGCCGGACTCTGAACCTGAATATCATTTCCCCTGTTGTCTCCTTGAGGCGGTAGGGGATTTTTGTGTGTAGCTGTGTGAGTAGTCGGATGGATGCCCCTGCTGGCAAGATAGTTTCGTCGTAGCTGCTCGGTGACCTCAGGAAGCAGCTGGATGTTCTCACCATTCCACGACAACGTACCCCTATGGATTCGAGTACCGTGCCTCTTTAACCACTGCATCTTTTCTTGTGATAACTCCCAAGCCATTCATCAAGCGATCATTTATATCACTCAAAGAAATATCGGTAATAAGGAACTGCCCAAGGGGAACGGCACACTGGTCAAGTTAAGCTATGACAACATTACCTATCTACGTCCGAAAGTTCCATTGCTTGCATTTAAAGTCATGGCGACAGTGATAGGATAAGTGGCTGGGGCAACAAATTATACTACCTCGGGGACGACAATACGCCCTCTACCGCCGCAGAACTTTGTGGTGAGGTCAATAATCTGCTGTGCACCCTCGCGAAGGTATTCTTCAGATGTGGCGGCATTGCCTTGGACAATATAGAAGATGTTTTTTGTCTCTTCGGTTACCAGTGTCTTTAGCACTTGGCGGATTTTATACCCGTCGAGGATAGGGTCTTGATGAACGTCCAAGTCCTGATAGCGGACAAGCAGTTCTTTTATTTTTTCATCGCGGAAGGAGTCCCATTTCTCTGAATGAGTTGCATTGTCGATTCCTTCTATCACATCGAAGAGAATCTTCACCCCTGCATCCAATACATCTTTTACTACTCTGAATTCCATAATCCCTATTTTTATGATCGTCTCTCTTACTTATACATGCCATCAACTTATGCAAACAAGTTTGCAGCTCTGTTGATTGCAGTGCAAAGTTAAGGGATTTCTAAGGATTATGAAATACCAATAATGTGGGATTTTTTCTTGTATGTGGATTGAGATGTAAAAAAGCCGTCACCATCTATATTTTGCACAGATGATACCGGCCCAACACAAATAGGATTTTGCTTATGCTATGCTGCCAGAATGGGTTTGTGTGCTCCATCTGATTGAAACCTTATCAGATAGGGCTATTTATCCGGCTGCTGTCCGTCATGCGCCTTCCAAGCACATTCGGTCAGTCTCATGTCAGTAAAGATGGCCTTGAAAGATGAATCTTCGGGTGAACAGGCGTAGATGCCAAAACGAATCTTTCCTGCGCCTTGCTGCATATGACAGACGCGCATTTGAGTAAAGTGTACTCCGTCTTGCGAGCACTCAATGCAATAGTCGTCCTCTCGACGGGACAGTCGGTACCACATTGTCTTGACCTTTGCTGGAATGGCGGTGGTCGCCCAGTCGGAATAACCATTGTTGGTAACTACGCTACCCAAATGTTGGAACTCCTCGTTTTCGTATTCCACACTGCCTTTCAGCCAGTTCTCACTGTCAAGATACATCACAATGCCGCATTGGTCAAAGCGATGATGGCTTCCCGTAAAATCCGTCTTGACTATGAAACTGAAGAACTTCTCCTCCGTCTCCATTTGAAACACAGGAGCGTTGTCGTTTCGGAAGTGATAGTATGTCCTTTGCCATAGGTCTGTGCCAGGATTCGTAACAACCTCAATGGTGTCGTTCTTGATAGTGCAACTCTTGGGCTGTCGCGTCCACTTGAAATTGCCAATATTCAGTGTCATACTTTTTTGATTTTGTTTTGGTACTTGGCAATCGCCCTTCCCTTTGCCAGAACAAGGGATAAACAATGCCAGTAAGATGAATGAAATGATAAAGTGCTTCATTGAATTGATATATTGTGATTGAATCAAATAGTCTGTCTGCTACGCTACTCCAATTAACTCAATGTCGAAGATGAGGGTGGAGCCACCGGGAATGCCAGGCTGGGAGTATTTGCCGTAGCCCATCTCTGCCGGAATGTAAAGTTCCCACTGGTCGCCGACGTGCATCTGTTGTAGGGCGATGATCCAGCCCTCAATCAGGTCGCTGAGGCGCATGGCAATCGGGGTACCGCCAATGCTTGTGTCGAACTTCTTGCCGTCGATGGTCCAGCCCGTATAGTGGACGGTGACAATACTTCGCTTCTGCGGCTGCGCACCATTCGGGTCACCCGATTTCAAAACTTTATAATAGATGCCTTTTGGGAGGGCTTCTACGCCTTCCTCCTTGGCTTTGTTTTCCAACCACTCGCGGTTGGCAATGATGTATTCGTGCTTTGACATATTGATTGCTATTTGGGTTTATCTCCTTATATCAAATAAGGTATATTTTTTGTATGTAAGATCAGCATTATTAGTTTTAACACATGTTTTGTTATTAGTTTTAACACGTGTTCTGTTATTAGTATTTACAGCGCAAAATTACAATAATTTTCCTATTTGACAGACACTATCACCCCAAATTTTTCTCTTTTTAATGGGTTGAACTTCATTTTCAGGCGCCTTTTATCTTTTAAAAGAATAAAGACACATAAAAATTAAGTGCCGACCAATATTTTTATTAAATTTGCATCAAGATGAAAAAAGAGCAGCACACAAGTCCCGCTGTCGGGCTGTCCGACGAAGCGATCATTGAAGGATTGCGAAATCGCGCCCCTCAGATCACGCGTGACTACTTCTATGGTGTTCGCCGCATCGATGCCAAGACGTTCAGTCCCGAAATGAGATCGACGAACGCCCTTGGAATCAAGCCGATATGCAAGCACACGCGAAGTGCATCATCACGGGTGTGAGCATCAACATCCCTATCACTGACGGGCGATTGAACCTCGGCACCTGGCAGGGCATTTACCTCTGTGAGTTCCGAAATGACGGAGGTGCCAGGAGAGTCGTGGCGACAGTGATAGGATAAGTGCCTGAGACAAAGTAATGAAAACTAAAGAGGTCTTCGTGTTGCGAAGAACGAGCAATATGAAGACCGAGTTGTACGGCTGGTGGTATGGCACTTTATTTAGTTTAAAGCGATCCTTGAAACACTGATATTGTCGCATATAGACACTTTGAGGGCCGTCCGTCAAGGAATGTTTTTTGTATTTTTGTCCCAAGCATTACATTATCTCCAGCAAATCTTGACTTTTGGCCCATACCAAATGTAGAGCCACAGCATGATGGTGATGACGAGACAAACGATTGACGACCAATGGCTTGGGTCGGAGAGGCATTTGAAATAAAAATTGAACAGACCATGGAAGCAGGCCACGAGTATAAGAGAATGCGTATCACGGATAAGCTTGTCAAGACCAAAAGAAGCAAGGAACAACAAGGCAAAGAAGCCCACATCCCCTATTTGCCATGCTCTGCAATGCCAAAAGAACCAAAGCAAAGTGGTGAGCAGCAGTCGGTGAATGATTTTGCAGCCAATTAGTTCGCTATAAAGATATCCACGCCAGCCCACCTCTTCGAAGAAGGCATAGAGCAGATATACAAACAATAACCACAAACAGAGTCCAATCTCCTTGTAATCAACAATGCCAAACAGACCAAAAGGCACCGCCAATGTGAGGATGCTCTTGGTGACCGATGTACCAAAAAGAGATGTCTTCATTTTTCTTCGAAGCGCCAAGATAACGACAATCGCGCCTATGAGTGGACTCAAGCCACCTACGAAATCCCACAATTTGACGTGGGATGGGTCTATGGTCTCAAAGCGGGTTGAGATGACTCTTATTAATACCGCCAGAACATAGAAAAGTATGATGCTCCATGTCCGCTTCTGTTTTAATATGGATGATATCTTCATTTAGATGGGAAATTTGGTTCAAAGTTATATTATTTTTTCTTAAATCGAGCGGAATGTATGGGATTTGTGAGTATTTTTATTCTCATAGGAATCTTGTATTTATTATCGCGACATATTATACTTTTGATTATTTATTCAAAAATTCCCCAAATATAAATATAGCTCATATTACTTTCTGTTAATAGTACATGCCATCAACTTATGCCAAAAAAGGTTGCAACTCTATTGATTACAGTGCAAAGTTAAGGGATTTCTAAGGATTATGATATACCAATAATGTGGGAGCTTTTGCTTGTATGCGTATTGAATTGCGAACTTGCATTCTAACTTTCCGCTGCCAGGTACTTATATCGCACATGACATCCCTACATCATTAAATTCATGTTCTAGATAGAATCATTAAGTATAAATTTCAATCTTTTTGTTTTTCTATCCATTTTTGCTATCTCATCAACTGAAATCAAACATGAATCTAACTAGCTGAAGAACCTAAAAAAAAGTTAATTTGCTTGCGAATTACAGATAATTTCGTAAATTTGTCAATGATAAAAACAACCGAAATATGGACAAGAACGAAGAAACCATTAGCTTAACGAAGTGCGACAACTCTATTCTGGCCGATGAAATCGTTTCTAAGCTGGCCAACGCTGGTATAGCTTCATCGCTCCACGACGAGCTCAACGACCCCGCTTATGGCGCTTACGGACCTAATCCCGGGATTGAGGTGAAGGTGTTCAAGAAGGACTTGGAGCGAGCCCAGAGCATGTTGCAGGAGATAACCGAAAAGCGAGAGAAGCAACTGCCATGGTGCCCCAATTGCGGCAGTCAGAATGTCGTAGCGTTAGGCAAGGTAAGGCCCAAGCTGTCGAAGTGGGCGGTCATCATCGGCGTTCTCTTGGTTGTCATCGGAATCGTCTTCATTATCCTACCATTCTGTGTGAAGTCTCTAAAGTCAGCTACGGTTAGCTTTCTTATTATATCACTGTTCTCATTGGCGGTTGGCGTTGTCCTAGTCATACCCCAGCGAGAGCGCAAAAACTACAAATGCAACGAATGCGGGACTGAATTCTATAAGGAATAATTTTTAGATCCAATAATAATGTGGCAATCCAACAACTTATCTGCAAAAAGATATAAACCACTTACCTAATTAATCTCTGAACTTATGAGAAAGAAGACAGATATTAAAATAAGATGCAATGATATTGAACAACAGCTGAAGGAATAGGGTAAAGTGCCAACTAATAGCGAGGATACCAATCTGCTTCATAAAGTCAATAACCTTTATCGTGAATTAGGCGACAAGCCGGAGGTACAACGACTTATGACCTTGTATCCAACAAATCAACTTTATTCCAAATGGGGGGCATCCGTTGATCCAGAAGAACATCCTGAGATGGAAACCCTTGGCTTCATCAATCGCTCTGTAGAACTGCCTTACAGTCGAGCCAAAAGGTATATAAAACAGTGTGTAGATAAATACGGAGAATTGCCAGGGCTGAATACTTGGCCAATGTATTTTGTGTTTCAGGATGACTTAAATCGAAGAAACTATTATTACGGATATATCCTCGTTAAACTTCAAGATGAAGTTTTCTTCTTCTCCGCAGCCGATGGACTCGGTACTGTATTTGAATTTCAAGAACGTATTCATATAGTCTCGTATTTTGCATTCGTTGAAGATGTGCAACAAAGTTACGACATTTTTTCGAAGTCATGGCTCAAATAGACGAAAAAAGCCGGCACCATCTGAATTTTGCACAGATGATACCGGCTCAACACAAATAGGATTTTGCTTATGCTATGCTGCCAGAATGGGTCTGGAATGACATTCCTTTAAAAACAAAAAGGGGGCTGCCCAAAGAACAGTCCCCATGTATCAGAGCAGAACCGAAGCCGGTTAAGCGACTTCAATCTTCTTTGTCTCCTTCTCTGCCTTTGCCGTGCGAGGAAGCGTGATGTGAAGCACACCGTCAGTAACCTTAGCCTCAATCTTGTCTTTCTCCACGTCCTCAGGCAGCGTCAGAGCTTGCTCGTAATTGCTGTATGAGAACTCGCGGCGCAGATAATGACTACGTCCTTCACCGTTCTTATTTTCTGGCTTGTTCTCGTCTTTCTTCTCGTTATGCGTGCCCAAAGGCCAAAGATGACAAAACGTGACATAGCTGTCAGCTATGCTTAAAATATTTACACTTTACTGACAGCTGTGGCATTGGTGCCCCTTATTCTTTTACCTCGGTCAACTCTCCAGTCGTGGAGTCGATGATGAAGCCACGGACGATGATGCCTTTGGGTACAAGCGGATGATTCTTCACCCGGTGCATCGTAGCCCTTACACTCTTCTCGGTGTCGCCAAAGCCGTCGAGCCACTGGCGGAGATTGATATGCTGCTCCACTTCAGCCACCTTATCAGCGGCAATCCGCTCACGGATGAGATGCTCCATGTGCTCGCCGGTCATCTTGCCCGCACCGCAGTCGGTATGATGAATGAGCTTGATCTCCTCAATACCTAACTCATAGATGCCCACGATGATGGAGCGCATGACAGCATCGTAGTCGTCGAGGATGACACCGCCCGCTACCTTGACCATCTTCACCTCACCGTTCTTGATGCCCAATGCCTCAGGCAGCATCACACTCAGACGGGTGTCCATGCAGGTGACGATAAGCGTCTTGCCCGATGGCTTCCCGTCCGTGATGTGTTTCTCGTAGCCTTTGCCGGCAACGAAGCGCCGGTTGTTCTCTAATATTTTGTCTATCATAATCGTACTGTCATTAAGTTACTGTTGGTCTGCATGATTGTCCTTGGCTTTGCGGGCGAACTCAAACAGGCTTTGTGGCAAATGGCAGTAGCCGTCAGGATTCTTGTCAAGATAGTCCTGGTGGTAGTCCTCTGCCTTGTAGAAGTTCTTTAATGGCAGGTTCTCCACGACGATTTTCCCTTGGATGTGCTTTTGCTCTTCGTCAAAGACCTTGCTGATCGTTGCCTCGTCGGTGCTGTCGGTGTAATAGACACCCGTGCGGTACTGCGTTCCTGTGTCGTGGCCCTGCTGGTTGATGCTCGTAGGGTCAATGGCTTTGAAATACATCTTGTTCCGTTTTATGTTTTGTTGTGCATCTGCCTGACATGACAACAGCAGCATTGCAGTCTGAATAACCACAAGGAGTGTACGCATGGGTTGGCGATATAGGCCACGAAAGGCAGATGCTGATATCATATTTCCAAATTTATAAGTCATTGTTGACGATTTCCTTCCCGAAGGGTGCCAATGCCAGTCGCATCAGCCGGAAGTGCATCTTGCCCCAGGGGAAGCCGACGATGGTGATGCTAAGCAGCAAGCCAAAGCCAAGATGGGTCAGTGCAATCCAAAAACCGCCGACGAAGAACCAAAGAATGTTCATGAACATGTTAAGGCACCCACCGTCCTGCGGCTTGTCAACAATGTGTGAGCCGAATGGCCATAACGCAAGTATTCCCAACCGCATAGTAGCAATACCGAAAGGTATGCCGATGATGATGATCATCAGCAACAGCGAGGAAATGAAATACTCCACGGCGATGCCGAATCCTCCAAAGATGAGCCAAATGATGTTTCCCAATATTTTCATAAATATTGTTCTATTGATTAACGTTTTCGTCTCACACAATAAAACTGACCGCCAAAGCCACAATGGCAAGTCCGCCCTGCTTGAAGAGAATCTTTGGATCACTGCTCCAAGCACCGTAGAGGGCCACAAGAATGACATAACCTAACAGCAGACGGGGCTCCAAAGCAGGTCCTGACTGATAGCGGCAAAGGCAAGCATTAAGGCCAACACGCCATTATAGACTCCTTGATTCTTCAGCAACGTAGAGATATGATGATTGCTCAGTTCGTCCGCTTCGATGTTGAACGTCTTGGAGGTATGGAGCGATGTGGTTGCAAATGTCTCTAAAAACATGATGTAGAGATGCTCTGCTGCTACCAACAAAATAAGAATGACAGTAAGTAGGTTCATCGTAAAAGTATCTTTTTGCTGCAAAGGTAATGAAATTCACGGAAAACAAAGAATATGACGTAGTCAATTTATGGTAGAGACATTTAAAACCGGTGAGGCCAAGACGAGGCCATCGGACTGGTTGACTTCCTGGATGACAGGGAGAAGACCGTCCTTTATCTTGCACTCGTGAGAGGCTTTGCCGCGTACTTTACAGGCCAGACAAGAATAGCAGCCCTTATAATCAATGTCGTAGAGGCGGACATGCTTCACCTCAATAGCCTTATCAACGGATTTCACTCCTTCCGAGAACTTCTCTATCATGGCGGCCGTATTCATGTTCTTACGAGGCCCGCCATCAATAATCATTATCTTCATGTCAATAAATTTATCTTGTTTATGGTCGCAAAGGTACATAGAATATGCGTTAAAGTAAAGTTAATATCGAAACAGAATATGTCTGAAACGAAACAATTACTTAATTTTGCAATGATAACCGCAGAAAAATGTAAACTGCTACATGTTTCCGCACTTAAAAGTGTAAGGATGAAGATTGAAAGGGACATGTCTATTGGATCTTAAAATATAGATAACTTGCAATTAGAATAATGTGCGAAAACGGAATGCGCCAGTTGATGAAGTCAATAACTTAAATACATAGCAAGATGAAGAATTTTAATCCAAGAGCGTGGTTCATGCCACAAGCAGTACTGGTCATCGGCACATACGATTCCGATGGAACACCCAATGCGATGAACGCAGCGTGGAGTGGTCAGTGGGATAATGACAAGATCATGATTTCGATGGGCAAACATCAGACCACGGTCAACCTCAACGCCAATCCCGACTTCACCGTTGCCTTTGCCACAACGGAGACACTGGTGGCTGCTGACTATGTAGGCGTTGTCAGCGGGAAGAAGGTAAAGGAAAAGGTGGCAAAGACCGGTTGGACCGTCGAGAAAGGCGAGCAGGTGAACGCTCCCGTGTTCACTGACTTCCCCATGACGATGGAGTGCCGCATTGAGCGGAAGATTGACGAGTCGGAGACGGGCTACTACATCGTGGCAAAGATTCTGAACATCAGGGTTAATGAGAATTATCTTGCCGAGGATGGCAAGCCCGACTTGGAGAAGATGCACCTGCTGACCTTCGACCCCGTTCACCTCGGCTATCTCGAAATCGGCAAGCGTGTGGGCAATGCCTTCAAGGACGGCACACAACTCAAATAATATCGTCAGCTGATGAACATTGAAGAAGTACGCATGTATGCGCTGTCCTTGCCGGGCACCACGGAAGATCAGGCCTATGGTGAGGACTGGGTATTGTTTCGTATAGAAGGGAAGATCTTCCTACATATATGGTTGAATGCCCCAGAGCCTTCCTGTGCCCAGAAGCTTCCGCCCGAGCAGGGTCAGACGCTACGCGACCACTACGATGGCATCCGTCCGGCATATCATCTCAACAAGGTGCATTGGAACGATGTCCTCCTTGACAAGATTGACGGTGACATGGTGAAGGACCTGATTCACCAGTCCTATCAGCTCGTCCTCAGCATGCTGCCCAAACGATTGAGAGAGAAATATATATAGGCTATGTGACTAACGGCATGTGGAGTGGGGGAGTAATATATCGGCACGGTGGTACACTTCAAGCATAACTTTTTCAAGCGGTTAATCTGACCTAATGCGACGGTCGTCGTAAGATCGTGTGACGGTCGTCGTAAGATCGTGCGACGGTCGTCGTAAGATCGTGTGACGGTCGTCACAAGATATCATTTAATTTTTGCAACAGGAGATTACTCGCATTTTTGTTGTACCTTTGCACCCATGAAACATTCATATTTGCGTCTGCACGCCTCAATTCTTTTGGCAGGAGCCACAGGTTTGTTCGGCAAGATTATCACCATCAGCGAACTGCCCTTGGTATTCTATCGGGTGTTGTTTTCGGCCCTATTCCTTGCCCTTGTCATAGGCATGCAGCACCGCCTCCATCGTTTGCCTTGGCGTCAGGTTGCGATGATGATGGGCTGCGGCGTACTCTTGGCCGTGCACTGGGTGTGCTACTATGGCAGCATCAAGATGGCCAACGTGTCCATCGGTGCGGTATGCTTTGCCCTGGTAGGATTCTTTACAGCCATCATCGAACCCATCATCGGACGGCACCGGCCCTCGTGGCGTGAGTTGTTGCTCAGCCTGCTCACCGTCTGTGGCATCATGCTCATCTTCGGCTTCGATGTACGCTACCGTGCCGGCATCGTCGTGGGCTGTCTCTCGTCACTGCTCTATGCATTCTTCTCAGTGCTCAGCAAACGAGTGCAGGCTTCCACGGGTCGTGCAAGCAGTACCATGCTGCTCTATGAACTCACGGGCGGTGGCATCATCCTTGCCATGGCCACTCTCGCCTATGGCATAGCAGCACCTAAGGCTGTCGTATTGCCACCCAGTCATGACCTGATAGCCCTGCTCATCTTTGCCTCGGTGTTCACCATTGGGCCCTTCCTGCTTCAACTGCAAGCCTTGCGTTCAATCTCAGCTTTCACCGTCAACCTGAGCTATAACCTCGAGCCCATCTACACCATCACCTTGGCCGTGTTGTTGTTTGGTGAAGCCGGAGAGTTCTCGGCAGCTTTCTGGGGAGGCATCGCACTCATCTTGTTGTCGGTAGCCGTACAATCCATGTTGGCAGTGCGGTCAAGACGATAAAGGAAGATGCATCATGAGGCGGAGTAATATGATTCAAAAAAATAATATGATGCTTATTTTTTGCCCGTTCAGATATTATTTTGTACTTTTGTCCTGCAATTAATAACAAAGTGGAGAGAAAAGGTAAAAATATAGAAAGGGATAACACAACATGCTAAGCAAGATTTGCAATTTCATCTCACAGTATATGGCACTCATTGTCATCGTGGTAGCCGCGATGGCGCTCATGGTGCCGGCATCGTTCAACTGGATTTCAACTTCTTGGATAACACCCTTCCTCGGATTGGTGATGTTCGGTATGGGCCTGACCCTCGATCCGCATGACTTCAAGGTGGTCTTCACCCGTCCGAAAGACATTATCATTGGCAGCCTGGCACAGTTCATCATCATGCCGTTGACTGCTTTTTTGTTGTCACGTCTCTTTGGCCTGAGCGATGAGTTGGCCATCGGCGTCATCCTCGTAGGGTGTTGTCCAGGCGGTACTGCCTCTAACGTCATGACCTATCTTGCCAAAGGCGACCTCGCGCTGTCTGTGGGCATGACAACGGTCAGCACAGTGCTGGCGCCGATACTCACGCCTCTGCTTACCCTGCTCTATGCCGGCGAGCGTGTCCATGTCGATGCCCTCGGCATGTTCCTCAGTATCATCGAGGTGGTCATCCTGCCCATCATCTTCGGCTTCGTCTTCAAGAAGCTGTTCCCCAAGCAGACGCAGCGTATGGCAGCCTTCCTGCCCGCCTTCTCCTCGGTGATGATCGCGTTGATTGTCGGCATCATCGTCAGCGCCAACGCCCCAAAGTTGCTTACTGGCGGTCTGCTTATCGTCCTTGTCGTGATGCTGCACAATATCTGTGGTTTGAGCCTTGGCTATCTCGTTGGTCGTGTGCTCCGTCTGCCTCACCATAAATGCTCTGCCATCTCTATTGAGGTGGGCATGCAGAACTCCGGCCTTGCCAGCTCATTAGCTACCGTCCACTTTGCCATGTATCCAATGGCCACCGTCCCCGGTGCCATCTTCTCCGTATGGCATAATGTCAGCGGTGCAGTCGTGGCGAAGATTTATGCCCGGAAGCAAGAGAAACTGGAGGAGGCAAAGCAATGAATGTCCAATTTGTCTTGCTGGAGAAAAAGCCTATATAAATTGATAGATGCTATTTCCTATAGTCCTTAGGGCTCTGTCCAGTATGCGCCTTGAAATACCTCGTAAGCGCAGACTGGTCGGAGAAGTTGAAAGCATGGGTGACCTCCTTCAAACTCATCGTCGTCGTGCTAAGTGCGAGTTTTAATTGCTGCACGCGATAATCATTGATGAGATGCTTGGCCGTTAGCCCAGTCTGCTCCCGAGCTATCTTGCCAAGATACTTGGTACTGATGTTCATTTGTGAGGCATAGTACACCACCTCATGGCCCTCCTGATATTTCTCCTCAAGCAGCTGCATGAATCGCGCAAACAGCTGTCGGCTGCGTGAAGTAGTCTTTGTCAGCGTCTGAGGGCTGTCGGGATGATACCGCATGAAATCGGCGAAGCCAATAAAGAAAGCCTGTACGAGGTGTGCCGTGATTTTGTCAACAGACGGGATATATGGATCGTTATAGTAGAAGCGGAACATGCTGAAGAGTGCTTTCACCACATTTTGATTCAAACCGTCGTTGGAGCAGACGCGTTCGTCGCGCAATTCCCTGTATATCTCATGCTCTATGTTCATGCTGGCAGCGCGCAGCACTTCGGCCGAGTAAACAATGGCCTCAGCCGAGAAGTCATCCGTGGCGTTTTTCCACAGGATGATGTCGTTGGGAAAGAAAGATATAAAACTGTCGGTTGACAATTGCCATTGCCCAAAATTAATCTGTATTTCCGCCTTTCCACTTTTGCACAGCAGCATTGCTCCGAAGCCGATGGCATGCTCATCCATCTGCAAGTCTGTTTTCTTTATTTCTCGGAAATCGGTGCTCGTCTTCATATCAGCTGTTGATGTTCTTACTTCCTCTTTTTGCTGCAAAATTACAAAAATAAATTCATATAGTTCCGTTTTTGTCAAAACGATGTGATTTTATGTTTTATGCCCTTGCCGGAAATCATTGTAACTTTGCATCCGATTTTATAGAGTGACATCAAAGCAGAATTATTAATAGGAATGAAGAAAAGATTGATCATGGCTGTAGTCCTTGCTACAGTCGGTATTCAGGTATTTCATGCTCAGAACTCACGTCCGTTGGACATTCAAGGCTTATTTACGCTCATCGATACCAATAACAGCTCTGTGCGTGTCAGCAAAACCAGCATAGAGGCTGCTCGCCATGATGTCGAAGCGGCAAAAAGCCAGCGACTTCCCGACATCAATGCCCAACTCTCAGCGAGTTTCATTGGCAACGCCTTGCTCACTGACCGCGATTTCAGCGAGGTGCACGGATTGCATTCTCCCCATTTCGGCAATCAGTTCATCGTCGATGCCAGCCAGACCATCTATAGCGGTGGTGCGCTGACCGCCGGCATCAAGATGTCGGAGCTGGGGCTAGAAAAAGCAGGCATTGCCTCCGACCTCACCATCCAGCAGCAACGTTTCCTGGCCTTGAGCCAATATCTTGACTTGGAAAAGATTGCCAATCGTGAGCAGGTGGTGAAGAGCAATATCGAACTGACCAAAAAGATCATCAGCGACATCGAGGCGCGGCATCGTCAGGGTGTCGCCCTGAAGAACGACATCACACGCTACGAGTTGCAGATGCAGACTTTACAGCTCGAGTTGACCAAACTCCGCAACCAGCGCGCCATCGTCAACCATCAGCTCTGCATCTCTTTGGGCATTGCCACCTCTGACTCTATTGTCCCCACGGAGCATGTTGCCGACAAGACGTTTGCCCGTGACGCCCAGGCTCAGTGGCAGTCAGCCGCCATGTCGAGTCCTACTTTGCGTATGGCCTCGGTAGATGAGCAAATGGCAGGTCAGAAAGAGAAACTGGCAAAGAGCGAGCTATTGCCCAAGGTAGCGGTGGTGGCACAGAACAATTTCAATGGTCCCATCACCTTCGAATTGCCACCTGTCAACAAGAATCTGAATATATGGTATGTCGGCGTAGGTGTCTCTTACCCAGTGTCTTCACTCTTCAAGAGCAACAAGAAGTTACGTGCAGCCAAGGTGGCAGTGCGCGAGGCTCAGGAGAGGAAGACGGTAGCTCAAGAACTCGTTGGCAATCAGATGCAGGCTGCATGGACCAACTATCAGCAGAGCTACGTGGAGTTGCAAACCCAACAGAAAAGCGTGGAGCTCGCCCGGCAAAACTTTGAAGTCGTCAACGACCGATACATCAATCAGCTTGCGCTCGTTACCGACATGATCGACGCAAGCAACATGCGGCTGGACGCGGAGCTTGCTGAGGTGGATGCCCGCATCAACATCGCTTATGCTTATTACAAGATGAAGTATATTGCCGGAGAGTTGTAAACGACAGAGGACATAGAAAACTACACATTATATTTATATAGAATTCCAATCACATCATGAATAAGAGAAAACAGGTTTTAAGAGCTTACAATATCGTTGTCATCGCTTTGCTCGTACTCGGGTTGGCTTATGTTTGCAGCCGTTTCATCCATTTCGGCCGCAAGGAATATACCGACAACGCCATGGTCCACCGAAACATGACGCCCGTCAACACCCGTGTACAAGGCTTCATCAAGGAGATTCGCTTCCACGAGTTCCAATATGTCCACAAGGGCGACACGCTCGTCATCCTCGAGGATGCCGAGTATCGTCTGGCACTGGCTCAGGCAGAGGCCTCCCTTCGTGGCCAAAAGCGTGGCAGCGGTGCCGTGAGTGCGGGTATGCATACCATCAGCCGCAATGTCAGCGTGGCCAGCGAGGGCATGCGCGTGGCCAACGCCGGCATCAGCGAGGCCAAGGTCAGTATGGACAATGCCAAGCGCGACTACGACCGCTATGCAGCGTTGCTGGCCAAGGGAGCCGTCACACCGCAGCAATACGACAATGCCAAGACGCGTTATGAGGAGTCGCGCAGCCGCTGGCAGGCCGCACAAGCACGACTGTCACAGGCAGCCGCAAGCCGCACCGCAACAGCCAGTGTGAGCGGAGAGCAAAGCCAGCGCCTCGGACAAAGCCATGCCGGGGAGAGCGTGGCTGAGGCACAGCTCAACCTGGCACGGCTTAATCTCTCCTATACCGTCATCACGGCTCCCTGCGACGGATATGTCGGCAGAAAGAACATCTATGTGGGACAGTTGGTGCAGCCCGGACAGCTCATGGTGAACATCGTCGACCAGAACAGTGTCTGGGTGATTGCCAACTACCGCGAGTCACAGCTCCGACATATCAAGAATGGTGCGTCCGTCTCGTTCACCTGCGATGCCATCCCCGGCATTACCTATCAGGGCAAGGTGGTCGCCGTCTCCTCAGCCTCCGGTGCCGCTATGGACAACATCCCCGTTGACAATGCCACGGGCAACTTTGTCAAGGTGGAGCAGCGCATACCGGTGAGAATAGAGCTCACCGGCGACAACAAAGCCGAGGACATCAAGAAGCTGCTCAGCGGTCTGAATGTGGAGACGGAGGTGAAGTACTAAAACGATTCAAGACTATGGCTGATCCAATGATAGGGCGCCCCTTTGCCATGCCCATGCTGAAGGACTTCATTCCCAAGAAGCTCCAGCCATGGCTCTACCTGGTGTGCGCCGTTATTTTCCAACTTGTCAACACCATCTACATGGGCTCAGTATCGCAGATGGTGGGCTCCACAGGACTCATGCGTGAGGACATCACGTTCATCTTCCTTTGTGGAGTCGTAGGCGTGGCAATGCCGTTCCCGGTATTGTTCCGCATGAAGTTCCGTTTCACCAACCGCAGCTTAGAGCTGTTTTCGGTCGGCGGAATGATCATCTGCATCCTGTTGACGCTGGCACTGTTCAATTTCACCGATGTCCACGTCACGTTGCCGTTGCTCTGCCTTCTGTCGTTTGTGTGCTGTTATTTGAAGCTCATGGCGACATTTGAGATTTTCAGCAATATCCAGTTGTGGATGACTCCTCGCCGCGACTTCCGCATCTTCTTCCCGTTGCTCTACATCGTTGTCTTAGGCGACATGAGTGGCGGAGCATGGGTGTCGTCCCAGTTGACCTATTTCGGCGACTCCTGGCAGACGATGCAGTGGTTTGTCATTGCGTTGCTGCTGGTCGTATGGCTTTTTCTGTGGACCTGCACCCGCCACTTCCGCTTCATGCGTCCGCTTCCTTTCCTGTCCATCGACTGGCTTGGCGGCATTCTCTGGTCGGTCACGCTGTTGGAGTTGATATGGCTGTTCCATTATGGTGAATACTACAATTGGTGGGACAGCCGTCTGTGGCGCGGCGTGGTCGTGGCAACGGTCATCACGGCTTACTTTGCAGTCAGCCGCATGCGCCACATCCATCACCCCTATATCGACCCGAAGGCCTTCCGCTACAAGACATTATTGCCGATACTCGGAATGTTTGCCGTGGCTGAGGTGATGAATGCCACACCACAGGTACTGCAAAATGCATTCACGGGCAGCATAGCGCACTGGGGCATGATGACAACCGCACCGCTCAACCTCATTACCATCGTTGGCAATGTCACCGGCTGTCTGTTCTGTCTGTGGTGGATGAAGATGATGCGGCAGGCCTATACCCGTCTGCTGACGATAGGCTTCGCCCTGCTGCTGAGCTACCAGGTGGCGATGTACTTCATCGTGTATCCCGGACTCAACTTCGAGATGCTCATCGTGCCGACCTTCCTCCGTTCGTTTGGCTATACCATCTTCTTTGTCACCATGACGCTCTATCTCGAAGAGCTGATGCCCTTCCAGCATTTCTTCATGGGTCTCACCATCTGCGGTTTCATCCGCAATGGCCTGCTGAGCACCATGACCGAGAGCATCTACGCCTTCCTGCTGCGCTATCATATCATGGACAATCTGGTCAGTGCCCACCCTTATACGCCCGAGATGAGCCTGCTCACCGGCATCAAGCAACTCTATGGCGTGACGTGCATGGGTGGTTGCTTCTTCCTCCTGTTGCTCATGTTGTGGCACGTCAGTCCCGTACGCTCAACGCTGAAGCACCTGCCTTACTGGGGAAAGCTCGGCCACGAAATGCGTAAGGAGTTAGGGAGATAGCGCATAGGAGACAAGTTCTTCGCGGTCTATCTACTACCCCAGGCTTCTCGCGTGATGCAAAAGCATGGTGATAGCGTGCAAATATAACATGAGGCAGTCCATTAGGGCTGCCTTATGTCGTTTGCAGGCTGAGCTTACCATTACTTTCCTTCCACCGCCTTTGGTGTCCAATTATTGAAGAAACGTAGGACTTTATCTTTATTATAACCTTGTCCTTCTTCCAGGAAACTAGAGTCTTGAATGTGAACAACATTGCCGTTTGGGTCGAGGATGACAAAGACGGGGAATCCAAAACGTTGTGGATTGCCGAGACGCCGCATCAATGTCTTTGCAGCTTTTACTTGTTCCTCACCACCTGATTTGCGCGGATTGTAGTTGACATGAATATAAATAAAGTTGTCGCTGATTACCTTAGATATATCACTGTCTTTGCTGATAAAGTCGGCAAAGCGCAGGCACCACGGACACCAGTTGCCACCAACCTGGCAGACAACGAATTTTTCAGGATTAGCAGTCCTTGTCGAAACAAGGGCTTTGTCAATCTGCTCCATCGGATTGATATTTTCGTCATAGACCTTCTTTAGACCGGTCTGTGCGCTCACCATGATTGTCATGAGTGCAAATACTACTGTAAGAATGCTTTTCTTCATAATTTTTCTTGTTTATCTGCTGCAAAAGTAATGTTTTTATCATGAATTGGTCTCAGCTCACCTTCGAACATCCGCCCATAGGTAAAAAGCTCCGTTATGATTTGGCTATTCAAGTTTGTTTTCATATCTTTGCCCGGTACTAATAATAAGAATAAAAATGATCATCGACAAATTGGAAAACCTTGGGCAGTATGTTGCCTTGAACCCACGTTTCAAAGAGGTGATAGCCTTTATCAATCAACATGACCTGACGAAATTGGCCAACGGACGGCATGCCATTGATGGCGACAAGCTTTTTGTGAATGTTGAAGACGACAAAGGAAAGTTGAAAGAAGAGGCTGTGATAGAGTATCACCGCAGAATGATAGACATACAGGTTCCTCTGAACATTGCTGAGACCTATGGTTATACGCCCGTTGCAGACCTGAAAGATGTTCCTTTCGATGAAGAGCGGGACATTGCCAAGCAGCCTGATGCCAAGCCGCGTAACTATGTAACGCTCAACCCTGGTGAGTTTGCCATCTTCTTCCCACAAGATGGTCATGCACCCTGTATCGCCGATGGCAACCTCCACAAGGCCGTATTCAAAGTAGAAAAGCGTTTCAGATGAAAAGCTTTTGACTTGAGGGCTCCATAACAATTAAGAACCTGTAAAGATACTGTTACAACTTGCCTGACAGCGCCCAAAAACATTTTTATGACATAGGCTACCTTTGCCAAGGTCTCAAAACGAACTTTCCACCAGTGATATGCTCCACCTCCATCATCCATTTCTTCTCGTTGGCTGCTTTGGCCTGCAGGAACGGGTCGGAGGTATGGTTGAGCAGCAAGCATTGGTTGACAACCCACCAACGCTGATGGATGCCGGCACGCTTAAGATCAGCACGCAACCGCTGAGCCTCTAATACGGGCGTTGGCTCAGGCAGGGTGACGATGATGAATGCCGACTGACGCTCGTCACGCAGACGCGGCAGCAACCGCTGGACGGCAACGGGCGCGTCGCCCTCATTGTGGGCTATCTGCCGGTCATAGCTCTGCGTAGAGTCGAGTAGGAGCAAGGCATGACCTGTAGGAGCCGTGTCGATGACAACCGTCTTGCTGTCGGCACGCATCACAATGTCTGCAAAGCGGCGAAAGACAGCTATCTCCTGGGTGCATGGACTGCGAAGGTCCTCTTCTATATAGGAGAAGTCGGTAACACCGGCTTCCCGTGCTTTCTGCCTGACCTCCTCTTTATAAGCCTCCAATACGCTCTGTTCGTCGATGACAGCCACCTCAATGCCCGCGTGTTTCGCCAACTGCGCGTTGAGATGGTTGGCAGGATCGGTAGTGGTGAGCAGTACGTCGTCACCCAACTTCTTCAACCCTAAGGCTATCAGCGTAGCGATGGTTGTCTTGCCGACGCCACCCTTGCCCATAGTGAACACCACGCGCTTACCCTCTTCGTGAAGCGTACGGATGAGATCGTCAAGGGTCCGATAGTCGCCCATGCTCTCGGCAACTGGAACTTTGGCAGAGCAGTCGCTGACGAGCATTCTGCGGATATTTGCCACCGTATCCATATTGTAAGAACGTAAGGGTACAAACATCATCTCCATCTTAGCGAGCGTCTCGGGCATCATCTTCAAGGCTTGTTGTTGAGTGGAGAACATCGCCTTTGCCAAAGAGTCGTCATGTTCAGACAAGTCCATAACACCATTGAGCACTAAAAGTTGGTTGTCAATACCGAGTTGCCCCAGTTCATAAGCCGAACGGGCTGCCTCTTTGAGGGCAGCCTCCTGCGGACGGCTGACAAGAATCAGTTTGGTCTTGTTGCCATCGGCAAGATTTTCCACAGCTTGTCGATAAACCTCCTTTCGCGACTCCAACCCCGATAGCTGTCCGAGACACGAAGCACCGTGCTTACTCGTCTTGATGAACGAGGTCCAGGCTGTGGGCAGCTGGAGCATGCGTAGCGTGTGGCCGGTAGGTGCTGTGTCGAAGATGATGTGGTCATACTTACTGGCGTCCGACCTATTAGTGAGGAAGTCGGAGAACTGATTGAAAGCGGCTATCTCCACCGTACAGGAGCCCGACAGCTGTTCCTCCATATTGGCGATGGCTGAGTCGGGCAAGACGCCACGGTAAGGACCTACCACCGACTCGCGATATTCCTCTGCCGCCTTCACAGGGTCGAGGTTGACGACAGTGAGTCCCTTCACTCCAGCGATGCTTGAGCCATGCTGTGAAATATCCTGATGGAAAACATCTTGAAGGTTGGAAGCTGGGTCTGTACTGATGAGCAATACCCGCTCGCCACTATCTGCCATAGCAATGGCCGTAGCACAGGCCAAACTGGTTTTTCCAACGCCTCCTTTACCGGTGAAGAACAAGTATTTTTGTCGCTTCACTGCGTTGAAGTCATACTTTTTCATACGTGTTTCTATTTTAGCAGCAACACCCGCAACCCTGGTCAGAATCATGATCCCCGCAGCAGCAAGCGCTCTGTCTGTCAGGGATAACCATAAGGTCTTTGCCCGACCATTCGCTCATCTGCATCGTAGAAGGGTATTCACCGGTTACGGCAATCTCTCCGTCAACGAGGGTGATGGGTAGCACGTCGGCACCTTTCTCCTGAAGCAAATGCTTTACTTTCTCGTTATGGATAAAGGCCTGTGGCTCACTGCTCAGGTTATGACGCCTCACCTCAATGCCCATATTCTTCAACGCATCGATGAGCGTGGCGATACGCAGCAGGTTTTTGTCTACACTGGGACCGCATACTTCCGTCGAGCAACACATGGCCGGGTCGAAAATCTCTATCGTTTTCATAATCTGTCAATTAATCTGTTTATATCTGGTTGTTTAATAATTGTCTCACCTCTGAAGCCGATGGCACCTGCCCGTTGAGTACGACTTTTCCGTCGATGACAATGGCAGGCATCGACATAATGTTATAGTCCAAAATTTTAGCGATGTCGGTCACATACTCTAAAGTAGCATTCACCTTATCCTCCTCGATGACCTGCTTGACAGTATCAAAAGTCTTCTTACATCGGCAGCAGCCGGAACCTAACACTTTAATCTCCATAAACTTTAGCATTATAATATTTGTAAAATTACGAACAAATGAATTATTAGAAAAGGCGAACCGTATGAGACCCGCCTAAGACAAAGGTTAATTTTCTTGTTTAGAGTCGCAACCTTTGACTTGCCGGAAATAAAACTCTCTGAATGATTGGATGATATGGTCTCTTACCTCACGAAATACTATAAGTTGAGCTTCCACTCCGCCCTTTGCTGACGCAGGGTCTGGAAAACTGATGTGCAGCTGTTGCCTCACTGTGCCTGAAAAGACGGGGCATGATTCACGGGCGTGATTGCATACCATGATGACAAAGTCCCACTTCTCGTCGAGGTATTGCTTGACATCGTGCGGTTCCAAATCAGTAATCGGCATTTCTGCCTCTTCCATCACCTGAATGGCTAAAGGATGAACATGACACGCAGGGTGAGTACCAGCCGACCTCACGCAGAGTCCTTCATCCAGATGTTGCAGACAGGCTTGCGCCATCTTACTCCTGCAACTATTACCCGTACAGAGAATCAATATCTTCATCATATCGTTCGCAAAGTTACGAATAATGTTTGAATAGCAAAAACTAATCCTAATGCTTAACGATATTTTACATTTGAAGATACAGATGTATGGTTCTGTAAACAACAAGACCGCATTCGTGCATCAATCAGATGCAACAAATGCGGTCTTGGTAACTACCTGACAGACATTTACTTCTGTGCCGGTTCCCATTTGCAGCGGACGGGCGATACGATAGCCCCCTCGGCCTTGAGCTCCTTCATAGCCTTGTCTACCTCTTTACGGTCAAGTCCTGAGAGTTCTGCTATCTTGCCTGCATTGAGCGGTGTGCCAGCCTGCTTCATAGTCTCCAATACTGTGTCTTTTGTTGCCATAATCAATGTCTCCTATAATTAAATATGAATGATTATTTTCTCAATGGACAAAGTTAGTAATAACTTTCCATACTTGACTTAAAAAAGACTGAAAATTTATATAGCCCACATCAGTTTCATTATGTCTCCACATCCGTCAAACACAGTGAGGCTATCGTGAGGCGCTGCACAAGGTCTTTGATATTATAAAAAAGGAGCGGTCAAGCGACCGCCCCGAATCATCTTGCTTAGTATCCGATGGTGAAGCGCTCCTTGTGGTGAGCGGGCTTCTCCAACTCGTCAACCATGGCCACAGCGTAGTCCTGGACGGAGATGTGGCTCGTGCCAGTGGCAGGGTGCATGATCTTATTCCTCCCTCAGCTTGATCTCACAGTTGTCAAGGGAGTCGACAATAGCCAGACTCTCGCACCGCACACCGGCTGCCTCGATGACGTCACGTCCGTGCTGGAAAGCCTTCTCGATAATAAATCCCATGCCGACGAGCTCGGCTCCGGCCTGGTTGCAGAGGTCGATGATGCCCTTGGCCGCATTGCCGTAGGCCAGGAAGTCGTCGACGAAGATGACCTTGTCGTTGGGGGTGAGGTAGTCTTTTGAGATGACTACGTGGTACTCCCGCTGTTTCGTGAATGAGAAGACACGTGTGGAGAGCATGTTGTCCATCGTTGAAGGCTTTTTCTTCTTGGCAAACACTACAGGCAGGTCGAGCAGAAATCCCATCATGATGGCGGGCGCAATGCCACTGGCCTCAATGGTGATAATCTTGTTGACATCCGAAGAGGCAAAGCGGCGTATCAGTTCCACCGCCACTGCCTTCATCAGGTTGGGATCCATCTGATGGTTGATGAATTTGTCTACCTTCAGTATTCCGCCGGGGTAGCACTTTCCGTCCTTGAGGATACGGTCACGAAGTAATTTCATAATAAAGAGCGTTTAATGTTACAAAGTTACTACAATCCTGTGTAATGACAAAATAAACGCGCTTATGAATTATTTTTCACCCTTTGCTCGTCTATACAACTATTTTCTCGCCGAAACTTCGTACCTTTGTAACGTCATTATGAAGTTGCGTGCGATGAGGTTGCGCGCTGACACAGAGTAGGACACCGATTAGAATCATCAAGCAACAAAAGAACACATGCAATACGAGGACCTTTGGCAGAAACAGGACGAGATAACGTCAGCGTTCAACTCCCTTGGCTATTCCCTATGGAACTTGCGCTACGACCGTCCGTCCTTTTCCTTCCACTTAGAGCTGAAGGATACGATTGTAGATTAAAGATGACAGGTCAGATGTACAATTATAGAATACGATGGACTAACGGCAATGACCGGGAGTTTGAAATGTTCCACGCCATAACGGAGAACTACTACAACCAGCTTGTCGGCGGTCCACAGAACAGACAGTCGTTTGTCGCCGGCAATCAGTCGAAGGACGTAAAATATGCGATGATAGTCTATTCCAAAGAGGATGTCCCCGTCGCGTGCTCTGGTTTGAAGGAACATGGCAACGGCGATGTGGAGATAAAACGGGTGTGGGTGCAACCACTATTCCGTGACCAGCACATTGCGACATTCATGATACGTGAACTTGAGAACTTCGCCCATGAGCATGGATATAGAAGGACCGTGCTTATGACTCGCGAGAGAATGGACTATGCTATCAAGCTGTATGAAGGCTTGGGGTATAAACGCATTGAGAACTATCCGCCATACCAGCACATGGATGACGCAGTTTGCTATGCAAAAGACTTATCCGCCATACCAGCACATGGATGACGCGGTTAGCTATGCGAAAGATTTGAAACCTGGGTTCGGAGTAATGGTTTTGAGGGTCTTATAAAATCGCAGTTGAATTACCGATTAGGAACTAGTATCTAGGACTATAAGCAAGCTCGTACTGTGAACATGCAGTGCTCGTTCTGTTAGGCTTTTCCTAATTTGGAGCATGAGATTCTTTACGGAATCTTTAGTTCTTTCGCATGCAGATGGATGGATCCATTCTGCACAAAAATAGGAAAAATGTGATATTTTAGTCTAAAACATTTGGAAAAACGTGATGAAGTTGCTATATTTGCAAGGAAAAATGTGATACGACTATGAAATTGCTC
>ERZ791623.412-NODE-412-length-27061-cov-4.912686_pt1 | contig 27061 bp, 12 predicted proteins | sample MGYA00510268_ERZ791623 | MGnify/ENA primary metagenome ERZ791623 (study PRJEB30046, sample SAMN00715216) | human gut metagenome | study: EMG produced TPA metagenomics assembly of the A metagenome-wide association study of gut microbiota in type 2...
GATAATTAATGCGGATAAAGAAAATTGCCTATTAAATTGATAATTTATGCCAAAATAGTAGGTTTTTTTGATGATTAGAATTGTCTAATATTATAGATATATAAGAAAAAGACCTACTAAAAGTGTGAACCGTGTTTATTTAGTAGGCGTTTGAGTTGGAAAGAAGAATTACAAAGCAACTGACAATATGGAAAAGACCTACTAAAAGTGTGAATGGTGTTTGTTTAGTAGGTCTTCAAGTTAGGAAGAAGCATTATAAAGCAACTAATAGCTTGAAAAAAAACTACTAAATTGTTAAATATGATGAAATAGTAGGTAATGAAGAGGGGCAATGACTATGAAACGTAGATTTACTAAAACATTTATAACAGCAATCATGATAATGGCAGGCATGACAGCGTGTGGACAAAAGAAAAATGTCACAACAGATGATGTATCAGAAAAAGAGATGGCGAACATACAGGAGACTGCAGCACAGGAAGTGACAGCACAGGAAATTATAACACAGGAGATTACAACCGAAAAAGAACCGGAAGATGACGAATATGTACTTGTTAAGAAATATATACCGGACATATATGTCGAATTGATGTATGCAACAGACAATAACTTTACAGGTGTCAGAATATATGATTTCACAGACGCATACCTTCGATACGGAACAGTTAAGAAGCTTGCAAATGTGCAGAAAGAACTGAAAGAACAGGGATACAGCTTAAAGATTTGGGATGCATACAGACCGTTTGAGGCACAGCAGAAATTATGGGAAGTATATCCGGACCCTAACTATGTGGCAAATCCGGCTAACGGAATGAAAAAGCATAATCTTGGAGGAACAGTGGATATTACAATGGTTGCTGCTGATGGAACTGTTATATCAATGCCGACAGAATTTGATGATTTCTCTCTAAAAGCAGATAGAGATTATTCTGATATAGAAGATGAAGAGGCTGTGAAAAATGTGATGATTCTACAGAATGCTATGGAAAATAACGGATTTACAGGCTATCAGGGAGAATGGTGGGACTATTCAGATACGGTGGAATATGAAGCGGTTGATTTCGAACCATGATGAGACATGATATGAAAAGGTGCATTATGGTAAAGCAAATGATGGTAAAGTCTATTATAGAAAGATTAGGGGAGTAACACATGTCATTACAATTAATTCTGGGAAGCTCAGGTGCGGGTAAATCGCACTATCTGTATACGCATATAATTGAAGAATCAATGAAGAATCCTGACAGGAATTATATAGTTGTTGTGCCGGAGCAGTACACTATGGCAATTCAGAAAAGACTGGTGTCCATGCATCCAAGAAAAGGAATACTTAATATAGATGTTGTGAGCTTTGAAAGGCTTGCGTATAAAGTATTTGAGGAAGTGGGTGAGGATAATCTTGAAGTCCTTGACGATACAGGAAAGAATCTGATTATTAAAAGAGTTTTAGAGCAGAACAAGGACAGATTAAAATATTTTGGAAGTAATCTGTCTAATACAGGATTTGTGTCAGAGATGAAGTCTGTTATATCGGAGATGCTTCAGTATGATATCAAGCCGGATGTTATGCAGGATGCGGCAGGTGCAGCATACAGTGATTCAGAGGGAAGTGCAGCACTTCAGTATAAGCTTGATGATATAGTACTTGTATATAACGCATTTGCAGAGTACATAGACAAGAATTATATAACTAAAGAAGAAATACTGGATAAATTATGCAGTAAGGTTACAGAGTCAGAGAGAATAAAGAATTGCGAGATAGCATTTGACGGATTCACAGGATTTACGCCGGTTCAGTATAATTTACTGACAATTCTTTTATCAATGTGTCCGAAGATATATGTTTCTCTGACAATTGATGCATCTGAGCGTGAAAATTCAGTAAGAGGCAGGGAAGAACTTTTTTTCATGAGTAAGGACTGCGTATCAAAGCTTTATAAGATATGCGATGAAGAACATGTGAAAGTCCTTGAATCTGTGTATATTGCAGGAAAAGTAGTACCAGGAAAGAATGTAATTGTAAATGTTAATTCAAGATTTAAGAATTCAGAAGAACTGGATTTCCTGGAACAGAATCTTTTCAGAAACAATTCGGGAAGATTTAACCAGAAGACTGACAATATCGTTATATATGAGGGAGCTGTTGCCAAGGAAGAATTAACATTTGCAGCAGGAGAAATAATAAGACTTACAAGACTGTGTGAATACAGATATAACGAGATTGCGATAGTTACTGCGGACATGGATGGCTACGGCAAACTGGCGGCTAATATATTAAAGCAGAACGATATACCATATTTCTTAGATTACAAGCGCCATGTGACGGACAATCCATTCATTGCGGCAATTAACGGTGCACTTGGAATAATAGAGAATAATTACAGCTATGACAGCATATTAGGATTCCTAAGAACCGGAATGAGCGGAATGGAGCGCGAAGATATTGATCTGTTAGACAATTACTGTGTTGCAGTTGGAATCAGAGGCAGGGGAAAATGGCATGAACCATGGATAAGAAAGTTCAGGGGAACAGTCAATAATACTGACCTTGAGAAGCTTAATTCACTAAGAACAATGATAACGGATATGTTGGATCCATTGGAAGAAGTGCTTAAGTCAAAGGAATCTAATGTTGCAGATATGGTAAAGGCACTTTATGAGTTTCTTGTGCGTGAAAATATGGAGCAGAAGGTAAGTGTGCTTAATGACAGCGAGTACACTGGTGATGAATATGCGCAGTTATATAAGAAAGTTATAGAAGTATTAGATAAAATGTATGCTCTTCTTGGAAGCGAGAAGGTTGGCATTAAAGAATTTAATAAAATACTTGCGTCAGGATTTCAGGAGATTAAGATAGGACTTATTCCACAGACCAATGACTGTGTTGTTATAGGTGATATAGAAAGAACCCGTCTTGACAATATCAAGGTCATGTTCTTTGTCGGAATCAATGACGGCAACGTACCTAAGAAGGCTGATTCAAGAAGCGTTCTGTCAGAAAGCGACAGGGAGTATCTTGAGGATAAGGGAATAGTTATGTCAGCTTCCGTGAGGGAGAAAGCATTTACACAGAGATTCTATCTGTATCTTATTATGACAAAGAGTGCGGAGAAGCTTTACATGTCATATGCGGTAAAAAACAGCGAGGGTGCGGCGCTGATGCCTTCATATATTATAAGAAGCATGAGAAAAATGTTTCCGCAGTGCCTTAAGTTATCTTACAAAGACACAGCACAGCAGAATTCTTATGTAACAATACCACATGCGGCTTACAGCTATGAACAGACTGAAACTGCTGCAAATGTAGATGAGGACATTATAGATTCACTTACAGGCGGAAGGCTTGTCGGAAGCGTAACTTCTTTTGAGAACTTTGCAGAGTGTCCGCTTAGGTATTACTTAAGGTATGGAGTTGATTTGAAGGAAAGGGAAGAATTCACATTTTCACCAGTAAACTTCGGCGTCGTATTGCATGCGGTTATCCGTGAGGTGTGCGATGAAATCAAGAAAAACGGTGAGTCGTACTATCTGATATCAGAGGAGAAGCGCCGCGAGATGGTAAAAAGAAGTGTTTCTGCAATTACAGATATATACCAGAACAGTATCCTTAAGGATTCAAGCCGTAATTCATTCATGATTAAGCGAATGGAAGACCTTGCAGACCGTACTATATGGGCAATGGGTGAGCAGTTAAAATGTGGTGATTTCGTGCCATTTGTATTCGAGCATAAGTTTAATATGGAAGTCGGAGACGGAGACAGAAAGCAGCTTATGAGCGGAACAATTGACCGCGTGGACATATGTGAGAACGACACAGATGTGTATGTCAGGATTATTGATTACAAGACTGGAAAGAAGGATTTCAACATAGTAAAGACCTACTATGGAATTGATATCCAGCTTATGGTCTACATGGAAGCGGCGATGAAGCTTGTGGCAAAGATGCGTCCGGGTAAAAATGTGCTTCCTGCCGGAGTATTCTACTACAACATAAGTGACCCGATTGTATCTGCGACAACAGAGAGTGCGGAAGAGATAGAGGATAAGATTAAGGGTGAACTGCGTCTTAAAGGAATGGTCAATTCTGATAAGGATATTGCCGAGAAGATGGACAATACAGAAGGAACATCGCTTAACATCCCTGTAAGCAGAAAAGCTGATGGCGGATTTGACTCACGAAGAAGCAAGGTGATGAATACAGAGCAGTTTAATATGCTTGGAAGATTCGTTGATGTAAGGGCGGTTGATACCGCGGATAGAATTGCAGGCGGTGATATAAGGAGAAGTCCTTATAAAGATGGACAGTTTTCAAGCTGTGACAGATGTCCTTATGGGGCAGTGTGTGGATTTTCAGTGGATTTGCCGGGCTGCAATTACAGAAAATTAAAGAAATTTGATGATGAAGTGTTATGGAATAATATAAAGGAAGGGGTTGATGAGAATGGAAAGAAAATGGACACCGGCGCAGAAGAGCGCGATTGATACAAGAGACTGTAATGTGCTGGTTTCGGCGGCTGCCGGTTCAGGAAAGACTGCTGTTCTGGTAGAGCGAATCATTTCCATGATTACAGACCCTGACAAGAATATAGATATAGACAGGCTGGTTGTTGTTACATTTACAAAGGCGGCAGCATCCCAGATGAAAGACAAGATAAGAAAAGCACTTGATTCAATGCTTGACGAGAATCCGGGGGATGTGAACCTTTTAAGACAGATAACACTGCTTAACAACGCACAGATAACAACGATAGACAGTTTCTGTCTATGGATAATCAGAAATCATTTTCCAGAGGTTAATCTGGACCCGGGGTTCAGGATAATGGACGAGGGTGAGAAGAAACTTATTGAAAATGATGTGTTGGAAGATGTGCTTGAGGAATTCTATGCCGAAGCAGATGAAGAATTCTTTAATCTTGTTGATGCATTTGGCATGGGACGGGACGATTCAGGGCTTGTGAGCATTATAGATAAAATATACCGTTTTTCAAGAAGCAATCCGTGGATTGATGAGTGGTTTGACGAGTGCATGTTAGTTTATGATGATGAGACTTACGATAATCCTGCAATTAAGGAGCTGTATGATTCAATTAAAAATGCACTTCTTGATTACCGTGATAAATACAACCGATTAGTAGATATCTGTTCTGAGCCGGCAGGACCTGCAGCATATACAAGTGCTTTGCAGTCTGACCTGCTTGGAATTAATGAGATGATTAATTCACAGGATTTTGGAGAGCTTGGCAGAAGGATAAGAATATTTTCATTTGAAGCCCTGTCAAGAAAGAAGGATGCAGGAGCAGACCCGGATATTAAGGAATATGTCAAGGGGCAGCGAAAGTTGTTTAAGGATTACATAGGACGGCTTAATGATAAGATATTCTTGAAAGATGATGAGGGAATATTTGCAGACATGCAGGGGGCAGGCATCCAGATACGGACTTTACTTAAAGTGGCAAAGGTGTATGCCAAGCGTGTTTCAGAGGTGAAGCGGGAGAAGGGCATAATTGATTTTAATGACATGGAACATCTTGCACTTTCAATACTTGTAAAGAAAGAAGACGGAAAGCTTGTGTACACAGAGACTGCCGACAAGCTTGCGAACAGATTTGAAGAAATACTGATAGACGAGTATCAGGATTCCAACCAGCTGCAGGAGGTTATTCTTAATGCGGTGTCAAAGACGAGACTGTTAGGTGTGAATAATAATATATACATGGTTGGAGATGTAAAGCAGAGCATATACAAGTTCCGTCTCGCATGCCCGGAGCTTTTCATAGAGAAGTACGATACATACGGTGAGACTGGTGATAATGTAAGAATTGAATTACAGAAGAATTTCCGAAGCCGTGAGAATGTGCTTGAATGTGCCAATGATGTGTTCAGTCATATTATGAATAAGAATTTTTCGGGAATCGGGTATGACGAATCTGTAAGGCTTAATGCGGGATTTCCATATCCTGAATACAGTGACAGTAATTACGGTGATGAAGTCAACAAGAGTACAGATGTAATTCTTATATCTTCAGAAAATGAAGAAGAGGCTACAACAAGAGAAATTGAGGCTGACAGGCTTGCAAAGCTGATTGAGGGAATAGTTTCTTCTGGTGTAAATGTGTATGATGCAGATGAAAATGTATACAGACCGGCAGAATACAGGGATATAGTAATTCTTACAAGGTCAGTGACAGGCTGGGCAGATACATTTGCAGATGCCCTTATGGATAGGGGGATACCAGCGTATACTGACTCGTCAACAGGATATTTCAGCGTGCGTGAGATACAGGTAATCTTAAGCATGCTTACAATAGTAGATAATCCGGTTCAGGAGATAAGCCTTGCGGCGGCAATGATGTCTTATTTTGGAGGATTTACGGCAGCAGAGCTTGGAATGGTGAGAAAGCTTGGCAGAGAGTATGTGGATACGAATGTGCATAATAATCTGTATGAACATTTGAAAGCAGTTGCAGTGCTTGGTGAAGCTGGGAAGGTGCAGGAGCCGGATGTTAAGCAGTTGTCCGGGAAATGTGCATTATTTCTTGCAAAGCTTACAGAATATCGTGACAAGAGCAGTGTTGAGTCACTATATGATCTGTGCTGGGAGATAATATATGATTCAGGCTACTACGATTATGTGGGAACGATGCCTGCCGGAGCACAGAGGCAGGCTAACTTAAATGTTCTGCTGGAAAGAGCAGCGGGATACGGCAAATCAAGTTATTCAGGTCTGTTTAATTTCTTAAGATATATTGAAAGACTTAAGAAGTTTGACGAAGATTTTGCAGAGGGGGCTGCCAGCCTTGACAATGAGAATCTTGTAAGAATTATGAGTATTCATAAGAGCAAAGGTCTGGAATTTCCGATTGTAATACTTGCTGGAGCGCATAAGAGCATTAACTTTATGGATGCAACAGCGCCGGTGCTTGTAGACCAGAACTTAGGAATTGCAGTTGATTATGTTGACCTTGAAAGAAGAACGAAGACACCTACCATAATAAAAGGTGCCATGGCAAGAAGAATTGTAAGGGAGTCGATATCAGAAGAAGAGAGACTTCTCTATGTTGCAATGACAAGAGCAAGAGAAAAACTCATAATCACTGGAGTTGTAAAAGATGCAGACAAGATACTTGAGAAATACAGGGGAAGTGCAAAGCAGCTTGAAGCAGATGGAATGTTGTCTTTCGCAGACAGTGAGAATATAAAGAACTATCTTGATATGATAATGCCGGTGTGCCTTATGGATTCAGATAAATTGAAAGGCAGCTTTAAGGTTATGGTTGATGCCGGAGAGGATTCCTTGGCTGATGCGGATGAATCCGGAGAGCTGGCTGGTGCAGTGAATGTTGCTGGAATCGGGGAACTGGCTGATGGAATTAAGGAAACTGTGTCTTATCCTTTATTAGATGAGCTTCCGGAATATGTTCCTGCTGATAACGCAGCCGGCAGGATGAAGCTGACGGTTTCGCAGCTTAAGGCTATGCAGGCGGATGATGATTCAGAGGAAAATGCTTACATGGATGAATCTGTGAAGGCAGCACTTAAAAAGGAAGCAGACGATGAGCAGACAGACAGTGAAGCAATGGTTGAACTGTCAAATTCAATAATTCCTAAATTTATAAGCGGCAAGGAAGTAAAGCTTGCAGCTAATGAACGAGGCAGCGCATATCACAGGGTTATGGAATGTCTTGATTATTCAGTGAGCGTGAACCTCGAAGGAGTTAAAGCCGATATTGAGAGGATGTTAGAAAACTGCAAGATGAATGAATTGCAGGTGAAAAGTGTCAATCCGTGGGATATATATACATTTGTACAATCAGATACAGGCAGGAGAGTTGCAAATGCGGTGAACTGTGGCAGTGTCAGAAGGGAACAGCCTTTTGTATTTGAGTACGAAGGACAGCTTATACAGGGTATAATTGACTTGTATTTTGAAGAGGACGGAGAACTTGTGATTGTTGATTATAAGACCGACAGGGTTATGAAGGGCAAAGCGGGTGAAAAAGAGCTTGTTAAAAGATACGCAATCCAGCTTGATTACTATGCAAAAGCGCTGGCACAGCTTACTGGAAAAAATGTAAAAGAAAAAATTATATATTCATTTGCATTAGAAAAAGAAATAGTGTGTTAAAATGACAAAATTATTCTTTAATATGTAAAAAAATGGTTGAAAACATTGTGCAATAATGTTAGTATGAATTTGATTTGTGAATAAAACATATTAAATCTGCACAAAAATGTGTATAAAAGAAAAGGAGAGGAAAAATGAAAAAGCAAGTAAAAAAATTTATGAGTGCATTACTTGCATGTGTAATGGTGGCAGTGTCAGTTATAGCATTTGACATGAACCCAGTACATGCAGCTTCTGGCGCAATAACAGAAGCATCAGGCTGGCTTGAGACAGCATATGTTAAGTGGACACCTGTAACAGGAGCTACAGGTTACAATGTATATGTTAAGTCTGCAAGTGCCTCAGATTCAGCTTATGTCCAGTTGGATGATGAGCTTATCAGAAAGTATCCGTCTTACATGAGAGCGGATGCTGTAGGATTAAAAGCAGGCGATTATGTTATGAAGATTGTTCCGCTGAACAATGGCAAGGAGAATACAGCAGCTGCTATCGTTTCAGATAAGCTTACTGTAAAAGCACATGACAGAAGCGGATTCACATTTTCAAGTAATTCACCGGTAAAGAATGGTGTTGGTGCATATAACAACGATGGAACATTAAAGTCTGATGCATCAGTGCTTTATGTTACAGAAGCTAATAAGAATACAGTTAAGTTAACTATTGGAAATACAGAATATACAGGTGTGGCAGCAATCACACAGGCAATTAAGAGTAAGAATAACTGCCAGCCGGTTGCTATCCGTATTATAGGGCAGGTTACATTAAGCGGACTTGCCTGCAAAGATGTATCATCAGCATATGCAATTGGTGTTAAGGGCGCATCTAACGTAACATTTGAGGGTATTGGTGATGATGCTACTTTATATGAAGCAGGTGTGGCTGTATTCCAGTCAACAGGCATAGAAGTAAGAAATCTTGGCCTTATGAACTGGGGCGGCGGAGGCGATGGAGATGGTATATCTCTTAAGCAGTCAGTTGGTGTATGGGTACATAACAACGATGTGTTCTATGGTAATGCTGGTTCAGATGGTGACCAGGCTAAGGGCGATGGCTCTATGGACTTAAAGGATAATTCTCAGTATGTAACAGTATCTTACAATCATTTCTGGGATTCAGGAAAGATGTCACTTTGTGGTATGAAGTCAGAATCGGGTGAGAACTGGATTACATATCACCATAACTGGTTTGACCATTCTGATTCAAGACATCCTCGTATCAGAACAATGTCAGTTCATGTATATAATAACTACTATGATGGCAATGCTAAATATGGTGTAGGCGCTGCAAAGGATAGCGAGGCATTCGTAGAGGCTAACTATTTCAGAAACTGTAATTATCCAATGCTCAGTTCAATGCAGGGCAGCGATGTTCTTGCAGGCGGAATATTCTCAAGCGAGAATGGTGGTGTCATCAAGGCATACAACAACTATATGGAAGGTCAGAAGTCTGTTATATATGCTAATTCAGATACAGGCACAACAAGTGCAAGTGCAACTGATTTCGATGCATATCTTGCAGCATCAAGAAGTGAGACAGTACCTTCAACTTATAAGGCAAAGCAGGGCGGAAAGACATATTCTAACTTTGATACTAAGGTTGATTTAGGTGTTGATACTGCTGATATTGATGCACCTGCAGATGTTCCTTCAATTGTAACTAAGTATGCAGGACGTGTTATGGGTGGCGACTTCAAGTGGACATTTGACAACAGTGTTGATGATACAAGCTATTCACTCAACAGACCTTTAAAGGATAAGCTTAATGCATACAAGACATCTCTTGTATCAGTAGGTGGTGGAAGCGTATCATCAGGAGAAAAGCATATACATAATTATGTAAGTACTATAACAAAGAAAGCTACATGTGCTGAAGAAGGAGAAATTACTTACACATGTATAGCTACTAATGGAACTTGCGATAAGAAGACATACACAGAAGTAGTTCCAAAGACAGCTCATACATATGGTGAATGGAAAGTAGTTAAAGAAGCAACAGAGACAGAAGAAGGGCTTAAGAGTCATTCTTGTACAGTATGCGGGGCTGAAGAAACAGCATCTATTCCAAAGAAGGGTTCAACAGGTGGAACAGAGACACCAGAAGTACCAACAGGAGATTCTAAGGTACATAATTTTACAACATCAGGTGCAAATAGTTCATTCTTTGTAATTTCTGGTAATCTTGCATCAAACAAGGGAACAGTAACGTATAATGGACTTACACTTACACAGTGCCTTAAGATGGAGTCATCAACAAGCATTAAGTTCACAGCGCCATCTGCTGGAAAGCTTACACTTGTATTTGGAGAAAGTGGTAAGAATGTAAAGATTAACGGAAAAAAGAACGCATCAGATTCTAATTGCATAGTAACAGTTGATGTTGCAGCTGGAAGTGTAGAGATAACAAAGGGAGATACCATGAATCTTTTCTATATGGTATATACACCATCTGGAACATCAGAGACAACACATACACATAAGTATGAGTCAAAGATAACAAAGCAGGCAACATGTACAGAGACAGGAGTGCTTACATATACATGTACATCTACAACAGGAACATGTGACAAGAAGACATATACAGAAACAATCCCAGCAACTGGACATAAGTTCAGTACAGAGTGGACAGTAGATGTTGAAGCAACAGAGACAACACCAGGAAGCAAGAGCCACCATTGTACAGTATGTGATGCGAAGACAGATGTAACAGTAATTCCTGCAACAGGAACAGTAGAGAAGCCGTTAACAATTACTGCATCAAAGACAGAAGCAGATAAGACAGTAACATTTACAGCAAAAGCTGCAGGTGGAAAAGAAGGATATACATATAAGTTTATAGTATATAACAAGACAACAGGAACATGGGGACTTGTACAGAACTACAGCAGTAAGAATACATGCACATGGACAAAGGGAAGTGCTGGAGACAGATACTTCTATGTAGATGTAAAGGATGCAGCAGGTAATGTAGTAAGAAGTGAGGCTCTTAATGTCAAGATTGATGCTGCTACACCAAAGGTAACACTTACAGGAAGCTCAGAGACTGTTAATGCAGGAGCAAAGCTTACCCTTACAGCACAGACAACACTTGGAAGCGGATGCACATATAAGTTCATAATTTTTAACCCTGCAACTAACCAGTGGTTTAAGTTACAGGATTTTGGCTCAAGCAATACCTTCACATGGACAGCTGGAAGTGATGGAACAAGATTATTCTATGTAGATGTTAAAGATGCTGATGGCAATGTGACAAGAAGCAAGGTTCTTAATGTTACTATTGGAAGCGGAAGTACTGATAGACTTACAGTTAATGCAACAGTAAGTGATAATACTACAAATATTGGAGAAAAGATTACATTTACAGCGCATGGCATTGGAGGAAAAGCAGGTTACACATATAAGATGGTTGTATACAATAAGACAACTAAGACATGGGGACTTGTACAGAATTTCAGCAGTAACAATGCTATAACATGGGTTGCAGGAACAGCAGGAGACAGAGAATTCTATATCGATGTTAAGGATGCTGACGGCAATGTTGCAAGAAGTGCTGTTATGAATGTTATAACAAAATAATAAAAACATAATAATGGTAGAAAGGCACATAGATAGGATTATCTGTGTGTCTTTTTTGTACATATATATGAATTTTTTGTGAATAAACCTTGAATAATTTGTGCAAAAATGGTAATATGAGTCTAGATTTTGAATTTTGATTATTCATAATTCACAATTGTATGCATATTTGGAAAAAGGAGAGGAAAATGTCATGCAAAAAATAAGAAAAGTGTTTGCTAAGGTTGTTGCAGGATTGTTAATCGTAAGTAATCTTGCAATAGCAGCACCAAGTATGACTTATGCAGCATCTGCAACAAGTTTTACTACTTATGGTGGATGGAATGAAATGATGTATGCAACTATCAAAGGTGTTAAGGATGCCGATGTTACTGCAGTATCATATTCAGGTCCAGTTAGTGGTTCTCTTACAGGAGAGGACTTTGAGTATCTTGTTAGAGATACAGCCGACGGAGCAAGAGTTGATGTAATGGGATTAAAGCCAGGTACATATACTCTTAAGGTTACTACTAAGACAGGTACATATACCCAGTCAGGAATTGAGGTTAATGCACAGGATAGATCGGGATATGCGCATTACAATTATACTGATGGTGTAGGTGCTTATAATGATGATGGTACATTAAAGGATAACGCAATTGTTCTTTATGTAACAGATGAAAACAAGAATACAGTTACACTTTCTTATGGTGGAGTAACAGTTGCAGGCATTGGTAATATTCTTAACTCAGTCGGTAAGGCATGTGGTGAAGCAGGTCATGAGACAGAGTGTAAGAAGGTATCGAAAGGAAAGACATATTACGGCAAGGGTAATACTAATCAGGGTATTCTCCAGTTACTTGCTGAGAATAATATACCATTAGTAATTCGTATGGTCGGAGCAGTATCAGAGTCTGGTCTTTATAAGACAGGAACATGGGCAGCAGCTAATGCAGGACTTATTGATGGCCTTACAGATTATGATTCTAATGATTATGGCGGAAGTGTTGGCGACAACGGTCATATGGCACGTATGAAGTCAGCAAAGGATGTAACAATTGAAGGTGTTGGTACAGATGCAGCTATGGATGGATGGGGAATTCATTTTATGTCTGAGACATCAACAACAGCAGCTGGATTAGGAAAGAACTTTGAGGTTCGTAATCTTACATTTATGAATCAGCCTGAAGATGCTATTGGTATGGAAGGTGTTCAGGAAGGCTCTGTTATAACAGCTCCAGTTGAAAGATGCTGGATCCACAACAATGAGTTTTACAGCCCTTCTATAACAGGACCTGCAGAATCAGATAAGGCTGAAGGTGATGGATCATGTGATTTCAAGCGTGGTGAATATTTAACAGTTTCATATAACTACTTTGAAGGATGTCATAAGACTAACCTTGTTGGTTCATCAGATACATCGTTACAGTATAATCTTACATATCATCATAATATCTGGAAGGGATGTAAAGCAAGACAGCCTCTTGGACGTCAGGCTAATATGCATTTCTACAATAACCAGTTTATAGGAACAACAGATTATGCAATGAATACAAGAGCCAATGCTTACATATATTCAGAGTACAATTTGTTTTTTATGACAAAGAATCCTATGGATGTAAGATCAGGAGCAATTAAAAGTTATAATGATTCATTTTCATCTTGTATTGGATCAATGACAGGAACGGTTGTTACAGATAAGTCAACTAAGGTTACATCAGGTAATAAGTACGAGAATTTTGATACTAATGCATCGCTTTCATATATTCCAAGTGGTGACTATCAGTTACAGACAAGTGTTACAGATGCAGCCAAGGTTCTTAAGGCATACAATGGATGTATGCCAGAGACAGTTAAGAGACCAGAGAATGTTACAACTTCAGAGTGTTCATTGTTGTCATATTGTGCACCTGGTGTAACACCAATTAATATATCTGATTATCCATATACAGCAGCACCAGGAAAGCTTAGCAAGACGGTATATGCATTCACAGTAGGTGGAACAGTAGATGTTACTATATCATTTGCATCGGAAGCTTTAACTACAACAGGTTGTCTTGTTAATGAGACTGGTGAGTGCTTCCAGGTAGGAAGTGGTACTGTTACAGGTCTTCCGGCTGGAACGTATATGGTTATGCCATATAATGTTCAGTCAGGTGGTAATGGAGTTAATCCGGCAGCAGGTACATTTAAGGATATGACTATTAATTCAATTACAATTAATGCGGCTGATCCTAATGCACATTATCATCATTATGTATCAGAGGTAACTAAGCAGGCTACATGTACAGAAGAAGGCGTTATTACATATACATGTACAGCAACTAATGGAACTTGTGATAAGAAGACATACACAGAGGTGATTCCAAAGACAGCTCATACATATGGCGAATGGAAAGTAGTTAAAGAAGCAACAGAGACAGAAGAAGGGCTTAAGAGTCATTCTTGTACAGTATGCGGGGCTGAAGAAACAGCATCTATTCCAAAGAAGGGTTCAACAGGTGGAACAGAGACACCAGAAGTACCAACAGGAGATTCTAAGGTACATAATTTTACAACATCAGGTGCAAATAGTTCATTCTTTGTAATTTCTGGTAATCTTGCATCAAACAAGGGAACAGTAACGTATAATGGACTTACACTTACACAGTGCCTTAAGATGGAGTCATCAACAAGCATTAAGTTCACAGCGCCATCTGCTGGAAAGCTTACACTTGTATTTGGAGAAAGTGGTAAGAATGTAAAGATTAACGGAAAAAAGAACGCATCAGATTCTAATTGCATAGTAACAGTTGATGTTGCAGCTGGAAGTGTAGAGATAACAAAGGGAGATACCATGAATCTTTTCTATATGGTATATACACCATCTGGAACATCAGAGACAACACATACACATAAGTATGAGTCAAAGATAACAAAGCAGGCAACATGTACAGAGACAGGAGTGCTTACATATACATGTACATCTACAACAGGAACATGTGACAAGAAGACATATACAGAAACAATCCCAGCAACTGGACATAAGTTCAGTACAGAGTGGACAGTAGATGTTGAAGCAACAGAGACAACACCAGGAAGCAAGAGCCACCATTGTACAGTATGTGATGCGAAGACAGATGTAACAGTAATTCCTGCAACAGGAACAGTAGAGAAGCCGTTAACAATTACTGCATCAAAGACAGAAGCAGATAAGACAGTAACATTTACAGCAAAAGCTGCAGGTGGAAAAGAAGGATATACATATAAGTTTATAGTATATAACAAGACAACAGGAACATGGGGACTTGTACAGAACTACAGCAGTAAGAATACATGCACATGGACAAAGGGAAGTGCTGGAGACAGATACTTCTATGTAGATGTAAAGGATGCAGCAGGTAATGTAGTAAGAAGTGAGGCTCTTAATGTCAAGATTGATGCTGCTACACCAAAGGTAACACTTACAGGAAGCTCAGAGACTGTTAATGCAGGAGCAAAGCTTACCCTTACAGCACAGACAACACTTGGAAGCGGATGCACATATAAGTTCATAATTTTTAACCCTTCAACTAACCAGTGGTTTAAGTTACAGGATTTCAGCTCAAGCAATACATTTACATGGACAGCTGGAAGCGATGGAACAAGATTATTCTATGTTGATGTTAAGGATGCTGATGGTAATGTAACAAGAAGCAAAGCTCTTAATGTTACTATTGGTAATGGAAGTGCTAACTGGCTTTCAGTTAAGGCAACAGTAAGCTCTAATACATCTAAGACTGGAGACAAGATTACATTTACAGCAGAAGGCGTTGGAGGAAAAGCAGGATACACATATAAGATGGTTGTATACAACAAGACAACTAAGATATGGGGACTTGTACAGAACTTCAGTAGCAATAATACAATAACATGGACAGCAGGAACAGCAGGAGACAGAGAATTCTATATTGATGTTAAGGATGCTGATGGCAATGTTGCAAGAAGTGCTGTTATGAATGTTACAACTACTAAATAATAGTTTAACTCTATAACATTTAATCATTATTGAATGCACGGGCGTTTCATTTGATACGCTCGTGTATTTTTTTACTAATTTGTTAAAATAATTTTTGAAAAATATATTGAATATTGATAATAAATCAAAATGCATATATAATATAAGATTGACAGATAATAAATATATAATGAGAGGGAAGTATTATGGCAAAGATAAGTGTTATAACACCTGTCTATAAAGTAGAGAATTACTTGAGAAAATGTGTGGATAGTATACTTGATCAGACATTTAAGGATTTTGAGTTAATAATAGTTGATGATGGTTCACCAGATTCATGTGGAAGTATAGCAGATGAATATGTACAGAAAGATGAAAGAGTACGCGTTATACATAAACAAAACGGTGGTGCACCAAGTGCAAGAAACAGAGGAATTGATATAGCTAAGGGAGAATGGCTGTATTTTCCGGATTCAGATGACTGGCTTGAGCCGGATTATCTTGAAGCATTATACAATACTGCTATAAAAACAGATGCTAAGCTAGTTGTGTCTGGTTATACAATGGAGTATTTTGAAAACGGTGTAGCACACAGCTACAGTGTATCAACACCTAAGAAGAATTATAATTCACAGGAGTTAGTAAGAGGTAATCTGCACAATTATTTTGATAATATGATGATGGCTGTACCTTGGAATAAGTTATATAAGGCAGATTATATATTAGACAATAATTTAAGATTTCCAGAGTTAAAGTGGGATGATTTACATTTTAATATGGAAGTTATTATGGATATTGATAAGGTTGCTATATGTAGCAATGCCGGATATCATTTCTTTCGTTCAAGACCAGGATCAGAAACTACTACAGTTTTTGACAGCATGCTGTATAAGAAGAGAAAAGAACAGTTTGAGCATATTATGAGAGTGTACCGCCACTGGAATATTAAAAACAGAGAGATTCTCAGTGTTATATATGGATATTATGCTTCAAGACTTGTACAGTGCGTGCAGGAAATATCGATAAGTAATATCAGCAAAGCAGATAAGAAGAGAATGATTTCAGATATATTGAATGACAAGCTTAGTTATACAGCTATAAAGAAAGGCAGAATTGAATCTAAGGTATTGTCAGTAGCTGCTACACCAATGAGAATGCATAATGTGTCATTATGTATATTTATGGGTAAAGCGATTGGATTCGTAAAGATTAATATGTCATCTTTATTTTATAAGATAAAATCAAAGTCTGTTAATAAGGCAAAAGTTATAAATTAATTAAACAAGATGGAGAAAATTTGATGATTAAATCCACAATTAGAAAGATAATGGACGATGTTCAGACTATTTCATATGCACAATTAGAAAATAGGCTTGAAAAATATAGTGAGATATCATTTGATATATTTGATACTCTTATAAAAAGAGATGTACCTAAGCCTACAGATGTTTTCAGACTTATGGGAAAATGCATGAGAGATGATAGTTTTTATGAAAACAGAGTCGGGGCAGAAAGAATTGCAAGACAGGCTTTAGGCGAGGTGTCACTTGAAGATATATATGCTATTATGTATTCGAATAATGAAGATAATAAGCAGAAACTTATGTCGAATGAGATAGAGTACGAGAATAGTCTGTGTACAGTTAATAAAGACATGATTGATATATATAATAGAATTGTAAAATATAAAAGAGTATTTCTTATATCTGATATGTACCTTAGCAGAGAAGTTATACAGTCAATTCTTGATAATAATGGAATAAAGGGATATGAGGCATTAATAGTATCCAATGAGATAGGAAAAACAAAATCAAGTGGTGAATTGTATGAATACGTGAAGTCAGAATACGGCTGTAAGAACATGTGCCATGTCGGAAATAATTTTATGGCAGATTATGTTGCGGCAAAGAAATCAGGACTTTCATCTTGTAAAATTAAAACTAATACATACAGACTTGAAAGAAAATTTGATATTGAATCGGATAAGGATGCATATTTAAGTGCATTTTTAAGTAATCACCATTCATATGATGAGGATTATTTCTATAATTTTGGATATGAAAGATTCGGTCCGGTATTATACGGCTTTATTAAATGGATGTATGAGGATCTTGTAAAAGAAGGAATACAGGAAGTATATTTTATGGCAAGAGATGGTTTCATAATGCGTAAAGTATACAGAGAATTAGGATATGATAAAAAGATTTCTGACAGATATTTTGAGGCATCACGACGAAGCTTAAGAGTTCCTTCATATCACAATAACAACAGCATAGAGTACGTTATTAATGAATCACCGCTGTTGTCAACGACGAATATGGAACAGCTTCTGGATAGTCTTGGACTAGAGGCTTCTGATTATGAAAATGTAATCAAGGAATACGGATTTACTTTGAGAGGACATATCAGGAGAGATGAATTAAAGGATAATCCCGATTTTGTTAAGTTATATCAAAGAATTAAATCAGATGTGATTAATAATTCCAGTATGGAATTTGAGAATCTTATTAATTACCTTAAACAGTGTGATTTCAGTAAGAAAATTGCTGTTGTTGATATAGGCTGGGGTGGTTCTATGCAGAAGAACTTGATACAGACACTCAATAATAATGGAATATCTAACAATATAACAGGTTATTATCTTGGTTTATCTAAGAAATCAAGAGAAAATCTCGGCAAAAACGGATATAAAGCAAAGGGATATCTGTTTGACTGTCTTAATAACAGTAACGATAAAGATATTGAGATTGCATTCAGACCATTATTTGAAACATTATTTTTAGAACAGTCAGGTTCCGTAAAATGTTATGAAACAAGAGAAGACGGAGTGGTTGCTGCAGTAAGATATGAGTATGAATATCTTAAAGATGGTGAATTGTCACACGAGGCACAGAATGTAATTAATATTCAGAAGGGTGCAGTTAATTTTGCGAAAGACTTTAAGGATAGTAAAGTTTCAGATTATATAAACAGTGACGTTAAAACACTGTTTAAATATATGTATACAACAGGTACCAATCCTAATATGCAGGATGTAAAAATGTTTGGAGATTTTATTTTCTTTAACAATGGCAGTGAGAATTATCTTGCAAGGCCTAAGAAAGTATTATCTTATGTACCTAATCCCAAGAAATGTTTAAGAGATTTATCAGAAGCACAGTGGAAAGTTGGATTTTTCAAGCGTTTAATGAAAATACCATTTCCATATTTAAGATTATATATGAAGCTGCATCGTATGAATAATAATGAAGAGGATTGAGCTTGGAAGGGACAATTAAACAATGATATACATTTTAATGCTTAGTGTATTAGTGTTATTAATTATAACCATGCAGTTGTTTAATAAAGATATGACAGCACCGGCATTTTTGATTACAGCAGCATTTACAGTATCTCTATTGTGTTGCTGCATATATGCGGATGTATGGGGATTTAATGATTACAGACTTATACTGGTCATATTGGCTGGTTTGATAGGATTTAATATATTCAGTTATATTACATATATACTTGATAAGAACGGCAGAGAGCCTGCTTCATACAGATTTGAGCCTGTAGCGGTTAATGGATATAAGTTATGCATCTATCTACTTTTTCAGTTGGTTTTATATGGATTGTACATAATCATGATTATGAAAACGACAGGAAGCTTTTCGTTGTCAGGCATGTCTGATGCCATTGGAGAGTATTATAATGCCGGTAAAAGCGGAAAACAGGTGTATAGTTCTGGTCTGGTTAATATTGGTACGATTATCAATATGCCGGGTATCTATTATGTAATATATCTTGCAGTAAATAATATAATATGCAGAAAGAAGAATAATATACTTATATATATTAATATATTTGTGGGAATGACAGGTGCGCTTCTCAGCGGAACACGGACTACATTTTTTATGTATATTATTGCAACGGTGATTATCTATATAGTACTTAAACAGAGATATAACGGCTGGAAAAAGAATATTAATATTGCCAGCGTTATTAAAGGTGTTTTGTTTATTATGGCTGCTATAATTGTATTTAATATGCTCTTTGCAATTCAGGGAAGAACATTGTCTGATATAACTGTAGTAGATCTTATAGCAAATTATATAGGTGCACCAGTCAAGAACCTTGAATTGTTTATTAAGGACGGAAGAATTAAAGGTAATGGGTTTGGATTAATAACATTTCGTGATACATATTCATGGGTAAATGAAATGCTTGGTTCAGAACATTTCATCATACCTAAAGTATATAAGTATAGATGGATTGATGGTAAGATACTTGGAAATGTATATACACAGCTCATGCCGTTATACAATGATTTTGGTATACCAGGTGTATTTATATCTATGGGACTTTTAGGCATATTCTGCCAGAAGATATACGACAGTATAAAGTACAAGAAAAGCAGAGGAAATATTGATTACAGACTGCTGATATATTCATATGTCGGATTTGCAATAATCTTCAGCTTTTTCTCAAATAAATTTTTTGAACTTATATTTGCAAGAGCAATGATATATTATCTTGTAGGCATTTTTATATTTGATATATTCTTCTGTCATATTTCAATAAGATATGGAACATTTGTATTGAATTTTAGAAAAAAGAGTAAGGGTGGAAAATAATATTATGAATGGACTGGTATCAATTATAGTTCCTGTATACAACAGTGAGCACTGGCTTGACAGATGTGTAAAAAGTATATTGGGACAGACATATCATAATATTCAGATAATACTTATAGATGATGGTTCACAAGATGGTTCAGCCGCTTTATGCGATGAATATGCAGCAGAATATGAAAAGGTAAATGTTATTCATCAGCAGAATCTTGGTGCAGGAAGTGCAAGAAATGCAGGACTGCAGTATGCTGATGGCGAATATATATGCTTTGTGGATTCAGATGACTGGATAGAGCCGGTGCTTGTTGAAAGATTAGTGAGCGGAATTGCTGACGCAGATGTGTCAATATGCGGATACAGTATATTGGATGACTCAGAAACAGGCAGTGATTCTAAAGGCACGGTCAGCTGTGACAGGCTGGATGTATTAAAAAGAATGCTTATGCCTGGTTATCCGTCAGAAGAAGCGTGTTACGGATATCTGTGGAATAAGTTATTTAAGAAATCAATAATTGAAAAGTACGATATAACATTTAACAATTCATATATTATGTGGGAGGATATGCTGTTTTGCTGCAGATATATGGCTCATATTGAGAATGGAACATACTGCTGTGATAGATTGTATCATTACAATATGGATAATGAAACGAGCCTGAGTCATAAAGTGACAGCAGAGGTTATGGATTCTTGGAATCTCGCAGCGAAAGAGATAGAAAATATTGTAACAGATATGGGTGTCAATAAAAAAATTCAGTATGATGCCGTGACAGCAGATTTATATATGAAGACATTAATTGCGTATGCTAAAGAGAAGAAAATCCGTAATCTGCAAAAAGAAACTGTACAGTATCTTGGCAGACAGAAACATCTGCTGAGAAAGAAATATAGAATATATTTAATGATATATAAAATATCTCCGGTATTATTACAGAGTATTAGTAATTTATTAAGTGTATAAATGAGGACATATATGATTGGAATTATAACTTTATATTATAACAATTATAATATTGGTGGGCTTCTTCAGGCCTACGCATTACAAAAGACACTTGAAGATAACGGAATTGAGTCAGAACAGCTGTCAGTGTGGCATTATAAGAAAGAAACTGTCAGCTTTAGAAGAAAATTAACAAGCAAAGCAATCCGCATGATAAAGAACCCGGCTGCAGAGATAAAGGCAACAAAACATAACCGGGAGATGGAATGGCGTAAAAATGTGATATCAGCTGATATAGAAAAGCGTCAGAAGCATATGAGAGCTTTCATGCAGGAGATACCTCACAGCAGTCAGATATATACACCGGACAACATAAAGGAAAGCCTTAAAGACTATTCAGGATATATAGTTGGAAGTGATCAGGTATGGAATGATGACTATATTGATAAGAATAACATGATGATAAATATGCTTCAGTTTGTACCGGACGACTATCCTAAGATTTCATATGCGGCAAGTATTGGAAAGAACAGCGGTTTTAAGGACTGGTTTGTTGAAATGCTTGGCGGGCTTAAGCATTTTGATTCGGTATCAGTAAGAGAAAAGTCGGCAGCAGACATAATAAAACAATATACAGGAATTGATTCACAGGTTGTATTAGACCCGACACTTATGCTTACAGATGAGGATTGGAAAGCATTAGTACATAAAGAAGATAATAAGAGTGAAAAAACATCATATATATTTACATATTTTCTTGGACAAGATAAAGCAAACAGAGAGTTTGCAGAAGAATTAAGCAAAAAAACATCTATGAAAATAATTAATTTTGCACATGCAATCAATTATTTCAGGGATGAGGATAAAGAGTTTGCGGATGAAGCAGTAATGGATTATTCGCCAAAAGATTTTATAGATTATATTGCAGGCGCATCATTTGTAATTACAGACTCTTTCCATGCAACAGTATTTTCGTTAATATTCCATAGGCCTTTCTATACACTGACAAGGCAGAGTGCAGATGGAATTAAGTCAATGAATTCCAGAGTAGTTGATTTACTTAATACATATGGATTGCCTGACAGATTAATAGATGCACAGGAGCAGCTATTTGACGGTAATGTTAATGATATTGATTTTAGCACATTTGATAATATGATTAATGAGCAGAGAAAGAAATCAATGACATTTATAAAAGACAGTCTTTTGAATCGTAAGGGTGGAAATAATTAAAATGAAAATAGACAGAACGAAAAATGCGGGCCGTAACATAGTGTTTGGCTGCATGCTTAAGATATATCAGATAGTTATGCCGTTTATCATGCGTACACTTATGATATATTACATGGGTATCCAGTATCTGGGACTTAACAGCTTATTCACATCTATTCTACAGGTTCTTAATCTGGCTGAATTAGGTGTTGGAAGTGCTATGGTGTACAGCATGTACAAGCCGATAGCAGTAGACGATAAGAAAATGATATGTGCATTAATGAAGCTGTACCGCACATATTACAGAGTAATTGGAATAATAATAGCATTTTTAGGATTATGCCTTGTGCCTTTTATTCCGAAATTAATAAAAAGCGATGTTCCAGCGGATATTAATATATATGTTTTGTACATATTAAATCTGTCGGTTACAGTGCTTTCGTACTGGCTGTTTGCGTATAAGAACTGCCTGCTTGATGCACATCAGAGAACAGATGTGGCAAGCAAGGTTACTCTTGTTACCAATACATTACAGTATATAGTGCAGTTCTTTACGTTATGCATTTTAAAGAATTATTATGCTTATATAATCGTTTCACTGGCAGCGCAGGCACTGACAAATATACTTACAGCGGTTGTAACAACCCACATGTATCCTGATTACAGACCAGAGGGAAATCTTTCAAAAGAAGTTATATCAGGTATTAACAGAAGAATAAGGGATTTATTTACCTCCAAGTTAGGCGTGGTAATAGTTAATTCAGCTGATACCATAGTAATATCAGCATTTCTTGGATTGACAATGCTTGCAATATATCAGAATTATTTCTTTATAATGAATTCAATAATAAGCATTGTGACAATTATATTTGCAGCATGTACCGCGGGAATTGGAAACAGCATAATCGTTGAAACTAAAGAAAAGAATTTTGCAGACCTTAGAAAATTCACACTTATAATAACATGGATAGCAGGATTCTGTGCTATATGTCTGCTGTGTCTGTATCAGCCGTTTATGGAGATATGGGTTGGAAGTGAGTTGAAGTTAAACTTTTTGGCAGTAGTGTTTTTATGTATATATTATTTTGTTTATGAGGTCAACCAGTTATTTACAACATATAAGGATGCTGCAGGAATGTGGCATGAAGACAGATTCAGACCGCTTGTTACGGCATTGGCGAATCTTTTTATGAATCTTTTGATGGTTCAGTTCTGGGGTATATGGCGTAATTATATCGACAGTAATATCTACGCTTTTTATAGGCATGCCGTGGCTCTTACATAATCTCTTTACAGTAATATTTACGAAAGACCAGATGATACAGTATGTAAAGAAATTGCTATTATATGTTGCTGTTACTGCAGCTGCTGCAGTTGTAACATATGGTTTATGCAGTCTGGTTAATGCAGGAGCAGTAATACAGATTATTGTAAAGGGAGTTATATGTCTTATAGTTCCTAATATGATATATCTGGCTGCTTATTATAGAATGTATGAATTTAAGCAGACTGCAGCACTTGCAGATAAAATGCTTAAGGGTAAGGCTGCATTTTTAAAGAAATTAATGTAAGAGAAAAAACGAGGAAAGATATGATTAATATAATTGATAAAAAGGACTGCTGTGGATGCAGAGCATGTGAGGTGCGGTGTCCTGTTAATTGTATTAAGATGAAAGCAGATAATGAAGGCTTCTGGTATCCTGAAATCAAGATTCAGGAATGCGTAAGATGCGGAATGTGCGAAAAAGTCTGTCCGATTCTTAATAAGACTTCTAAGACAGGAAAGACAGAGACTCTTGGAATACTTGCTAAGGATGATGATATCAGAAAGAACAGTTCATCGGGCGGTGTATTCAGCCTGATAGCCCAGTTAGTTATAGAGCAGGGCGGAATTGTATTTGGTGCTTCATTTGATGAGAATATGATGGTTCATCATATTGGAGTGGGGAACAGCGAAGGGCTTGAAAAACTTAGAGGCAGCAAATATCTGCAGAGTAACACAGAGAATACATACGCAGAAGCACAGCATGAATTAAAAAAAGGCAGGCTTGTGCTTTATTCGGGAACAGCATGTCAGATAGAGGCATTAAAAAATATTCTAGGCAGAGAATATGATAATCTTATTACAATAGACATACTGTGCCATGGAGTTCCAAGCCCGAAGTTATGGAAGAAATATCTTGATTATCAGGAGAAACAGGCTGGGGCAGCAGTAAGAAAGATAAGCTTCAGAGATAAGAGCAAGGGCTGGCGTCTGTTTAGTGTAAAACTGGAATTTGATAATGGAAAAGAATATTGCAAAGACCTTAATGAAGATATATTTATGCAGATGTTTCTTAAGAATATATGTCTGCGTCCATCATGCCATGACTGCAGATTTAAAGGTATAAATAGAAACAGTGATATTACAATAGGAGATTTCTGGGGTGTTGAAAATGTACTTCCAGAGCTTGATGATGACAGAGGAATATCAGTTGTTCTTACACATTCTGATAAAGGCAGGGAATTGATACAGAAAATAGCGGGTGAATCGCAGATAAAGCAGGTTGAGACAGATACAGCTCTTCCGCCGTCGGCTGATTCAAGACGTTCTGTATCAATGCATAAAAAAAGAGAAATATTCTTTAATAACATAGATACTTATGATATAACAAAGTTAGCAGGATATGTAAAAGAATCCAAGCTTACAATATTTATACATAAAGTTGTCCGTAAATTAAAAAGGGTTATGAAATTAACTACATAAATATAAATGTACAACAGATGGGGAGGATTAATACATGAAGGTCAAAAAAATGAAAAAGATACTGAGCAGAATTGCTATGGTATTAAGCGTTGTAACTGTTATTGTTTCGTCGTCAGTGGTGATGGCGGATGCTGAGATTGTAACCAGTTCGGACTTTGTATCTACATCATATTCGCATGATTACAGCAGATGGGCATCGGTTATCAGGTCATATCTTGTGGACTGTGATGATGGACGGTTGATGAGAGTATACTTAGGAAGCAAAGGTTATTATGTTGAATATTATGATTCTAATTTTAATCTGTTAGAAAGCAAAACAATTGATAAGGAACTGAGCTTATTAGGTGGATTCTATGCAGGAAAAGATGCTTATTACATTGTGTCAGGACAGAATAACCCAGATGAGTTGGCAGATGTTGAATGTTTCAGGATAACTAAATATGATAAGAACTGGAACAGAATCACATCGGCAGGGTTGTATGATTGTAACACATATGTTCCTTTTGATGCGGGAAGTCTTAGAATGACAGAAGCATCAGGATATCTGTTCATAAGGACATCACATACAATGTATAAAAGTGATAATGGATATCATCATCAGGCTAATGTTACTATTCAGCTTGATGAGAGCACTATGAAGATTACGGATTCATTTACTAATGTAGGTAATAGTTCATATGGATATGTAAGCCATTCATTTAATCAGTTCATTAAGACAGATGGTAATCATATTGTAGCTGTGGATCATGGAGATGCATATCCTAGAAGTCTGGCATTAATTAAGTATAAGACAGATTTTACTAGTGGACAGTTCTGCTCTAATATAGGATATTGGTGGGATAGTAATAAGCATGCAGTTGTAAATAATAGTTGTGATGTTACGGATTTACTTACAATATCAGGACAGATAGGAGATAATACAACGAATGCAACAATAGGAGGTTTTGAGATAAGCGATACTTCATATATTGTTGCAGCAAGTTCTATTAATCAGGAAAAGCAGGAAGGCTTAAAAAATATATATATTCTTACAGAATCTAAGGAAGACGGAACTGTAAAGTCTAATCAGATTACAGATATAAGCGGTAAATATAATGCTACATCTCCATATCTTGTGAAGATAAACAATAACAAGTTCATGGTTATGTGGACAATTAAAAATGATAACACAGTATATTACACATATATTGATGGAGATGGTAATGTTATAAGTGATATCAATACAATGAGCGGACAGCTTTCAGACTGTGAACCAATTGTTTATAATGGAATGGTGTTATGGTATATATGCAGCAATAAGAAGATTACTTTCTATGGAATTAATACAGATGGTACAACATTTGGAGATGAGCTTAAGGCTTCTATGACAGCATCTGATGGTGGCAGCACTATTACATTCACAGCTGATGCACAGGGCGGAATGGGAACACATACATACAAGTTCCTTGTATATAACAAGACAACAGATACATGGGCAAGGATTCAGGATTATTCAGAGAATAATACACTTGTGTGGACAAAGGGAACATCTGGAGACAGAGATTTCTATGTCGATGTTAAGGACAGCACAGGAAAGGTTGTAAGAAGCAAGGCTGTTAATATTAAGATTGATAAGCCTACAGCAGTACTTACCCCAAGTGCGTCAACAGTTACAGCCGGAGATAAGCTCACGCTAACAGCATCAACTAATAAGAGCGGATGCACATATAAGTTCTTAATCTATAACCCTGCAACAAACCAGTGGTTTAAGCTGCAGAATTTCGGAAGTAAGAACACATACACATGGACAGCAGGAAGTGCCGGAACAAGACAGTTCTATGTAGATGTTAAAGATTCTGACGGTAATGTGACAAGAAGCAAGGTTGTTAATGTAACAATCGGTGGAGAAGGAGCATTGT
>ERZ791623.414-NODE-414-length-27055-cov-3.970889_pt1 | contig 27055 bp, 37 predicted proteins | sample MGYA00510268_ERZ791623 | MGnify/ENA primary metagenome ERZ791623 (study PRJEB30046, sample SAMN00715216) | human gut metagenome | study: EMG produced TPA metagenomics assembly of the A metagenome-wide association study of gut microbiota in type 2...
CGATAGTATTGCCAGTGACTAGACCAAGCTCGTTGAAGTTAAAGAAAACGTTCTGTAGATCAACGGTCATGTTGGGGTCATGAAAATACTGAGCAAGCAGGAAATGTTTCTTGCCGCCACGAATGTCTTCAGCTGTAATAGAGAAATGAATCGCATTGTTGTCAAGCGTATTACCGACAGAATAAAGCTGTTCGCCAAGGAACAGTAGCGCTCTGCCAGCACCGCCAGCTACATAGTTCATATATTTTCCTCCTTAATTTTTTCTAAATGAATTAAATTGTTGGTCAAAACTAGCACCAACAGAATTTTCTTGAGATACGTTAGATATTTTTACACCAGATTCTCCACCAAATTTTTCTTGATATGAGCCAACACTAGTGAAATAGCCATCAAACTTATCTTTCTTTTTCTTATATATCCAATGTTCAAGCTCTTTAGCTTTCCCAGCATATAGCATAATAGGACGCAAAGTTGTAAACTCAACTTCTCCAGCGCATTCTTCAAATAGTAACTGTAATGACCGCATTGTATACTGCATCAATGCTTGTTTATCAATGCCGCAATGAGCTGTAATAATAGCCATGCGCCGCTCTAGTGTCGGCATATTGATATTAGCGCTTTTCAGTTTATCTAATTCCTGCATTGCTGCCTTTGCCTCTGGGTCAATATAGGTATCGTCATAATGCGGCACATTCTGATACAATATAATACGCTTAATATCATCAAATTGCTTGCCTGTAATTTCAAACGATTCATCAGGTGCAAGTATGCTGATTCTTTTTTTTCCATCCATCTTGATTTTCCAATCTGGCATGCCAAGGCATAATTTAAGTATATTACAGAATTTATCTAGTAATAATCCTGATTGGTCTGTTGGCAACATAATTTTCAATAAAAAATCAAGATAACTCATCTGTATTATCTCAACAGAATTAAGCGCATTTTTATCTATTTGAAGAATATCACAACGTGACAAAAAGACCTCGCTGTCATATACTGATATAGGCGTTATATCAATATGGGTCGTATCTGATAATTTATATGGTACGGGCTTGTCGAAATAAAAATATCCTTTTTCAAGGACGGCAATATCAATCGCCACAATCTACCACCTTGCCAGAATCACCAACATTGACCGCCATATATAACTGAACACCGGTGAATGTCTTATTATTGCCAATAGTTGAACGTGCCGCGCTGTATCGGCTCATATCATCTAAGAACATGAGCTTACCTACACCGCCCACCTCTGCGCCATTGAGCAAATATAACACACAATGAATGAACAAATCGCCACGATTGACAGGAATACCATTATATTCAACTAAGCTCATTTGACCGCCATATAAACAATCAAACGCATAGACTACTGTGCTAGTATATAGCTCAGACGCATGGATATAATATTGATATATCTTAACAATCTGCTTAGATTCAGCCATAGCGTCCTCAATTAGATTAGTTAAGAATACGCTATATGTATCCTGCTTGCCATATGACCACACTAATTTCATTTTCTGTTGAAATGTAAGTGGTTCATGGCTTAACGCCTTATAGTCCTTATATGCCAGCATCTTCCAAAAGACATCAGCAATAGGGTCAGTCGATTTTGCTAAATATACCATAATATTATATGGTATTGTCGGCAAGCGACTTAATGAATTATACATAATCTAACCGACCTCCTTTAGCCCATTGGAAATGGCACGTTTTCGTCCATTGGATAATCAACAGAGCTATTATCCGCAAGCTGATTCTCAATGTCATCACCAGCATGAGCCTCATCAAGATATAGCTCAAGCGTGAGCAATGTTGGTTTGCTAATACCATAAGCATTAATAGCATTTTGATACGATAACAGTTTAAATGGTCTGCCACCTAGGATATATCTGGTATTCAGCTTGAATAGCCTATATACATCCTCATTGCCCTGAACCATAACAACGGCATGGTTGTTTGGTGTGATGATAGGCGTACTAACCTGTGCTGATGGTGATTGCATATCATAGTCAACAACACATGGAGCGCTAAAGATTACGTCATTGACCTCATCTTTAATCCGCATAACATTGTTGCAACGACGCACACCAACACCACGGGGCAAGCCATCAAATTTGCCAGAATCGTGGACAATCCACACATTGCTATCAAACTTGTAGTAAAGCCCGCGCACAACAAAATGGTCAATGTTCTTGAATATAAACTGCAAAAAATCTATAGTATCCTTTTGTCCGGTTGATGTTGTTGCCACAGTAGGAGCAACCCATGCTTGAACACAACTATATTCATTAGACCCTATTCCATTTTGTTCTAGTAATGCGCCACCATTCTCAGGTGTTTTAGCAGACGTGTTATCCCATTGCGCACAAATATATTCAGACATTAAATCTCTATAGTAATCATTCGGGCGGGTTTGATATTGAAACATATCATACATATGAAAGCCCCCTATCTACCCACTGCTTTGGCATCTTACGTTGTCCATTCAACCAACTTCTAAGAGTTGTTCTTGCAATCCCTAATTTATCAGCACATTCTCCAGCCCAATCATATAGTACGCCATCGCACAAAACTTTTTTCGCATTTGGATTTTTACCACCTGCGTCTCGTCCCTTTCTCTGCTTAGACCATATCGCCCTTGTTTCATCAGACGGTATGTGTCCTTTATGTGGACGAGATTTTCCTTTTTGTGCCAAACTCAACTTTAATCTAGTTTCTAATGAAACTTTTCTTCCAATTTGAGCCTCAGACATATGTTTTCTATGTTCTTTAGAAAGAGTTCTTCCCTTTCTGGTAATAGACATTTTTTTTAATGTTTCCTCAGAAAACTTACATTCTGAAACTCTCTTTTTAGCAATCTCATATTCTTCTGCGGTGCATTTATATCTACCTTTATTCTGAGAAATACACGTCGACATCATAAAAAAAGCATGTTGCAAAGGTGTATTCCCAGGATTTTCATCAGAAAGGAGTTTATGTGCCTCATAATGTTCTCTCGCGTACAAATCTATAAGATTATCCTCGTCGTTAGTGCCACCAAGACATTTAGGAATGATATGGTGTCTTTCATGATATTCATCGCCACAAGCAAATCTACCACGAGTATTTAATATGTCCTGAATAAATTCATCATACGCCATATCAATCACCCATCCTTTCAATTCTGTTTGTCATGCGCAATACACATGAACGGATAATAGGATGAGTAAGCTCAAGCCCCATTTTGCTTAATCCTGCCAATGTATCAGCAATTTCACCATCAACCGCCCTAAATCGTACAGATAGCCGCTCACAATATGCTGTATAGTCGGCTTCTTCAATTGTCGGCTCAAGACTGGTCAAATCTTCAAACAGCAACAGGACTTTATATAAAGCATGAATTTTTTCTTGCTTATCTGTTCTACTCATATATCCACCCCTCTTTAATAATTATAGGAGGATAGATATAAGAGCTGGTATTTGTCGTGAATGAGCCTATCTACATCTTCTTCTAGTTTATCAATGACGTTCTGTTTTTCTTTGAAATTCTGCGAGGATACGCCATCCATCTGGAAAGAGGATGGAACTTTAAGTTTTTGTGCAATCTGTGTTGCTACGTCCGTCTCACCGCGCCACCAGTATATAACCCAATATTCGGCAAGAATCTGAATCTCTAAATCTGTTAAATCTGCGTCAAATTGTCTAAGCTCTGAATCGTATGTTAGCGGTTGTTCACATTCTATAAACTTTGCGGCTGAACTAACGATCCAACCATCAATCTTGTCATGAAACAGCTCAATGTTTGCGTCATATAGTTTGCGCAGTTTATAGTCATCAATTACACTTAATGCTCTTTGTCCAATAACATCAAATGATGTTGCCATAATTTATCACTCCTTGTCGTCAAGGGGTTCAATATCTAAGAAATCTACTCCTGCCAACTTGCCAAGACGAACTAGAATATTAGCATCAACAGGATTACCGTTAAGCTGTCTATCAGACACCATATCAATAATGATACGCTTTTGAGAATCTGTTGCGTTTTCAAATACATCGCAGACATAATTCGCGTCCTGATTAAGTAGTGTTTTCATCTGCTCGTCATTGAGCATACCATCATATACGCCGCCCATGTTGCAGGATTCTAGGAACTCATTATCTGGAATATATACATATCCATCAGCAATAGTATTTGGCATATTTGCCACAATGACACGAGCCTCAGATTCCTGTACGCTCTTAGTGCCAAACTGATTGTCGATGTGATACATACGAGTCCCCTTGAGATTCAAGCCACCAGAAGTCATATTGATAAATACAATCTGCTTGTTAGAGTTAACAAATTTGGTTGACGTTGTAGAATTACTCTGTGCTTGCATAAGAACTTGCATCTGCGCCATCATTTCTTCCATGCGCTTCTGCTGGTCGGCAAGTTGCGCCTTTAGCTGTTCCTTCTCTGTATCAACAGCTAGTGCGGTTGGTACAACTTCTTTCTTAGTAGTCGTCTTTGGTGTAGTTGTATTAGATTTATTAGTAGTATTTGCCATTCCTTTTATTTTCCTTTCTTATTTCCGTGATAAATAGAGAGGGGTTATTTCTAACCCCTCTCATAGATATTTACTATTAGTCAGTAATAGTGTACATACCGGCGTATGCTGCGGTGATGAACTGGAAGTCGTATGCCTTCCGCATCGTGAAATTCTGGCTAATATCCGCATTCTCATAGAACTGGTTGGAGTTGGTCATAGAAGTGCTCATAACGCCAGCAACAGCCTTATTGACTGCTGGGCTGATAATGTACAGAACATTATCATTTAGAGCCATACCAAAGTCAGCGCCACCAGTAGGAGCCTGAGGTAGCTCATACAGATCAAAACCGTAGAAATTCTTGACATAGGAGACAACACCTTCCTTGCCATCAATATTCATACGATAGCCAAGAGCGCTATCAGGTAGAACATTCATTAGAGCAGCTGCGGTGCCAAGGATGATTGGCTTAGCCATCTGGTTATAAGCCTGAACGCGCTGTGCAAGCTGAACGAGCTTCTTAGCATCAAATGCACCATTCTCAACAAACTGAGAGGGATAATTGACATCGCCAAGACCAGTGGATAGAGCAGAGACGATTTCCTTGTTCATATCGAGCTCGATAGAAACAACAATAGCACGAACGGCCTCAGCTAGATCGTCCTTACCAGCAAATACACGAGCCATATCAACGTAGGTAGTGATGATGTGCTCGATTGGGGTCAGAATGACATTGCCCTTATACTTCTTCTGACGGAAGCTGGTACGCTCACCCTTAGCGCCCTTAGACACGGTATATAGAGTCTTAGGAGGAATAGCTAGGTTGACGATATCAGCATAGCCAACAGTGCGGAAATCAACGAAAGGTGCAAAAGTGGAGGTAACATATCCGGGTAGAACAACATTGACAGTCGCGTTGATAACAGCAAAATTAGCCCACTGGACAACAGGATTGGCCATCCAAGCATCGCGGTTCTCAGCAGTTAGAGGACAGTTGGAAACCTTCTCGATCTCTGCAAAGTAGGCATTGCGAACCTTCTCAGCCTTCTCAGTTAGAGAAACAGACTGGTCATATGCGCCCATAGACTTGCCCCACTCAGTGGCGGCCTTATGGTTGTGATAATCAGCGAAAGCGGTATAAAAATCAGCATTGCCCTTGGCAAACTGAACTAGTTCTGGGGTGATAATATTTGCCATAATTAAATAGTCTCCTTTAATTATATTTTATTTATATAGTAATTGTTTGAATATTACTGCTTCATGAGAATCCAAGTCTTGACGAGTTCGCCACCAATATCAATAGTGTGAGTACCAAGAATCTTGAATGGGTCAGAGTTGGTAGCAGAGCCAGTCAGCTTACCAGCCGCAACCTTAGCATAAGCAGAGGTAGTGGGATCAGCAGTAAATGCGGCAAGGTCAACTTCGATGCAGTCACCCTTGACCAGCTTCTTAACAGAAATGGGCTTGCCAGTCTCATTGTAGAAGTAGCGGGGATCATCAAAAATCTGAGCCTCAATACCATAGCCAACGGCGGGAGTGCCAGCAACATATTCGCCAGCATTGGCCGCGTCAACAGTAACAGCAAACTCATAGCCGCCATCTGTCTTGAGTTTAATATCGCCTAGAGTTAGGAAAGTAGCGTTGTCGATATCAGTAGCAGCGATACCAACTAGATTGTAAGCATCCACATCCCAGAAAGCGCAGTGGGTGCCATTGAAAATAGCATGATTCTTTGCCATAATTAAATAGTCTCCTTTAATTATAAATTTAGTTAAATTCTATCCCAAACAGAGTTGGATTTCTTGTTGTTATCGATAGGAGCCGCAAAACGGAACAGCCCATCATTTGTTTTCTTTACATTCTTCTTCACAGCAGAGAAAGATACAGCCTTGACCTTGTTTGTCCAACCATCGATCTCAGCCATCTTGCAAGCCATGCCCTCATCACGCATTTCCTTATACTGCTCATCAGACATATATTCCTTGCATTCAGCCATAATAGATTCAACGGTTGCCGCCTTACGCTGCTCCTCAACTTCTGCCTTAAACTTGCGCAGTTCTTCTAGCTCTGCATCCTTTTCCATAATAATATTATCACGGGATTCAATGTCCTTTTCGAGTTCAGCCATCTTTGCCTTCATTTCGTCTGCGGACATTTCTTCCTCATGCTCATCCTCATCGTCGTGCTCATCACAATCATCACAACCAGCTAGACGATATTCAGCAACATTCTCAGGTTCAGCAAATCTCTTGATATTATCTGTCTCAGTAAATTCCTGCTTGACCTCAACAACCTCATCTGCAAGAGTAAGACCGTCCTCAGTCAGACTAAAATCGAGCCGATATAGCTTCTTGGCATCATCAATGATGATAGCAAATTTCTTATTGTCCTCCTCATAAATACCCTGAATACCATATTCCCAATTACGAGCTTCGCGCATAGCGCCATATAGTCTACCCCACATATCGCCAATATCAACTGCGCTAAATTCAATTTCAGCCATTTTCTTGTCCTCCTTTCTTTCAGAATCGTCATCAAGGTCTAACTTTTTATAGATAGCCTCAATTTTATTTACAACCTCAGTCTCATCATTCTGTTTTGCATACGCTAGTGCAGATGATAGGGCTTTGGTTGAATAACGCCATTCACCGTCATATAGTCCCATGACGGGGTAACCCAACTTGGTTACCTCTCTATCTTCCCAACCTTCCTCAAGTCTGAGGCACACCTTGGGTGCTAGAGTCTTATAATTTTTCTCTTTGACTAAATTTTTCTTTGCGTCATCACCATCCCATTCGCCTGTATATACAGCATCCTTAGATGTATTGATAGGATGGTTTACATATTTTTCAGCCATTGATTGTTTCCTTTCTTCGACAAATTGCTTTAGATTAGATAGAGAATCAGATTTATGTAGATTACTGTAATAGCTCTCCGCATCTTCCTCTGAGAATCTAACGATTGTAATATTTGCGTCAGGTACAGATGGACGCACAGTTCGTCCAAGAGTTGTGATTGTTTTAATATTGAACCCATCACATTCATGTTCATCAACCATTGAGAATGTAGCCTCAATGCTTACAGAGCGTTGCGCATCATCTTCTGAAAAAACATTACAATATTCTTTAGCATATCGTTTACTGATAATACAATCAACATAAGCATCAAGATAGCCGTCATCAGCTTCGATAAACTCAACATCCTGTTCTTTCGGCACAATCCCTACGATTGACTGCCCGTTGGTATGTGTAGTACAGTCATTAAATTTAACCTCAGCAGTGACCCATTTACCAAGCACGGACGGCGCATATTCTCTGAGTACATTTTCTGGAATGACAATATCATGTGAGTTTGGACGTGTTGATAAAAATGCCGTCCGACCTACCATGTAATCATCGTTGTCATATTCGCTCATATCAATATGCTTGATACTTGATGCTTCAAATTTAATTGTTTTTTGCAATCATCTTCCTCCTTTCTGCAAGGATATAACGAGATATTCATCCCGTTTACGGTGGCCCAAAGAGCACTATGCCCAAGCCGCCAATTTATGGTTAATTGACATCCTGTGAATCGACCCCAGTATAGTCAACAGACCACGTTTTCATTTCCTCAATAAGTCCTTTAGTATAGTGATTCTTTTGTAGCTTATTAACATAAATATCCTCAATCTGTAGCATGTGCATCTTTTCATAATATGGCAATGTCTTATTATCCATATATCTGTAGAACATATTTTTTATTTCACCACGACACGCCTCAGTTGTATATGCTACAGTTGCATCTAGCTTACTCTCAATTCTCTTGAGGGTTGCTTTGAGAGTATTTTGCTTTAATTTATCATCTTGTTCGCTCTGATATTTCTTTAGAGCATTTGCAATGTATAGTTTAATAGGTTTACAACATAGGGTAATAACCGCTGCTAAAGAAAGAATTGCTCCTAAAATTGCAGCAATGTTCTTGACTGTTTCCAATCATAGCTCCTCCTTTCTAGCGTATTATCCTTCTTTTATTCCATTCTTTTCAAGCCATTTTAGCAATTTTGCATTACGCTTATAATAATGCGCGTCCTCATCTAGGTATTTAGCTGAAAAACCAGCCTTGTCTAATTCCCATGCAAGCGCATCATCAGCAATAAAATAATCTTCTGGATTTCTTGGGATTCCAAGGATAATCATTGATAATCCTCCAAGCCAACAATGCCCCAACTGTCAATATGGCGGTCGTATTCATCATATTCTGTTGACATTTGTTTGGCTTTATCATCCAATAGAATAATCTGCGCCACAACCTTATTCATATCCTGCATAAGCTCTTGTAGCATAGCATTGGCGTTAAAATCTTTTTCTTCTTTGGCAATATAATACGTCTGCTTGATAACTTGATATAGGTCAAGCGTTTCTCTAAGCATAGTACCCATCATTTGCTCAAGATTATCATATTCGCGCTTATCACCGCGCGTCTCAGGATAATATGTAGTAATATTCCACTGATGCTTAAAATCGCTTACAGTATCAGCCATAAGCGGCCAAAGATGCGCTAACTTGTGATGGATAATATTTGCGGCATTAGGCATAGCAAATTTTACTTCCATCCACGAAACGCAACGGTCGAATGTGCGGTTCAACTGGAAATACTGCCCAACTAGAATATCTAGGGCTTCACTTGTTCTTTCTGATAACATCATAATATCATTCCTCTAATGTTTCTCGGCTTGCCTCTCCGCTTTCAGTAAGTGATGTTCCTGACTGACGGGGGCGGCCACCTTCATTTGATTGCGCTGTGGTATTTGCATTTAACATAAGCGTTGAATACTTGTCAATCCATCCAGTATATTTGCTCTCAGCAAGCATCCTATCGAATGTAATAGGATTCATGCCAATAGCACTAGCCCATGCGGACGAATTGAGCACAAGTCCCTTATCAGCCATTTTCATCATCTTATCAAATCTGGCATCACGCTCAAATTGATAGTTAGAGCCAACAAACTCAAACTTAAACTTATATTTGCTAGTCATTTGATTGACATAGAAATCAAGGAAATTATTGAACTGAGCATACATTGGCTTCATAGTCTGATATACCTCATTAAGCGCCGCCTCTAGCTCAGCATTGCTCATCTTATCAGATGAATAGATAACACGGCTAATACCAGTACCAATACCAGCTGTTGTAGTTAGTTCATTTGTATAGCTATTTGGGTTCTTGTCCTCAAATTGGAAAAACTTGATATTCTCAAGTGGCATAGCGGCCAGTTTAGCAATATTCTTGAGTCCATTAGCCGCCTTTTGCATAAATGCTCCAAGCGTTTTCGGGTCAATAGCAAATTGATTCGCCTTCGTGCCTGACTTGGCTGAATCAAATAGTCTAATTTCACCAGCTAAAATACCAGCCGCAGAGATAAGGTCTTTGTTATATTGCAACTCACCAACCTCATCACTGCGTAGAACATTGGCTACATATGGTGCTAAGAATGGATTGTTAGCAAAGTTGTCTGTGGAAAATTTCCAAGCATAAGCACCATTAAGCGGTGATACATCTGCCCATAGTGCATAACTACCATTACGTTTATCGAGTGGTGCAGACGGCTTATAATTTAGCTCCGCATTTTCAATCGCATCAAGATATGTCTTTTTAAGACTTGGGTCAAACCCCTCAATATCTACGCCCGGTTGCATAAAATACAGTACATTAAAAGACCACAGCAACCCTTTTTCAAAGTATCCAGTAAGCATACAATAATCTTGTGGCATAATTTGTAGAGCATACTTCATCTTGCCGCGATTGCCGCTCTTAGTCTTTCTGAACCAAGTAAAATATGAGTCACGCTTTAGGACGTTTAGCAGAACATTATAAAATTCTTTCTTGTAGTCAAAATTAGTCAAGAAATTATCTACTGTTTGCCGGTCTTTCTTATATTCCTCTGATTCATAGTCGCCTTTTGTATATGCGTTTTTGCAGGTTATCTGAAGGTCGAAAGATAGCACATTTGCATAAGAATATAAAGTACGCTTGAAAATCATATCAAACGCTGATGCAAATTCTACAAACCCCTGTAAATCAGCGCCACTATTCTTGTAGTCATTGAGCGCCTTTTTTACCGCCTCTGCATTAGGTAAGCGTGGATTATTGTTTAGATTGGTCAATAGCTGATTGCTCAAAAATGGTGAATAAAAATTATCAACCGCCATCAAGCCAGCACTAAAATCAATAATGTCTTGAAGGTCATTTTTAGATAGCTTTACATCTTCATTATTTTTTGGCATCTTCAACCTCCTTTCTTTGTTTTATTGTTTATATATTAGAGCGGTTAGATTATGGACTTCATTAACGTATGCCAAAGTTCATTGAGCTACTTGTCCTCCCTATCCGCTCGTTTGATATTTTTGAGTGTTTTTATTTTCAGCTTTCAATTAAGCCTAAGTTGGAACTTGGAGTATATTCACCACACAACCCTAATAGCACCTCCACAGCCACACACCAACATAGTAGCCGCTTCATAGGCAAATATCAATATACTAATTGAATGTCATCTAAATCATATTCTTCAGCATGATTCTGTCTATTCCATTCATTTTCAATATAATCACATATTAAAATACCCATAGCTAATGTAACAATACGGTCACGATGCCCTGTTCTCGGCGCTTCCAGTTTAATGTTTTCGCCTTTGAATATGGTGGTTAAATTAACTGCCTCCGATATAAGCAAATCAGTATTGCCATGAGGCGCAAGTATATCTGCTATCTGTTCGCCGGTGTATTTGTAATATTCGCCAGTTTCAACAATAACATCTTGCTTATCGCTCATCCCTATCAAGAATTTTATACGATTATTCTCAAGTGACATTTTAGTTGCTTTCCAATAAGACGTATTGAGCGTTTCACTACCAACAATAGGTATGATACAAGGATAAGCATTTGGGTCTACTGCATTGGCTCTATAGTAATCTAGCTTATCGGGTCGAGCCACATGATATTCTTTTTTATCAGCCATAGTTAGGCCATGATTATTGATGAACGCCGAATAACGTTCATTGGTATATGGTTTAGATAAAGCTATCATAACCGCTTCGCCACCCGATCTAGCATCAGGCACTAAATAGTCTGCTTGATACAACCAAAACAATTCTTTTAACCTATCAGCACAACCATCTGCGTCATCTGCCGTTGGTAGCAGTTCAATATATTCTACATATTTATCAAAATGGTCTTTTTTCCACTTTGCTCTTATACATATAGCAATGCTATTATCCGATTCGTTTGCTTTTTTGCCAGTTGTTGTCCAAGCAAAGTCAGATACAATGAGGCGCACTTCATCGTCTTTTTTCTCGTCATCTTCTAATTCACTAGCAACCAATAAATCCATCGGTTTTGGTGGGCAAAACGCATCTGTAATAACTTGATTTTCCTTAAATGATTCAAGACTAAAGAAAGAATCCTCTGACTCGCCAATCGCTTCATTTAAGTATTCTGTCCTAAATGATATATCGTCGTTCTGCCTTTTAGCTCTACGATAATCACCCCATGTTTTTAAGCCATTTTCTATATTATCAAAAAAGTCAGTTGCGAATATGCCATATTTAGTACGCTTATCAACATAATATCCTGTTACACAATCGCACCACAATCTATACCACCACTGGAACTTGAACTTAGATGATGTTAGATATATACTCTTAGATTCTTCTATCCATCTCTTGTTTCCAGAATATGCAGGATTGCTTAAATAATTTGGTTGCCTTGGAAACAACATCCCATCAAAGATTTGGTCTATTGCCGTTTTCTTCATAATGGCAACCTCATCATATATGGTAAAGTTAGAACGCGAACCTCTAGCTGATTCAACAGGGGCAAGAACAGTAATGGACGAATTGTTAAGTGTACACTCTACATAATATCCGTCGTTCGGCTTTGTTATTTTTATCCAGTCTTTTTCATAATAAAGCAAAAGTAGTTGAGATAACTTTTTTATCAATTCTTTCTCTAGCTTTTCTTTGACCATCTTATTAGCTTGGTCAACAGTAGAGGATGTAATAACTATCTGACAGTTTGGATACAATAGTAGCTTGCAGACCGCCGCAAGCATAGTAATAAACGATTTTGCGCCGCCACGTCCTGCTCTCCAAAAGTACACATCTGATACACCAATTTCATGTAATGCCTGACGCTGATATGGTTTTAATGGAATCCCTAGATAAAATTCAGCAAATATATCCCAATTTCGTCTGAATAGAGTTGTCCACTCTATGATGTTATCTTCTAAGGCACTATCTATTTTTTTAGATATGCCAGATACGGCGCGAAGTTTATCAGCCTTAAATGATTCTCTAAGACCGCCCATCCTAGAGCGCATTATGCTTCCTCCTTCGGGATTGCTGGATAATCTCTAGTGCCAGCAACAGCGTTGCGCAAGCTACGCATCTTTTCACCCTTGTCCTTTTCATATCCAACCATATCTACGAATCTTGTCAAATCTTCACATTCAGATGGTTTAGTATATTCCACCCAAGCTATACGTTTCTCAAATGCTCGTTCCGCATCCGACTTCTGATTACTCTTAAAATCATCAAGTTTAAGTAGTGACATTAACGTTTTGATCTGTGCTTGAGTGTCTTTATTAACACCATTTTTATACTGTTCAAGTTCTAGCTTACACAGATCACGATAACGCATTTCCATAGCGGTATCCATTTCAAATATATCTGCCGTATAGCTATCGAACATATCATCTAGCCATTGACAGTCCTCATCTTCATAGTCACCGCCCCATTGTTTGCGCCATCTTGCTTTAAGCGCAACTTCATCTGTTTCACCCTTAGCTACATCGCCCAAATCCTTGAAATTAGACAACTCCATATCGCTATCCCATACGCCTGTTAATTTATCAGGAGATGTTGATAAGTATGTATGATACAACATAAATAGACTAGGCTTTTTACCTTTAGCCGCCTTTTCTAGCGTATCAAGACAAGCCGTATATTCAGCACGTCTCATGGGAATGCCAGTCTGCATACAAGTTGACCATAATGCCGCGCCTTGGTCTTTAGTAGATTCAAGAGCTTGTTTATATATCTCAGTTACGCATGATTTGCATGGCTTAATATATTCGCCCGTTTTGATTGGGCTTTTATAGAATTGGCTGTCTTGCTTTTCCTTGCCGCAATATGGGCAAAACATATTCTCATTCCTTTCTGTTCCGTTTACTTTCCTATAAATATGACAAAACAGCCAAGATTGCTCTCAGCTGCTTTGTATTTGTCAAGGTTCAATATTCAGTTAAACAACAGTTCCCATTGAGTTGGGCTTATTGTAGATATGAGCCGATTGGCTCTGACCACCATCCTTTCTTTAATTATGCTTCGGATAAACCAGTGGATAATTCAAGAGAATAGTGACCTCCTTTCGGATATTCATAGCCGCCAATGAGTAGTAGCGACAGGTAGTTTATTGTCCTTGCCTAGGGACTCATCAATGTCCGGTATTTATCAAGCGCATGCCGGTATCGAGCGCCACTCATTGTTATGTTTTATCATTTTACAAGTGCGACATATTTACCGTGTCGCTCGGTATTATGGTGCAATGGGTCTTAGATGCCATCACATCTCGCCTTTGCATCGTTCTAATGGCGATGCGGTTTTCATTGTTGCCATATGGTATACCGCAAACCTTCGATTAACGTCCACATATTGCCGAAAGACAACCCGGTTCTATGCTTCATACGCTCGTATAACACACCTGTTGCTATACGCCTATCGTCAAGGATAGGATTTTGCAAGAGCCGCCATAAACGACCCTGAAAACTCCCTGTACGCATGGTACACGAGATAAATTGTCATATCTCGCCACAGTATATGACACGCTCGTATCAGGCTCTGCTGAATTGCAGATTCACGGCGAAGATATCCAACTCTGCTAGGTGGGTCAATCGCCCCACAAGCATGATTAACACAGCTAAAATAGCTATCACCTAGCAGAGAATGAATCAATTTAAGTTGGTAGCGCCATTTGCAACTGACGCTACCGATTGTTCTAAATTCCGTCTTGTGACGGCGAAAAGAGTTAAGCCTTTTCCTCTATTATGGGGCTTGTAGGACGCATCCCCAAGCCAAGGCTAACTCCGCAGATATTAGCCGCAATTCCATAGTTGTATTATATCACACAATCTATTGATTGTCAATATTAAAGATAAAATGTTTTACGCCATTCTGCACCATCTTCTGAATATGTAGTAAACATACAAGATGGTCTTGATGCTTTACGAATAGACTTAGCAAATCCATCAACACCGCATACCGAACCAACGCGCCAACACAGTTTATCACCTAGTTCAGTAATACCAGCATTCTTCATTTCTTGTCGGTGTAGATGCCCAACGTAGCATTCGTCAATATCGATATTATACAAATTTTCAAAATACCGCATTGTTTCAGCTACATCGCCGCCATCTCCATGATGAAGCATGATTGCATTGTTCTTAATATATTTAATAGCGCAATCCGTATAATCATCCACCGTAATTCCATCTACTGACTTTAGCCGTTCTTGTAGATACCATACAATGATTTTACCTAGATTTTCTTCCTCAAACTGAGGCTTAGATGTCAATGGGCGGCACACATCATGATTGCCACCAACCATCACCACATTAACAGGAATTTCAAGCCGGTCATGTAACTCAACAAACCAATCAACCAGATATTCAGACAACTTGATAACCGTATCAATAACTGGCTCTCTTAGCTTAGTTAAACTAGATGTACGTAAAATATTCTCTACGCAATCACCGAGCACAGCAACCGTAATATCATCAATCCAGATGCAGTTGTCATCATTACACATCTTGTTAAGCAACCCATCAAGCCGCGCCCTCATAATATCAAAATTGTACTTGTTTACAATTTCATTATATGCACCCTTGATTTCATAGGTCGAGCCAGCATGAAGGTCAGAAATACAAAGAAGTCCACTTACATTCATTTGCGGCAGAATGTTAAACTCACGAATAGTAAACGGCTCAAGGTTCTTAATCGACTCAGTAATCTTTTCTTGAACCAAGTCTGCTCTTGCGTCAAGTCTCTGATTTTGAACATACTGAATATTCTCGCTCTGTAATTTCTTGCGTTCTTTCTCTAACTCAATTTTTGCTTCTTTAAGCTGGGCTAAAATCTCAGCGTCTTTTTCGTCTGACTCACAATCGTCTGCGCCATTTAGCATATTGCGAACAAACACAGCACATCGACGTAAATATTCCTCTGACCAGACGCCCCTATAATCCTCACCAAGACAACGAGCCGTCCATTCTTGCAAGTCAATCAATTTGCTATCTAGCAGCTCAGTCGCTTGTCGTATCTTCATTAGATTCATTCAATTTCTGTTCCTTTTCCTTCTTTTTCCGTTCATAATCTTCTTTTTTCTGATTGATGACATTGATAAAATCATCATAGCTCTGTTGCTTTGCTTTCTCAATGCGCTCATTTTGCATTTGCTCTAATGTTCGCTTTGCCGTTCGTTCCATTTCAGCTTGAGTTATCAGCTTGAGATCATTTGGTGTCAACTTACGTTCACGAACACGCCTACGATATTTCTTTGTAACGCCGCGTCCATTTACGTTATTAAGAAAATCCTCATTATATTTGTATAATATCTTAAACCAAGCAGGGTTAATTTGCTCAACAAGTTCACCCTGCTCATTCTTAGCCATTACTCTACGCTCAGGCAATTCTTCTAGTGTAAATGTGCCTACACTTGGCATTTGGCATTTGCCATCAAAATGAAGAATATGGATGATAGTATCAACAAACCCCATCCAATATTTCTTGGCAGTCTGTGGCGATACATTGAGCAATCCACCAGCATAAGCATAAAATTCTTGATTCAGCTTATTATATTCAGCCATCTTCTTCTTCCTTAGCAAACTTAGGATTATTAGGATAATTCTCTAATACCCAAGCATCCCATTCTTCTTTTGTCGGGCCTTTACCATACAATGTACCAGCTTTTACATAACTAGCCATATGTTTCTCAGCCTTAAACTCTAGTCGATAATATCCCATTCTGTCAGGATAGTACATACGCCGCTTTTGGAATCCGTTCCAATATTCGCCAGCTGGCTTTGGTGGGTGGTCGCGGAATGTAATAACACCAATATCTGGCAAAGAATATTCCACGCCATGTTGTAGTGTCTCACGAATAATGTCATGATAGTTTCTTAACACTAGCTCAATGATTTTAGAATCAACGCCTGTGCGCCGTCGTAGCTCTTTGCTCATATCGGCTTTGCCTAGCCGAGGATATTTATTTTTATGCAATTATATCGTTCCTTTCCCTATTAGTCTACCACAATATATTGTGGTGAGTTAATTTTATCCATATATTTCCTATTGTTTTAACATGTCCCCCGTGCGGACAGGTGGGGCTTCACGCGATTCAATGCGCCGCTGATTATCTGCTTTCTTATAGCATTCCTCTGAGCAATAATGCTGACATATATCACGCGGCTTGAACCGCTTGCCGCAAATGGGACAGATTGGATTAAGTTGCGCCGTATTGGTTCTCAAATTCTCTACAATCGTCCAACCGAAACAAGCCCACAGCATTTTCTTATTGCTTGATTTTTTAACTGTATATAGATAAGCAACTAGGCTATTTGCCACAACATCTAGTGGCTCGTTGCTATATTCCACAATATCTTGTGCTATGCGACGATATTTATATAAATCGTCCTCATTGATATGCGGGTCATCGCCATAATCAAATCGGCGCTGATTCCACATCCACCAATTATACCGCTCAATGATTGGTGAATTTTCTCTAGTAGTATAATCGACTGATTTATTTATCAACATCGTCCAATCGAATTTCCCAATCTTGTTATTATATCGAATTCGAGAAGTAGGGATTTTGGCTGATATACGATTCATCGTGGAATTATTTGGCAACTCAACTTGAGTATCTGGGTCTTTGTCTTTGGCATAGATAAAAAAATGAGGCAATTTTGACTTTGTATATTTTTTTATAATATCTGCAATTTCTTTTGGTGGCTCACTTTTCCATAACGTTTTCGCAAAATCAATAATTTGATTGTTCTTCATTGTAAGCCAAGCAATTACTCTAATTTGCTCCTCAGTCATTTTACCACCATTAGCATTTTTTACCTTACTGATTGCATTACTAATCGGGCCAATCGACCCACCTGTATATGCAGTACTTACACCTTCATACAGTCTATCCGCATCAATAATACCGCCACGTGCTTTTTTGAGGTCATACGATAACGGTACAATTCCTTGCATATTGCGCTTTGCCACAGTTGTCAACGTCTTATCCTTCACAACCAAGGAAATATCCCCATCAAAGTCCTGTTGTAATATACGACTAATCATATCGTGTGCACTGAAATATATGCATTTTGTTCCGCCAAGCCATTTATCGGTCAGCCCATTTCGCTTGTTGATTCTAACCGCGTGTTCCTGATACAAGTGTGGGCTTCTCAAACAATCAAGCTCGTCACCATCTTTGAATTGATTAGTATAAACCTCTCCATTCTCAAGTATACCAGTTGGGAATTGCTCACCTTTGAACAACCACTCACAAAATGCCACAGGGTCAGGCGAAATAAACAGGTATTTGCCGTTAATTCTCAATCTGCCACCTTTTGCTTGTTTTACCAAACTTTTCTTTGTCTGTTTCAACAACTCCCGGTTATACGCATCTTTGAATAATTCTGGATATATTGTCAACGCTTCTTGCATGGCTGATTTTGTTTGATTGTATTCAGTCGCGCCTAATAGTCTCATGGTAGTTTGATAATCTCTCCCGACACTATCAATTTCATCTGCTGTCTTGGCAATAAGCCGCTCAATCTCATTATCTGTCATATCACTTAGAGATTGAAGCATCTGATAATTGATTCGCGCCTTTGGTATATAATCTTCCTCAACTTTACAGCATCCAAAATAACAACCATAACTCTTAAAATTAGCCTTGTAGCAAAGCCAAGATGGATAAAATTTATACAACTTAAACATTGATTTAGTTAATATATACTGAATGTCATCCACAATAATATTCCATTCTCTTCCGTATATATCAGTTACAGTCCAATCGTCGGCAGGACAATATTCCTTTAACCATGCCCTAAAATCAAAGTATGACACTAGTCCTTTTATCCAAGGCGCACGAACAATCTGTGTCTTAAATCCGGGCTTGCAACACATTCCCCAACCGTCAGTTTCAGCTATAATTGTCTCTGATGTTTTACGCGTAATGCTATAATCCGTATAATCAACAAAATCCGACTCAGCCATAACAGGCATTTCAAAGTCGTCAACTACGATACAGCGGTCTATATCAAAATCGTCAATTCTATCTGTTGCAGATGCCATTAGACTCTTATAGCTCAATAGTTTATTTTCATTCATACCGCCTAGAGCATTGATTGAATCAATAGTAAGCCCACACATAAGCGTTTGTTCAACTGCTAAATAATCTTTTTCACGAACGGCCATAAATCTTTTTGTGCGTATCATACCAGCGCCGCATGAGTAGAAAATATAATGTTCCCCGTTGTAATTGAACCCATTGTGAATAATGCTGTTTAATACCTCAAAGAAGAAAACATTAACAATAATAATTTTATCACTTCGCTCAAATGTCTTAATATCAAGACTACGAGTCAACTCAGAGCAGAACAGGTTAATAATCGTCTTATCTGTTACCGCATCTGGATTAAGTTCTCTTGTAATATTATCTTCAAGCGATTTTCTCAACAATTTAACAAGTTCATTTTTATGCTTCTTGATAACACGGTTAATTGATGAAACACGCCATTTTCGATTCTGACCATCCTTCTCGCGCATTCTCAAGGCATATAGCTTGACAAGTCGATTATGTATTACTTGTTCATCTGGTGTATAAAAAGCATCTGTTGCCACAGAAGGTATATAACAGAACTCTGTTAATGGCACTTAATAAATCACCTCTAATTCATTCTCTGAACTACCATATATCCAAAGCACCCAATCGCGCTCAGTTGGTTCATATTCATCATCCCACACTTCTGGTTCTGTATCTTCCGATACATACCAGTTATAGCTCATTTCTCTCCACAATTTCTTACCACCTCCTTGAGCTTAATGCTATTATATCATATAATTGATTATTTGTCAATACTAAAATTTTTACTTGACAAAAATTGATTGATATGATATAATCTCTTATATATTATAAATATATTATACCATATATTACAATATTTGTCAAGTATAAATATATTCATAATTTATTAACATATAGTTAATAATACTGTAATATCTATATGCTATAATATCTAATATATAATTACAATTTAACTAATTATCTACTCATATACATTCGTAGATAATTAGTTAAATTGATGTGAAAAATCAATTTGTAAAAAATTATGCTTGACAAGTGCAAATTGATATGATATAATCATAGCATGAGGTGAAATAAATGCCAAGAACAAAGAAAATTAACGCCGTAGTCCAATATGGCGATACAGGCTGGATTATCAACGATTGCGGCAATGGGCAATTCGAGCTATATAATACCAGCACCAAGCAAATTTTAGCAAAGAGCAATAATCCATTGGATTTTGATAAGCATATAGATAAAATTTTTAGCAAGGAGGCGGCTAGGCGTGTTCGAGATTTTCAAGATGAACAAGAAGAAGAAAGAACTTGAGCATTATATCGATTTACTAGACTTTAAGATTCAAGAGTTGTATAAGGAAATTGATTCTCTTGAAACAAAAGAAGAAAAAAGCCGTAAATCAGCAGAAAGTGCCGAAATCGCCGCAAAAGAAGCTCAATCCGTCCTTAATGCTCTAAATGGCAAAATCCATACCATTGAAGAAATGCAGGATTATAATATCCCATATTATCAAGATTCACTAGATGAACTTGAGCATAAACGCTATGAGCTACAAAGCAAAATTGAATCTGCCGTAAATACTGGTCTATATCGCATTGAGCAAGGATATACCCTCAATGATTCTGCTAGGCGCGGTAAAGAAATGCAGGATGTATATGGGCGCGGATTGTGCTATGCTATGTCAGAATATATTGACAACAAAGAAAAATCCATAACAACAAGCAATATTGCTAAGAGCAAAGAATTGATTAAGAATAAATTTAATTCTTATCAGTCTAAGGCAAATAAAGTCGGATTGGCGCTCAATGCTGAATATGTAAAGGCGCGGCTTGATATGCTATATATCAACTTAGCAATTAAGGTTAAACAGAAAGAAGAAAAGGCGCGAATCCGTGAAGAAAAGCGCAGATTAAAAGAACAGGAACAGTTGCTTGCTGATATTGCTAGAGAACGCGCTAAATTGCTTGAAGAAAAGAAAGCAATGAATATTGCGTTTGATAAAGCGCTAACAGACGATGAGCGTAATAGAATTAAATCTCAATTAGCTAGTATTGATAAACGGCTTGATTCTATTGCTTATCGTGAAACGCATAGCAAGGCTGGTTGGCTATATGTCATTAGTTCACCAAGTTTACCCGGATTAGTGAAGCTAGGTTGTACACGTCGTCTTGTACCTATGATGCGCGTGAAAGAATTATCAAGCAGTTCGCTTCCTGAACCATTCAAGGCTCATTGCTTCGTATTTAGTGATGATTGCTTTGAGCTTGAAAATAACATTCATAAATATTTTGACAAAGAGCGGGTCAACCCCGATAGAGAATTTTTCCGCATTGAGCCAAAAGAAGCCATTGATGTGTTGAAAGAAATTTTTAATGTGGATATCCATTTTATAGATGAAGATTGTGATGAAAATAAGGGGGATGAATAAATGAGTGTGTATGTATATGAAAGTCATCTTGGCGGACTTTATACCTCAGATGATTATATCTCGTCTGATGAATTATATTGTGAGCAATGTGGTGATAGTGATTATGAAATTGGACAATTTGACACATTTGAAGAATTTCTCAGATATTATGCGGATAATATCTATGTCGACCCGTGGGATGGAGGGTATGATATCGATTTAGTTATCTCAGATGTGGGATATGCTTTTGACGATAATTTGACAAAAGAAGAAGCTGCAAATATTGTCAGAGCGGCAAAGAAAGAAATGGAGGATAAATAAATGATTATCTATACTTGCCCAAAGTGTGGTGGCGATATTTACCATACTTGTATCTGTACATTGCCGCCTATTGATGTATGGGCTTGCCTAGATTGTGACTGGCGGTATGAAGAAAAAGACGGAATTGAATATCGCCCATTCAAACCAATCAAAGCCAAGCTCGATGAAGATTGGACAATGTATGAAAACATTGAGAACGTTATGCTGAATGACTAAATAATTGATGAAGGATGAATAAATATGACCACTGAAATGATGATTGACGCTCTTGAAGAATATTGTCAGGAATGCCATAAATGCGACACTTGTGAACTAAGAAAGTTATACGATGAACAAGTAGATGTTTTTACAGATAGCAATGGTTGTGTGTTTGATGAAATGGACGAAGATATGCTCAACAAATGCTATAACTGGTATAAAAAGCTAGACCCAGCAGCTTGTGAAAATATTGAGGCTAAATGTTGCGACAAAGAGCCAGATGAACTAAAGTTGCACGTTGAACCAAAAGTGGCACGTCATTATGCAATCTGCCAGAAGCTCAATCAAGTATATAAAGCAAAGAGCCATGATTATGGTGATTCGTTTGGTGATACATACAAAAAACTCGGCATTATTAGTGCAGTAACCCGTCTTAGTGATAAGATGAATCGGCTCATGTCGCTTGCTGTATCACATGATGCCCAAGTCAAAGACGAAAAGATTGAGGACACATTGCTTGATATGGCTAATTATGCTATTATGACGTTGATTGAATTGGGATATGAGGTGAATGAATAATGGCTATTTATATCAAACTTGATGATGCGGTTGAGGCATTTAAAAAAGCTGAAGCAGATGATGAAGCGAATTTTGTGAAGTATGGTATTTTTGACGATAATTCTGCTAATTTCTTTCCAGCTCAAAGAGCTATTGATATTATCTGCAAATGCCACAAATATTTAATTAAAAGTGAGGTGAACGAATGACTAATCGTGAATGGCTGATGAACCAATCTAAAGAACAAACTATTACAAATATGTCAAAGCCATGTCCTCATTATCATTGTCCTGACATTATCAAATCATGTACGGAATGCTGGATTGATTGGCTTGATGAGGAACACAAAGAACCAGATGAACCAGAGAACTAAGCGCGGCATTGAATCGGCTTGTAGGGCAAGCAAAGAATCTGAATTTCCAAGATACCACCTTGGCGCAGCTCTGTACTATAAGGGCGTATTGCTGGCTACTGGATGCAATAGTACCAAAACAAGCCCGTTGCAAAAGCGGCTTAATGCAGAGCGTGAATTTGACCCAAATCAAAGCGGCGTGGTAAATTCGCTCCATGCCGAAATTAGGGCATTGAATAAAGTAAAATACCTGGATATTGATTTTAGCAAATCAACGCTCTATGTATATAGAGAATACGCAAATGGCAATAAAGCAATGGCGCGTCCATGCCCTGCTTGTATGAAATATATAAAAGAATTGGGAATTAAGCATATTTGCTATAGTACGGCTGATGGAATTGCTGAAGAAAGGATTGATTAAATGGAAAAGATTGAACTTGTAAAAGAAGCTATCAACTTTGCTATGTCCGCTTTGTGTGATGGTTATTTAGATATGCCGTCAGGTTGTGAAGGATGTCCCATGTGGGATGAGGATAATCTAGATGATTATGGGAATGTTAATTGCAGAGGCGTGATTTTTACGAAATTTGCAAAGAAACATCCAGACGATTTAATGCTGTATAAGAGGAAGGATTGATTAAATGGGAACTGATATTAACATGATTGCCGAGGTGCGGCGTAATGGTGTATGGAAGCTATCAACTGCTAAAGTATTCAAGAATCCATACTATGACCCAGCTTCAGATGAGAAATGGGCTATGGAAGAATATATGGACAAACCTGATGATAGTCGTAATTATAACTTGTTTGCCATTCTTGCAGGAGTTAGAAATGGCGAGGGATTTGCCGGATGTAGAACAGGGGAAAGATTCAATCCTATTTCCAAACTAAAAGGATATCCTGATGATATGTCTAAAAATGATGTGTTGTTTGGTGATGAATATGGCTATGGTTCTTGGCTTACATTAAGAGAGTTGCACGAATACGATTGGGAGCAACTGCATAGGAAATATGGATATGTGGATGAAGCAACGTACCGTGATTATATCATGAATGGAAAACATCCAAATTCTTATAGTGGCGATATATGTGGGCGTGATGTTGTTAAATTAACAGAACCAGAAATGGTTGATTTAATCAATGGAGAATATCCAAGAGATGAATCAAAGCAATATTATACCGCTTGCTATTTTGCTCCAATCACGTATAGGGAATGCGCGGATTGGTTTTATGATGAAACGATGGAAGGGCTGAGACGGCTTATTCCAGATGGTGGTACAGAGGATGATGTGCGCATCGTGTTTGAATTTGATTGCTGAAAGGATTGATTGGAAAATGGATAAGTTAAAGCCGTGCCCGTTCTGCGGAGGTAAAGTTAGTATTGTTCTATGCGACGATGAAGGGAATCTACATGATGAGGCATATAGAGAACGTCCCTATAGTGGACTTGGCTTTATGCTTCATCACGCTCATGAGGAAAACCCGGAATGTCCGATTGCAAGCTATGAGTGCGATGGCGGGATTTTGGGTGGTGTATATATTTACGACACGGAAGAACAAGCCGCTGAAGCATGGAATAGGAGATTTGAAGATTATGATGAAGGTGCATTTTGGTAATATGGCAAGTGGATATACGTCAACTATTGAGACTTAGAATAGGAGAGTTGATAATGATTTGGCATTATCCAACACTTAAAGATGATGGGTGGTATCCGTCTAAAGATAAAGCTTGGCCTGTTAGTGGGGCATATCATATTTTACAAATGAAAGAAAATCCGTATAGATTGTGTGCATATGACGATGATGATTTTATTGTTGCTTATTACAATAACCTATTAGAATGTTGGGAAACAGAGAGCTGTGCGGAGTATATTTCATGGAAAGATGTAAAACGTTGGTGTGTGCTTACTGATAAAGATGGTAATCCAGTAAAAGATATGGAGGAATAATGATGCGACTAATTGATGCTGATGCCTATAAAGTGTTGCATTGCAAAGAATGTCCCAGTGATTGTGGTGCGTGCGACTTGGTTTATGGTAAAGATGATATGTGTGGACTGATTGACCAAGCACCAACTATTGATGCTGTTCCAGTGGTTAGATGTAAAGACTGTAAGTGGTTTGCGGATAACAATGGTGGGGAGTGGTATGGATGTCAAATGTATCAGGTCATTCGGATTACCCCAGAGGACGCACCGAAACCTGACGATTTTTGCAGCTACGGAGAACGGAGGGAAGGAGGTAACGGCGATGAGGCTGATTGATGCTGACGAAGAAGTTAAGTGGGCGTCCGAACACATTCTTGATGCAAAAGAACGACACAGCGTTCTCAACTTTCTGCGAAATTGCTCGACCGTTGATGCTGTACCGGTTGTGAGATGTAAGGATTGCGACTATTTTGGATTAAACAATGAAAATGTACCATATTGTTTCCATTGCTTTGGATTAGATGACCCAGAACCAAATGGATTTTGTAGTTATGGGGAGAAGAAAAATGTGGACTAAATTTAAACATTGGCTGATTAGAAAACTGGGTGGTTGTGTTGCGCCATGTTGTAAGTGTGGTGAGTATAAACGAACGCTCCTTCAAATTGATAGAAAAATTGTTGATCTAAGTGGGCTTGTTGATATAAACGACCGAAATTGGGCTAATGGCTTGACAAAAAAAGAACGCATTGAGCGTGGGAAAGATTATATTTTTAAGTCCATATGTGATTTTTTAAGCGATAGTAATAACATTAAATATGAACTTAAAAATGATGGATTTTTGCGTGGAACACTGATGGTGGTGAGACAGCCGTAATAATAGAATAAAATAAAATCTGCCCCAAGACCCTATATATGTAGGGAATAAATTGGGGCAGATTTTTTATTGTTTTTCACTAGTAACTAAATCCTTGAGCTTGTTGCTCTGCTTATTGTTCATATTGATGTCAACAAATTCGCGCCGCTGTTTGCCTGTGATACAACTAAGCTGGCTGGTTTGAATAATCTTCGCACACGCTTCTTTATTGATTTTCTCAAAGCTAGGATAATGCTCATAGACATCTAATAGCCGATTGACAATCCATTCCTTTGTGGCTGGCTTGATGATATAAACCTCTTTGACTTTGACATATTCACCATCAAATGCCTCTTGGGTTAATTGTGCAAGTCGTGCTTCAAACGCCTTATATTGTTCTGTTGACACATATGGCTTGTAGACCCTATTATCTATGACCTTGCCCCAATTTGGCGGCATAATCTCATTGACGGCTTTAGAATAGATGGATAAGCAGGTCTGATGATCTATGCTATCTTCTGGCACATCATATGTTTCGAGCCACGTTTCTTTTCCCTCTGGGTCGCGACGCTGCTTATAGAGCCGATATCCTCTATTCAGGTCTATAACATAACGATTTTTCATGGTTAGCAATTTGCGCCTAGTCCATTGAGCTAGGATATTATAAACAACGCCATTGACTAAGCTCATATATCCATAATGCTCTGAATTTTCTACGGCTTGGCTATATGTATAGCTGAAATTATCATTGACCTCTTGGAACATTCTGAGCAGATTGCTGGTTGACGCATATATGGTGGCGCAGTTTGTCTTTAGGAATATTTGATAAAGGGCGGCTTCAAATGCGGCTTGATAGGAATCTTTATCTAGCTCATTGATAAGGGCATCTGCTTCAGGATATACCTCTTGGACAATATAACGGGTTGGATGTTCTAGAGTATCTAGTTGACAATAATTTCTAACTTTATCTAGTTGAGAAATCTTAGTATTGCCAGATTTGGTTGGGATGTCTAATGCGCGGCATAATTCTGGATATTTCAATTCGCGCCCCTCTATTTTGATAAGAGCGTCAATTAATTTATTATCTTCGTTGGATGGCAGGTATTTTGGTTTGCTTGGCATATTTTCTTCCTTTCTATTTTTGTACATTGATGTAAAATTTTTGTACATTGCGTGATACTATAATAATACTAACGTATTATATTAGTATCAGCGATTGTACAACTTTTTTATCATCATCTAATTATATCATATTCTAATCATCTATTTGTTAACAAATTGTAAATTATTATGATGAGTAAAATAATATCTGTTACGGGTTGTGTGAATTGTTGCTAAATAATGATGCGTGGGTTATATGAATTTATGATGTGATTACATGGTATGTGATTTGTTGTGCTAAATACCAATTTCTTCCATTTCTACCTTTTTCATCCATATCCTAGCCCCCGTTCTAGGAAATACTGCCAATGGCAAAAACGCCTGAAAATAGCACTTTGTCGGCGTATCGGGCTAAAATAGGAATTATTCCTATTA